>Ga0335069_10006773_pt1 | contig 16621 bp, 20 predicted proteins | sample Lox_Sample_11_FD_206714 | JGI IMG/M metagenome (GOLD analysis project Ga0335069, IMG submission 206714) | Soil microbial communities from Loxahatchee National Wildlife Refuge, Florida, United States - Lox_Sample_1.1 | ecosystem: Environmental > Terrestrial > Soil > Wetlands | place: USA...
CGTCCGCTGGATCGCCGCCAACTGCCTCCATCGCCTGCGCACGGCGGAGAGAGAGAACATCCCGATGGAGGGACCGGCATTGTTGGTCTGCAATCACGTCAGCTTCATCGATTGGATGATCGTCGCCAGTGCGTGCAGGCGGCCGCCGCGGTTCGTTATGTACCACGGCTATTTCAAGCTACCGTTGATCGGCTGGCTGTTCCGCGACGCCAAAGTGATCCCCATCGCCCCGGCGCACGAGCAGGCGCAAGTCATGGAGGCGGCGTTCGACCGCATCGCGGCGGAGCTGGAGGCCGGCGAAGTCGTCTGCATCTTCCCCGAGGGGGCGCTCACCGCCAACGGACAGCTGAATCGGTTCCGGCCAGGTGTCGAAAAGATCGTGCGGCGCACGCCGGTCCCGGTCGTGCCCATGGCGCTTGTCGGCATGTGGGGAAGCTTCTTCAGTCGCGCCGGCGGCGCAGCGATGCGGCGGCTGTTTCGGCGGGTCTGGTCGAGGATTCAGCTGGTGATCGACGCGCCGGTGCCGGCGCAGGAGGTCAGCGCGGACGCACTCGCGGTGCGCGTCGCGTCGTTGGGCGGACTCGCCGCGGCACACTGACGCAGTGACGCAGTTTAGTTCGATGTCCAATTCGCGCGCCGGGTATGAGTGCCGTTGTGCGGTGCGTGAACCACCACGAACGCGGAAGCCCGCGAGTGAAGAGGTTGTCTCAAAACTACGGCAGCCAGGGACGGCTGCCGCCACCGACCTTTGGAGAACCAGGCAAAAACAAATGGTGGCGGCAGGACTCTGTGCCTGCCAAGATGGGTTTTGAGACAGCCAGTGTACACGTCGGCTCGATCAGCCTGTGGAATGCGAACTTGGACGGTCCACGACACGAAGGTGGCGCGCCCCAGGCCTGCCGTCATCAAAGTAACGCGCAGTCGGCCGCGCCCGCTCAATTGGAGAGCCTCGCTCTTGAGTAGTCCAGAGGACACTCCGTGCACTCCCGCCCCAGCAAGTGGCTTGCGTCTTGCTGTATCGGCGTAACAAGGAGAGGACTGCATGGACATCACCCAGTTGCTGACGTTTGCGCACCGCGAAGGGGCATCCGACGTACATCTGTCGTCCGGCGAGCCGCCAATGGTTCGCATCCATGGAGACATGAAGAAGATCGAGCACCCGGCGCTCAGCGCCGAGCAGGTGCATACCATGGTGTTCGACATCATGGGCGATGCCGTGCGCAAGACGTTCCAGGAAACCAACGACGTCGACTTCTCGTTCGAGCTGGGGAATATCGCTCGCTTTCGCGTGAACGTCTTCCGCACCCGTCGCGGTGAAGGTGCAGTCTTTCGAACCATCCCAACGCAAGTCATGACCTTGGAAGAGCTCGGCTTGCCCCCGATCATGAGGGAGCTCTGCGAGAAGGAGAAAGGCTTGGTCCTGGTCACCGGACCGACCGGCTCTGGTAAGTCGACGACGCTGGCGGCCATGATTGACCACATCAACGAGACATTTGAGGGACACATCCTGACGATCGAAGATCCGATCGAGTTCGTCCACGCCTCGAAGAAGTGTCTGGTCAACCAGCGCGAAATCGGCCGCGATACCGCTTCCTTCAATGCGGCTTTGCGCGGTGCCCTGCGCGAGGATCCGGACGTGATTCTGGTCGGTGAAATGCGCGATCTGGAAACGATCTCTTTGGCACTCACGGCCGCAGAAACCGGCCACCTCGTGTTTGGAACGCTACACACGTCGAGTGCGCCCAAGACGGTGGACCGCGTCATCGACGTTTTTCCGGCCGCGCAGCAGGGACAGATCCGCACGATGTTTGCCGAATCGATTCAGGCCGTGCTCACTCAATCGCTGCTGCGCAAGCGTGCCGGCGGCCGGATCGCCGCTCTGGAAATCCTGATCGGCACACCGGCGGTCCGCAACCTCATCCGCGAGAACAAGATCCACCAGATTCCGTCGAGCATGCAGACCGGCCAAGCCGTAGGGATGCAGACGCTCGACATGGCGCTCCTCGAATTGGTGAACAAGGGTCTGGTTACGCGTGAGGAGGCGCAGTCGCGGACACTGACGCCGAACCTGTTCGGACCGGTGGTGAGCGCGACCGACGCCAAACCAGGACAGCCACGCTTCCAACGGCAGATGACCGGGCGTGCCTGAGGTGTCAACGGAGAGTGTGACTCATGGATATGCGCGGTCTCCTGGGTGACATGGTAGAGCGTGGGGCCTCCGACCTCTACCTCACGGTCGACAGCCCACCCATGCTGCGCGTCGAGGGTATCACTCAACCCTTGGGCAGCGAGACCTTGGGGCCGAAGGAAGTGGAACTCTTGGCGAACTCGCTGATGAGCGAACGTCAGCGAGCCACGTTCGACGACCGGCTCGAGATGAATCTCGCCATCGCGTCTGAACGGCTCGGACGCTTCCGGGTGAACGTTTTCCGACAGCGCGGCGCCATCGGCGTCGTCATCCGGCAGATCAAAATGCAGATCCCGACGCTCGACGAGCTGCGACTGCCACCCATCCTGAAAACAATCGCCATGAGCCGGCGTGGCCTCGTCCTCGTCACCGGCGCCACCGGATCGGGGAAGTCGACGACGCAGGCAGCCATGCTCGACTTCCGCAACGAAACGACGCCGGGGCATATCCTCACGGTTGAAGATCCGATCGAGTTCGTGCACGTCCACAAGAAGTGCATCGTCAACCAACGCGAGGTGGGCTTCGACACCATCTCGTTCAACGAGGCCCTACGAAACACCCTGCGCCAAGCGCCTGACGTGATCCTCATTGGTGAGGTGCGCGACCTCGAAACGATGGAAGCGGCGATCACCTTCGCCGAGACCGGCCACCTCTGCCTCGCAACGCTGCACTCGAACAACGCCAACCAGGCCATCGAGCGAGTGATGAACTTCTTTCCCATCGCCCGCCACGCAGAGATCTTCTTGCAACTGTCACTCAACCTGCGCTCGATCGTCTCCCAACGCCTCGTCCCCGGGATCGACGGCAAGCGCGTCGCCGCGCTGGAGATCCTCATCGACACGCCCTGGGTCAAAGATCTCATCAAGAAAGGTGAAGTCGATACGCTGAAGGAAGCCATGGAGAAGAGCACGCAAGAAGGTGGGCAAACCTTCGATCAAGCCATCTTCCAGCTCTACACCGAGGGGCGGATCAACGAGGAGCAAGCGCTGGTCAACGCGGACAGTGCCAACAACCTGCGCATTCGCATCAAGAACTTCGACATCGCGGGCAAAGCGGGCCGGCACCAGCGGATTGCCGCCGCATTGGGCGGTGAAGATTTCCGCATCGAGGGTGTCAGCCCAACGCCGCACATGCGACGCATGTAGGCGTATCACTCCGTACGCGTGCGCGTCGCGCTCCGCAGCCAATCGAGATAATTCGGTGATCCCGAGGTAATCGGCAACGCGATCACCTCGGGCGTTTGATACGAATGCAGCGCTCTCACCCGCGCCTCGAGCTCGCCCGCCAGCGCCGCCCGTGTCTTGATGACGAGCAGCAGTTCCTGATCATGCTGCACGCGGTTGTCCCAGCGGTAAATGGATTCAATTGGACCGACGATGTTGACGCACGCTGCGAGCTCTTCGCTTACCACCGCGGCCGCAATGTGCTCAGCTTCATCGCGCGAGCTCACGGTGACCAGCACGACGATGCAGTCGGTGGTGTCCATACCGTCAGCGCGTCCCGCGCCACTCGGCAACCAATGTCTGGTAGTTGATGGTGTCGTGCAGGGCGGGCGATGTTGCCGGCTTACTCCGCACCCAGCGCAGGACCCGTTGCCACAGTGAAGCACGCACACCCGCCAGGCGGCGGCGGGGTAGCAAGCCGCGGGCGCGCAGATATTCACGTACCGCTATGGCGCTCGCCTCGGTTAGATGGTCGCGCCGCGCGATGTCTGCCAGCGAATTGGCCAAGCGCTCGGGTGTGTAGCCTGAAGTGTTGATCAGATTGTCTGCCACGTGCGCCACCGCTGGCAGAGTCAGATGGCCGTCTTGGTACAGGCACACCGCCGTCTGGAAGTAGTTGTACGTTGGGACGAGACGCGTCCCGAAGAGGCGGAAGTGCGTCGGCGGCGTACGCCGTTCGAGGTTGATGTAGATACGCGCCACCACGTCCGCATGGCGCGCCGCGGCGGCCAGCTCCTTGGCCTGCACGATCAGCTTTGGATCAACACCAATGGTGTCCAACACGTCATCCAGTTCGTCCGTCGCCAGCCGGTTAGCCAAGACGTCGGCATAGAGCGAGTAGATGATCGGGTCGGACTCCCAGTCGTCACCGAAGAGGATCTCCGTCGATTCGGGAGGCATTTCCGCACGGCTCTTCAACAACTCGGTGAGTTTGTAGCCGACCTGCTCGCGCAGGTTGCGGAACTTGCCGCGTACCAAATGCTGCAACTGGTTCTTGAAGACGATGCCGTCGTACTCGATCCCGTCGAGGGCCAGTTTCTCCTTGATGGCCTTGGCGATCTGCGGTGGGCTGGCAGAGATGAAATAGACGCGAACGTCGCGCCCGGCGTGCGTCGCAACTTCACGCAATCCCCGGATCAAGGGGACGACACCGGGCACGGCGATCTTGTCCTCGGGCTTCTCGAACGGGATGCGGACCAGCTCGCGCAACGATTCGAACTCGCTTTTCAGATAGGTTTTGTCCAGGTCCCAGCGGAAGACGATGACGCGGGGTGGTTCGGGAGCACGGCGTTTGTCGCGGCGCAGGACCATCACAGTTGCTCGATTGCGGCGGCAATTTCGCGTGTCACCCCATCGCGTACCGCTTTGGCCGCCACCTTCACAGCGTTCTTGACGGCGCGGGCATTGGAGCGTCCGTGCGACTTGATGAGCAAACGCTCGAAGCCGAGGAACGGCGCACCACCGTAGGCGGCGTAGTCGGTGAGGTCGCGAAGCCGTCCGAAGCCGCTCGCCAGCATCATCAAGCCCAGCTTCCAGCGCCAGTTCTCGCGCGCCGCGGTTCCGGCAAGATCCACGACGAGCTCGGCCAACCCCTCCAGCATTTTGAGCACAACGTTGCCGAGCAACCCCTCACAGATGATGACGTCGGCGTTGCCCTTGGCCAGATCGTTCCCTTCGATGTTGCCGATGAAGTTGATGTCTTTGATTGCCTTGAGTTGTCGGTGGGCTTGCACCAGCACATCACCGCCCTTGCTCTCTTCCGAGCCCATGTTCAACAGGGCAACGCGCGGGTTGGGAACCTTGGAGATGCGCCGCGCGTAGGCGCTGCCCATCAACGCGAACTGCACCAACTCCATCGCGTCGCAACGGATGGTGGCGCCGACGTCGAGCAACAGCGCCAGCTCGTCCTGCCCGGCATACTCCGTCTGCCGCGGGTAGACGCTGGCGAGTCCAGCCTTGCGGACGCCGTGGATCGGCTTGAAGTGCTGCACACACGCGAGGACGGCGGCGCCGGTGTTGCCCGCCGTCACCAAAGCGTCGGCATCCCCTTCGGCGACCAAGCGTGCTCCAACCAGAATGGACGCGTGGCGCTTGTTGCGCAGCGCAGCCTTGGGTTCCTCCGCCATCTCGATGAACTCGCGCGCATGCTGAATGCTGATGTTCTCTGGATTGTACGTCGTCGCGCTCAAGATCTCCTGGATGCGCAGCTCATCGCCGACCAGCGTGCATTGGATGTCGGTCTCGAGCGACGCCTGCGCCACGCCTTTGACAACCTCCTCGGGGGCGAAGTCGCCGCCCATTGCGTCAATCGCAATCGTTGCCATGGTCACTGGGGAAGGAGAAATGCAAAAGGCCAAAGGCGAAAGGAGCAAGCCCCGGAAGGGCCGCAGGCATTCTTACCGTTTGCGTTTTGCGCTCTGGCTTTTGCCCTCTCATCTCCTATTCTCTTCGGCACGCAATCGCCTCCGCAGCTCCCGTTCCGTAAGCCGATACTTGAAAGCTTTGCGGTCATTGACCAATAGCACCGGGATTTCGGTGCCGTACCGTGCTTCAAGGGCGGGATCACCGGAAATGTCGACCTCGGCCAGCACGCAGTTCAATTCGCGGGCCAGTGGGTAGACAATTTCCTTCATCGCCTCGCACAGATGGCATCCCGGACGACTGTACAGCGTGAGTGCGATGGGCGCCATCGCAGTTGCATACCGTCGCCCAGCTTGGTTGACAAGCGTCTCCGGTTCTTCTAGGAAATCTTTCCTTTCAGATCTGGAGACTACGCATGGGCTACGCAGTCATTCGCACCGGGGGTAAGCAGTATCGCGTCACCCCAGGCGACGTCATTCGAGTCGAAAAGCTCGAAGGCGAGCCGGGCGCAGAAGTCGCGTTCGACGAAGTCCTCATGACCGAAGACGCCGGCAGTGTGCGTGTCGGTACACCGCTCATATCGGGAGCACGGGTGACCGGGCACGTCGTGCAACAGGGCAAGGCGAAGAAGGTGCTGGTGTTCAAGAAGAAGCGACGCAAGAATTACCGCCGGCACCAGGGACACCGCCAGCAGTTCACCGCCGTCCGCGTCGCCCAGATCGAGTCTGGAGCAGAGAGCCATGGCGCATAAAAAAGGTCAAGGCAGTACCCGCAACGGGCGCGACAGCAACGGCCAACGCCGCGGCGTGAAAGTGTACGCCGGCCAGGTGGCCAAGGCCGGAAACATTCTCGTGCGCCAAGTGGGCACGCGCATCCATCCCGGCAAGAACGTCGGCATGGGTCGTGACTTCACCCTGTTTGCCAAGATCGACGGTATCGTCCGCTACGAACGCGTCGGTAAGGACCGGAAACAGGTCCACATCTTCCCGGCCTAACGCCACCTCCCATTACTGGTTACTGGTCACTGGTTACCAAAGCAAGTGAGCAGTGATTAGTAACCAGTGACCAGTATCTGCACGGCGCTTTTCTTTCTTACGCGCCATCGCTACCCTCCCCGCCAGGGCCATGAAATTCATTGATGAAGCCGAGGTACATGTGCGTGCCGGCGACGGCGGGCGCGGCTGCGTCAGCTTCCTGCGGGAAAAATACAAGCCGCACGGCGGACCGAACGGGGGTGATGGCGGCGACGGTGGCGACGTCGTCTTCGAGGTCAATCCCGGACTCACCACCCTGCTCGACTTCAAATACCAACCACTGATCAAGGCCGGCCGCGGTGAGCACGGGCGCGGCAAGGAGCAGTACGGCAAGCGCGGCGAGGACCGCATCGTCCGCGTGCCGCCGGGCACCATCGTGCGCGACAAGCAAACCGGCGCGCTCGTCGCCGATCTGCGCGAACCGCACGAACGTGCCATCGTGGCACACGGCGGGCGCGGCGGCCGCGGCAATATGCACTTCGCGACGCCGACGAACCAAGCACCCCGCCACGCGCAGCCAGGTACACCTGGTGACGACCTGCTGCTGCATCTCGAACTCCATCTGATGGCCGACGTCGGCATCGTCGGCTACCCCAATGCCGGCAAATCGACGTTGATCAGCACGGTCTCTGCGGCCCGCCCGCGCATCGCCGACTATCCCTTTACCACCTTGGTGCCACACCTCGGCGTCGTGCGATTCGACGAGGAGGGGAGCTTTGTGCTCGCCGACATCCCCGGCCTCATCGAAGGTGCACATCGCGGTCTCGGCCTCGGCCATCGCTTTCTCCGCCACCTGTCGAGGACGAGCTTGCTCATCCACCTCATCGATGTCAGCGGTCTCAGTGGACGCGATCCCTTCGCCGACTACGCAACGATCAATCACGAGTTGGAGGCGTTCGATGCGACGCTCGCTGTCAAGCCACAGGTCGTGGTGGCGAACAAGCTAGATCTGGCCGAGGCGCGCGACCGTTTCCCCGAGTTGCGTGCACGTTTCATGGCCAGCGGCATCGAACTGCACGGCATTTCCGCCGCGACCGGCGAAGGTGTCGCGGCACTCATGCGCGAGGTCGGCCGATGCTGGCGTGCATTGCGGGCCGCGGCGACAGCGACGCTCTCCCCCGCAGACGGCGAGGTCGTAGACCCACCGCCTCATCTGCGCCCATGAACGCACAGCTGCCACACAAGCAGCGCCTACTGCGCCGCGCGCGCCGCGCCGTCATCAAGATTGGCAGTAGCATTCTCTCGACCGACGCCGGCATCGACCGGCCGCGACTCCGTTCGCTCGCCGAAGAGATCTGCGCGTTGCATCAGCGAGGTATGGAGATCGTCGTCGTCAGCTCCGGCGCCGTTGCGGCAGGAAGGGCGCGGCTCGGTATGAAAGGGCGGCCGAAGAGCGTCCCCCAACGCCAGGCCGCAGCCGCCGTCGGCCAGATCGACCTCATGGCACTGTACGAGGAGTACTTCGCCGCGTTCTCCACCCAGGTAGCGCAGATCCTCCTCACTCACGACGACCTCGCCAACCGCCGGCGCTACCTCAACGCGCGGCATACGATCGAAACACTCATGGAGGCCCGCGTCGTGGCGGTGGCAAATGAGAACGATACGGTGGTGACCGACGAACTGCGCAACTTCGGTGACAACGACAACCTCTCAGCCCTCATCGCCGGGCTGGTCGAAGCCGAAGTCCTGGTGATGCTCAGCGACGTCGCAGGGCTGTTCACCAAGGATCCCCACACCCACGCTGACGCCCAGTTGGTGAGCGTCGTCGAAGACGTAAACCGCGGCGCCACGACCTATGCCATGGCGGGCCGCGGGGCACTCGGCACGGGTGGCATGGCCTCGAAGTTCGCCGCCGCAAAAAAAGCCGCGGCTGCCGGCATCCCGACAATCATCGCCGATGGCCTCCACCCTGGGGTGCTGCCGGCTGTCTTCGATACCTCGCTAGCCGTCGGCACCCTCATTCTCCCGAAGGGGGACCGCCTCGGCCGTCGCAAGCACTGGATTGCATACACCCTCAAGCCAACCGGTACGGTGATCGTCGATCAAGGCGCCTTCGAAGCAATCACGCAGAAGGGCCGCAGCTTGCTGCCCAAAGGGTTGAAGGAAGTGCAGGGGCGCTTCGACAGTGGCGAATGTGTTCGTTGCGTCGATCCCACCGGACGAGAGTTCGCCCGCGGCCTGGTCAACTACAGCGCCGCCGAGCTGGAAAAGATCAAAGGCCTGCACTCCGCCGGCATCGAGAGCGTCCTCGGCTACAAGCTCACCGAGGAAGTGATCCACCGCAACGATCTGGTGCTGACGGGGAGTGCTGAGTCGTGACTCCTGGGTGCTGAGCTTTGCTCTGCTGCCTCTAGGGCGACTCTGCTGGATGGACACACCAGCCTCTGGGCTCGTCCCAGAAGCGCCCGGGGCCGATGACCCCTCCGAGGAATTCGCTGAGTGCATCCCCAACCATCGGCGGATCGAGGCCCGGGCTTTCTCGCAAGGGACCGCCTGACTGGTGGCCGGACGCCAGCCCCCTCCTGACCTGGAGGCCACGCTAGAGCAGTTCGAGGAGATCTCCGACGACCTGAAGCACCGCATCCAGCACGCCATCTCCAACACTCAGGACATGCGACCGCGAGACAGGCTGTATCCCGCCCGTCAACTGCGCCCACCGGGATGCACCACGAGGCGCGTTACGTTCTCGAGGGCCGCGGCCGCTTGTGCGGTTAGCGCGTGCGTGTCGCGCAGCAGGACTTCGCTGTCGGCGACTTGCTTTGAGACGTCGCGCAGCATCCTGCTTTGCCGATAGAGCATGAGCGTCGTCACAAAGAAGCCGAATGCGACCAGCGCGGTCGTGGCTATCAGCGACACACGCATGGATTCAAGAATAGCGGGGAGGACTTCCATCTGATGTGTCAGGTTGTACCATTCTTTGCATGTGGGGACGTAAAGTCAAGTGCTCGACATGCTCAATACAGGACCACGCTATCCTCAGAAGCCAGCGCTCAGGACTTCTTCCTGAAGTCCGGCTTGCGCTTCTCGAGGAACGCGTTGCGACCCTCCTGGGCTTCCGGGGTTTGGTAGTATAGCTCCAGGGCGCTGAAGCCCATCTCGGTGATGCCATGGATGTGGTCGGTGTCGGCGTTGAAGGAGTACTTCGCCAGTTTCAGCGCCGTCGGACTCTTCTCCAGCAATTCACGGCACCACTGCTCGACCTCGACACGCAACTGCGCGGCGGGAACCACCTTGTTCACCAAGCCCATCTGCAGCGCGTCCTGGGCGCTGTACTGGCGGCACATGTACCAGATCTCACGCGCCTTCTTCTCACCGACGATGCGTGCCAGGTAGGCGGTCCCGAAGCCGGGATCGACACTGCCGACGCGTGGCCCCGTTTGCCCGAAGATCGCGGTGTCGGCGGCAATCGACAGATCACACAGCACGTGCAGCACATGCCCACCGCCGATGGCGAAGCCGTTGACCATCGCGATGACCGGCTTTGGGATGTTGCGGATCACCGCGTGCAACGACGCCACGTCGAGGCCGATCCCCGGCTTACCACCGCTATAGCCCCCGGCATCGCGCGCCTTTTGATCGCCGCCGGAACAGAAGGCCTTGTCGCCCGCGCCGGTGAGGACCACGACGCCGACGTCGGGGTCCGCCCAAGCGTCGCGAAAGGCTGCAACCATTTCATCGACCGTCTGCGCCCGGAACGCGTTGCGCACCTCCGGCCGGTTGATCGTGATCCACGCCACCCCATCCTTCGCCTCGTAGAGAACGTCCTGAAACGTCATCGCATCTCCCACATTCGTCATTCAGCATGCACGCTTCACAACTCGATTTTCACACCGTGCCAGAACGCGATGTAGCCCTTGATCTGCTTCGCCGCATCCTTCGGCTCCGGGTAGTACCACGCCGCATCCTTGTTCGTCTGGCCGTTCACCACCACGTCGTAGTAGCTCGCCGTGCCCTTCCACGAGCAGACGGTATGCGTCGCCGACTCCTTGAAGTACATTCGATTGACGGCATCGGGTGGGAAGTACTGATTGCCTTCGACCACCTCGCAACGATTGCTCTCTGCGAGGACGGCGCCGTTCCAGATTGCCTTCGGCATGGTTCACCTCCCTGTGCTTTCTCGCGGGCATCCTACGCGGGAACCCACAGCGGTGGAAGGCTGCTACCGTCTGGACTGGCGGCCGGAGGCAGGGATGATAAAGGAAGGAGAATGGATCGAGTTGCCTGGATTGAGACCACGTTGCGGCAGGCGTTCACCCCAACCCATCTGGTCGTCGAGGACGAAAGCGCCATGCACGCAGGCCACGCCGGCGCTGCATCGGGCGGCGGACACTTTCGCGTTCTCATCGTCGCCGGCAGCTTCCGCAACCAGTCGCCCGTTGCACGGCAGCGCGCCGTCTACACGGCACTCGGCGAGGCGATGAAATCAACCATCCACGCGCTAGCGCTGCGCACGCTAACGCCGGAAGAGTGGGAGAAGCAGGCGTAGGGTCAAGAGGTATCGGGCTCGGAAACTTGCAGCGACCAACCTTGTCATGAGCCGCGTCGAAGGAGGGATCGGGCCATAAAAGTGACGCCGACCGCAGGTCCGCCGAGCGCAGGTCCGCGCTTTTCACGGCCAGATGATTCTGTTAGTCACCTTCCGTTCCTGGATTGCCATGAGTACACAACTGGAGGCGCTGGAAAAAGCCAGTGGGGCTGTGTTTGCGCCGTTCACCGACCGCGTGCTGCCAGCCCGCTTCGCCACGCTGCTCGACGAATGGGCCGCCGTGCGGCAACGGTGCGGCCTGCTCGACGCGGGCTTTCGTGGCTTGCTGAGACTGTCCGGAAGTGACCGCTCGACGTTCCTCCAGGGCATGATCTCGAACGATGTTGCTCGGCTCAAAGAAGGCGCGGGAACGTATGCGGCGCTGCTGACGCAGCAGGGGAAGATCGTATCGGACCTGCGCGCGTATGTTCTGCCCGACGAGCTGTGGATCGATGTGCCCGCAGCCTGCACCACGGCGGTGCGAGCGAACCTCGAACGCTACATCATCGCCGATGATGTGGAATTCAACCCGGACGAGAGTTGGGCACCGCTGATTGCCGTTGAGGGCCCGCAGGCGGACCGTGTTCTGGTCGCGGTGCTGGGCGAGTCGGTCACCGACTTGCAGCCCTTTGCACATCGCGAGTTGACGTTCGATGGCGCCACGATCCGAGCCGTCGCCGCCACGCATACCGGCGAGCGCGGCTATCTGCTCTATGGCGAGCGCGCGGCCGGCGCCCGCTTGTGGGAGCGTTGCCGCACGGCGGGAGCCGAGCCCGTCGGTATGGAAGCGCTGAACGTGCTGCGCGTCGAAGCCGGCATTCCATGGCACGGCCGCGACTTTGACGATAGCACCTTGATCAGCGAAGTCGGCCTCGAAACCGCAATCAGCTACAAGAAAGGTTGCTACCTGGGACAGGAAGTCGTCGAGCGCGTCGCGGCGCGCGGCCAGGTGCATCATAAGCTGGTGGGGCTGGTCTGCGACCGGCAACACGCCCCGCCACCCGAAACCAAGCTCCTGCGCGATGGCAAAGAGGTCGGCTGGATCACCAGCGCCGTCTGGTCACCGGCGCGCCAGACAGTGATCGCACTCGGCTACGCCCGGCGGGCATGCTGGGATGAGGGAGCGGAAATGCACATCGGTGCGGCAGAAAACGGCGGCGTGGCGCGCGTCGTCGCCCTGCCATTCTATGCGGCGTAGGGTGAGAGCGCTCACACACCACGACGAAGGAGGAACAAAATGGCGAACCAACTTGGCAAACGCTACCTGTGCGATACCTGCGGTACCGAGGTGCTGTGCAACAAACCCGGTCCGGGTGCGGTCGAATGCTGTGGCCAAGAGATGAAGTTGAAGGAAGCGAAGCCGCTCCCGTCGAGCGACTAGGGCCTGCAGCCGGCGTTATTCTATGGTTTCCTCCCTGTTGGGTCGCTGCCGGCTAGCAAGCGCGCCAGGCTGTTAGTGGCCAATAGCGAGCCTCATCTGGGCGCCGCGCCACGCGCGCCGGCTGTCCTCTACGAAAAGGACGGCCCGGTTGCAATCGTCTCGCTCAACCGCCCCGAGGTGCTCAACGCCTACAACGTGGCGATGCGCGATGCGCTGTTCGAGGCCCTGCAAGCGGTGCGTGACGACGGCGACGTCCGTACAATGGTCCTGCGTGGCAACGGCCCCGCATTCAGCACCGGTGGAGATGTATCGGAATTCGGCAGCGCTCCTTCACCGATCACGGCGCGCGAGGTGCGGTGGCACCGCGATGTCTGGGGTCTTTTGCACGCACTCCCGAAGCCAACCATCGCGGCCGTTCACGGCTTCACCGTCGGCGGCGGTTTCGAAATGGCGCTGTTGTGTGATCTGTGCATTGCCGCCGCCGACGCGCGATTCGGTTACCCTGAAACCGGCCTGGCGATGATTCCCGGCGTTGCGGGCACTCAAACGACGCCACGCGCCGTCGGCGTGAGCCGCGCCCTCGAGCTGGTATTGACGGGGCGTTGGCTCACTGCGACCGAAGCGTTCAACATGGGGCTCGTCGTTCGGGTCGTCACGCCAGAGCAGCTGCGAAACGCCGCGATTGACCTGGCGCGCCGACTGTGCGAATTGCCGCCCACGCTGGCCGCGCGCGTGAAACGAGCAGTCGACGAAGGTCTCGACCTGCCGTTGGCCGAGGGGCTGGCGCTGGAAGGCAGACTCGCGTCATTGAGTCAGTGAATCAGTGTCCTTCAAATGAATCATTGCCCCGATGACGCAGTGATTCAATAGAGAGAGCGGAGCGATTCGTGAACACGTCCAATTTCGTCAGCATTCCGGCAACGATGTTCGAAGACCAGGAGATTCTGGTCTTCGACGAGCACCGGGTGACGTACGGGCAGCTGTGGCAGAACATTCAGCGTCTGGCCAACGCGTTGCGTGGACTCGGTATCGGGCGCGGAGACCGGGTCGCCGTCCTGCAGGTGAACTCGCACCGCTATGTCGAAGCGTACTACGCGACGGCGGCGATCGGCGCGGTGTTCTTGCCGCTCAACTACCGCGCCAAGCTGCCGGAACTGGAGTACATGATCACCACAGCGAACACCAAGGTGTTGATCATTGGTGACCGCTATCACGAAGCGGTGGCCGCGCTGCGTCCGAAGCTCGGTTGCGTACAGACGTACGTCGCCATGGAGACGGCGCGCGACGGCATGCTGCATCTCGACCGCATGATTGCCGCGGCCTCACCCGATTTCGATCCGCCGGAGGTTGATGACGAGGACACCACTATCTTGATGTACACCAGCGGCACCACGGCGCTGCCGAAGGCGGTCCTGCTGACCTACAATGATTTCACAGCGTACGTGACCGCCAACGTCGAGCTCGCCGACGGCACGCCGCGCGGCACATCGCTGTTGTGCGTTCCCCTCTACCACATCGCCGGCGCCACCAACGTGATGACCAACATGTTCACCGGCCGCAAGCTCGTCTTGCTGCGTCAATTCGACGCCGGCGAGTGGCTGCGAGCGGTCGAGAAGGAACAGGTCACGCACGCCTTTCTTGTCCCGACGATGGTCAAGCAGATCATCGACCATCCCGATTTCGCGACGTACGATCTGTCGAGCCTCCAGAACCTATCGTACGGCGGCGCGGCCATGCCATTCCCGGTGGTCCGGCGCGCCATCGAGATGTTCCCGAAGACCGTAGGCTTCGTCAATGCGTTCGGGCAGACGGAGACGACGTCGACGCTGACGGTGCTTGGACCCGATGATCATCGACTCGACGGCACGCCGCACCAAGTCGAGCTGCGCCTCAAGCGCTTGAAATCGATCGGTCGGCCGCTGCCCGACGTCGAGCTGAAGGTGGTCGACGACGGCGGCAAGAACCTGCCGACGGGGGAGATCGGCGAACTGTGGGTGCGCACACCGCGTGTCATGAAAGGGTATGGCAGCGGGGCTAGCCACACGTCACCGCTGCAAGATGGTTGGTTGCCGACGCGTGACATGGGCTGGCTCGACGAGGACGGCTACATTTTCCTCGCTGGGCGCAAGGATGACATGATCATTCGCGGCGGCGAGAACATCGCGCCGGCAGAAGTCGAGGCGGTGATCTACTCGCATCCCGGTGTCGATGAGGCGGCGGTCATCGGGCTGCCGGATGTGGAGTGGGGGCAGCGCGTTGCGGCGGTCATTGTGCCGCGGCCTGGGGTGACGCTGACCGCGAACGAGGTCATCGAGTTTTGCCGGCAGCGCCTGGCCAGCTTCAAAAAGCCCGAGGTGATTCAATTCGCCGACGCGTTGCCCAAGAACCAGATGGGCAAGGTCCTCAAGAAAGACTTGCGGGCACAGCTCAGCGGAGGCAGTGCGTGAGCCGCAGCACCGCCGCGCGCATCTCCAAACCGTCGCGCTCACGTCTGCGCCCACGGCCATTGAAATCCACGGTCACAGGTGGCGTCGCCCGGTTGCAGCTCGATCGCCCGCACGCCGGCAACCGCATCACACCGGAGCTGGCGCAGGCGTTGTGCGATGCCGCCGCCGAGATCGAGTTGGACGATTCCGTGATCGCCGTCGTCGTCACCGCCGCGGGATCGGACTTCTGCCTCGGCGTCGAGGAACATGGCGAATGGGAAACGCGCCTCGATTGGGTGCGCGCCATCGGCGCGCTGACACGGCCGGTGATCGCCGCCATTCAAGGAGATGCACTTGCCGAGGGATTCGAATTGGCGCTTGCCTGCGACCTGCGTCTGGTCTCCGACCGCGCCCGGTTTGCGATGCCGCAGCTGACGATGGGACGCTTCCCCACGCATGGCGGCACGCAGCGGCTGCCACGTAGCATTGGACGCGCGCGAGCACTCGACCTGCTGCTCACCGGCCGCACCATCGATGCAGCGGAAGCGGCGGCGATGGGGCTGATCATCCAAGCGGTTGCACCCGAGGACTTTGATCGAGCCCTCGACACCCTCGCGCGTCAGCTTGCTGCCAAAGGCCCGCTCGCGCTCCGCTTCGCGAAGGAAGCGGTGACGAAGGGAAGCGATCTGTCCCTCGACCAGGGAATACGCCTCGAAGAGGATCTCTACGTTCTGCTACAAACCACGCGCGATCGACAAGAAGGCGTGCACGCCTTCTTGGAAAAGCGTAAGCCGGCATTCCACGGCAAATAGGACTGATAGGAAGGAAAGCGAATCATGGCCAACCAACTCGGCAAAATGTATCTCTGCGGCAAGTGCGGATCGCAGGTGATTGTGACCAAAGGCGGCAACGGCTCGCTGAAGTGTTGCGGGCAGGAAATGGAGCAAAAGAAGTAGCGTCAGTCCTCTCACTGCTTTCCAATCAGCCGCTCTCCGTTCACAATTCCTCAGTGAACACCACTGAGGCCGCGATTGCCCGTTTGACGCCCGAGCGCCGCCAAGCCGACGAGTGGGGACTGGTGCTCACCGCGGCCGACGTCGGTCACGCCGTGCAAGCGCATCTCGGTCAGTGGGCCGTGGTAGTGAGTGTTAGCGACGCTGCGCGCGCACACGCTATTCTCGACGCCTACGATAATGAGAACCAGCGCCGGCGTGAGGCGCGTCCGGCAGCGGGCGAGTATGGCCCGACGTACGCCGGCATCCTGACGGCGCTGGGCCTGGTGGGATTTTACGCAACCCTTCTGTGGACCAATCGCGACACGGCCTGGTTGCACGCAGGCGAGGCGACTGCAGCACGCATCTTGGACGGTGAGGTTTGGCGTGTCGTCACGGCGCTGACGCTGCATGCCAGTCCGGCACACATCGCCGGGAACGCCGTCTGTTGCGCCATCTTCGTTACCGCACTGTGTCGCGCCCTAGGACCG
>Ga0335069_10006774_pt1 | contig 16619 bp, 25 predicted proteins | sample Lox_Sample_11_FD_206714 | JGI IMG/M metagenome (GOLD analysis project Ga0335069, IMG submission 206714) | Soil microbial communities from Loxahatchee National Wildlife Refuge, Florida, United States - Lox_Sample_1.1 | ecosystem: Environmental > Terrestrial > Soil > Wetlands | place: USA...
TCGAGGTGCGGGTGTCCGGGCCCGGCGGGCACACCGCCCGGCCGCACCTGACCGCGGACCTGGTCTACGCGCTCGGCAAGATCCTCACCGAGGTCCCCGCGGCGCTGTCCCGGCGGGTCGACCCCCGGTCCAGCCTCAGCCTGGTCTGGGGCCGGGTCAGCGCGGGCACCGTGGCCAACGCCATCCCCGACGGCGGCGTGGCCGAGGGGACCGTCCGCTGCCTCGACGACGAGGCCTGGCACACCGCGCCCGACATGCTCAAGGGGCTCATCGACTCGGTGGCCGGGGCGTACGGGGTGAACGCCGAGCTCAGCTACCAGCGCTACGTGCCGCCCACGGTCAACGACCAGGCCAGCGCGGCGATGATCTCCGCCGCGGCGCTCGACGTGCTCGGCGCGGGTTCGGTGGTGCAGACCCCGCAGAGCCTCGGCGGCGAGGATTTCGCCTGGTACCTGGAGTCCATCCCGGGCTCGCTGGCCCGGCTCGGCACCCGGGTGCCGGGCACGGTCGTGTCGCACGACATCCACCAGCCGACGTTCGACGTGGACGAGCGTGCCATCGGCGTCGGGGTCCGCGTGATGGCGGCCACGGCGATCACCGCCCTGTGGGATGACGGCGCCATCGTGGGCCAGCCGCTGCCCGGCGTGACCGGCGCCTGATCAGGCCCCGCGACCCCGGCGCTACCCTTGGGCGGGTGGACCCGCCGCAGACGTTCCGCTCGCCGACCGCGCTCGTCATCTGGGTCGTGTGGCTGCTGTTCGCCGTCGGCAACTGGATCGACCTGGCCGTCCAGGGCCGTGATCACCTGTCCGCGGTCGCGGCGGCCGTCTTGCTGCTGGTCACCGGCGGTGCCTACGTCACCGCGCAGCGGCCCCGGCTCATCGCCGGGGACACCGGGGTGACGATCAGGAACCCGCTGCGCGATCACCGCATCGGCTGGGCGGGCGTGGCCGAGGTGGACGTGATCGACCTGCTGCGCGTGCACTGCGAGTGGACCTCCCCGGACGGCCGGCCGCGCCGCAAGGTGATCAGCGCCTGGGCCGTGCACTACTCGCGGCGCCGCCAGATGGCGGCCGAGGCCCGGGCCCGCCGCGTGGCCCGCCCGCGCCGTTCCTCGCCGGTCTTCCCGTCCGGCGGCCGCGGCCCGTCCTACGGCGCCCCGGTGGCGGCCCCCGGGCCCCCCGCCGCCGAGGAAGCCGAAGCCGAGAAGATCGTCCGCCTGCTCAGCGACCGCGCCCAGGCCGCCCGCGCCGCCGCCGGCGACACGCCCGCCGCCCCCCGCCCGGCCGGATCCCAGCCGCTGACCAGCACCTGGAGCGGCCGGGCCGTCGCCGCCCTGGTCATCCCCGCGCTGATCCTGCTGCTGGTCTGGCTCCTCTGACGCCCCGCCGCTACGGCCCGGGCGAGGTCCAGGGCGGCTCGGCGCCGGCGTTGGAGTCGCCCATCTTGGCGCAGGGCAGCGCCCGCAGCGCGGACACGTAGTCCTCCGGGGCGCCCGCCCGCTCGGCCGAGTCGGCCAGGATCCCGATGCTCCGGGCCGAAGGCAGCCCGCCCTCGTAGAAGTTGAGCACGTACAGCCAGGCCAGCACGTCGCCGTCGAGGGTCTCCGCCCGGACCTTGGCCCGGCGGTAGTAACCGAGAGTGACACCGTCCCAGTTATCGAGTTCCTTCTCGTCGTTCTCGGACACGTCGTAGAGCACGACGAACACCCGGGCCCCCGGCTCCTCGACCACGGTGGCCAGGGCGCCGTCCCAGCCGATGTCCTCCCCGCCGAACGTCAGCCGCCAGCCTTCCAGCCAGCCGGTTCCCCGCTGCGGGGAATGCGGGCAACGCAGGAGCATCTGCTCCGGGTCCATGTTGCTGCCGTAGGCGGCGTACAGTGCCACGGGGGAAAGCGTACGGTGTCGCGCCCCCGCACGCCGTGCATTGCCCCAGGCCCGATACCTGACTGCGACCAATTTAGCGGGGAGAATTACTAGCCGTGACCTTGCCACGCCAGAGAATCGCGATCGTGGGGGGCGGCCCCGGCGGTTACGAGGCCGCCCTCGTCGCGGCCCAGCTCGGCGCCGACGTCACCGTCGTCGACTCCGACGGGCTCGGCGGCGCCTGCGTGCTGACCGACTGCGTGCCCTCCAAGTCGCTCATCGAGACCTCCAACGCGATGACGCTGCTCAACCGCAGCGCCGGCCTGGGCATCGCCACCGGCGGCCTGGCCACCGTCAACGCCGCGCGGCTGTACGAGCGGATCACCGACCTGGCCCGGGCCCAGTCCCGCGACATCACCGCCCGGATCGCCGCCGAGGACATCAAGGTGATCAGCGCGCACGGCCGCCTGATCGCCCCGGGCACGGTACGAGCAGGCGACCAGGAGATCAGGGCCGACGCCGTCCTCATCGCCACCGGCGCGCTGCCCCGCGTGCTGCCCGGGGCCGAACCAGACGGCGAGCGCATCTTGACCTGGCGGCAGCTCTACGACCTGACCGAACTGCCCCGCGACCTGATCGTGGTCGGCTCCGGCGTGACCGGCGCCGAGTTCGCCGGCGCCTACCTGGCCCTCGGCTCGCGGGTCACGCTGGTGTCGTCGCGGGACCGGGTGCTGCCGCAGGAGGACGAGGACGCGGCCAACCTGATCGAGGACGTGTTCCGCCGCCGCGGCATGACCGTGCTCAGCCGGTCCCGGGCCCGGGAGGTCACCCGCGACCAGCACAAGGTCACCGTGACCCTGGCCGACGGCCGGACCGTGCAGGGGAGCCACTGCCTGATGACCGTCGGCATGATCCCGCGGACCGAAGGCTGCGGGCTCGACGAGGCCGGGGTCAAGGTGGACGAGCGCGGCTTCATCGAGGTGGACCGGGTGTCCCGCACGTCGGTGCCGGGCGTGTACGCGGCCGGGGACTGCACCGGCGTGCTGATGCTGGCCTCGGTCGCCGCCATGCAGGGCCGGATCGCCATGTGGCACGCGCTGGGCGAGTCGGTGGGCCCGCTGCGGCTCGGCCACGTCGCCGCCACCATCTTCACCGACCCGGAGATCGCCACCGTCGGCGTCTCCCAGCGCGCGGTCGAGGCCGGGGAGGTCGCGGCGCGCACCCTGAACCTGCCGCTGGCCACGAACCCGCGGGCCAAGATGGCCGGCTTGGTCGACGGCTTCGTCAAGCTGTTCACCAGCCCGGGCACCGGCGTGGTGCTCGGCGGCGTGATCGTGGCCCCCCGCGCCAGCGAGCTGATCCTGTCCGTCTCGGTGGCGATGGAGCAGCGCCTGACCGCCGAGCAGCTGGCGCACACGTTCGCCGTCTACCCGTCGCTGTCCGGCAGCGTCACCGAGGCCGCCCGCAAGCTGATGGAGTTCACCCCGGACAGCCTGTAAACCCCTGATACCGAACGGACGTACTGCGTGCCGTCCTCAGTGCGAGGGCCGGCCCAGGTCGGGGTCGTCCGGGGCGTCGAGCCCGTGCCGGCGCAGCCGGGACACCCGGATGTCGTCGGCGTACAGCGCGACGATGCCCACGCTGCAGATCAGGAACAGCCCGGGCACCGCGAGGCGGATCCACACCGCGCCGGGCAGCAGCGCCAGCACGGCGCAGATCGGCAGCGTGACGACCAGGTGGCGGCCGATGAGCCGGCCGCGCCAGCCCGCGTCGGTGAGCTCGTGCCGGACCCATTCGGTGTTCCGGTCCGGCAGCCGGGCGCCGAGCGCGAACAGCGCCTGACGTCCCAGGCCCGGGTCCCCCGGGATCCTGCCCACGGTGCTCAGTCCGCGAGCTCGCAGATCGCCGCGCCGGCCGAGACGGTCTGGCCCACCTCGAGGGCCAGCCCGGTCACCGTGCCGTCCTTGTGCGCGGTCAGCGGCTGTTCCATCTTCATCGCCTCGAGCACCACGATAACGTCGCCGGCCGACACCCGCTGCCCCTCGCTGGCCGCGATCTTGATGATCGTCCCCTGCATCGGGCTGACCAGGGTGTTGCCCGTACCCGCCGGGGCTGATCGCCGTCCGCGAGCGGTGCCGCGGGCTCGTTCGGCCCCAGAAGGCCCGGTACCGGCGCGGCGCGGCCCCCCGAAATCGGCGGGCACCGTCACCTCGAGCCGCTTCCCGCCCACCTCGACGGTCAGCTTCTCCCGTTCGGCGGCCGGCTCCGCCTCAGCGGCCTGCTGGTCCGGCATGGGCGTGCTGAACTCCGTCTCGATCCAGCGGGTGTGCACCCGCAGCGGCTCGCCGGCGAACGCGGGGTCCGCGACCACGGCCCGGTGGAAGGGCAGCACGGTGGGCATCCCGCCCACCTCGAACTCGGCCAGCGCCCGGGCCGAACGCTGCAGCGCCTGCTCCCGGCTGGCCCCGGTCACGATCAGCTTGGCGATGAGCGAGTCGAACACCTGCGGGACCGTCATCCCGGCCGTGTACCCCGAGTCGACCCGCACGCCGGGCCCGGACGGCGGGTTCCAGGCGGTGATCGTGCCGGGGGCGGGCAGGAAGTTGCGGCCCGGATCCTCGGCGTTGATCCGGAACTCGATGGAGTGCCCCCGGGCCGGCGGGTCGTCGTAGCCGAGCGGCTCGCCCTCGGCGATGCGGAACATCTCCCGCACCAGGTCGATGCCGGTGACCTCCTCGCTGACCGGGTGCTCCACCTGCAGCCGGGTGTTGACCTCCAGGAAGCTGATCGTGCCGTCCTGGCCGACGAGGAACTCGCAGGTGCCCGCGCCGACGTAGCCGGCCAGCCGCAGGATGTCCTTGGAGGACCGGCACAGCGCCCCGGCCTGCGCGGCGGACAGGAACGGCGCCGGCGCCTCCTCGACCAGCTTCTGGTGCCTGCGCTGCAGCGAGCAGTCCCGGGTCGAGACGACCACCACGTGGCCGTGCGCGTCGGCCAGGCACTGCGTCTCCACGTGCCGCGGCCGGTCCAGGTACCGCTCGACGAAGCACTCGCCCCGGCCGAACGCCGCGGTGGCCTCCCGGACCGCCGACTCGTAGAGCTCGCCGACCTCCTCCTCGCGCCAGGCCACCTTCAGCCCCCGGCCGCCGCCGCCGAACGCCGCCTTGATGGCCACCGGGTAGCCGTACTCCCGGCCGAACGCGCGCACCTCGCCGGCGTCCCGCACCGGATCCGGGGTGCCCGGGGTGAGCGGCGCCCCGGCCTCCAGGGCGATGTGCCGGGCCCGGACCTTGTCGCCGAGCGCCTCGATGGCCTCCGGCGGGGGGCCGATCCAGGTCAGGCCCGCCGCGATGACCACGCGGGCGAAGTCGGCGTTCTCGGCCAGGAAGCCGTAGCCGGGGTGGACCGCGTCCGCGCCGGAGTCCAGCGCCACCTTGATGATCTTGTCGATGTCCAGGTAGGTCTCGGCGCTGGTCACCCCGCCCAGCGCGTAGGCCTCGTCGGCCAGGCGGGTATGCAGCGCGTCCAGGTCGGGCTCGGCGTAGACGGCCACGCTGCCCAGCCCGGCGTCACGGCAGGCCCGGGCCACCCGTACGGCAATCTCGCCGCGGTTCGCGATTAGCACCTTGCGCACTAATGCCTCCCGGTTCCCTGCTGCGCAGAGTCTAAATCAGTCAACTTATGCTGCCATCCTGGCACCGGTGTCAGCCGGATCGGCTCCCGGCCAATCACCGGCGAGGCTGTGATAGCGAGCACATACTGCTGCTGACCACGCTGAACAGCGACGAAAGTCCCGAGGGTCCAGCGGGACGGCCGAGTTTGTCTCCCGCTATAGGCCCTTCCTCAACCGAAGTGCGGCAGGGCCGGGGATTCCCGCACCGCTCCGGCCTGCACCGCTGCAGGTCACGGCCCCGGCAGCAGGCCCGGAATCCGGCTCTGCTGGCACGGTGATGGCACGGGAGGGAATCAGCGGCCTGTAACCGCCGTCAGAACGGTCACGGATCGTGCTCATGACGCGGCCTCCGTCCTCGCCCTGCGGGGCACGAACGCCTCGATCGCCACCGCCGCGGCCTCGCTCAGCTCCTCGGCCACCGTCACGTAGGTGTCGGCGGTGAACGCGACGGTGCTGTGACCCATGGTCTCGCTCACCACCTTGAGGTCCACGCCCGCGGCCAGCAGCATCGATGCCGATCCGTGCCGCAGATCGTGGAACCGGACCGGCGGCAGGCCGGCCTGCCGGTACAGCACCCCGAAATGCTCGGAGATGTACGCGGGGCGCAGCGGCGTGCCGTCCTCCCGGGTGAACACGCGGCCGGAATTCTGCCATGCATCACCCCACTCCAGGGCCTCGAACGACTGGCGGTCCCGCCACGCCTTCAGCACCCCGGCCGTGCCGGCGTCGATGGTGATGACGCGGTCGGAGTCCTCGCTCTTGGTGCTGTCCAGCTCGCCGGCGGCCTGGGCCTGCCGGATGTGCAGCCGCCGCGTCCTCAGGTCGACGTCGGCCCACTCCAGGCCGGCCAGCTCTTCCCGGCGCGGTCCCCAGTAGGCGGCCAGGTGGTACAGGGCGTACAGGCGGTCTCCCTCGGCCGAGTCGAGGAACTGGCCGGCCTGCGCCGGGCTCCACACCATCACGACCGCTGGCTTCCTGCCGGTCTCGCGCCACCACTGGACCCGGGGCTCGGTCCACAGCAGCGGCCTCTGCTTGCGCAGCTTGAACCGGATGGAACCGGCCGGGTTGACCGCGATCAGCCGCCGCTCGACCGCGTCGTTAAGGGCGGCCACGAGTACCACGTGGCGCCGCTTGATGCCGGCCTCGCCGACCGCCTTGGTCCCCCACAGCCGGCCGGGCAGGTGCGGGATCGTCCGCCGGGCGGAGAGCAGCCGGCGCAGCATCTCATCACCGCCGTCCCCCGCCCCGGGCCGGTTGATCTTCCGCATCGCGGCGTACAGGGCGCGGATGTGGTGGTCGCGCAGGTCGGCGAGCTTGATGTGGCCGATGCCCGGCGTGAAGTACAACCTGCACGCTTCCTCGTAGCTCAGCCAGGTCCGGGGCTTGAGACCGGGCTTGACGTCGTCCAGCCAGCCGGCCAGGTAGGCGCTGACGGTCAGCTTGCGGTCGGCGGCGTGCATGCCCGCGTCGACCTCGCCGACCGCCTTGGTCAGCGCCCGGGCGGTCTCCCGCTCGGTATCGAACGGGCCGATCCTCGGCTGCCTGCGCTTGCCGTCCGGGCCTGGCGGGGCCTCGTACCGGCCGTACCAGGCGCCGTGACGAGAATCTGTCCTCAGCTTCGGGCATGACTTGCCCAGCAGCTTGCCCGGCCGCTTCCTGCCGTCCGGTCCGGTCGTGGTCGGCCCCCGGCAGCTGCATGCCCTATATGGCTTATTCATGATCATCTCCCCGCTTGCGGTCCTGGTCCCTGCTGGCGGGGTCGGCCAGCCAGCGTTCCAGCTGGCTGATGTCCCGCAGGTGCGCGACCTTGCGGTGGCCGCGCATGACATGCCAGCCGAAGTCGAGCGCCAGCGGGTCGCGGGTGCCGGACTTGCGCAGCGCGAACCCTTGCCGCTGCGCCGCGCGCCTGGCGCGGTTCTCCCGGGCCTTGTCCGTTGTCATGCTCCTATCGTACCACAGCCGTACTACAACTGTCCTGAGCTGGGCTGGGTCACGTTCAGGTATGTCGTAGTTTGCGTATCGCGTCCTGACATGTATGTTGTGCCCAGATGCGTGCCGTGACGGCACGTGGGCGCGCCCGGCGAACCGGGTGTCAGCGCCTCAGGGAGATGATCACGGATTTGAGCTTGGCCGTGGTCGTCACCGTGCCCGGAGACCGCCGCCAGGAAGGAGCGAAGCGGGCACGAAGGTGACGACCAGGAGAACCCGTGAGCACCACCCGCACTACCGGAATCCAGTTGCAGCCGACCCGGCTCCAGCAGCTGGCCGCGGCCGGCCAGGATTACGCCAAGGTCACCGACGTGGCGGCCATCTACCAGACCGACCGGCGCACCATCCTGCGCCGCATCGAGGAGGGCCGGATCCCCGCCACCAACGTGGCCGGCGACTGGCGCATACCGGTCTGGTGGCTCGTCGAGCAGATGCAGGCGGTGGCGTGATGACCGCGCCCATGCCCCGCGACGAGGTCCTCGCCCTCGCCGCGACCCCCGTGATCACGCTGGGCCAGCTCGCCCGGGTGCTCGGGATCAGCGAGCCCACCGTCCGCGAGTGCCGCCGCAATGGCGACCTGGAGCGGGCGGGTATCCGCGTGACGCGGTTCGGGCTCCAGTACAGGATCGTCACCGCGTCGGTTCTTGAGTACCTGGGCCTGGCGGACGGTGCCAGCACCGTGCCGGCACCGGGCAACGGCGCAGGCCAGGGTAAGCCCGTACTGCGGGCGGTGGCCTCCGGCGGCGAGGGCTCACCGGGCTGGGCAGCGCCTGAACAACTAGCCCGGCCGGCAGTCGCGCCCCCCGCCCCGCCGCGCTTAGATAGCAAGCAAGCCGGAGCGGGCCGCGTAACTGCGTGCCCGCCCCGGCTTTCACGTTTGCACAGGACATCAGACCTGGCGCTGGCCTTACCTAAGGGCCGTGACGGCGCCCCAGCTGGAAGGGACAGCCATCGTGCCTATTGAACCACGCGGGCAGCGGCACGCTGCGGTCATCGACTGCAAGCATTGCGGCGGATGGGCGCCGCGGACCCGGGCGGGCGGCAACCCGGCGGGGTGGTACGGGCTCACGGTGGCCGTGCCAGCCGAGATCAGCCAGCGCGGGTACGTCTGGGTGGGCAGCTACTGCTGCGTCGCGTGCCTGGCCGCCGCGGTCCCGGACCTGCAGCAGCAGGAACAGCTAGCCCATCAGGCGTACTCGCCGGTCAGGCCGGTGGCGTCGTGAGCGGGGCGCACCGGGTCCCGTCCGATCAGTTCATCGGCCTGATCGTGGATGCTCAGCGGGAACGGAGATACCGCAAGACCGGGAAGCTGTTTTCCCGCGAGCTGACCGAAGCCGAGCTAGATGAGGAGATCAGCTGGCATGCGCCGCTGATGGCGGCCGCCATGTGCGGCATCGAAACCGGCTACCAGTGGTACTACCTAGGTCACCTGGCCGCGGTCTACGCCCGGCATTTCAGCGTTAACGACCTGGCGTTCCTGCTGTACGAGATCATGGCGGCCAGCCCGCAGCGGCCCCGTGAGCCGTGGACGTACCGGCATGCGCTGGACATATCAGCCAGGGCGCACCGCTTCACCGACCGCTCCGACGCCGCCGACCGGGCCGTCTGGGAGGCGTACACGCGGGGCCGCACCCCGGACGGGCGACGGCGGCCGAGGGTACCGGGCGCGCGGGTACCAGGGAGGCGGGCGTCATGAGCCAGGGGCCGCCATGGGCGCACCTGCTGGACTGGGATGAGGCGTTCGGCGTCACGGAGCCGGAGGAGATCCGCTGGCTGGCCGAGGGCTACATCGAGCGCGGCAAGCTGTTCGCCGTCTACGGTGACATGAAAGTCGGCAAGAGCCTGCTAGCCCAGGACGTGGCCGCGGCGATCGCCACCGGCCGCAGCGTGCTCGGGCTTCCGCCGCAGCAGCCAGAGAACGTGCTCTACCTGGATTTCGAGAACGACAGGGACCTGATCACCGAGCGGTTCCGGGACAAGATGGCCTACACCGCGGCCAGCCTGAAGAACCGCCTGTTCTATGCCAGCTACCCGGAACTGAAGCCGCTGGACACGCCGGACGGCGGCCGGATGGCATGCGAGCTGGCGTACAACACCCGGGCCGCGCTGATCATTATCGACACCACCAGCCGGGTGATCGACGGGGCCGAATCCAGCAACGACACGTTCGCCGACCTGTACAAGTACACGCTGATGCCGCTGCTGCGGATGGGGCACACCGTGGGGCGGCTCGACCACGAGGGCAAGGACCCGGGCAAGGGACAGCGGGGGGCCAGCGCCAAGGACGCGGACATCCACGTCCTGTGGCACCTGACCGAGGTGCCCGGGATGAAAGACGTGCTGGCGATGCACGTCGAGCTGGACCGCTCCCGGCACTACTCCGATTTCCGGCTGCGGCGGCTCGACAGCCCGCTGCGCCATGAGCCCATGCTGGAAGCGGTCACCCCTGTGCAGGCGGGAATCTGCGCCGAGCTCGACCGGATCGGCGTGCCACGCACGGCCAGCCGCCGGGACTGCGGCACGACCCTGCGTGCACACGGGTTCAGCGCACGGACAGAAGACCTGGCCGCAGCGGTCCGGTACCGGAAAAGTGGTCCCGGACCATCAGGAACGCAGGGACCGGGGACCATAGACGGGACCACGGGACAAACGGCCCCTGACCTGCTGGGACCATCCGGGGACCATTGGGGCCACCGACATGGGACCATGGCTCCCCCCTATACGGGGGACCAGGGCCAGTCCCGGGCGGCAATGGCCAACGGGCACCAGGCGGATATGCACGCGCACACACAGACGGGTGCGTATGCACCTATACAGACGGGGGCGCCTACACAGACGGGTGACGGCATCGACTGGCTGCGGGCGTATGAGATGACGCTCCCGGCACCGAAACGACGCGGAACGAGGCGGGGAGGATAGCTGGGCACCTGGGCGAGAGGCCGTACAGACGGGGCCGCCTCCCGGCACGAGCCACCGGCGCCGGGCCTTGACAACTTAGGGAGGTAGCCGGGGCCTGGCGGCCAGTCACGGGTGAGGCCCGCCCTGGTGCGCGCGTGGCATGCTGGGCGCATGGGCACCGCGGTAATCCTCGTGGTCAAGGGCAGGAACGGCCGGATTTACCCGGCGCGCAAGCCGACCGAGGCCGAATTCGACCGGATCGTGGACCTGACACACCGGATCCGGTGCGGCCAGGGCCTCTCGCAGCGTGCCACGGTGGAAAAGCTCGCCGAGCACGGCATCCGGCGGTCCAAGGGCACGGTTAGCCACATCCTGCGGGCATATGTCTGCGATCTGTGCCGGGATCAGCCGTGACCGAGCCCATCACCCCGGAACCGGCCGGGGACGCGCGGGACGCGGGCGCGCTGGCCGCCGCGGGTCGTGATCGCGGGGGCCGTGGTGCACGATGACTGACGACTACGGCCGCGAGCTGACCCGCAGGGACCGGCTGGCCGCCTGCGCCCGGCTGGACGAGCTCGCCGACGAGCTCGGCCAGATCGGCCGGTGGCTGGATCACTTCGGCGGCGACGCGGACAAGGGCGCCGTCCTGCTCGAATGCGCGAGCAGGGACCTGCTCGCCGCGTGCTGGATCGTGCGCCCGGCCGATCACACCCGCCCGGCGGGCTGGCTGGCTAGCCCCGACCGGCAGCGGTTCATGAGTTAGCCCGCACGAGCCGGGCCTGCCGTGCCAGTACCGCATCAGCAGGCCCAGTAAGCGCAGGTCAGGGAAAGCCAACCGCATACCTGGTGCGACGGGGGCGGCCCGGTTCCGGATGCATACCCGGCTTAGTGCACGTGCGCTTTGCACGTGCACCGGGGCGATAATCCCTTTGTGACCAGCAGTACCGGCGGCCGGCTCAGCACCGACCGCCACGCCAGCCGCGCCAGCATGCCAGTGGCCGAGCGCGGCGGGCCGGATTACTACTACCGCCCGGCGGACGCTGACGAGCTGGACGAGTTCTGCCCTGGCTGCACGCCCGAGCTCGGCCCCGACGGCTGGCAGCATGACCGCGGGTGCGTGTTCGCACGGCGCCGCACGGCGTGAGGGCGTCCGTGCCCTGGCAGGACGGCACCCCGCGGCGGGCGCGGCAGCGCGCCAGGGCGGCACTGCGCGCCAACCCGTTCCGGTCTGACGCGGTGATCGCCAGGCAGGCCCGGGTCAGCTCCACCACCGCGGCGGCGGCGCGGCACCAGCTCGAGCAGGCCGGCCTGATCCCCGCCGTTCCCGTGTCCCGCCGGGAGCGCCAGCCGTACCCGCGGCAGCAATCAGCTACCCATGACGCGATCATCGGCGGGGCGCGGACGGCCCGCGAGGTGGCCGACGCCGCGGGCGTGTCGCTGCAGGCCGCCTGGAAGGCGCTGCGCGCTCACCGGGACCGTGAGGACATCCCGAAACCGCTTCCCCCGGCCGCCGAGTGCGAGCGGTGCGGCCGGGCGTACGTACCGGCGCCGCGGCCTGGCGGCAGGCCGCAGCGCTATTGCTCGGACCGCTGCGCTGACCGCGGGTACAAGGCGGAACGCAGGGCAGAGCGCGGCAGCGGCCCGGTCGCGCCGCAGGCCCGGGAGATACCGCCGATGCCCTGGCGGATCGCCGAAGCCGGATTGTGCGCCGACCCGCGCACGGTGGCGCGGACCGGTTACGTGTGGACGAGCAGCGATCCCGCAAGCCGCCGCCTCGCCAGGGCCGTCTGCAAGAGCTGCCCAGCTCAGATCCCGTGCATGGAATGGTCCGTCATCGCGGTGCCCGCCACCGACAACGCGATTTACGCAGGCGCCGGCCGGTTCACCCGGAACCGGATACGCCGGTCACGGCGCCGCCCTGCCGCGGTCCCCGCGCAGCCAGGCGATACCCGCGGAACGGTACCGCCTGAGCGCGTGCCTGCGCCTGGCAGGCTGGCGGCGGCACCCGGCTATGGTCACATAGGCGGCCGGCCGCAGGCGGCAGCGTCGATCGTGGCGGCAGGCCGGCCAGGCGCGTAGCGTTGGCTGCACAAAGCAAATGCACTTGCAGGGAGCCGCCGTGACTAGCCTGGCCAGCCAGAACCTGATCCGTGAGCCGCCGCGCCAGCTCACCCCGGAAGAGCTGGCCGCGCGCTGGCAGCAGAGTTTCCCCGAGGCGCAGGGACCGGGCATGGACACCGAGTCCGGCGCCGTCACCTACGGCCACCCGCCGGACCCGCGCATCGGCCCTGTCCCGCACCTGCTGGACCCGGCCACCAGGGACCGGGACAACGCCGAGCGGGAGGCGCGGCTGGCAGCCATGAGCCCGGCCGAGCGGCAGGCCCGGGAAGACCTGGCCGCACTGGTCCGGGCCGAGCTGAGGCGGGCATGATGCGCAACTTCCCCGGCGATTTCGACCTGTCCGGCATGGACCCGCCGCCGACCCCGTTCGAGATCGGCGCGGCATTGGACGCCGCGGCCGAGTACGACGCGGAGGCCGAGGCAGGCGGCGGCGCGTACGACGCGGACGCGCAGGCCGCCGCGGACTGGGTGAGCAGCCTGTCCGATGAGCAGTTCGCCGACCTGATGAGCGAGTACGAGGCGGATGCCGCCCTGGCTGACTGTGACGGCCCGGAGCTGGCCGGCGCGGACCCCGCCGGGGTCATCGACCTGGCGGGCGACCTGGGCCAGATTGACGCGATGCTCGCCGGCATGACCGACCGCGAGCACCAGCGCCAGGTGCAGGACGCCGAGGGCCGCAGGCGCCGGAGCGGCCCGCACCACCAGCGGCCCACCGCTGAGGTGACGCTGGCGAACGCGCTGGACCGCGTTGGACGCGGCACCTACCTCTACGGCCAGCAGCCCGCGGGCCTGGCCAACTGGCAGGGCGGCACGGACATGGACGCCATGTTCGCCGCTGGCCCGGCGCTGAACGCGGCCGAGATCGCCGACCGCATGAGATACGAATTGACGGGCGGCGCCAAACCGCAGGGCCGCGGGCAGTTCCTGCCCCCGGTGCAGGCGCTCAGCAAGCAGATCGGGCTCCGGCCGTGAAAGCGGAGATCACCGGGGACGGCGATGAGCTGTGCATCACGCTGGACGCCGACGAGCTGCCGCTGGCCGCCACCGACGCGAGCCTGCGGGCGAAGCTGCCGGAGTCGGCGGGCTCCATCTGCGATGGCGTGCTGGGCATGCTCGGCGAGCCGCCGCAGCCGGGTGAGGCGAAGCGGATCCGCGTCGTGCACGTCCGCATGACCCGGGTGCAGGTGGTCGCGGAGACCACGCTGTGCCTCGACGGCGAGCGCGAGGTGTACACGTGAGCGGCCTGCTGACCGGCGGCGGCCCGGAGCGCGGCCCCTATGCCGGTGATGTGTACCCGGTCCCGCCCGCGGCGCCGCCCGGTGACCGGATCACGGTGTTCGCCACGGTGGCGGTGCGGACGAGTGCAGGGCCAGGCCCTGGCGTGCTCGAGCTGCCGCGGGATGAGGCGGCCCGCCTGGTCGCCGACCGGCACGCGGTCTACGGCAGCACCGCGCCCCGGGGATTCAGCGACGGCGGCGCGGACGGGCGGACGGTGGCCGCGATGATGCCGCGGCGGGAGGGCGGCTGAGGTGTCCCAGTACCCGCGCATCGTGCTGACCGGCGTCAACGTGCCCGCGACACAGTGGAACTACCCGGGCGCGCCGCCCACCACCATATGGGTGAGGCCCGGGACGCTGGTCGACATAAAGCCGGGCAGCGCCCTGGAAGGTCTATACGGCGGCGCTGGCAACCTGTCCGCCGTCCTGCCGGTCACCAAGACCGGCGATGAGGCGTGCCTGGACAAGTCCGCGTTGTCCAACTTAAGGAGGCCATGATGGCCCTGGCGAGGTACACCCTGTCCGCGGCGGTCACGCTGACCCCGGACACGCTGGCGGCACCGCCGGGGTTCGGGTGCTCGGCCACGGTGTCCCCGGACACCGCGGGCAGGTGGGGGCTGTGGCCGCTGTCGTTCGCGCAGGGCCAGGCGGTCATCCTGGACCCGGCCAGGGCGCTGTTCAGCGCCATCGGGGCGGGCAACCTCGCGGCCTGGCGGGACGGCACCGATGCCGTAAGCCACCAGGCCCTGTCCAACTGAGGGAGGCACCGGGGATGACGACGAACCTCATCATGTTCAACGGCCAGCTCGTGGTGTCCGCCGGGATCGCCGGGCCGGGGCCGGTCACCTGCCCCGATGACGGCGAGGCGCAGGCGCTGGTCGCGGCCGGGTACGCGCAGGTTGACACGTCATCGGGCTGGGACGTGCCCGAGTGAGCCGAGTGATCCTGACCAGCGCGGTGGTGGTCCCGGCCAGCACCGGGCAGCCCGCCGTGATCCTGCCGAAGGGCAGCGTGATCGAGTGCACGCCCGCGATGCTGACCGTGATCACGTCGGCGGGCGGCACCACCAGGGCGGTCAGCGCCATGTCCGCCACCGCCGCGCACGACCAGCTGGGCGAGGCTGTGGGTGCGAGTAACAGTTCCGCCTGATCATGCCTGACCTGACCCCCGACGCGGCGGCCGAGCTGCGCAGGCTGCGCGCCGAGACCGCGGCGATGACCGGCCACGTCACCGCGATGCGCGCCCAGGCGGCGCATGCGCATATCCGGCACGGCTGGCTGAAACACGTGGTCAAGGACCTGGAGACCAACCCGCGCACGCAGTACAAGGTGCATAACGCCAGTACGGACTACGGCTCTATGTCAGCGGCGATGGCGGCGTATGGCGAAGGACCGTTGCCGGAGATCCCGCTGGAGCCCGTCTTGCCGCCGGACAGAACATAGCCGAGCGCGGCCTTTATCCGCACCGGATCATCATGGAGAAGGCCCAGGGCCAGATTGCAGGCCCCGCAGAGCAGGCCGCGGATGCACTTACCGCATGAGCGCGCACCCGGGCAGCAGGCATGATCGTGATCAATGTGCCAGGTGCCCCGGCCGCCAGGGTCCGGTGTCCCGCAGATGGCACACTGGCCATTCTGGGCGGCCAGTAGCCCGGCGAAGGCGTCATCCGTCAGGCCGGTGCGGTATTTCCGGAACGACTCCAGGCGCCGCCGCCGCTGCTCAGGCCCCATCTGATAGGTGTTCTGCCATTGCCGCTTGTACTCACGGTGGGCCTGGATACAGGGTTCGCACGGCGGCTCACGGCGCAAGTGGTGCTGCTGATAGCCGCCGTATGTCCCGCATGGCTGGAATTCTCTGCGGTGCAGGTGGCAGCCGCAATCAGGCGGGTGTTTCTTGCCTTTGTTGTGAGGGACCTGGTGCCTGCCGCATGGGCAGCCAGGCGGACACGGTTTCGAGGGCATGACCAACGGTACGCGACAGACTACGGTGCCATGGCGGACTACCGCGGCACGACGGCGAGCAGGCCCAGGCCCAGCCGCCGGACCCGCACGCCGGCCGGCGCCCGGATGTTCCGCGGTGCGTGCCGGGGACGGGACGGGGCACCGCCCCCGGCACGGGCCGCGGCGCGGCGGCCCTAGCGGTGGGGTTTCCCCTGGCCGCCGCGCGTCCCCCGTCAGCCGCCGGCCAGCTCGTCCAGCTTGTCCAGCAGCTCGCGCAGCGTGTACCGGGTGATCACGGTCTCCCCGTCCGGCTCGGGGATCAGGGCCTGCCAGTACGCGCCCCGGTAGATGATCTCCGTCTGGGGGTGGGCGGCCTCGTACGCCTGGCGCCGGGGCACCTGGTCCGCGTACGCGGGCTCTCCGATCACCATCATGGGACCATCACACCGCCGGGCAGCCAGCCGCCGCGACGTCATCAGGGGCGTCCAAGCGGCGTCACAGGGGGCGTCAAATAGGTGTCATAATCCCCCGGTTGCGCGTACCGTGGTGATTATGGGCGAACCGAACGCAGCGCTCCGGGCCGTGCGCCTGTCCATGCGGATGAGCCAGGACGAGATGGCCCGCGCCATCCGGGAGGCCGGCCAGCGGGCCGGGGAGCCCAACACGTGCACGAAGCGGCTGATACAGCGATGGGAGGCGGGGGTGGTGACCATGCCGCACGGCGCCTACGCCCGCGCCCTGGAGTACGTCACCGGGCAGCCGGTGGAGAACCTGGGCTTCCGGCCGGCCGATGAGACCTACGGCCTGGACCGCGGCCAGGTGATGGACACCGGCGGCGGCGCGTGGATCCCCCTGGA
>Ga0335069_10006775_pt1 | contig 16611 bp, 11 predicted proteins | sample Lox_Sample_11_FD_206714 | JGI IMG/M metagenome (GOLD analysis project Ga0335069, IMG submission 206714) | Soil microbial communities from Loxahatchee National Wildlife Refuge, Florida, United States - Lox_Sample_1.1 | ecosystem: Environmental > Terrestrial > Soil > Wetlands | place: USA...
GTTGAGTCACTGGGGAGGAATCCCGGATGGTTATTTGACCAGGGAGCTGCGACGAGAGTTGTGGCGGTATTCCCTGCTTTTAGAAGGTGAAAGCTACGCCGCCGCGGACGGAGCGAGCGGAGTCGACCAGGTAGACGGTCTGGCCGTCGGAAGCGACGACGGGAACATATCCTTGAGCCAACAGATTCCGGATGTCGATCAGGGCTTCAACATGTCCGCCAATGGGCTGGCGGACGAAAACGTTCAAGAAGGGATCACTCTGGCCCGGCGAGGCGTTGAACATATCGACCGGTGTCAGGGTCGTGCCGTTCACCCAGCGATAGGACGCGATCATATGGGTGTGAGTAAAAGGCGTCGTGCAGCTTAGTTTGGCACCAATGGCGTGATGGCGTTGATTCGACATCAGCTGCCCGGCCTGCCGAAGCGTAACATCGGGCTCGGCCAATGCGAGGGCCCCGCCGTATGAATAATCCAAGGTGGCCGTCAGATCGGAAGCGATCTTCCGTTGCAGGACGAGGCGAACCCCGTCGGTATCGAAAGAACGGCCAGCAAAGCTGAAGGTGCCGGAAGTGATATCGGGCAGGAGGAATCCACTCGCAGATGTGACATCGCCGACACCCGTCAGGGCCGGGTCGTCAACGCGATCGGAGAAGTACGCGACCTGCATATTCGTTCTTCCTTCGCGATGAGAAACGCTGATCTCCTGATGATGAGCGCTTTCAATTTGAGGCGAGAAGGCAAGCATGCTGACGCGGGGATTAGCCTCGCTCAGGTCGGCGGGAGTCGAGTCGAATCCTTTCTCCGTGCGCAAGTTTGGACGCGACGTCGTGTAGCCGTACTCCACCACCGTATCGGGCGACAGGTGAAAGTCAGCCGAAGCGTAGGGCCGGAACGCGTTGAGGCGTCCGAGGAACTGGATGGTCTGAAGCTCGCTCCCGAATTTAAATTCGAGCACGTCGCCAAGGGCAAAATCATCCGCGGCTGAAAGGGCGATTGCCTGCAGCGTCGCGTTGTGCAGATTCGGATCGGATGGCGCAAAGCGGGTAAGGGTCAGCGCCATACTCGGCTCGGAACCGTTCGGCAGACGGTGCGAGATGCGAGTTCGTACAACTGCGGCGGGAAGGCTATCGCCGTAACCCACGTTGCCGGTAAAGGCCAGACGGCCGGTGGAGAAGATCGAGCGCTCCAGCTTGAAGCCGGTGCTCATGTCGGAACCGGTACCGTATCCGGCAGCGGCAGAACCGGCGAGAAACGACAGAGTGCCGCTGAATTCGTGCTCCTGCTTCTCGGATGCCGGGTCGTCGAAAATGCGCAGGATAGGACGGTTCGCAACCGAGCGAAGAGTCCACTTCCAGTCGTCATCGTCTGAGGCGTTTCGCACCGGGCCAAGCTGCATCACGTTGAGCAGAGTGCTCAAAGTGATGTTAATGCTGAGATTGGCGCCCGGCTTGAGTCCGACTTTTTCACGCAGCGTAGGAAGGAAAGATGGAGCCGTGACTTTGAGCGAATACAAGCCCGGCAACAAACCGGTGGCGGTGTAGTAGCCGGCGCCATCGGTAAAGACAGTGAGGGTGTGATTGGCCGCGCCAAGAATCTGCACCACGGCGCCCATCTGGGGATCGCCAGACGCGTCGCGCACGTAGCCTGAGATCGCTCCGGGCCGATCATTACTACTGGCCCATGCAGGAAGCGAAAGCCCAAACAGAATTGCCCAAGTTGCGAACCGATGCAGCTTCAACTTTGCCCCACCCCCTGGGGGGAAAAGCAGGGAGTTACTCTACTGCAAAAACCGCCGAAGGATCAACGGTCTGCTTCGAGATATTGTCGTTCACTTTGATCTGAATCTTGTAAATGCCGGGCTGCAGATTTGCGGCTTGGATCGATTTCTGCAGCGTCACCTGGTCTCCGACATTTCCCATCGTATCGGTCGATTCGGTCTTCTGAATAATCTGCTTGTTCGTCTGAACGTTCGTGATGTCGTACTCAATGGTGGCGGAAGGCTTGTGCGTCTTCTCATCCACTCCAAGATTATAGACCTGCATCCAGAAATTAAGCTTCTGATCTTTATCGCGCTTGAAGAGCGCCGGCTTGCCGTCGGCTGGGGCAACGCGAGGGCGAACCTTCATGGTACCGATGACAAAACTGCCGCTGCCGATGGCCTTGGTTGGGACAGGCTCCATCTGATCGGCGACGATCAGCGATGAGGTGGCCAGTTTGTCCTCGGAGTACTCCGGCACCATAATGCTGCGGCTGTAGATGCCTTTGCGGTCGCCATTCACGTCCTTCACCGCGATATACAGTTTATAGCGGCCGGGACGCAACGGAAGTGCCTTCCAGTAGACGGACGCGTTCTCCGCGGTGCGAGGCAGAAGTTCGGCGGGTACATCGACCTGAACTGTGTCTTCGAAGGTCTGGACGATTTTGCCGGTCAGGGTCGAGAGCTTCGCGTAGATGTTTACTGTGCCGCGCTGCACGCCGTCTTTGTTGGCGAAGGTGATGTCGCGGTTCCTCATCTGAATCGTGATCGGAACCAGCACGGTATCGCTGGTGACCTTCACGAAATCAGAGCGGACATCGAACGGCATGGGATTGAGGATGACCTTGGAGTTAACCTCTTCGGTGAGGTCAGTGAATTTGATCTTGGGCGCCTGCTGTAGCTTGAAGAACTGCTCCAGGCGGTCAAACTGCTTGGACTCCTCCATTGAGCTCTGGGGGCCGAGGCCAAGGCGCTCAATTCCGCCGCCGGTGAAGCGCTGCGCCTTGTTGGCCATGCCCATCTGCTCCCACATGGTAAGGCCGGCGTTGGGAGTCATGAGCAGGGCGTCTTTTTCGGAGCGATCCATCGTCATGTGATATTCGCCGCACATACAGGTGTCGACGAATTCAATAATGACTTCCTGACCGATTCCTTCGATGTAGCGATAGCGCCATTGCTCGAAGGGATAGGTTGAGGTCTCGCCACCGCCTTCATCCATCGGGCGCTCATACGTTCCGCCGGAAGGATGCGACTCCACTTCATCGGCCTTGCCGAAAACGATGTAGATGCGGCCGCGATCGGTTTTCCATCCCGGGACGCCAGCCGCGAAATGCTCGTTGGCGTAGGCGATGCGCTGGTAGTGCTCCTCTTTGAATTCGTTTTCTTCGGTATCGGGCGTGGGATCGCGGCGCTGCCAGAAGGCTTCAATGAAGTTGTCGCGCTCTTCGTCGTTCGAGAGCTGCTTAAACGCGGCGCGTTCTTCGTCGGTGATGATGTACACGACGTCTTCGTCGAGCCACTTCTTATATGGCTTGCTCAATTCCTGCTTGAGGGCCTTGGAATTCTTCTTCTTTTCTTTTTCGGTAACGGGCCGTTTTAGAGGATCGACGGCATCGGGGGCCTGGTTCTGGGCCGGAGCGCTCTGGGCTTTCTGATCCTGCTGGGCCTGGATGACATCTTTGGGATCTTTGCCGGAGTCGTTCGCCTGGTCTTGCGCAACGGCGACGGCGCCGGAGGTTAGCAGACCCAAAGATGCAACGAGCAGAAAGCGAGAGAACATTCGATAAGAAGCTACCGGGAACATGAGAGGGACTCCTGCCAGACGGCCGTCTTCATGCATTTTAGGCCCTTAGTACCCTGAAAGCAAGGTTAAGTCGTGCCCCGAGAACCAATTATCACCGCAATTGTTAGGAAGCGGTGGGTTGGTTGTGGAGTTGCCCGAAGCGGTCCCCAGAAAAAAATTTGACGAGCGAACGTGTCGAGTTTGGTTCCCCCAACTCAGGCGGCCAAATACGAAAGGCGATCTGGCGAGGCAGCCTGAAGGCGCGCCCTTCCAAGCTTTCACGTCTGCAATCCCTTGATTGACCGGGATATAATTGGGAGGTTCCGGGGGCGGTACCAACCAGTTCCCACCGTAACGGGTCTCGGGTCACTCCTCAGAAGATGTTCGGAACTTTCTCGAAGGAAAGCTCGTAACAGAGGATGTGTGCCCGTTATTCGGAGCGACGGAGGGATATTTTTCTTCCAGCAGATAAACGATTTGGCAGGGTCCGCTCCCTAAAATCAGGTCTCTTCGGATGCGACGGGAATTATGAAAGCTTGGAAAAAGATTGCAATTGGTGTCGGGATCCTGGTTCTGGTTGTAGGGATTATCGGCTTCACCGTTCACCAAAGCCAGAAGAACGTGGTTACGGTGCAGACCGGCAAAGTACAACGTCAGGATCTGGCAACTGTGGTGAGCGCATCCGGCGAAATCAAGCCGAAGACCTACGTGAACATTGGCGCGAATGCCTATGGAAAGATCACCCACCTGTATGTGAAGGAGGGGGATCATGTAAAGAAGGGTCAATTGCTGGCGCAGATCGATAACGTGCAGTCGGCGGCAGATTTGAGCGCGAACCAAGCTGCGCTGCAGGCCGCGGAGACCGATGCACTAGCGGCCGATGCGGGACTGAAGACCTCACAAGCCGACTTGCTCCGCGCACAGGCAGACTATGATCGGAACAAACTCGATTGGGATCGGGCACAGAGTCTTTACAAAGATGGACTGATTTCGAAGTCGGATTTCGACAGCCGGAAAAACGCATGGGCCACAGCGGGCGCCGGACTGACGCAGGCGCAAGCACGCGTGACGCAGGCGAATGCGCAGAAAGATTCGGCAGACAAGCATGTGTCACAGGCTCACGCTAACCTCGCTCGGGTGAGTGACGTGCTGCAGAAGACGACTTATACCGCTCCGTATGACGGAGTGGTCACGAACCTTCCGGTCCGCGAGGGCGAATCGGTGGTCATCGGAATCCAGAACGCGCAAGGCAGCACGTTGATGACTCTCGCCGATATGTCGGTGATTACGGCTGAAGTAAAAGTCGACGAGACCGATATCGTGAATGTGAAGCTGGGACAACCGGCGGAGGTCATGATCGACGCTATCCCGAAGAAGGTCTTTCACGGAACGGTGTCGGAGATTGGAGATAACGCCATCGTACGCTCGAGCGGTGTCTCTACTTCACAGCAGGCGACCGCCAGCGAAGAGGCGAAGGATTTCAAGGTAGTCGTTACCTTAACCGACGCACCACAGGATTTGCGGCCCGGATTGTCGAGCACGGCGAAGATCACGACCGCGACGCGCAGCAACGTGATTTCGGTGCCGATTCAGGCGCTTACGCTGAGGACGAAGCAGCAGATTGAGGCTCAGAATAATCCGCCGGGATCGGTGCATGCCGCCGAACCAGTTGTAAAGGAAACCGCATCCAAGTCGAAGAAAGATGACGAAGTGCAAGGCGTGTTCATCATCCGGAACAAGAAGGCTATGTTTGTCCCGGTGACTACGGGAATAACGGGCACGACCGACATGGAAGTGCTGGATGGGCTGAAAGAAGGTGACGAGGTGATCACGGGCAGCTACAAGGTTTTGCGAACTCTGAAGCCCGGGAGCAGCGTCAAGATCGACAATACGAGCCCGAAGAAAGAGGAAGAATCGTCGTAACGGAAACGGGGCTGAAACGTCCAACGGGAAAACGCAGTTCCAGGGTCTCAGAACCGGAGTCCGAAACAGAAGAAGCTGAAGCCAAAAGATCGGAGAGGTCAGTGGCATCGGACCAGGAGAAAAACATGGCAACCGCAGAAGTCATCAGTATGCCGAATAGCACAATTCCGAACCCCATTGAAGTCGCGCCGCCGGAATCGTGCATGATTGCGGCCGAGGACCTTTGGAAGACCTATGATATGGGATCGGAGCAGCAGGTGCATGCATTGCGCGGCGTGAACCTGCGGATTCAGCGGAATGAGTATGTCGCTATCATGGGGCCCTCTGGTTCGGGAAAATCGACTTTGATGAACCTGATTGGCTGCCTGGATACTCCGTCGCAAGGCAAGTACTGGCTGAACGGGCAACTGGTCAGCGAGCTCGATGACGATGAACTGGCACGCATTCGGAATAAGGAAATCGGATTCGTGTTCCAGACGTTCAACCTCCTGGCTCGCGCTACAGCTCTGCACAATGTGGAGCTGCCGTTGATTTACGCCGGCATACCTACCGAAGAGCGCAACGAACGGGCACGCCAGTCACTGGAAGCCGTCGGCATGGGCTCACGCATGATGCACAAGCCGAACGAGCTCTCCGGCGGGCAGCGCCAGCGCGTCGCCATTGCCCGCGCGCTGGTGAATAAACCGTCGATCATCCTGGCCGACGAGCCGACCGGAAACCTCGATTCTCAAACCGGTGTGGAGATCATGGCGTTGTTCGACCGCCTGCAGCGCGAGGGGAACACGATCATTCTGGTCACGCATGAGCATGACATTGCCGAGTACGCGCACCGAGTGATCCACATCAAAGACGGCGTGATTGCCAGCGACCAGCGGAGCAAGAACGCGGCAAACTGAGAGAACGCTTCGAAATTGGAAACGCCCGGTTCGCCGGGCGTTTTCTCTTGCATCTCAGTTGCTTTGCGTCATGATCTCTTTTGGCCCGCTACAATTATTATTTCCGCCCATCGGCCTCCGCCCGGGGAACTTAGTCTGAGTACGGTGCCCAATTGGCCTTGCCGCCATAGCGTTGCCGAGTACGCGCAGCGCGTGATCCGCATTAAAGACGCTGTGATTGGCAAACGAACGATACCGCAAATAGCTCGAAATTAAACTCAGTATCGCAACCTGGCCCAGAGGCCGGCGGTTCAGCTTTGGGAGAACCTTCGCAATATGTCGGATACCCTACCGACAGGGAGCAATTCTCTACGCTATTTTCAATCAACGTTTCTGTTCATTTCTCTCACCCGAATGAACATCTTTCCATAGCAGTTGGACGGCTGCACGTCATTGCAGAGAGGCAAGTTGCGCTCGGCTCGCGCGGAAAGGCTAGCATGCGGAAAGAGGAGATTGCACAGATGGAAAATCTGTGCCGCTTGATCGCTGTGGAGAAGGACCCAAAGAAGTTCAATGAACTGGTTGCGGCGCTGAATGACCTGTTCGAGGACAAAAATAAGAGGCTGGAAGAATCCGGGTCCTCGAAACAGGAGCCATGAGCTTTGCGAAGCCAGGCTTTTTCAGCAACCCATGGCGGCACGTGCCATTTTCAACTGCCTGAGGCTGCCGAGTCCGCAAACTTGGCGGGGACGAGTGTAGTTACGAGCTCTGCCAGAACCACCCTGTCGCGTCCCGCCGTCTTTGCGCGATAGAGCGCTGCGTCGGCAGCCTGGAGAATTTCTTGCTCCGTCGTTCCGTGTTGTGGCAGTGCGGCAACTCCAATGGATGCGGTCACCACGCCAAGCGAACGGCCCTGATGCATGATGACAATTTCGCGGAGCCGGGCGCGAATGGCTTCGGCGCGAAGTCCAGCAACCCGCAGATCGGCGGTCGGCAGGACGACCACAAATTCCTCGCCTCCATAGCGGCAAACGAAATCTTCGGCTCGAATGCTGCGAACGAGAAAGGATGCGGTCTCGCGCAAGACGGCGTCCCCGGCTTCGTGGCCGTAAGTATCGTTGAACTTTTTGAAGTGATCGAGATCGAGCATGAGGATGCCGAGAGGCTGCTCGGCACGCGCCGCGCGGCGTATTTCGCGATCAAGCATTTCGGCCAGATAACGGCGGTTATAGAGACCGGTTAACGGATCCCGCATCGATTGCGCCCGGAGGGCATCGCGTAATCGGATATTCGCAACGGACAATCCAATCTGAGCGGCGAAGGTGGTTTTGAAAGATAACTCGGCCTCTCCCAATTCAGGATCTTCGTCGGTAGCCTGGATGTGCAGAATGCCGAGCGCTTCCCCCTGGGCAAGTATCGGCACACAGAGAAACGTGCCCGTGATTCCAGCCGCGTGATTGCAGCGCGCGGTGATGTCGCCGGCGCGAACGAGATGAGGATGCCCGGTGCGCAGGGCCCAGCACGAGTCGGGTTCGAAGGATTGAAATGGCAATTGGCATTCATGCCACTGTCCGGCGATCTCGAGCTGATTGCGGGAAGAATCGAACAAAGCAATAGCTCCGCGCCGCGAGGGGAAAATCTTTGGTGCGAAACCGAGAGCGGCGGTGAAGACTTCTTCGCGCGTTTGACAACTCTGCAGAAGCTCACCCATTTTCGCGAGAAGAGCCGAACGGTCGGATCTTCTCTTCAAGGAACGCATCATTTTGGCGGTTTGCTCATCCAGCTTGCGCCGCGCCAAATCCCTTTCCAACATCTCCTTTTGAAGGCGGGCATTCGTTTCGGCCAGTTCTTCGGTGCGGTCCTTGATCTGTTGCTCGAGATTCTGTTGATAAAGCTTCTGCTCTTCGATATCGGTACAGGTACCAAACCACTGCTGGATAACGCCCTGGTCGTCTCGCACGGGGACAGCGCGATCGAGATACCAGCGATATCCTCGGGTTGCATCGTTAAGTCGGTATTCGAATTCAAGCGTGTCGCCGGTGCGGACACAGCTTCCCCACCGCTCGGTTAAAGCGTCGCGATCATCGGGATGGATGGATTCCATCCATCCGGAGCCTGCCGCCTGACTCGGAGTGCTTCCTGTCATTTCGTACCAGTGCCGGTTGATGTAGGTGGTCTGACCATTTCCGTCGGCGATCCAAACAATGTTGGGTATGGCCTCGGCAAGGTTGTTGAAGAAGGTCTCCCGCTTGCGAGCTTTAGCAACCCTTTCGTTTCGCAGCGAAAATAGGCGGCCGAGAGTGGCAGTCAGAATCGTTCCGGAAAGCACCAGGAGGCAAGCACCGGCAACACCTGCAAGGTGCGCAAAGGGCCGAGCGAATGTGTGTCCAACTGCAACTTCAGCATGGGGAGGAAATCGAACAGTGCGCAGCGTTTCCAGCACCCACATCACAATCGCTGCGCCTGTGATGAAACTGGTCACAAGTCGCCGCCAGGCGCTTAGCGGCTGTGAGCGAACGACGCCGACATCGAGAACCACAACCAGTAAGTAAATGAATACAGCCAGAACCGCGGAAGCAGCCATCAGATCCCAGCGCAATAGCAATGATGCGACCATGCGAAGCGATCGCAAGCACAGGAACGGTACGGCCGTCCCAGGCACCGCGACAAGACAACTTATGACGAAAGCGCGGGGTACGCTCTCGCGCTCTCGCGTGGCAGCGAAGATGCTGAACGTCACTGCGAAGATTGCGGCGAGCAACGCCAGCAGCAAAGTGGGATAGTGATAACGAACCGGTATAGGCTGTTGAAACGCACAAATAGTAAGGTCGATCGCACCAAATAGACCAACGCCACAAGCGGGCCCGCCAAGCAGAATCCAACCCATGCGTGCGCGATTTTGAGTAGCGCGAGCCCGCTCGGCAACTTCGAATCCCGCGTAAGGCATCAGCACCGCTACGAAGAGCGACAGAGCCAGGAGGCGGAAATCGTAGGTACCTGCAAAGGAAGCGAACTCGGAACTCATGCGCTCCCCCGAGGCTTCCACAAGCAGACGTGTTCGCCGAAACGTAGCATTACCTTTCATCCATCGGCAGAAACCGTGAAATACTTGCGAGCTCAATATTCAAGGGAAACTGAGTTGGCGGGAAAGGGCGCAGAAATAAAAGCCTCTCACGTGGAGAGGCTTGAATGACCTGATGAGTTGAGATCGCCTTAGGGCGTGGTGCTCATATCCTTCACGGTCGCTTCGTCGGAGGGGGTTCCGTGACCTGCGACGAAGAAGTTGTGATCGTACATGTTGCGGTACATGCGTCCCGCAATTTCGGCGGCTTTCGGGCCGAAGGTCGGACGTCCGCCTTGGAGGAAGATCACGACGACGACGCGTCCCACACTGGTGTTGGCGTAAGACGCGAACCATCCGAAGCGGGTGCCTTCGTGGGAGCAGGTACCGGTCTTGCCGAGGATCTCTTCTTCGTTGAAATTCAGCCGGAGGCTACGGGCAGTGCCATATTGGACCGCGCCGGCCATACCATCGGAAAGTTCAGGGATCACAGGAGCGATATCGAGCTGGCGCTTCACCCGCGGCTGGAAACCGGCAACCTCTTCCGGAGTTGTCGGATGCTGCAGGTAGTAGAGCGTGCCGCCATTGGCGATTGCCGAGACCATCGCGCCGAGCTGCAGCGGGGTCATGGAAACGCCTTCTCCGAAGGAGCACATCTTGCCGACGCCGCCAAGCTTTTCAGGAATTACCGCTTCCGGATATTCGCCAAGTTGTTCGCCCGGGATGTCATATCCAGCGAGTTCACCGAGACCATACTCATGAGCGTAGTAGGCGACCTTCTCGAATCCGAGCTTGCGTCCGAGAGCCTCAAAGTAGGCGTTGTTGGAATGCGCCAGCGCCGTGGTGAGATTCATCTTGTAACGGCCGCCGAGAGAAACCGGAGTGTCTTTCGAGATCAGGCCTTCGCTGAGAGCGGCAAGAGCGACAGAAAGCTTAATGGTTGAGCAGGGCTGCGCACCACTGGAGAGCGCGAGCTTCTGATTCACCATCGCCAGAACACGGCCGCTGGTGGGCTCGATGGCGACAACCGTACCGTTCATGTTGCCGAGAGCGTCAATGGCGGCGCGGCGGACAACCGGATCTTCACCGGTTGTGATATCGCCCGCGGTAATGTCGTCTTGAACAAACGAGCTCATGTGGAAGCGCTCGTAATAGTGGTGACGGCGGCGGGTCGTAGCGGAAACTGGAATCGGCTTGGCGCTGCGGCTACGGGCCAGATGATGGTAGCGGCGGCGGGTGCGTGCCGTTTCGTTGACCTTTTGGGATTTCGATTTCGTGGGTGTGTGCGTGTTGATGTGGGCTGCCCAGCTCATGCCAGCCAGAGGCAGACATGCGCACAAAGCAAAAACGAGACGAAGATGGCTTCCCCTAAACATCTGCTGAATTAGCTCCCCTGGATGCTGAATACTTCGGTGCACGCTTGCTGCCAGCCGCTGGTAATCCGGCACCATCGATGGACTGCGCTGATAGTAAGGCACTTACCATTGCGTGGCAACTGTTAAAGTTAACATCGGAAAAATCATTGTTTCTGATCTAACGTACTCCACAAGAGCGAGATACGGAGAGATTACGCCGGTCGGTACCCTTTCGGTAACCGGTTACCGGATTACCGGGAAAAGTGCGGCCGAATGTGAAAGTTCTTGCACATGGGGCACGGAGTCACAGAGGAAGAATGCCTGGGGAAGCATGTCTTCTGGAGGTCCGTGACTCCGCCGTTTGCTCGACACTAATGGACGGCACTACATGACGTCGTTGCGCTTGCGCAAAAATGCAGGCACATCGAGGTCATCCTGATCGAAATTCTTCGCGGACAGATTTGCAATCACAGCTGGCCGCATGGAATCGAGCGAAACCACCTCGGCTACGTTCTCCGTCGCGGGAACGGGGCTAGATTCCTCAATGAATGAGCGATCATCCGCTATCTGTTCGTGTGACATATCCGGCTCCGACATGATGTGCTTCGGAGGCTCGGGCATGGAATCCCGCTCACCGACTGGCTCGGGGAAGTCCATCGCGTCGTCGTGCTGCGCAGCGAACGACAGGCGTGTTTCCTGATGGCGAGAGCGCAGGCTTGGCGCTTCGCGGAAGCCGGTCGCAATCACCGTAATTTTGACTGCATCTTTCATCTTCTCGTCCATCACAGCACCGAAGATAATGTTGGCGTCTTCGTGGGCGGCGCCCTGAATGATCGAGCAGGCCTGCTGCACTTCTGCCAGTTTCAGCGAGGTCGATCCCGTGATGTTGATCAGGATGCCGCGTGCGCCGTCGATGGCTCCGGCTTCGAGCAGCGGTGAGGCGATCGCGCGCTGGGCGGCGTCGATGGTACGCTTCGCGCCGCAGGCTGTCGCTGTGCCCATGACGGCGTATCCCATGCGAGCCATGATCGTCTTCACGTCGGCAAAGTCGCGGTTGATGATGCCCGGGATCGTGATGATGTCGGAGATGCCCTGCACCCCTTGACGGAGAATGTCGTCGGCGATGCGGAACGATTCGAAGAAGCCGGCATCTTCGGCGACGGCGAGCAGTTTCTCGTTCGGAATCACGATCGTTGTGTCGACAGATTCCATGAGTTCCGAGATGCCGCGCTCAGCCTGCTGCATCCGGCGTTTGCCTTCGAAGGTGAACGGCTTCGTTACGACGGCGACGGTCAATGCACCCATTTCGCTAGCGAGCGAGGCAATGATGGGAGCGGCGCCGGTGCCGGTGCCTCCGCCGAGACCCGTTGTGACGAAGACCATGTCGGCGCCTTCGAGTGCTTCGATGATCTTGTCGGAATCTTCGAGGGCGGCCTTGCGTCCGACTTCAGGATTGGCGCCTGCGCCGAGGCCGTTCGTAAGTTTCACCCCCAGTTGCAGCTTCACGGGAGCGTGCGACATGCGAAGAGCTTGCAGGTCGGTGTTGGCAACGATAAACTCGATGCCCTCCACGCCGGCGTCAATCATGCGGTTAACGGCATTGCCGCCACCACCGCCGACTCCGATGACTTTGATTTTGGCGTCGTTCCGGGCTTCCTCGTTAAAGCTGATGCGAATGTCGTTGCTCATATGCTGACTGCTCCTTGAAATGCAAAATCTTTAACCACGAAGGGCACGAAGGTGCACGAAGGTGCACGAAGGAAAGACATTCAGTTCTCCCTCGTGGTCCTTCGTGTCCTTTGTGGTTCATGCCTTTCTTACGCTCCCTTGCCTACAAACATTGCTTTCAATCTCGATCCGAATCCGCCCTCCTGAAAGCCACGGGCGATGCGGGCGCGGTGGCCGTAGTTGACCATGCCAAGCACCGTCGCGAACTCTGGCTCCGAAAGCGTTGATGGCATCTTGGCTAGCGGCGCGGGCCACGAGAGACGTACCGATCTACGCAGCGCCGACTCTGCTACGTCGAAAATGCCCGGCAGGCGCGAGGCGCCCCCGGTCAGCACAATTCCTGCGATGCACATATCGAACATGCCACTCTGGCGGAGGGCGTCGCGCATCATTTCGAAAAGTTCGCGGGCGCGCGGCTCGAGGATTTCTGCTACCAATCTTTGCGGCATCAGGCGCGATGGGCGATCGCCGACGCTCGGGACTTCAACTTCATTCCCTTCCGGAATCAGCGTGACGATCGCATTGCCGTAGATCTTCTTGATCTTCTCGGCATCCGCCAGAGGCGTACACAATCCGACCGAAAGATCGCTGGTGAAGTGGTCGCCGCCGACGGGAACTACTCCAGTCCATGCAACGGCTCCCTGCTGGAAGACGATGAGCTCGGTTGATCCGGCACCGATGTCGGCGAGACAGACACCAAGCTCGCGCTCGTCGGAACGAAGAACTGAATCGGCTGCGGCGAGAGGCTCGTAGACTGTGTCATCAACATGAATGCCCGCTTTGTTCACCGCGGTGATGACATTTTGCGTAGCACTGGTCGCGGCGGTGACCATGTGAACGCGAACTTCAAGGCGCGCCGCCATCATGCCGAGCGGATCGTGCACGCCGGCTTGATCGTCGAGAATAAATTCCTGCGGAAGCAGATGAAGGATCTCCCGATCCGCCGGAAGGGCGATCGCGCGGGCGCGCTCGACGGCCTGCTTGATCTCATCGCGTCCAATTTCACGCGGGCGCGTGCCAAGGCTGATGCCACCGTGGCTGTTGACGCCGCGAACATGCGCACCACCAATGCCGATGATGGCGTGCTCGACAGGGGCTCCGGCGATGTCTTCAGCGGTTTCGGCCGCTCTCTGGATCGAGGAGACGGCCTTGTCGAGTTCGACGATGGTTCCTTTGCGCGAGCCGCGCGATTCGGCGATGCCGTGTCCGCGATAGCGCAGGCCTGCGTCGGTGAGCTCGGCCATGAGCGCGCATGTCTTGGCACTGCCCACGTCAATTGCGGTAAGAAAGCTTCCCTGCTGATTGCTCATAGTTATGAATTCGTTTGCCTCTAACCTCCGCGGCTAAAGCCGCGCACTTTCAAAACCCTGAGTCAATTCGATCCCGCCGAGGGCTTCGCGACCGCGGCGCTCGGCTTCGCCGTGGCTGAATTGGCGGCGACCGCAGGAGCATATTGCGCCGTTTTCTTCACGGCATCCTTCTGCGCGGTTGTGTGAACTCCCGAGGCCTTCGCTTTTGGTGTCGCCGAATGCTTGACCGCCTCCTTCTTCGGCGGAGACGCTTTCGCAACCGTTGCCGGAGGCTTTTTTGCCTTCGCCTTCGGCGCGGACTTTTTCACCGCGGCCTTCGGGTCCAATTTCTTGTCAGTCAATTCAAACGCAGGCTTCGGAATCGTCTTGTCGTGCGGATTGATTTTGGTGATCAGCGCCGCCGGCTTCACTCCGGCTGCCGCCGCTGCTTTTGCTGACGCCAAGGTCAACGCGGTCGGCTTGGGCTTCCCTTCCATGTCAGGATTGACGATCACCTGGTTGTCGTAACGGAGGTTGACCGACTCGAGCTTCTGGAACTGCTGTCGCCATTCCTGCACGTGGCTGACGTAAGTGCGATAGCGCTTGAGGTAGTCCGACGATCCAAGTTCGACCAGAACGTCTCCTTGCGGATCGTTGACACGAACTTTCAGGTCGTCGAGATCGGAGACATCCACTTCGCTCAGATCCGCTGAATAATGCCCCCCGCCCGAGTCGAGTTCCTCGACGAGCTCGTTGTAAGCCTTCATGCGCGGCAGGCGGGTGGAAATCGGCTCGCCGGGGTTCATCCCGAGGATTACCGGGTAGGAATATCTATGCTTCGGCGGCAGGTCCATCAGCGTGCCGCCTGCGTCAATCAAAAAGATTCGCGGGCCAACGCGCGCGAATGCAACCGGAGTGCGCTCGTGGACTTCTACACGCAGGCGATTAGGAACGAAACGCATCACGCTCGCAGAATCGACCCAGGGGATCTGTTCGAGTTGCGCCTTTTGCTGGGAGAGAGGAACGAAGAAAATATTGCGGCCAATGTCGGCGCCCATCACCTCCATGATTTGCGCCTTGGTGACATTCTCGTTGCCGACGACGTCGATGTTGTCGCTCGAATCAATGCGAAAGCGCCAGGAATGCTCGCCATATTGGTAAAGAATGGCGGCGATCACGGCGACGACGCTGAGAACGCCGATAGCCACGACGCCCCACAGCAGGCGATTGGCGGTTTTTTTAGGAAGCGAAGAGCGACGCGCAGGGACACGCTTTTGCGCACGCAGGAAGGGAGATTCTTCAGGAATATCGAGATCCACCAGGCGCGCATCGTCGAGCTCCTCGCGCGGCAGTGGTTCACGCACGGGCCCGGATGACGGGTACAACTCCTCCTGCAAGATGGTGGGGCTCTCTTTCCGCGCCATCAGTTCAGGTAGTTGTCGCCTGGGAATCGCTGAGCTTCTTCACTATAGCCGCAAATCTCGAAATGAGATAGACGAAAAATCTAAGGATTTGCACAGGTGGGTAACCGGAATGGTAAGAGCTGTTAGCTGCTAGCTCTCAGCTTTCAGCAAGAGCATTTGCTCCGATGAGTCGCGAGCAGCGATGGAGGGATCTGATGTTTGCTGGTGGCGGGAAGAAGCAGGTTCCTCGGCGCTTCGCTTCTCGGAATGACAAAAATAAAAAAAGGAATGACTACAACGGTGGCTATGGTACCGAGCGCTAGCAAGTTCACTCGCAAAAAACAAAACCGGGCGCGGATTACTTTCCCGCGTCCGGATTCCCAGTGAGGAGAAAAATCTTTCGTTGCTTTGCCGCTCTACTTGATAGTCCTAGCGCCCGGCCCTATTCCCTGCCTTTAGACCGGCCCAGCTTCCGAGTACTCGATGTGAATCGCCGGGGCTGGCATCTTCATCACAGGCATCCTCATCGCTGGAATCTGCGGGACACTCACGTGCACTCGCGGGCAAACGACTCTGGGGGCACGCATCATTACGGGAGTGAAGTTCACCATGTTCAGTCGGACGAGCCGGGCTTCCATGCGGGCACGATTTGCCTCGAGCCGGGCCAAGGCCTCTTCCTCGCGGGCGGTCATCATTTGAAAACGCTCCTGCTGATTGTGAACCGGGGCAATCGAGCGACGGATGGCCGCCAGAGCCGAACTCACCGGGCATGAGGGAGAACTCTGAGCGCTGGCCAACTGCGCCTCAGCCAAGAAACGATCCGCATGTCCAGTAGCTAGGGCTAACACGGCGTCAGTGTTATGTTGCACACGGTCGGCCGCGTCGTGGAGCCACTGCAGCCCGCCGTTGTGGTAGTTCGAGTTCAGTCCGGCGGCGAGAACCGCGGTTGCCAACCATCCCCATGCTTGTGTCTTCATTGCCGTAACCCCTTATGGCTCAATAGACGGAGGACATAACAAAGCGTTAGCAAGGAAAGATACGGAAGACTGGGGCGAAAGGTTCGCTGCAGGCTTTTCTCGTTAACTAGAGATCACTGCGAGCAGCGTTGAATCTTTACGCAAAGCCTACCTCCGCAAAGAAGCGGTCGAATGCTGCCGGATAAAGTTGGTCAGCCCAGAACGATCGCGAAAAGCCTCGGTGCCGCCCTCTTTTGTTGTGGAATAGGCTCCGACCACGTTCGCATACGCCAGGCAGTCCTCGAGTTTCGCTCCCGTCAAGAACTGGTGGATGAACCCGGCGGCAAAACTATCACCGGCGCCGACGTCGTCCACGGTCTTCACACTTGGTGGCATGAGGCTGAACTGGTCCTGCCCTGAGCGGCAGATCGCAGCGGAGGCACCGCGTTTCACAACTACGATCTTCGCCAGTCCGGCAAGGA
>Ga0335069_10006776_pt1 | contig 16611 bp, 11 predicted proteins | sample Lox_Sample_11_FD_206714 | JGI IMG/M metagenome (GOLD analysis project Ga0335069, IMG submission 206714) | Soil microbial communities from Loxahatchee National Wildlife Refuge, Florida, United States - Lox_Sample_1.1 | ecosystem: Environmental > Terrestrial > Soil > Wetlands | place: USA...
GAAGGATTGGAATTTTTTCCTTAAATCATCCAATCCCGCCACCTCCTTGGTTGTCCCGAAACCCTGGAGACCGTTCCAATCGACCATGACGGTCAAGGACTCCAATTTTTGGTGGACAGCGAAGATGAGGGCTTCCCAGTTGGACCCTTCCTCCCATTCCCCATCGGAGGTCAGGCAGAAAACTCTTCCAGGTGCCCCTTGGAGTTTTTTGCCCAGGGACAATCCCGCCGCGAGGGAAAAGCCGTGTCCCAGGCTTCCGGTGGCGAAAGTGATTTCTTTCATCCAATCCGGGGCCGGGTGTCCGCTCAGCTTAGTGTGCTCCTTATGGAAAAGTTTTAGATCCTCATCTCTAAGGCGTCCCAGGCTCCAAAGGGCGACATAAAGGGCACCTGCGGAATGCCCTTTAGAAAGGACGAATAGGTCATCAGGTTGGAGGACTTGGTGGTAGAGGGACATCAGCGAGTCCAGGCAGGAGAGGTTTCCGCCGATATGGCCCACTCCGCTCTCAAAATGCATTTGTAAGAGCCGTTTTTTGGCGATTAGGACCTTTGGAGCCAGGGGGTGCATTTGAATCTTTCGCTCGTGATGGTTTTCCGGTCCATCGCCAGGGTCCGATGGGAGCCATGGCGAAGGCGGGTTCCGCTTGGTTCGGCTGAAACTTCGCTTCAGACCCGATAGAAACGATGAATTTATGATATTTTATACGAACTCAGTTAAACTTTGGATACTTCAGCGAGTCCGGAAAAAGGTCCACATGCCTCAAAAAGGCGGAAAAAAAACTCCCCCTATCCCGCCGCCCCCCTTCCAGGGATCTGAAATCCGGGTTAACCTCCCGAAAGCCCCTGACCCCCACGGGTTGGACTCCCGAATCTTCGAATGGCAGTCCCTTCTTTCGCTCATTCTATTCGGCCTGTTTTCCTTCCTCTTTCTCCGGCCTTTTTTATCCCAACCCGAGTCAATCCCAGGTGGCGGGGACATGATTTGCGTTTGGCCTTATAAATACATGTGGATTGAAAGCCTCAAACAAGGGAACCCCGCCCTTTGGAATCCCTACAGCAGTTTGGGCCAGCCCTATGTGGCCAGTTGCAGCCCCGGGCCTTATGCCCCTTTTAATTTTTTATTTTTCAAATACCCGATGGGTTTTTCCTTTTCGTTCAGCTATTTCCTTCATTTTGTGATTTCGGCCTTCGGAACGTATTTATTTGTCCGGAGCATCGGCGCGGATTGGGCCGGAGCCTGCTTGAGCGGACTTGCCTACGCCTTTTCTGGATATTTTATGGGAAAGTTTATGTTCGGAGGCTTGAATATCATCACGGGCGCGGCCTGGCTTCCACTCGTCCTTTTCGGCCTTCGCAAATTTACCATCACTCGCCTTCATTCCTGGCTGCTTCTGGCATCGGCGGCGATGGGCCTGTGCATTTTGGACGGCACGCCGCAGATTGATCTGTATACCTACCTTTTTTCAGCTCTTTTCCTCCTCGCGTCATGGATGTCCGGTAGGATCAAAATTTGGCAATTGGTCACGGGAAGTTTTTTGTTTGTGACGGTGAGCCTTTCATTAGGTTTGTGCCAAATCGCCCCCACGGGTGAATTCGCACTTTTAAGCAACCGGTGGCACTGGAGCACCCACGATCTCATGCGGGACGCTCTCGTGCCGGAAAACCTTCAATTTTTCATCAATCCCTTTTTCATGGGCGAGCCAATGGTAAATTACCACGGCACGGGCGGATACGCCGAGGTACAGTCCTATATTGGGCGGTTGCCGCTATTACTGGCCCTGGGGGGGGTAATTTGGTTCCGAAAGCGCCCCATGGCGATTTGGCTTGGGATGACGGCGGTCTTAAGTGTCATCCTCGCGATGGCGAATACCACCCCTTTTACCGACAAGATATATCTCCTAGTGGCGAAATATATTCCCGGTTTCTCCCATAACCGGATTCCAAGCCGAATCATGCTCCTGGCGACCTTCGCTTTGGCGAGTTTAGCCGGCCTGGGCCTACAGGCTTGGTCCATCTACTGGCGGGGAAAAAATTTCCAGAATCATTTTTCGCGTTTTTTCTTCCTCGCGGCTGTTCCTTTGATGATCCTGGCGGGAACCGCTTTCGACTTGTATAAATTCGACCTTAAGCATATCGAGGGAGCTTCCGATAGCCGGCCCTTTTTTACCGATCTGTTCCCCCAGGATGTCCTGGACATGATTAAAAAGGATCCCAATTATCCAAGGGTCCAGCCGAACAGCGATTACTGTGAGTATCAGCTTTTGCAGAAAGTCAGTTCGGTTTACACCGGATGTGGTTCCTTTTTTATCTCGGCCACTGAAAAGTACGTGAATGAGCAATACGCGCATCCAGACACGCCTCTCTCCGACTTGATTCGGCTGGATTACAACTACCGCAAGGTTGGATCTCCCCCGACGGATCGTTGGCAAAAAATTTCCGGAATCGATTTCTCCTGCTGGCATGACACCAAGGCTTTTCCAAGAGCCTTTATGGTGGGGCGATACAGGGTGGATCCGGATGAAAATCAAGTCATCGAGGACATTAGGGATGGAAAATTTGATCCGCATCAGGAATTGGTCTTGGGATCCGAACCCTCCCTCAAACCGGAAGGGTCCGTCGGATGGATGGGAGGGGCCAAAATAACCCGCTACGATTTCAACGACGTGGAAATTCGCTGCCAGAACGACAAGCCTTGTTTTCTTTTTTTGTCGGACTCCTACTATCCAGGTTGGAAGGCTTGGGTGGACGGGGAAGAAGAGCCAATATACCGGGCCGATGGGGCCTTCCGAGCGGTGCCACTACTCCAGCCAGGTACTCATCGTGTCACTTTTTCCTTCTATCCCCCGGTCATCGTCATGAGTTTCTATTATTCCGCGGCCTGTTGGGCTCTATTATTTGTTGGTTGGCTGGTGTCGGTGGTTTTGCGTGTAACCCATTCGACATTCATTCAGGCCAATAGGGCCACAAAACCCCGATTATTTGAATCAGAATCTAAATCCCCTGAAGTCATTCCGGCGGATCAACCCATGTCCATCAATCCAAAAAAAAGACGGAAAACCATCGGCCAAAAAAAATCCAAGTCCAGAAACAGGTACTAGCCACGTTCTTCGAGGTCATTCCCTTTCGGTGTCAAAACCGCCTATCGGACTCATTTTGAACTCAAAATGCTAGCGTTAAGTTTTCCTGGCGGTGGCGTAAAGAAGGAGGCCATTAACCACGAAAACCTTTTCAAGGATGAAGCCGTTCTCGGCCAGGGTTTGCCGGAGGCGGGACTTGGTGAAATGGTGGATATGGCCACAACGGTACTTGTGGTAGAGGCTTCCCCGCAAATAACCCATGTAGAGGCAGTTTAAATTGAAAAGGATGAAAAAGGGACCGAGGAAAAAATCGTAAGGCACGGTGATGAGGAAAGTTCCCTTGTCCTTGAGGATACGCCTCACTTCCGCCAGGGTCTCATGGTGGTTGAAAACATGCTCAAGCACCTCCGACATGAGGACTACATCGAAACTTTTGGTTTTCAATCCCGTCTTGGACAAATCCGAGCATACCTTATAGCCCTTGAGCCGTCTGTTCTTCTTGGCCCATCCGAGCATCTTGGAGTTGATATCTACCCCAAAAACAGGCAGGTGGTGGATATTCCACCAGCAGTTGCCGCAACCCAGGTCCGCCATGCTCATCCCCTTCTTGAAATACTGGGAGACGAACGACGTGAGCCGTTCATAACGGGATCGGTGGTACCAAGCCCTGAACTTGCTGACCCTGGTCTCGTCCGTCATCTGGTCGTAATAGCCCTCATCCATTTCCCGGTATTCCACCTCGGCCATCTTGGCCGAGCTGAAGGTGGAGATGCGGTTGAGGAAGACGTTGGAGGCGGCCAAAAGAAACAGGCAGGCCGCCAATCCCTGGGGTAGGTTCCAACCCCGCGAGAGGAAAAACCAAAGCAGGGCGGCGGCACCGGCCGAAACCAGGAGGCTCAACAGCAGGTGGAGGGGAAAGGAAGTCCTCATGCGGATTTCCTGGTTCACATATACCACGTTGTAATAGAAGTAATGGAAGAGTTGGTTCAACAAAGTGCCAGCGGCGAAAGCGGTCAGGGGGTTGACGGAAAAGCGAAATACCAGCAAGAGGGAGACTCCCAGGTTGAGAAAAAGCCCCAGGAAGCCTCCCAGGAGGAAAATGAGGAAAGCGGGATGCCTCCAACGTTGAACGACCGCGTGCTCGGGCATGATTATTTTTTCTTAGCCGCGATGAAATAGCAGGCGCCAGGATCACCCGTGGCGTTCAAGGGCTTGCGCAACCACCAGGAGGCGAACCATTTGACGGGGCCCCGGGGGCCAAACACAAACCGCCCGGTCAACACCTTGAGGATCTTCGAGGGAAAGGCCAATAACATCCACCGCTCATAAACCTCAAAGGCCGGCAAGGGAACGATGTAGTCGGCGACTACGACCTTCAAACCCGCCTTGGCCAGGCGCTTCTTCCAGGTGGCCGCGTCGTCTACGTGAAAGTGCTTGAAGACCTTGTTCAGCCCGTTCATGTAGCGCTCACCTAGCCAGCCCAGGCCCATCTTGTCCATCAGGTTCCGGAAATAGGGATGGTTGTACTGCTCGCTGGGGACGGTGATCAGGAGCCTTCCACCCGGCTTCAGGACTCGGTGGATTTCCTTGAGGGCCTTGTCGATATCGGGAATATGTTCCAACACGCAGTTGCTCACGACCGTCCTGAAGGACTTGTCAGGGAAGGGAATCTCGGTGGCGCTGGCGTAAAGGGCCTTGCCATAGCTCCCGAGCTTGACGGCCCGGTCCACTTCGCCCTTGTCGAGGTCAATCCCCGCCTCCAGCTTCTCGCGGAAGGCGGTACGGGCCAGAAAGCCGTCCCCACAACCCACGTCCAGGACGGGGTGAACAAGTTTTTCCTCGGAAAACCGGTGGCATTCCAAGGACCTCCAGAAAGCCATGGCGATAGGACTGTGTTCTAGGTAATCCTTGAAGAATTCTTCCCGGCTCTTGAGCGCTGTTTTCAGGTTTTTTTTCCTTTTCGGAGGATGTCCAACTGCCTCTCGACCGCCGCGAACATGTCTTCCTCCCTCAAGTTGTCCATGCAAGAAACCTTCTGGGTGCATTGGTTCTGGTAATAGCACTGGCAAGGGCTGGAGGGCAAGACCTTCTCCCCGCGCCCGAAGAGGTCGATTTCGGTGTCGGAAGTAGGGCCGAAATAGGCCAATACCCTTTTCCCCAGCGCCACCGCCACGTGCAGGGCCAGGGTATCCCCGGTCACCATCACTTGGCTGAGGTCCACCAGGGAGGCGAATTGCCGCAGGGTATTTTCCGTGCCCGTCGAAACGCAAGCGCCCTTCAGTTTTTTGGCCAGGGACGGCATCAATTCCCTCTCCTCGGGACCACCGTAGAGCAGGACACCACAACCGGGCCTTTTCTTTTTCAGTTGCTTGGCCAGCCAGGTGAATCCGTCCAAGCGCCAGCGCTTCATGGGCCAACGGCCGCCGGAACCGATATTAAAGCCCACTAGTTCCTTGAATTTCGAGAGCTTGTTCCTTCGCGCGAAAGCCAAGCCGAATTCTTTTTCCTTTTCCGTCAGCGCCAATTGGGGTGGTTCACCTTGGTATTTCAACCCGCCCAGTTGGAAAAGATGGTCCTGGTAGGTGCGCCGGTTGGCCCGCTTGACCGTGTCGAAGATTCCCATCTCAAACCAGGCCTCGGCGGAGGGTTCCAGCGGCACCACCCCGCCCTCCAGGGAAAGGCCAAAGCCCTTCTTCACGGGGCTGTTGGCCATGGCCAGGATGGAGGCGGCCTTTCGGCCCATGTCGAAATTGAAGGCCCGGCCGAAATGGGTCGTGGAAAGCAGCCCCGGCAGGGCCGGGTCGATTCCCAAGAGGACATCAATAAAGGGATTCCTCTCCAAAAGGGGCTTGGAGGAATTTTCCGTGACCCACCAGATGGAAAGCCCCGGCCTCGATTTCTTGAAAGCCGGCAGGATGGAGGTGGAACGAAGGACATCCCCCGCCGCGTCGAGCTTGATGATGAGGATCCTCTCACTCACGGGCTCATAGCGTGGGCAGTCCCGGCAGACCACTCCTTCCGTCTTGTGGGGGACGCAGGGCTTTTCGCCGGTGAAGTGGCGGCAGTCGGCCTTGTAAAATTGCTGGTCCAAACCAAACTCCTCAAGGGTAATACCCACGCCACCCGGGCGGGGTTACGGCACCCGGTACATCAATATCTTGTCCGCGGAAGCCAGCAACAGGAGGCCGTCGGGAGCGATGCCCAAACCGTTGATGTTCCGGAAAGGGTCCACCGATCCAAGGTCATCCTTCAGCTTGCCGAGGGATTTACCGTTGGAATTAAACACCCCCACGATGCCATCGTCAAAGAAAGAAACGAAAAGACGGCCTTGTTTGTCAAAGACGAGGTCAGTGGGCTGTTTCCCAACGCTGAAATTCCTCACGAACTGGTTCTTGACCGAGGGGTCTAGGACCTGGATGCGGTGGTTGTTCGCGTCCGCCACATAGAGATAGCCCCCGTAGGCGGCGATGGCATAGGGGTCGTTCAACTGGTCTTTCCCGTCACCCATTTTGCCGCCCCAGTAGGTGACAAAATTCCCCTCTTTTGTCAGTTCCACCACCCGATGGGCACCCGTATCGGCCACGAAGAAATTCTTGCCGTCCCAGGCAAGACCCCGGGGGCCGTAGAAACCCTGGGTGACAGGGACGTCGAGAATAGGTTTCCGTTCCTTGTCCAATCCCATCAGGGCGCTAGCCCAGGCGTCAATAAAGTAGGTGTTGCCCGCCTCGTCGGTAATGACGGAGGAGGGTTCTTTCAAATCCTCGGGGCCATTTCCTTTTTTCCCCCAGGACTTGAGAAACTTCCCCTGCTTGTCGAAAAACAAAACCCGGCCGTTCTCGGCGTCGGTCACCACATAGCCGTCGTTTCCCAAGGCCGCCACATCCCAGGCGTTGAATTTGCCGCAAGGTTGGTTAAAACCTGAAAATTTCCCCATGAGGGTGGCGGGCAGAAAAACATCGGGCCGGGGAGCATTGAGAACCCTGACCAGTTCCACGCCGAGCAAAAGCGCCAAGCCCAACCCGCCCGTCGCAATCAACGCCACCTTCAAGCGGCGTGTGGAGCCAGAACCTGCGGGACGGGCCCTTTTATTTTTTTTCGCTTTGGGGGGCATGGAGTTCTTTCTCAGATAGATTAATGGAGAGGGTAGGACCCTTGCGATCAAGAGAATTTCACCGGCAGGACCTCATTTTATCACAAGCTCTAGCGCGGCCCACAGAAATCCTGTTCCCCACGGCCCGAGTTCCAAACAATATCCTTAAACATCCTTAAACCGCTCTTCCTTCAGCGGCTATAAAGGCGCTGTTGAATCAGGTACCCCAAGGTGTCTTTGGCTTCCTTGTAATCCGGCCTAAGGTCCAGGACCCGCTCGAACAACTTCCCCGCCTCCTGGTAGTTTTTCAGCTGGTATTGGGTCACGGCGTAATTGAAAAGCGCGGGGACATATTGGGGGTCCTGGTCCACGGACTTCTGGTACCAGTCCACCGCCTCCCGGAGCCTGCCCATCCGGAAAAGCGAGTTCCCCAAATTGCACAAGTATAAGGCGTTGGCGGGGTCCCATTGTTGGGCCATCAGGTATTGCTGATGGCTTTTAAGGTAGGCCGCTTGGGAGGGTGAAATTCCCGCATACTTCGAGGGCGGGCCCTCTTTCGCCTTCCAATCATCCCCTTCATCCTCATAAAAGGTCCCCACTTGGTTCCGAAACGCGGCGTAGTTCGCGACGGCCATCCGGTTGGTCCTTTCATCCACCGAGAAAGCCTGGTCACCCAGATTCCGGAGTCTCATTTGGTCCCAGAGGCGGTCGTTCCAAGCCTCGTTCCAAACAGGTTCGGCTCCCGGAAGGAAACCCCGCATCACGATCCCATAAGGCACCACGCGCGTGTCGGTCATCCGTCCCTCGGGGCCCGGGTTATAGCTGAAATATAGGTCCCGGTCGGTGTTCTGCCGCGCGGTCCAATTCATGAGGGGAGCGACAGCTTCCGCTCCCAGCGTCTTTTCCGTCTTGGGCACCTTCATAAAGGGATGAGCCTCGAAAAGTTTCCGGCGCACCCAATCCATGGGGAACCCGTCCACTCCCACCAGGGCCAGGTCGGGCCGCTTTCCCTCCACCCACTGGAAATACCAAACAGGGAAAACAACACCGTCTCCCTTGGCGTAATAAAGCGCGTTCCGGGGCACGGCCTTCAGGCCATTCAAGACGTAATCGTAAACATAGGTGTAATGGGATTGTCCCGCCCCCCTCTGGCGTTCGACCCCAAGGAAAGCGGCGAAAAAAATCAGAACCACAGCCACGACCGTTCGTCCCATTTTTCGCTGGGAATCGGGCCATTCCGTGAAAAGGGATTCCAGTCCCCAAGCCGTGAAAAGGAGGATGAAGACGTGGGACGAAAGGGTGTAATCCAGGACGAGGAAATTTTGTTCGTGGGGCAGGTTCAAGTAAAGCACCGTGGCGGCCACGAGCGAAAACCAAGTAAGCGCCGTCCCTAAGGTCCGCCGCCGGTCCTGGAAATAAACCATCCCCATTCCCCATAGGGCGGCCAGAAGGAGTCCGTCAAACTCGTTAAAGGCCCCCTTGAGGTAAAGCCACCCCTGGGTCACCCAGGTTTCCATACCCCCGGAGGCTTCCCCTCCCGTGTATTGCTGGCGGAAAAAGTTCGAGAGGAAATGGCTCCAAGTGAAGGGTTCCCCCCAATTGAGGGCCGGGTCGAGTTTAGCCCGGATCGGCAGGCAAAGATAAATCGACAACCCTAAGAGGAACAACGTGATTGGGATCAGGGATTTTTTGACGCGGCCTTTCGAAGGCGCTTGAACCCGGACAAACCCAGTAATTGCGTCGGGCGGTTCCCCGCTGGACGCGGTTGAGGAAAGTCCGACGGGAGGTTCCAAGGGCGGCGCCGAAACTTCCGCCCCTTCTGGCGCCGGGTCTTCCTTTTCCTTCAATCGTTTGAGGGAATAATAAGCCACAAGAACAATTCCCGGCAGGTAAGCCAGGGTGCTCATCCAATGGTTGGCGCAGGAGACCCCCAGGAGGAAAAGGGCCAAGGCCAAGCGTCCCTCGTAAAGGGTCCCTAGGATCGCCAAAAGCAAAAGGGACGTCATTTGGTAGATACCCGTTTTAGCGCTTAAGGCGGCGGGAAAAGTGGTGGCCCCAACAGCCCAAAAAAGGGTGGCAGGTATGGCAATCGCGCGCGAAACACCAAAGGACCCTCGCATTAAACGATAGAGGGCAACGCAAACCGTTGCGGAAAGGACCGCTGAAAGCAGGTTGACCCGGAAGGGGTAATGCGAAAGGGGAAGCAGGGAAAACAAATGCCCCAGGAGCGTGTGGAGGGGGTATCCCGGCGGGTGTGGGATGCCCAAAAGGACACTGGCCGTGATGGTCTCTGGGCTGTCGTCGGCGTAAAAAGTAGGATTGAGACCCAAGAGGGCGAAACCAAAGACGGTTAAAAAAAGCAGGGAAGAAATCAGGCTTTCCCGCGAGTTCGGGGGTGGGTTATCCATGGGTTCGGATGATTCTAGCTTTCACGAACCGGCAACGCAAAGGGAACCCGGCTTGTCAGCGGCTCAACTGTTTCTTGAATTGGTCGATCAAGTCGATGGGCGTCGGGTCAATGCCCCGTAAATAGGCGAGATAAACGCTGACGAAATCGCCCAGGTAGATGGCCGACATCATCTGGGCCAGGAGGGACTTCCCCTCGGCCTTCACCTCCCTTACACCAGCGGTTTTTGATTTTAGGATGCCCTTTAAAATCTCGAACCGCCGTTGAATCTGGGGATGATCGGCCTGGGGATGCCTAAGGAGAATGACCGCCATTTCCCTGGAAAGGACCTCCGGGTAGGAGAAGCCCAGCACCTCGTTATGGTTCATCTCAGGCACCACATTGGCCAGGGCCACCAGTTTGGAATTCTCGTTGAACTGGCATTTCCAACGGACCGCCACCGAGTCCAAATGGTCTTGCCCCGCGTAAAGGACCGGCAATTTGTTGTGGAGGAATTGCGCCAATTGCTTGGCGGGGTTTTTCGCGGCGGGAACCATCATGCCGTAGCGTTGGGACAATTCCGCCAGGAGCCCGAGGGTTTCCTGGAAATCCGCTTCGTGGGACGGCAAGAGTTTCAGGCATTCCAAAGCGGTCAAGAGCGTGACGAAGGAATAGCCTAAAGCGGCGCGCGGAGGAAGGCCCCCCGGGACCTCACAATAGGGGAGTTTCTTCTTTTTGGCTTGTGCCAGTAATTCCCCGCCGGAAGAGATGACCAAGACCGGGCCTTTTTTTGCCAGAGCCTGTCGAAATACCGAAAGGGTCTCTTCCGTATTGCCCGAGTAGCTGGAGCAAACCACCAAGCTGTCCTTCCCCACCCATCCGGGGAGCTCATAGTGCCGGTTGACCATCATGGAAAAGGCCGCACTCTTCCAAACCAATGTTCGAAGGATATCCCCCCCGATGGCGGAACCACCCAGGCCCGACAGGACGACACTTCGGATGTTTTTGGCTTTTAATTTAGGAGGATGATTCTGCACCCGGTACCGAGCGTCCTGGCAATGATAGGGCACATCCATGACCTTTTGGAGCATACCCGAAGGGTCGAGTTTGGGCAAACTTACGGTTCGGTCAAGAACACTCATGTCGCAGACTCTCCTTACGAAGCAAGTCGTTATAGGATCGGTAAATTACTTTTTCCTCATAGCCTGGCTGACTGAACCAGGGGCCGGGTCTTGGGGGGCGTCCTTAAATACCAACTCATCCAACGGCACCGGCGAGGCCGAACCCGGCGTCAGCACCTTGACCGTTGGGACCTTATCTTCCTGGACGTAATCATTGAGGATCTCCACGTGATGGAGACCTGGGCTCAAGTCTTCCTTAGCGGTCCGGTTGTTCGAGAATTCACGGTTAACATTCCTCAGGATCAAGCGCCCGTCAATGTAGAGGTTAAAGGGATTGCCGGTCGTGAGCGAGAAGGTGTAGGTCCCGCCGGCTTGAACCTGCCAGTCCGCCTTCATCCGCATGGTGTGGGTAAAGACGATGACTCCCTTGGCGTCGATGGGATCGTTCCAGAGTTTGGCGCGGTCCCGGTACCGGATCATTCCCAAACCAAACCCGAACCTTCCGTAATAAAAACGTTCCCAGGTATAGGGCGAGGCGGTGCGGACTGGGAACAGGTGGCTATGGCCGTCTTTCACTTTCTCAAAGGGAATTTCCTTGTACCAAATATAAGCGTTCTGGTCCGGGTGTTGGTTATGTTTCCAGGATTTCTTCCATGGAATATCGGGAAATTCCTGGTCGAGGTTCTTCTGTGTCTCCTTATCCTCTCCGTAAAGGATCACGGCCAGGTCCCTTGAAGTTTCCCCTGGCAGAAGGACGATGGGATTCACTTCCTGCATGAGGTGGAATACCGTTTTACCGTTCGAAAGAACATCCATGGCGTCCTTCGTCAGGAAGTCCTCGGTGGAGTATTTCATGTAAACCGTGTGGCTTGCCAGTTCTTGCGCGGCCAAGTCATAAACGGTGGCGTTGGGCGACCGCTGTGCCATCCAGTATTGGTAATCTTTCATGTTCTGGTTCAATTGAATGCCTCCCAAGGCCAGGAATCCGAAGGCGCATAGAAGGTTCGTCACCTTGCCGGGCTTGGCCTGCAGGAAAAGGGACCAAAGTCGGTCGAGTCCCCAGGCCCCCGCCAGGAAGAAGGGCGTTGTCGCCCCAACCAACCTTTGGCTGTGGGTCGCAAAGGAAAGCATGCCGGGAATCCAGCTCACCAGGAACAACATGGGAAAAAGGGCTTTAAACCAACTGGGCCACGCCAGGAAGTAGGCCACCCAAAGCAGGGCCGCCGCGGTGGTGAAAAACCCATACATGGAATCGTGAGGGGCCGGCGGAAAGCTGTCGAAAGGGCCCCCGGGGCCGAAGGATAAAAGCGCCGGACGGAATAAATTCTTCACGAATTCCGGTCCTAAAATCTCATGCGTGTTGGCGAAAAAGGACATGTCCCGGACGTGGTTGCCATAAGCCGCGAATTGATAGAGGGGAAAAACACAGACGCCAATCACGATGGAGGCTGTGGCCCAGAGAAAGAGGCGGCTAAAACCCTTGGTTTTCTCCCTCTCATAGACCCAGAAATAGCTCCAGGCGATAGCGATTGCCGTCACCCACAGGGTAACGGGATGGGAAATAATCTTGCCCAGGCCCTCAAAAGGAAAATAAAAATTCTTGTAAAGGAACAGGAAGGCCCAGGCCAACATGAAACCGGGGCCTATTATCATCCGGTAAGGATCGGTCCTCCTTTCCCTGGGATCATATAGGATCCAGGTTAGGACAACCGCCAGCATCACCGGCAGCCATGGGCGCAGGGGCACATAAGTATAGCCGCCAAAACCCACGGCCAAGGCCCATTCCAGGAAATGCCTCAAATCCGGTTTCTTGAACAGCCGCAGGAGGAACAGGATGGCCACCGCCCCGCCCAGCACGCAGGAATCACATCCCATTTGGTTTTTGGTGACCTCAATGAGGATCTTGCTGATGGCGCCCATGCCCATGAAAAAAATCCCGAGGCGTCGCCCCGCAATTTCCTTTCCGATAAGGTAGAACATCCATATAGACGCCAGGTCGAAAATCATGTTCCCAATCTGCATCATGACAATGGGTGTGATTTGCGGGGCGAGATACCAAAGACCCGCGGTCAAATAGGGGAAAAAGGGTTCGCGATTTCCGGAGGGGAAAAAGAAGGGCCGGAAATTCATTTCAACGACGCTTCGAATGTCGCTCGTGTGGATGTAATGATCATCCCACCAATCGGGGTTGGGCCGGTACACGTCGAACATCCTTAAATAAATAGCCAAGCCCATCAACCCCCAGAACCAAAAGCGGGCGGACCAAGGGGAAATATCCCAGCCGTTTTCAGGGGGAGACGACACCTTGCGCCAGCTATAGGTCATGACAATAATGCCCAGAACAACCGGCAGACCCCAAGAAAGCCGGAGAAGGGCTTCCCCTCCAGGAAGGATCGCGTTGTAATTCGGCAGTGAAAGAAGCCCCAACATGGAAAGAATCCAGCCGCCCAGCACCCCCGCGATTGCCGAAAAGGGAAACACAGACTTCCCCTTGGCCAGAAGGGGTTTGGCCGTGGAAACTTTCAATTTCGCCGGTTTTTTTCGTCCAGGGGATTTTTTCATAGGATTCCTTGTCGAACAGCTAAATCAAACGGTTGGCCGTTTTCCAGGTTCATTGCTCCCTAGAATACCTAAATTAATTAAAGTTGAAAACGCCCTATCGCTGGTTCGGCAAGGCGAACCCTTGGCTTGTGAGCGGTTTCTTCAGAACAATAGGGCTTTTAATTCGGGCGGGACATTGTCCTTGATGAGTTTAAGAACTTCCCCGGAGGTTTTTAGTTGGAGGGCGGCCTTGGCGATCTCCCGGGCCTTGTCATAGGGCATCAGCCGGATCACCTTTTTAATCTCGGGGATGACGGAAACGCTGGCCGAGAACTCGTCCAGGCCCATGCCCAGCAGGAGAGGCACGAACTGGGGGTCCCCCGCCATCTCACCGCACATGCCCACCCATTTTCCCGCCCTGTGGCAGGCGTCCACGGTCATTTGAATGAGCCGCAAGATCGCCGGGTTCGCGGGATCGTAAAGGTAGGCCACCGATTCGTTCACCCGATCCACGGCCAGGGTGTACTGGATGAGGTCGTTCGTGCCGATAGAGAGGAAGTCCACTTCCTGGATCAGCACGTCCGCGATGATGGCCGCCGAGGGGATCTCGATCATGGCCCCCACCTCAATGCCCGAGCGGAAGACCATGCCCTCCTTCTTCAACTGCTGGACGCACTGGTTGAGGAGGATTTTGGCTTCCCGGATCTCAGCCAGCGTGGAGATCATCGGGAACATGATCTTGATGGGTCCGTGGGCCGCGGCGCGCAGGATAGCCCTCAGCTGGGGCTTGAAAATTTCGGGCCGCTTCAGGCACAGGCGGATTGCCCGCAGGCCCAGGAAGGGGTTGCTCTCGTGCAGGACGTTCAGGTGGGAGAGGAACTTGTCCCCGCCTAGGTCCAGCGTGCGAATGATGGCCGGATTAACGCCGGTCTTGGTGGCCAGTTCCTTGTAGGCCACGTACTGTTCCTCCTCGGTGGGGATTTCCTCCCGGTCGAGGAACAGGAACTCCGTGCGGAACAACCCGATGCCCTCCGCCCCGTGCCGAGCCAGCTCGTCCAGTTCCTGGGGTATCTCGATGTTGGCCGCCAGGGTGACTTGGTGCCCGTCCGGGGTCTGGGCCGGGAGGGCCTGGAGTTCCTCCAGGCTTTTTTGGAAAGCCTCATAATCCTCCTTCAACTTCCGGTACTGCTTGAGGGTCTGGGGCAGGGGGTTCACCACCACGACGCCTTTGTTGCCGTCCACGACCACCATGTCCCCTTCTTGGACCGTGGCGGAGATGGCCTGCATGCCCACGACCGCGGGAAGTCCTAGGGAGCGGGCCACGATGGCCACATGCGAGGTACGGCCGCCGATGTCGGTGCAGAACCCCTTGACCGTGTCGGGGGAAAGGTTGACCGTGTCGGAGGGCGAGAGGTCCGAGGCGATCAGGATGACTTCCCGATCCAGTTTTTTGAGCTGGTCCTTTTCGCCCCCCGCCAGGTTGCGCAGGAGGCGGTTGCTGACGTCCTGGATGTCCCCGCCCCTTTCACGGAAATAGCCGTCCTCGAGGGATTCCATGACCGACTTGAATTTTTCCAGCGCCTCGGCCACCAGGAACTCGGCGTTCAGGCGGCGGGATTGGATGGATTGGGGGATTTCATCGGTGAAAAGCGGGTCTTCCAGCACCACCTGATGGGCCTGGAAGATGGCGGCGTGCTCTTTCCCTAGTTTTTCCTGCATCTTCTCCTCAAGCCCTGAAATCTGGGCGTGCGTCTTGGTCAGGGCCCCTTGGTAGCGGGCGAGCTCCTCCGCCAGCTCCTCGGGCTTCAAATTGCGCCGGGAGACGGAAAACCCCTCCGGATGGTAAAGGTAAACCGGTCCGATGGCGATGCCGCCCGCGGCCGGTACCCCGTTTAAGATCTTCTCAGCCACATCGAACTCCTAGTTTTAAGTTCGAAGCGCGAAGTTCGAAGTATTTGAACATTTTCGGCCCAAGCCGAAAATTTACATTAACTGCGAATTTCATTCCTTCTCCCCGAACTTGTTGGCCAATAGCTGTCTCAGGGCCGCCATGGCGTCCTTGGCATCCTCGCCATCCGCCTCAAATTCCAGCTCCGTTCCCTTGGCGGCGGCCAGGGTCATGAGGCCCATCAAACTCTTGGCGTTCACGTTGCGGGCGCCTCCCGCCGCGTGGTGAATGGTGATGCTGCATTTGAATTTGTTGGCCGTCTTTACCAGCTCCGCCGCGGCCCTCAAGTGGAGTCCCAACTTATTAACGATCTCGAGCTTTTCAGCGAGTTTCATGCTTCCCCCTCTTGTCTTCCACGGTTATCGAATTCGGAATCCCCGACCCTTGATTCAAAAATCCCAATTTCATCAGTGGCCCCCCGGAGGCGCGATGGCGGGCGCAGCGCTCAACTGGGGCCAAAAGGCAAGGACCAAGCCGAACAGCAGGACCGCGTAAAAAAGCTGGCTGGGACTGATCTTCCGGTGAAGCGCGAAGGTGAAAAGCCCCACGAGCGCCGTGAAAAAGACAAACTTCAGGATGAAAAGCCCCACTTCCCTTTCAATCTCCGAGACGTTCACGAAAACGATGAGCACCCCCAGCAGGAGGATGGAAGCCAGCTTCAACCCTCGGATGGCGTCCTGGAAACCGTAGCGCCTCAGGGAAAGCACCACCTGGTCGCCGTGCCGGTAGCCCTGGAGGAACCCCATCAAGCGGATGCCAACGTGGGCGGTGTTATAAACGAGGAGAAAGAGGAGGGGAATAATCCAATGCTGGCCCTTCACCTGGAAGGCGTGGGACAGGACGAGGGTTACCGCGATCAAGCCGCAGTAGGGCCGGATGGTGGCCCAAAAAAGACTGTCCCCCATGGCGGCCAGTGGGCCCATCATCCCCACCTTCAGGGCGCTGATTTCCTCCTCGGCCTGCTTTTGCTTGGGTTTAGGCAATTGTTGCTTGGTCTCTTCCATGCGGCTGACAGCCCCCAGAACGAAAGAAGCCATGTAGGGATGGGTATTGAAGTATTCCATGTGCCGGGCCAGGGCTAGGGCCCGTTCCTCCGGAACGGGGTAGGTCTTCTTCAAAACCGGCAGGAGACAATAAGCGATGCCGTAGCTCATGTACCGCTCGAAATTCCAGACCACCTGGAGAAAGAAGCTCCTCCAAAAAGTCAGGACGAGTTCCAGGAAACTTAGGGGGCTCATGGTTTTTTCCTCGGGGCTCATGCCGTCTCCCCCCTTCCGACGTAAACGAGGGTGAGGACGAATCCCGCGAAGAGGGCGAGGGAAACCAGGTACACGCCCTGGATCGGCGAGAAAAGCGCCAGGCTCATGACGGTGGCGATGGCGAGGAGTAGGTAAATGACGGATTTGCGCTCCACCAGCAGGTCAATCACCGCCGAACAGCCCAAGGCCA
>Ga0335069_10006777_pt1 | contig 16611 bp, 11 predicted proteins | sample Lox_Sample_11_FD_206714 | JGI IMG/M metagenome (GOLD analysis project Ga0335069, IMG submission 206714) | Soil microbial communities from Loxahatchee National Wildlife Refuge, Florida, United States - Lox_Sample_1.1 | ecosystem: Environmental > Terrestrial > Soil > Wetlands | place: USA...
TAGGCTTGCTGGAAAAGAGGAGGGGGATGCAACCTCACTGGTGACAACGACCAGAAGTCCGAGCGGCGACGTGCCGGATCGGGCGAGGAGGCATCCCCGTGGCGGCGAGAGTACCGGCATCCGAGCGGACGAGTCAAAGGCTTCGTGAGTTGCTCGGCGACCTTCCTGACGGCGAGGCGCTGTCCGAGGTGATGAAGCTCGGGGTGCGGAAGATCGTGGAGGAGGCGCTCGAGGCGGAGGTCTCGGATGCATTGGCCCGGGGCTACTACGAGCGCGGCAGCGAGCCGGGCCGCGGGTATCGGAACGGCACCCGGACGGGCCGGTTGAAGACAGCCGAGGGCGTCGTCGAATACAGCGCGCCGCAGGTCGCCGATCGCATGGAGCCCTTCCGCTCGCGCATCCGCGAGCAGCTCGGCCAGCGCAGGCAGGCGCTCGAGGAGCTCGCCGTCGAGATGTACGCGCGAGGCCTTTCGACGCGCGACATCGAGGCCGTCTTCCGCGACGAAGCCGGCCAGTCGATGCTCTCGCGCACGGCGGTCTCGGAGGTGACCGAGCGGCTGTGGTCGGAGTACGAAAGCTTCGCCACGCGCGACCTGGCCGAGTTCGGGTCGTCTATCTCTTCGTCGATGGCATTGCCGAGCGGCTTCGCACGGGTCAGCCGCGAGAGGCGGGGCTGTGCGCGTGGGGGATCTGCGCCGACGGACGCAAGGTGCTGGTGCACCTTGCGCCCGGGACGAAGGAAGACACCGAGAGCTGCAAGGCGTTCTTCCAGGACCTGAAGCGCCGGGGTTTCGCTGATCCGCTGCTGGTGGTGATCGATGGAGCGCCCGGGTTGATCCGCGCCGTCGAGGAGTGCTTCCCGCTCGCGCGACGCCAGCGCTGTCTCGCGCACCGCATGCGGAACCTCCTGGCCAAGGCCCCGGAGAGCGAATGGCCGGAGCTGCGGGCGCACGTGCGCGCCTGCTACGAGGCGCCTTCGCTCGAGATGGCCGCGGCCCTGCGCGACGACGTCGTGCGCCGCTTCGAGAGCCGCCTGCCCGCGGCGATGGCTTGCTTCACCGACGACTTCGAGGCCTGCACGGCGCACCTGCGCTTCCCGATTGCCCACCGCAAGGTGATCAGCACAACGAACCTGCTCGAGCGGCTCTTTGTGGAGGAGCGCCGGCGCACGAAGATCATCCCGAACTTCTTGCACGGCGAGCGGCCGGTGCTAAAGCTGATGTTCGCCGCACTGATCCGCGCCGCAGAGCGCTGGCGCGGCATCCGCATGAGCGAGTTCGAGACCCGTCAGCTCGAGGCGATCCGAAGCGAGCTCGACGGCGAGCACGCGAGACGAACCGCTCCGGTGGCTCGCTCGTCAGAGGCCAAATCCCCTTCCTCAATATCCAGCAGGCTCAGGACTTGACCTTCACGAAGGAATCGTGGTCGACCGCCAAGTTCGAAACGTAGACATCTGGCCGACCCTCTTCGACCTGCTTGGAATCGAGTTCCAGGGTCCGAGTGACGGCCAGTCCGTGCGACCTCTGATCGAGGCGGCTGCCAAAGCCGAGGCGAGCCCGGTTGAGCCCAGCGATGTCGCGCTGGCCTTCCTCGATCAGAACTGGGGGCAGCACGACCCCATGGCGGCACCCATGGTATCGGTTCAGCGAGCTGGCATGCGGCTGATCATGAAATCGAAGCCCGAGCGCCTGGAGCTCTATGACCATGCGAGCGATCCTGCGGAGCAAAGGAACGTCGCGGCAGAACGCCCGGAGCTCGTAGTGGCCCTGCGCAGCTATGCCGATGGACCGCTCTCCTCAGGTGCACCGCCTTGGGGCCAGGAGCCCCCGCCTGGCTAGTGCAACATCCTTTCTGTAAGAGCCGACGCATCCGAGCGTAAGTTGAGGTGGCGGGCCAAGCCCGCTCTCCTTGTGGTAACGACACCTTCACGAGGAGCTCGACGAGATGGCCCACCACGAGGAGCAGCCTACCGCGATCGAGAGCGTGCTGGAAGTGCTGAGCGAGCACGGGCTCGGAGCGATGGCGGAGGCGATGCAGACGTTGCTGAACGAGGCGATGAAGCTCGAGCGCAGTGAGTTCCTGCGTGCCGCGCCGGGCGAGCGGACGGAGGCGCGCACGGGCTACGCGAATGGCTTCAAGGACAAGGCGCTGCGGACGCGCGCCGGCGAGCTCGCGCTGCGGGCACGGATCGTGCTGGCGTGCGCCGAGGGGCGCGACAACACCGACGTGGCCGAGGCGCTGGGTGTCACGCAGCAGACGGTGGGCAAGTGGCGCCGCCGGTTCATCGACGGCCGCTTGAACGGCCTGCTCGACGAGCCGCGTCCGGGTGGGCCTCGCCGCATCGGCGATACCGAGATCGAGCGCGTGATCGTGCAGACGCTCGAATCGAAGCCGCGCGATGCCACGCACTGGAGCACGCGCTCGATGGCGCAAGCGACGGGGCTCTCGCAGAGCACGATCTCTCGGATCTGGCGCGCCTTCGCGCTGCAGCCGCACCGCAGCGAGACGTTCAAGCTCTCGACCGATCCGTTGTTCGTCGAGAAGGTGCGCGACGTCGTCGGTCTCTACCCGGATCCGCCCGAGAAGGCGCTCGTGCTAGCGGTCGATGAGAAGTCGCAGATCCAGGCCCTCGACCGTTCGCAGCCGCTCCTGCCGATGCGCCCGGGCCAAGCCGAGCGCAGAACCCACGACTACGTGCGCCATGGGACCACGTCGCTGTTTACGGCGTTGGATCTGGCCAGTGGGCGCGTCATCGGCCAGCTGCATCGCCGCCATCGCTCGGTCGAGTTCTGCCGGTTCCTCGACACGATCGACGCGAACGTCCCCGCGGCGCTCGACATGCACTTGATCCTCGACAACTACGGCACGCACAAAACGCCGCGCGTTCAGCGCTGGCTCCTGCGCCATCCGCGCTTTCACCTGCACTTCACACCGACCGGCGCCTCGTGGCTCAATCTGGTCGAGCGCTGGTTCGCGATGCTCACGCAGAAGCAGATCAAGCGCGGCGTCCACCGCAGCACGCGGGACCTCGAGGCTGCGATCCGCGAGTACCTCGCCATCCACAACGAGGACCCGAAGCCCTTCATCTGGACCAAGACCGCCGACGAGATCCTCGAATCCGTGGCTCGCTTTTGTAAGCGAATCTCGGACTCAGGACACTAGTTGCCGACCCCGGCGTGCGCCGATCGCTGGAGCTGCTGCGCGAGCCCGTCGCGCCACGGCTGCCACGCCTTGGGCACTTCGAGCGTTGCGATCATCTCGAGGGCCTCGGTGCGTCTGAGCGCCGCCAGGGGCTGCGGTGGGCTCTGACCGATCCAGCGCTCGACGCTCGCGAGCACCACGGCCGGGTCGCCGGCTACGCTACCTGCCCGGGCGCGAGCCAACAGGTCCGCCGGCTCGATGCCGACCACTGTCCCGAGGATGTCGAGGATCTCCACGGCCTCGCGCCCGCGCGCTGGCTCGCCCGAGTCGATGCGCCAGTCGGCCCGGAGCCGGGCCGCTGGGGCGAAGAGGGGATCCGCCACGGAAACCGCCGCCAGCTCGCCGTCGAGGGCGCGCAGCGTGGCGCCCCGCCCTGGGCCTGAGGCGGCCAGCCCGGCTCGTACAGTGATCTCTTCGGGCCGGATCGGCGCCAGCGGCAGGGCGCCGGACTCTGCGGCGCGCGCGCCGAGCACGCGGATCACGCCGGCGCGCGCCTCGGCCGAGCCAGGCTCCCGGCCAAGGGCTCGTCGGAAGGCGTCGAGCGCCGAGGCGAGCTGGTCAGCCGACTCCGCGACGAGCCCGCGGCCGAGATCGCGCGCGTAGCCCTCCGGGCTCGCATCCACGCGCTGCTTGGCGCTGCGGTTGAAGCTCAGGGCTAGCTCGCGCCGCAACAGCAGAGCCGCGTCGAGGCCGTCCGGGAGTGCCGGCGTGAGGCCCCGCTCGACGAGGAGCTCGTCGAGGCGCAGGATGTGCGAAGGGCCCGTCGGCGGCCGCATCTGGAGGTAGTTGCGGTGGTCGGTATTGAGGGGAGCTCCGCTCGCGAAGCGATGGGCGGCCGCCTCGTCGAGCCGGAGCGCCGCCGCCACGTCCTCGGGCGCGTACAGTCCTAGCGCCGCGAAGGTATCAGGAGAACCCGCGATGGCTTCGGCCGCGCTGCGCTCTACGTCGAGCGGTGCCCGCGAGGCCAGCAGCATGATGCCTCCGCTCTCGTCCGGCTGGTACACGCGGACGTGGGGGAAGACGTCGCTCAGGGTCGCGACTAGGATCTTTAATAGTGCCTCGTCGACGAAGGCGGGGCCGATCCACTGGAGCAGCACGCCGTCGTCGGTGAGCCGCCGGCGAACCAGCTCGAAGAACTCTCGCGTGTAGAGATGGGAGGCGCCGGGGGTCCAGGGGTGCGAGGGCTGCGAGACGACGGCGTCGAAGCGGCCGCGCGCCAGCAGCAGCGCACCACGGGCGTCGTTGGCGAGCAGGCGCAGTCGTCGGTCGGCGAGGGGGTCCCGGGCGCGCGCGGCGTTGATGGCGCGGTTCGCCGCGACGACGTCGGGCTCGAGCTCGGCGACCTCGATCGAACGCACCGAGCGGGCGACGTCCTCGAGCGCGACCCCTCCGCCGAGCCCGACCACGAGCATCGACCGGGCGTGGGGCCGCGCCAGCACCGGCAGCGCCGTGAGCCAGCGCGCGGTGCGGCTCAGTACCGTCGGCTGTCCCGGGGCGGGCGTTGCCGCTTCGGGCAGGCCGTTGGTGGTGAGCCTCCACCACCCTCCCTGGCGGAGCAGCAGCACCGTCGCGCTGCGACCAGCTCCGTAATAGACCACCTCGCCAGGCTCGACGGCGAGGCCGAGCGCCGACGTGCGCAGAAGCTGCCAGGGCGGGCCCGGGCGGACCACCGCCGCAGCCAGCAAGGCGAGGCCGGCGGCCGTGGCGAGTCTCCAACGCCGAGTCCCCGGGAGCAAGGTGGCGCCGAGCGCCAAGGCTGCGTTCCCGAGCACAGCGATCGAGAGCGTACCCTCCAGCCCGAGCGAGGAGATCAGGAAGAAGCCGGCGGCCAGCGCGCCAGCGACGGCCCCGAGAGTGTTCCAGGCATAGACGCGCGCGCTCGCGGGCCCGGCGTCGCGCGTGTCGCGCGCGAGGATGCGGACAGCAAACGGAAACGTGGCTCCGATGCACAGCGTCGAGGGGAGCAGCGTCAGGCCGGCGACGACCGGATCGCCGATCCCGTTGCGGCCGCGGAGTGCGCGCGCCACCGTCGGGAGATGGTCGGCCGCGGCAAACGCCGCGAGCGAGAGCAAGGCGGTGCCGAGCTGGGCGAGGGCGAATCCCCGGACCGCGTGTTCTCGGTCCCTGGCCCAGCGTGCCGCCACCGCCGAGCCAAGCGCGATGCCGATCAGGAAGCTCGCGAGCATCGTGGCGAAGGCATATACGCTAGCGCCGAGCACGTGCTCGAGGAGGCGCGTCCAGAGCACCTCATAGGTGAAAGAGAAGAAGCCCGAGGCCAGCATCAGGGGAAGGATCGCGCGCCCGTCCGGGGCGTACGTGGCGACCCCCGCGGCCGGCATCGCGGGTGCAGCGGGTGCGGGGCCTCGCGAAGCCCATAACATAAGCGCGAAGATCAAGGCGTTGAGCGCGACCGCAACGCCCACGGTGCCGCCGAGTCCGAGCCGCGGAAGCAGCGCATAAGCCGTCCCGACCGTCCCCGCTACGGCGCCGAGCGTGTTCACAGCGTAGAGCCGGCCGATGCGGGCGCCGAGCTCGACATCGTTCCGGACGGCGTCGCGAGCGAGCAGCGGCAGCGTAGCCCCCATCAGCGCGGTCGGCACGGCGAGGACGGCGAAGGCGCACGCGGCATAGAAGAGCGCGGAGGCCATTCCGATCGAGGAGGGCATCTCCGCGCGGCTGAAGATCGCGACGTAGACCGGTGTCGCGAACCGCAGCGCGGACGGGACGAGCAGCGCGCAGGCCCCGATCCCGAGCTCGAGCAGGCCGTAGGCCAGGAGTGGTCGGCGCACCGCCAGCGCGAAGCGGGCCGCCAGCGCGGCGCCCAGGGCGAGACCGGCCATGTAGGCAGCCAGGACCGTCGCCACGGCGAGCTCCGAGGTGCCGAAGACGAAGGCGAACTCGCGCGTCCATGCCATCTGGTAGATCAACGCGCTCGCCCCCGAGAGCGCGAAGCAGAGGAGCACGAGCCCAGAGCGGCGCGCCCGGCTCATTGGGCCTCGGAGACGCCGGGGATCTGCGTCCCGACGCGGGCCGCCTGGAGGAGCACGAGCGCCGCGGGACGGGTCGCAGATATCCTCATGCGGACGCTTCGGCTCCTTATCAGGGACGGGCGGAGCATAGTCGGGCGCAACCACTAAGCCTCTTCGACCTATAGGTCGCGTGCGCAGGACCCAGGTGACGGAACCGGAGGACTCACTTGACGCCCCTGTGGGCGTATCGCGAGAGGCGCCGGAGGCCATCTTCGCATCGCTTGCCCTGCTCGCTGGGCTGGCCTTACTTCTCGTGACGCCCCCCTTCGGTAATCCGGACGAGCATGTGCACCTCGCCCGCGCCATGCTTGTCTCGCAGGGGCGCTGGTGGGCGCCGGGCCAGGCGCCATGGGCTCGCGCGGAGATTCCAAAGAGCGTCTCGTTGCTCGAGCACAGGCTGGGCCACGCGCCGCCGACCTCGCCACCCCGGAAGTTCACGGCCGCCGAGATCCGCCGCCTCCTCGAGCAGCCGCTCGATCCCCAGGATACGGTGAGCGCCCGCTACCTCGGCTACTACCCTCCGCTCGCCTACGCACCCCAGGCCGTGGCGCTCTGGGTGGCGCGGCGCCTCGGTCCCTCCTCTCCGGCTGCCCTGGTCTACGTGGGGCGGCTTGGAAACCTGCTCTCCTACGTGGCGTTGGGCTGGCTCGCGCTCCGAGTGGCTCCCGTACGCCGCTGGGCGCTCTTCCTCCTGTTGCTGGCGCCGATGAACGTGGCCCAGGCGAGCTCCCTCTCGGCCGATGCGCCGACGCTGGCGCTTGCCGTGCTGTTCTTTGCGCTCGCCTGCCGGACGGCCTTTGGCGCGGTGGCTCCCTGGCCCCTTCGCCGCGCTCGAGCGCTGCTAGCGGCCGGAGTCGGCCTCGGCCTGGTAAAGCCCGGCTACTGGACCCTCGCGGGCCTCGGACTCCTGACTCCATCCCGCTCGTTCCCGAGTCGGCACGCGCGCGGGCTCGCGCTCGGGGCGCTGCTCGCGGCCATGGTCATGCCCTCCGCGCTCTGGGGGGCGCTGGTCGCAGCCTCCCAGCCGTACTCCCCATCGCCGGTCGCAGATCCGCGCGCCCAGCTCGTCTGGGTGCTTGCGCACCCCCTGGCCTTCGCACGCACCCTGCTCCAGGCTCTGGAACTCGGGATCCCGATCTACGTCGAGACCTTCGTCGGCCGCCTCGGCCATCTCAACATCCTGCTCCCAGGCTGGCTCCTGGTCGGCTATCCGATCGCCCTCACCACCTCCGTGCTCACCGATCCGCGCGACCCACCCGCGCTCGACGGATGCCAGCGCGCCGTCCTGGTGGGACTCTTCGCGATGGGTGCCGGCGGCATTTTCCTGCTGTCGTACATCGGCTGGAATTCTGTGGGCGCGCCCCTGATCGAGGGCGTGCAGGGACGCTATTTCGCGCCGCTCGCACCGCTGCTGCTTCTCGCGATCCCGGCCCGGGAGATCGGGCGACTCTCCGCGTCGACGCGCGCGGAGATCTTTGGAGGCGCGGCGGCGCTGGCGCTAGCGGTCGCCGCGCTCGCGGTCGGGAGCGCCTTCTTCGGAGCCGCCTGACCCGCCCCGGTCGAGACCTTGGTCTTGCATCTCGCCGCGGATCGTCTCGTCGAACGGCCCCCCCATCGCCAGCGCTCGCTCCATGGCACGGGCCGCGGCCTGTCGGTCGCCCCGGACGAGGTAGGCCAGGCCGAGCATTCGCAGGTCCGGCTGGATCAGCACTTTCCGAGGCTCTACCACGCGGATCCAGTTGTCCGCAAAGCGCGCGAGGACCGGAGCGAAGCGCGGGTCGTTCGCAAGCGGTGCAAGCCCTGGGTCGCCCTGCACCATGAGGAAGCCGTCGTAGCCCCGCGTCGCAAGTTGGTCGAGGTCGGCGAACGCGGCGTCGAAATGCCCCGTCTGGGCTGCGCTTCGCGCACTGAGGAAGAGCGCCGACGAGCCCTCGGGGTAATGGCGGGCCGCGTCCAGCGTCACGGTCAGCTCGGAGCGCCAGATGCCGGCGCGATCGTAGGAGCGGCAGGCGAAGACGAGCACGATGAGCAGCAGGGCGCCTCGCGCCGCGCGCTCGAGCCGGGTTCGCAGGACCGGCCCTCCGATCGCGGCGAGCGCGTCAGCCGCCCAGAACCAGGCCGCCCCGAGCAGCCCGGGTAGAATGAAGTAGAGGTAGCGGTCGCCCATGGGGTAGAGGAATGGGAAGAGCTGCGAGACGGGGATCCAAGCGGCCGCGGCCCACCCCCAGTAGGCCGCCTCTTCGCTTCGCCTCCCCAGCGCGATGACGAAGCGGACACCCGCGACTCCCAGGACGACGATCCCCGCCAGCCACCATGAATCGGTCCAGCTCCGGGCGAGCGGCGGCTCCTGGAAGGCGGAGACGCCCAGCGATGTCTCCGCCATGACGAGGTAGCGGGCGGCGTAGGCGGCGATCGAGCGGGCATGGACAAGCAGGTCCGGGTACGGCGCCAGTACGGTGGCGCGTCCGAGCCGGTCGAAGGCGGTGAACTCTGGTAGCGCGCAGTAGGCGAGCGAGACGGTCCAGGCGCCGAGCCATACCCAGGCACGGCGCGGCCGATCGGGCGCGCGCGAAAGGCGCAGCGCGGCAACCGGGAGCGCGTAGGCGGCCGAGAATTTCGAGAGGATCGCGAGCGTGAAGAGCACCAACGCCAAGACCGAGCGCCGCGGGAAGACGATCAGGGCGGCTACGGAGAGCGCGAGCGCGAGAGGGCTTTTGAGCTGGAAGATCCACGCCACCGCCTCGACGTTGGCCGGGTGCACCAAGAACAAGGCGGCGAGCGCGACGGACCAGCGCCGGGGAATGCCGGAGCGGGCGAAGAGAACTGCGAGCAGCGCCGACGCGATCCCGTGCAGGAGCACGTTGACGATGTGGTAGCCGACGGTCTCTTCGCCGAACGCCACCCACTCCACGGCGTGCGCGAGCAGGTGGACCGGCGCGTAGTTCGCGGTGTAGAGCGCGGGGGCGCCGAAGGGATCCAGCAGAGAGAGCACGGTCCTCGTGTCGAGCGACTGGATGTAAACGTTGCCGACGTAGCCGTAGTCGTCGCTGACGAGGCCACCCTGCAGCGCGGGTGCGTAGATGACGAGCGCCAGGGCGCAGAAGACGAGCGCCAGCAGGGCGACATCGCGCCGCGACATGGCTGGACCAGCCAAGGACCCTGCGGAGGCCGTTACTGAGCGCACCGGCGCCGGGCAGGGGGCACAGGGGTTTCACCAGTGTTGCCAAGATGAGCGCCCCGTTCCCGCCGGCGCTCTGCGTGGTGCTCCACCATGCACATCAAGGCGACGACCCTAGTCATCTCCCGGCGTGGGGGACGCAGGCAGCGCGACTCCGCATCAGCGGGGGTCGCGAGCGGAAGTTACACGACCCAGGATACGGCGGGGACTCCGTCTCTGATCCAAAAAATGCGAGCGGCCACCCCCGAGAGGGGGGTGGCCGCTCCTAACCAATCTGCCACGCGGTGCGGTCTAGGCCTGCCGGCGGCCGATTACCACAAGGCCTGCGATGCCCGACCCGAGGAGCAGGAGCGTACCCGGCTCCGGCACGAACGTGAGGGTCAGGAACCCCGGAGACGCAATAGCCGGGCTAGCGCTCAGGCTGGTGAGCACCTTACCAGGCGACACGAGCGTGAGCGTCCCGTTGCCGCCCGGTGTAAGGGCGTTATTGCCGGCCACGGTTACCGTTCCGTTCTTGATGGTGCCACCCATCGTGGTAGGCGCGATAACACCCTTGATCTGCTTGACGCCCGCGGTCCAGCTCGCGCCGATCGTGGTCACGGCAAGGGCGATCTTGCCCTTGTTCGTCTTGGTCGCGAACCCGGTGCCCGGCACGCCGAGCTTGAGCGGGAGCGCCAGGAGCTTGGCGCCGCCGAGGCCGTAGACATTCGCCCCTCCGGTGAATAGAGCCCCGCCGTGCACGTTACCGGGGGCGGTTCCCTTGAACACGCCTGCGGCATTGTGCTTGACGGTCGCGCTCACGAAGGTGACCGTGGGGCCGGCTAGGCTCACGGCTGCCTTGCCGGCGAACGCGCTGCCCGCGCCCAGGGTTACGGTAAGGTTACTCGACGCGGACCCCGTCGCTCCTGTAGCCGGGAAGTTCAGCGGGTTCCCAGCAATTACCACCTCTAGGTTCGCGAGAGTCAGAGCCAAAGGGCCTGCCTGAGCGGTCGCGGACCCGAGCCCAACGGCGCCTGCCGCCAAAACGACTCCCAACAACTTTCGCATGACTTTAGCCTCCTTGTGGCTGAGCAAACCGTCACCCGCCCGACTACTAGGTGGCTCGAAGAGCACGTACGTGTCAGGGCAGCCGTCGGGTCCGCAGAACGCGCTGGAGGCGGCTGGCTCGTTGCGACTTCGCGTCCGAAAAAGTAACCTGACGGGTCGGCCAGGCACATATCCACTCGATACCCGACCCACTCGACGCCCGACCGGAGACTCCATACCCGTGGCCGCGCAGAACTCGTTGATCCACCGCCCCTTTTGGGTGGCTTGCGCCATCCTGCTGACCACCGGAGGGATGACCACGAGCTGCAATCGCCCGGAGGCCCAGCTCGAGGAGATCAGAGCTCTCCAGTCCTCCGGGGACTACCAGAGCTCGATCGAGCTCCTTCGGGCGCTCCTAGCCCAGCGCCCGGACGACCCGGAGGCGAACTACCGGCAGGGCTTGGCACTGGTCCAGACCGCGAGCCCGAGCGAGGCGATCTGGCCGCTCCGAAAGGTCCCCCTCGAGAGCGAGTTCGGCATCGAGGCCGGGGATTTGCTCGCCGCCACGCTGTTCCAGATGGGGAATCTCGAGGAGGCGGTCTCGGCGGCGGATCGCGTGCTCGCCGTTCAGCCCGGCGAGAAGACCGCCCTCGCTGCACGCGCGCGTGCCTACTGGGGGCTGCGCAAGACTGCCGAGGCGATGGCCGACCTCGGCAAGCTCCTCGAGGCCGTGCCCGACGACGAGGACGCCCTGTCACTGCGCGCCGCGATCCTGCTCCAGGGAGAAGAGTTCGACCAGGCGCGGGCAGCCCTCGCGCGCCTCCAGGAGGTGGCGGACAAGTCAAAGAGTCCCATGGCGCCCCGCGCCTGCCTGGCCGCCGCCATGCTCCAGCGCAAGGAAGAGGTCAAGGAGAAAATGGACGGGGCGAAATCCGTCGAGGAGGTACGCGCCTGCTTTGCGAAGTATGAAGTGGGCGCCGCGGAATGGGAGCAGGTGAAGGATCTCCTCGACAAGGCGGGACATGCCGACGACGCCACGGCCCTCCTTCGTGACCAGATCCAGAGGCAGCCGAGCGAGATGGATCTGCGCGAGAGCCTGGCGAGGCGCCTGCTCGCGCAGGAGAAGCGCGACGAGGGCCTTGCAGCGCTCGACGACTTCGCCACGCGCGCGCAGACCCCGGAAGCCTGGATGTCGATCGGCTCATTGCGAGCTGCAGCTGGGCAGAGCACGCAGGCGCTCGCTGCGTATCGCCAGGCCCTCGCGCTCAACCCGAGGCTCGACGAGGCGCGCTTCGCCGCGGCCGAGCTCCTGATAGGCTCCGGAAAGCTGGACGAGGCCGAGAAGGGCGTCGGCGACTTCCAAGAAGAAGTGTTTGGGGACATCGTCCGTGGTCGGATCGCGCTCGAGCGCGGCGACGCCCAGCGCGCGCTGCAGCTGATGGAGTCGGCACTGGGCCAGTGGCCCAACAACGACGCCGCACGACTCCTGGCCGCGCGGGCCGCCCTCCAGCTCGGCCGCCCCAGCGACGCTCTGAGGCACCTGCGCGAATCGGCGCGGCTCAGCCAGGGTGCCGGCGATTCGTCTCTGTATCTGGCGCGCCTCTACCTCGCTCGCGGGCAGTACGTGGAGGCGGCCGGAATTGCGGAGACCTACCTGTCGCAGCGGAAGCACGGCAAGGAACAGCTCATCGCCGACGGCAAAAAGGACGAGGTGGACGCCCTAGAATCGAAGCCAAAGGAAGCCGAGTCGACGCGAGCTGCCTGGATCGTGATCGCACGCTCGCTCGCCGGACAGGGCAAGTATGACGAGGCGAACGCGGCGCTCGGGCAGCTCGGCAAGGAGGAGGGCGGAGGAGGTCTGGCGCTCGCCGAGCGTGCTCGCATCCTTCGCGCCAGCAAGGGCGCAGCGGATGCATTCTCCTTCCTCCAACAGCAGAAGATCGACTGGGCGGACCCCGCCAACGAGCCCGCGCTCCGCGAGCTCGGCCAGCTTTCGGACGAGGCCGGCGAGGCCGACTGGTACCGCGGGCTCGTCAGCGGGCTCGCCAAGAGCCACCCCTCGAACATCGGTCTCCTGGCGCTCCAGGCCGCCGTCGCATCCAACCCGAGCGAGCGCGAGATCGCAGCGGCGGCGCTGGACCGCGTGCTCGTCGAGAAGCCCGACGACGCCCAGGCGCTCGCGGCTCGGGGCAACCTCGCTCGGATGTCGGGCGACCACGAGCGCGCGATCTCGCTCATCGAGCACGCCGTCGCCCAGTCGCCCGCCGATCTGGAGCTCAACTATCAACTCTCACAGGCTCTGCTCGCCGCCGGCCGGACGGACGAGGCCGAGAAGAAACTCCGACAGATCGTGTTGGACCACCCCGACTACGCGCCCGCGGCCAACGACCTGGCGTGGATCCTTGCCGAACAGGGGAAGGAGCTCGACCTCGCCGCAGACCTCGCTGAGCGCGCCGCACGTGGCATGGCCGTCGCCGAGGTGAAGGACACCTTTGGGTTCGTGCAGCTCCAACGCGGAGACGTCGACGCCGCCATCGAGACGCTCGGCGCCGCCGTGACCCTGAACCCTGACTACGGCTCGGCCCGCTACCACCTGGCGCTGGCGCTGGCCAAGAAGGGCGAGGTCGGCCGAGCGCGCGAGGAGCTCCGCTCCGCCCTTCAGGGCGTTCCCTTTCCCGAGTCAGAGGCTGCGAAGCTCGAGCTCGCGCGGCTTGAGAAGGAGCCCTCGAGGTGACCTGGGCCCGCTCGGCGCGCGTGCTTCTGCTCGCGCTGGCCCTCTTCGTCGGCGCTTGCACGTCGCGCCAGCAACGCGTGGCGGAGTTCGCCGCGCGCGCAGACCACCATCTCGCGGACGGCGATCCGCCCGCGGCGCTAATCGAGCTGCGCAACGCGCTCAAGCTGGCCCCCGTCGACCCGGCGATCAACCTAAGGGTCGCCCAAGTCTACGATCGGATGGGAAACGCGGCCGACGCTCTATTCTTCTACTCAGAGGCTGCGCGCCTCGACCCCTCAAACGACGAGGCGCTGCTCGAACAGGCCAAGCTCCTGCTCTTCACGGATCCGAAGCGCGCGCGTGAGCTGATCGACTCCGTCCTGGCGCGCAATCCGGCAAGCGCCCGCGCTCATGTCCGCGCCTCGGAGCTGGCGCTGGTCCAGAGCGACACGTTCACGGGGCTGCGCGAGGCGGAGACCGCCGTCCAGCTCGCTCCGAACGATCCTTACTCTTCGCTCCAGCTAGGCGTGGTGCGACGCGCCCAGATCCGCGAGCACGAGCTGCATCACGAGCCCCCCGACGACGCTCTGTTCAAGGCCGCCCTGGCAGCTTTCGACCAGATGCTGAGCCAGGCCAAGGACGGTGACTCACTGCTGGTCGAGCGGGCCTGGCTTGAGCGCTCGGCGACGCTGGCGTCGTGGCCCGGACACACGGTCGAGGCCTCGAAATCGTACCGCGACGCCTCAACGGCGCTGCTCGAGCTACCGACGCAGGCGACTGACAAGCTCTTCGTGCTTGGGCGGACGACGTCCTTCGCGCAGGGCACCGGCGACCGGGATCTCGAGCGCTGGGCGCTCGATCGCACCCTCGAGCTGAAGCCCGACAGCTACGCGGCATGGAACCAGCTCGCCGACCTGGACGACAAGGAGGGCAAGGCCGGTACGGAAACGCTCGCTCGACTGATCGCTCAGCGGCCCGACGATGCAGAGGCGCACGCCCTCTACGCGCGGCGGCTCGCGTCGGAGGAGCGGGTCCCCGATGCGATCGCGCACCTCGAGGAGGCCTCCAAGCATCTGAAGGACCCGTCTCCGGCGCTGCGGGCGCTCGCAGAGATCCAACTCCGGGTGGGTAACCTGCCGGCGGCCCGGGACCTGGTCGCGCGCCTCCAGCGCGAGTACTCGGGGAACCTCCAGACCGACATCATCTCGGCGGAGCTGGCTGCTGCCGACGGTCGGCTCGACGAGGCTGCGACGACGCTGCGCTCGGTCACCGGGCAGGACGAGCAGAACGTGCCGGCATTGCTGCTGCTAGCCGACGTCGACATGCGACGCCACCGAGCCACCGATGCAACCGCGGCCATGCGCAAAGCGATCGGGGTGCACGGCGAGCCGGCCCCCCTCGCCTGGCTGCGCGAGCTCGGCCGCATGGAGTTGGCGACAGGTGACTGGAACGCCGCCGCGAACACCTACCGCACGATCTTCCGGCGCGCAGGGGTCCTTCAACCCGTCGACCTCGCCCGCTTGGCCCGTGCCCTCTACGAGCTCGGGCTCACCGAGCCCGCGCGGAGGCAGCTCGAGATCGCCCTCGAGCAACCCGAACCGACACTGGCCGCGATCGTGGTATTCAACCGCTTCGAGGCCAAGCGGGACCCCGAGCGGGCGCGCGCGTTACTCGAGAGCGCGATTACCCGCTTCCCCAGGAGCGAATGGCCCCTCGCGCAGCTCGTCCGACTCGAGCTGTCCCAGGGCCACCCCGACGTCGCGCTCGCTCGCATCGACAAGGAGCTCGCCGCGAAGCCCGGATCGCCATCGCTCCGGCTCGTGCGCGCGAACGCGCTCGTCGCCATCGGACGCACGAGCGACGCCCTCGCGGACGCGCAACGCGCGGTCGATCTCGATCCCGATCAACCGGGCGCCATCGATCTGCTCGCGCGCCTGTTGCGCAGCGACGGCCGCACCGACGACGCGATCCGTGTGCTCGACGCGCGCGAGGCATCGGGTCACCTCGGACCCGGCGAGACCACCCTGCTCGCGCGTCTGCTGCTCGAGCGCGGGGACGACGCTCGCGCGACGGCACTCCTCGAGAAGGTCCTCGCGCAGCGCGACGCCCCCGGCGCAAAGAACGATCTCGCGTACCTGCTGGCCAAGGACAGCGGCGACCTGCGGCGCGCCCTCGACCTCGCCCGCGAGGCCCGCGCCGCCAAGCCGGACGTGCCGGAGTTCGCGGACACGCTGGGGACGATCCTCCTCCGTCTGGGTCAGCCCGAGGCGGCGATCGACCAGCTCCACGAGGCGGTGGATCTTGCGGACGAGGGGAGCGCGGTGCGGGCTTCGGCGGAGTACCACCTCGGCCTCGCCTTCAAGGCGGCCGGCCGCGAGGCGGACGCGAAGAGCGCTTTCGAGCGCGCGCTGGCCGCCGCGGTCAAGTTTCCCGAGGCGGACGACACACGCCGCGAGCTCGACGCCCTGGCGACGCAGGCCTCCGCCGCGAAGCCTTCTTCCTAGTGTCAAGTCTCTGAAGCAAATGCAAACGCTGTGCGAGCACCATGGCGTACATGGCATCGAGGTTCGTGTTGAAGGCGGCCGATTGAGCGACGCTCGAGCAGCGGCTTCGTCTTTGACCTTGCCGCGGGCGATGGGAATGCGCGCGGAGGGATCGCCCAAACTCCCGTACGACTCGTCACTCCGCCGGCGCGCTCGGATAGGGGAACAGGCGCCGGAGCCGCAGCGCGGGTTGCTCGACCCCCACCCACGTCAGGCGCGCAAGGGCGTAGGTGAGCCCGATCGAGAGAACCCAGAATTCGAGCTGCGCGACCAGGTACGGACCCTGGTAGGCCTTCTGGAAGCTCCCGACCAGGAGCAGCGCCACGAAGTAGTGCAGCAAGTACATGGAATAGCTGTAGCGGCCAAGGCTCTGCAGGGCGGGCAGCTCGAAGAGCCGCGCTGCGCTCGTCAAGGACGGCGCGCCCATCACCCAGACCAGGAGAGCGCCGAACGCGACGCAAAGCGCTGAGAAGCCGACCGTCTGGACCAGCGGACTCCCGACGAAGCGCAGCCGCTCGATCACCTGCTCGTCGTAGGTCGAGGTCGGTCCGGCGGGCGCGCCATGGAGGCGCGCGTAGACGCAGCAGACCGCGAAGAGCGCGAGCGCGGCGGGAAGCGCGATCCGCGCCGGGCGCCGTAGCCGGGCGAGGGCGTCGGGGCGGTGATGCACCGCGATCGCGAGCGCTGCGCCCACGGCCAGCGTATCGAGCCGGCAGGGAGTCGCGGTGTAGGGGATCAGCGTGTTGACCCCGGCATGGACGAGCGCGCAGCGGAGGGCGAAGGCGCCGGCGAAGACGGCGGCGCAGATCCGGAGGAGCTGGCGGTCGCTGGCGAAGCCCACGACGAGCGGCCAGACGAGATAGAACTGCTCCTCGATGCCGAGGCTCCACAGATGCAGAAGAGGTTTCGTCTCGGCGGCCT
>Ga0335069_10006778_pt1 | contig 16608 bp, 38 predicted proteins | sample Lox_Sample_11_FD_206714 | JGI IMG/M metagenome (GOLD analysis project Ga0335069, IMG submission 206714) | Soil microbial communities from Loxahatchee National Wildlife Refuge, Florida, United States - Lox_Sample_1.1 | ecosystem: Environmental > Terrestrial > Soil > Wetlands | place: USA...
CGCTAGGCTCCGGCTTCCCCTGTACCGTCCTATCCCAGCCAAGCAGAATCATGAGCTGCCGGGATGCTTCAAGGCGCTCTGATGACTTCTCGGCCTTCTCGGCGATCTCAAGCAGTATCTTTTTGAGCCTCTGCTTAGCTGTCTGTGCCATGATGTCAAGGATAGGGTGGCCGACCCTATCGCGGCTAGCGGTTTGTCTAGAGTACGCTAGAGACTTGGGAGCGCTAACAGTGCAATCCGGGGCCAACCGAGGTAGGGCGCGAGAGCGCAGGCTGGCCAAAATTTTGCCCGTCGTTACTTAAGTTGACACTTTCAATCAACGCGCCACGGGCATGCGCAAACCTTAGTTCACTATGCGGACTGGTTAGTCGGTCTCGTCCTGGGGCTCAGCTACGTCAGCATGATGCCCCTTGCTATTTGTGATTTGACTATCGGTCGATTCTTTTAGCTCTTGAACGTCACGCGCCGTGCCGACGTAGACATGAGGATGCAATCCGCGATTCATGCCTAAGCCTTCGCGCCGGAGTATCATCTCCCAGTAAGCCGGGTCTTCGTTGTTAGTATCTATTTCGCTGGCTGGGACAGGGTTACTTCTTGAGCGTGACATTGCCCTCTCATAATTAAGCAGAAATCGATTTTTTTTGAATCGTAGACCTGTGGATAAGGCTTTTTACCATCTCGACCCCCACCTTGAAGTGTTCGGCGATCTTCTTGGCCGACCAGTTCTTTCGCCAATAGAGGACAATGATTCGATAGCGACGGATGACTTCGTCAATCCCAGCATGCCGCAGGACTTCAATGTCATCAAATACCCAGTCAGGCCGATTCCTGCGAGTCCCAACAGGCTTATTTTCTTCGTCGTAGGGCTGGCGTTTGTTGAGTATAATATGCCTGCCGCCACTCTTAACGTAGACCTGGCGGCCTATTTCATCGGCCATGACTTCCATTACATCGTCTGTCGAGTACATAACAATCATTATACCATAGTCAATGACACAAGTCAAGAAGAATCAGCCGGTTACGATTTTACTTGACACGTTGCCCGCGATTATGAGATAGTTCCACGTGGAACAAAGGAGGGCCAAATGGCAAAGTTCACAGTCAGACGATACGTGGATGCTTACTTTATCTCAGAGACCGAAGTAGAGGCCAGCACCCCCGAAGAGGCCGCGAGTCTCGCCAGCAAAGACGAAGATAAGTACAAATGGAGCGATGGCGAAACGGTCACCTTCGACGCCCGGTACTACGCCGCGCTCGACGAGAACGGCAACGAGATTGAAGAGTCTCAGACAGGGGACAGGATATGACAGCTCTTCGCAACCGGAAGCGACGCCTGAAGTTCGAGACCGATCAGGAGATCAGGTACCGGAGCAAGATGCGCCCGGTCATCGTAGAGCCGAATGCGTGGTTCTGTGCGGTTAGGCTCAAAGGCACGCGAGTGCGCTATGAGATCGCTTGGGAAACCATCTTCAAGCGGGCCGCCATGATTCACGCCGACAAGCTTCGAGCAGAACGCAAGCTCAAGAGAAAGAGAGGATGAATTATGCGACGAATTAGGAGAACAACAATGCCATTGAAAGATTTCAGTAAAATCTATGTGAAGGGCAAGAAGTTTGCCGTGCAGATCAGCGATGAGGGCAAATTCTTCGCCGAGTTTGAGGATGACCAGGTCAGCGGCCGAATCACTAAAACAGCTCACCGAAAAACTCGCTGACCGGATCGCTCGCTCGAAACGAGTAAACATCCCGATTTGCATGTGGCAAAAGGACAGATGGAATGACAATCCCGGCCAAATACGAATGGGCATTGTCATCGGCATTCATGGGGGCAACAACAACTTACTCGTGAAATTCGACGATGAACCGAAACCGCAACAGGTCGGCTATGGAAATTTCTTCGACCCAAAAAACGCCGACAAGTTGAGGCTACTCTCTCAAGCTCTAAACGACGCAGAGGCAGCATTCAAGGATTTCGAGGAAAAGCACAGGATCGATGCACGCAAGAAGGTTCTCGAAGCTCTCAGCCAAACCGGAGACGACGAAGACCTAGAGGAGGACTAAAATGGCGACACTTATCACCCCTGACGGTCAGCAGACCGAGGTTAACGCTGCTGACCCAACGCAGGGGTTTACTTTGGTCGAGCTGTACAAGCTGATTGGCTGCCGCTATGTCGAGAAGATCACGCTAAGCGATGGCCGACTCATGTGGATGGACGAAGAGGCAAAGCTTCACACTACCAGCTTTATCAACGCCAGAGCCACGCGGCTCTTGTGGGAAGCTGGCGGCTTGCCTAGTGATTACATCGTGGGAACGATACTCATTACAACCGAAGGCGAGGTGATCTGATTTGAGACCCGGATACCATGACGGAGAGTTACGCACAGCGCTTGACCCGACCGACCCGATGCACTCACTGCCCCCGCTTCAGCCCCAGCACAAGACGATTCTTGATGTGGGTTGTGGCATGGGGCAGACGTTGTTTGGGCTGAAGCTGCCGGAGGACGTTATTGCCTACGGCGTTGACCCTGACTGGCGGGCTATCGAGCGTGGCCGCACCATGATGCCGCCGAACATCACGCTGTACCAAGGGCGCGGCGAAAGCTTGCCATTCACCGACAGCCTCTTCGACTTAGTGATCTGCCGCATCTCGCTGCCCTACATGCGAGTCAACCAAGCCCTTGCGGAGATGCACCGGGTTCTGAAACCCGGGGGCGACCTCTGGATTGAGCTTCATCCGCCCAAGATGACATGGCAGCGTATTGGCGGCGCGTTCAAGGAAATGGCCCTGGGCGTCTACGTGCTTGCCAATGGCTTCTTGTTTAACAGCTTCGGCTGGCAATTGCCGTTTCGGGCCGAGACCTACCAGACTGATTCTGGCATGGCGAAGGCTTTCGACCGAGCCGGACTCAGCCTAGGCCCGGTGTTCCGCAATCAGCGGCATTACATCATTCGCGGCAACAAGTAATACTTGACATACAGACCGCGCCCATGAGATGATTGGAGGTGACCATTGAAAGCTATTACGACAAAGTATCTTGGGCCGACAGATTTTCGCGGCTCAAGAATCAAGGCTTCAGATGAGGATGGGAATTCGATCACCATCCCCTATCCGCATGAACTCAGCGGCGAAGCAGTTTATCGCAAGGCCGCAGAAGCCTTACAGCAAAAGATGGGATGGAGGGGAACGCTTATCTGTGGCTCCCTAAAGAACGGCTATGTGTTCGTGTTCGACCCGCGAAAGGAGGCAAATGGCTAAGACGTGGACCCTGATTACGCCCGATGGCAATGAGACCATCATTGCCAAAGATCGCAAAGTGACACTTCAGGAGCTGTACAAGCACATAGGCTGCGACATGGTCCAAGCTGTACCCTTGGGTCATGGTCGCACTTTATGGTGCGATGAGGAAGCAAAGCTCAAGGATGAACTGCCAGCAATAAACCCAAAGGCTACGAGGATGCTTGCCCAAGCTGGCGGCATACCGGGCGACGTAGTGCTCGGTAATGTCATCATCGAAGCCATAATCAAGGAGGTGAAAGGTTGAAGTTGAAGAAAGATGAATTAGACGCGATCACCGGGAACGGCGTCGGTATGGCCATTCTTGGTATCATTAGTCTGGCGGGAACGGCTTGCCCGGTACCAGAACTTTACGCGATCTGCGAAGATCACGCTGAGCATTGCAACCAGATGCGCGTCGAGCTGGGGCTAGAAGTTTTGCCAGTCCCGGACGTAATCCAAGCCAAGATGGTCTCTAAACAGGTCGCCAAGATCGTGGCAATGAAGAAAGAGGCGGCGCTCAAGGAGAACAAAGTCAAGGAGAAGTCAAAGATCGGGTTCCAGATGCCAGATGCAGGCAGTGAACAGGTTGAGGTTGAGGCCGCGAGCAATGAGGTCGAGGTCGATACCGAGAGCATCAGTCCGAGGCGTTTGGGATTGGACGCGACAGCTGTACCTTTCCTGAGACCCGAAGATGACCCCAGTAAAATGAACTGAAAGGAGACATGAAGAAACCTTACTTGGTAATATGGCCAATGGCCGGGAGACACGTCTACCCGGTCGTTGGCTCGTTGTATGACTATACCGGACAGCTCTATGTGGGCTTCAGCTACGACGCGGCCCGCGACTATCGCGATTACATTACACTGTACAAGGAGCATCCTTGAAGAAACTTGACTACGCTTCTGGCGTCGGCAACAAAGCCTATTCGTTCATCACGCGCCTTGGGAGACTGGATAAACCAGCTCTTATCAATCGTCTTTCATTGCCCAAGGTCCAATCGCGGTTGAAAAAACTGAGCGCATGGGACGATGCCGTAATCGCACCTCGCGCCAAAGGCTTTTTACTTATGGCGCACGGCGCTACGCCTGGTCAAGAGTGGCTCGGAAAGAAAGTCTTAGTTCGGGTCCGCGCGATGTCCAACGAGATTCTCGAAGTGCCGTGTTACGTGCAGACCGCGAGTATGCTGGACAATGGCAAGCTGATGCTCGAAGTTGCGCCGATCGATGGCAAGGGCACAGCTATTGTCTATGCCGACAAAGTTATTACAATCTAACCGGGGAGGGGGCGTAAGCTAATTGGCCAAACTGCCGGTCTCCAAAGCCGGACTTGCAGGTTCGAGTCCTGCCGCCCCCGCCAGAAAGGAGGAAAGGAAATGATCGATAATTTAATCAAGACGTTGACCGAGGCTAGAGCTGCATCGGCGCAGGAAACGCAGCGCATCGACGCAGCATTGGCGGCGCTTGCCAAGCATGGAAGCCAGCCAGTAGTCTTGGCTCCGAAGAAGAAAGTTGTGATGTCTGCGGCGGCCAGAAAGAAGATTTCGCTAGCCATGAAGGCCCGTCACGCAGCGCTGAAAGCAGCGAAGAGCTAGCGGATGGTGAGCACGGGCTGGGGCAGTAGGTCAGCGGGCATGTGGACGCAACCGTACTGCTCCGGCTCCGGTTCACATTGCGGACACCACGGCAAGAACACCTCCCAGACGCGCCCAGGTCCGGCGCAACTTTCAAACTCCGAGATGTGCAGAGACAGGTAAACCAATGTCAGCTTAGGCGGTGCCCCGCACTTGGCGCACAGCCGGATAGCGGCCAGTAGATCAGCCTCAAACTCGACACGTTCTACTCGTTGCGGGGTTCTCATGAATCCATCTTGACCAGCACCATAAGTCCGTGACGCTTCGCGGTCGCGTTGAGGAAAGCCATGAAGCTGGCAAACTGTTTATTATCGTGGTCGAGCACCCAGCACATGACATCGATAGCGCTGCGAGCTGCGATTAACTCGTTGTCCGAGAGTACACGGCGCAGCTCGCCTGAATCCATCAGCGCGGATAACACGTCATGCTGGACATGGATCTCTTCTTCACTCTTCATCGTCGCCAGATCTCCAATCGGTCGTGGTAGCCATAAAACTGCGGGATAGACACGGTACCCTCAAGCGCGAAGTGATAGTGCAAGTGCTCGAAGAACTCATCGCTCGCCGTGCATCCACCAAAGCCTTCGCCGACGTAGATTACAGTACCACCCCGGAAGGCGCGAAGGTTATGCACCGGCCAGGGAACACCTTGCGATGGCCAGACGATCAGCAAGGCGCGTCGTGGGAACCTGCCGATTGCTGCCGTGCCGATGAGTTTATAGACTTTCATCCACGTAGGGTCCCAGCGCGGGCCACGGCCAGGATCAGTAGCGACAATGTCGGCTCCGGCCTTCTTGAGTTCATAGGCCCAGTAGCCACTGCCAGCGCCTACTTCGAGGATGGGTTGATAGCGGGCAATCGCATCGATGGCGTACCGGGTAGGCACAGCGAAGCCAAAGCGACTGACGAACTTCTCCCGGATACCCATCTCTACGATGGTCTGCGTGATTTGCTCTTCGATGGCTATCGGGCCAGCGCCAGCGCTGGCGCTTTTATAACGCAGCGTCCCGCCCTGCAGTCTCTGAATTGGAATTCCCCTACTGGCAAGAAATTGTACCGCTTCGGTCTCAGTCACGCCTCGCGCACTCCCCCCATGCACCAACGCTATTAATGGTCAAGGAACTCTTGCCTCGTACTCATGAGATCGCCGTAGCCTAAGCAGTCGGCGGTCTCTATTGTGCGAACGACTTCTGGCCCAATCAACCCTAGCCGAGCGATGCACAAGCGACACCCTAGCCGCTTGGTTTGTCCCCTCAAGCCAATACCGATTGGCTCAGACCACGGCAGGCTAGGGAATAGCCTCATCACTTGTGCATCGAACTCGGCTATCTCCATTATGCCTCTATGCTTCGCGGATGGGCAGGGTAGAACGCATCGCTTACAGCCTCGCGAAACGTAGTGAGCTTAATCATCTCTTCGACAAAGTTTCCCTTACCCGAAGACTTCATGCGGCGCACTGGCGGCTTACGCGTCGGTTTAGGCTCGACGCGCGTATTAGGCTCGGCGCGTTTATTGCCACGCTTCAAGAGGCCGAGCTTCGATCGCAGGATCGCCAGATTATTCGCCGCCGCTCGGTGGTCACTTGGGGTTTTCGCGACGGTGAACATCTCGCCGCTCGGTAGCCGGTAAACGATGTGCTTGCCCGATGTCCGAGGCTTGCACTTGTAGAGTTTTAGGAGTCGATTAACTTCGGTCTCAGGATTCATTACTTGGCTCAACCAATTAGCACCATTCTTTGTGCGAGTGTTACGAACGTGTCATAATTACGCCCGTTTCACAAAAGTGTCAAGTTCGTTTTCGGTTTTCACTTGACATCTGGAAATTTTGGGTCGAATAATATCGCACCTCAAGGAGGAGGTAAACCCATGTTCGCGGTACTCGAAGACATCACCTCAGAGATTAGAGCTTATTTTCGCACCGAAGTCCCACCGCCGCCACCAGAGCCTGAACCGGAGCCTAAACCGCCGCTGCTTGCTGTTCTGCACAAGCTGGGCATCGAGCCCTTTAACCGTGAGGCCGTAGAGAAGTACAAGGCCGAGAAGCTTGAATCAACTTTTGTAAATGTCGTAGCCGATTGTGTCAACAGGGGATGGAGGCGATACGAGGGCTACGAACACATCAACCGTACACAGGAGTGGCCGGTCTATTCTGTACCTGGATTCGGAGCCCAATGGACCGATGCCTTGGTCGCATATTTTTCCCAACGGACAAGGGATGGTCAATTCATTTCACGTACTGGACGCCCCCGGCTCCTGGCCATGAAGTGGTTCCGCGAGGAGCCACGAGATGTCCCGGAGTTCGTGCGCAACAAAATGAGCCAGATCGCTATCGAGAATCCAACCGTTGGCTTCATGGCCGACACGCTGCGCGATCAGGCCAGAGACTACGATCCTTTTATGATCGCCATCCTGGGCGACGAAGAATATTACTTCGAGGTCTGGGGCGACGACGATAAAAAGTTTGAGCGGTAAACGCTTGGATTCGGATGAGCCCATACGGGGTGCGATGAGCGCCCCGTTTTTTATTGCTCACGCGAGTCACGAAAAAGTCACGAAGGTGACTGCAAAAAAATAATTGTCACGAGTGTGACTTTTCCACTTGCATTCACAGATCGCAGGGATGTACATATTCTCGCGTTGCAAATTTTCTCCCGAGGAGACAAGCATGACGCAAGCAAATCAGAACCAGAAAACATCGGACGAATACCGGGCAAGCATTCGTCTCAGGAACGAACGCGGCAGCTCTGAGATCACTCTTATCTCGGACAACGAAGAGTTGCTCCAAGAGCAGATCAGAATGCTGATGCCGGATCAAACCAAGCCCATCGTCCACGATGCGGGCGAGAAGGGCGCGCTTCTCTTCCACCCCAAGATGTTCAACGGCACTGAGCCGTGCGGCTGGGTAACCGAGTACAAGGTCCCGCAGAGACTGAGCGTGATCGAATCAGTCCGGCAGGCCAGCGGCGCATCAGCGGCATCGGCTAGCGGACACTGAAAGGGGGTCCGTACTGACACGCTGGCCATGGAACCAGCGTATAGCCCGCCCCGGATCAGTTTGTGGCGTCTGGAACTGGAAGGAGCTGGTCCGGGGCAACTTACCAGCCGTGCGGAGTCATACATGGAATTTTATGTGAGCCTGGACCAAGAGGACTTCAGGCTTTTAGTAGGGGGAGACACAGTGAAGAAAGACATCCCGACGCGGCTATCAGTAGTAGCGGGAGAGACTTCAACCATGTCGGTACGCATCACTCTTCAAGATATTGGCTGGAGCCGTATCGTTGACATTGTCCGACAAAGCATCATGACCGACACCCGACGTTAAGGAGATACTTATGGCGAAGCTACACGAGCTGATCGCAGTACGGGGCAATCTCGACAGCCAAGACCAAAAGGTCCGCAACGAGATGCTCGACACCTTCAACAAGCGGCGACACATCTTTGAAGAGAAGCGGCTAACCTTCACCCCATTCCGGGCTGAGGATGGCCAAGACCCCAAGCCGGTCACCGAAGAGCAGAGCGAGATTCAAGCGACCATCTCCGGCGAGCTTCAAGACCTCACCACCATCATCAGCAAGGCGCTCGATGTCCGCTACCAGATCGAAGTTGGCAATTCTGGCGCGCGCGCCGACGTAGTTGTCGAAGATGGGCACACTGTCCTTATCAAGGACGCGCCTGCTACAGCCCTCCTCACTCTGTCGCATCATCTCCAGGAACTCCGCAACCTCGCCGCAGCAATACCCACACTCGACCCAGCCAAGGGCTTCCGGCTGGATACCAGCCGAGGCCACTACGTGGCCCGAGAGGTTGTCAAGGTTCGCACCAAGAAAACCCAGCGCCCGCTGGTTCTCCACGAAGCAACCAAGGAGCACCCGGCGCAAGTACAGCTAGTCACCGAGGACATTCCGGTTGGCAGTCTCTTAAGCCAGGAGTGGTCTGGGCTGATTACGCCGAAGCAGAAGAGTGACATTTTGGCCCGCATCGACAAAGCCATCCGCGCCGTCAGTGCTGCGCGGTCGAAGGCGAACGAAGTCGAAGTCGATGTGCATAATCACAAGATGGGCAAGAAGCTGCTCGATTACATCTTCGAGCCTGCTATGGCCACAAGTTCGGGGCCAGCCAAGGCGCAAGCCTGAGCTGCGTACCGGAGACTTAGACTTAGACTCAGACTCAAGCGCCGAGCATTCGGCGGACAGACTTAGACTATTACCCCGAAACTTAACCACGGGGCGCAGAAGCAGTGAGGCGTGCTTACAACGCGGTTACATGGGTTCAAATCCCATCCGGCCCTCCAATAAAACTAACGGGCCGGTAGCTTAGCGGAAGAGCGCCGCAATTAGACACGGGCACGAGCTGACTGTAGACGCAGCATTAACCCGTACCTTTGACCATTGTCAATGTGCTAAAGGCGCATAGAGACGATTACGTCACATAGGGGCTGGTATTCGGATACGATACTGGCCCCGCTTAAAACCAAATCCGGGAAGAGAAAACAATGAGCGTTCGCGATGGCTACCTTCGTCAGTGGTACGAGAAGTTAAAAGAGCAGGACCCGCATCATTGCAAAGCCTGGACCAACGGCGAAATCACGGTCGAAGAGTACACTTTCGAGACCTTCGCGCACTCTTCTCTCGCGAAGTCCGGCGTTGACACCATGATGTCGATGATCTCCCAGATGGCTGAGATGGTCTTGATGGAGGAAGAGATTGTCAAGGAGCTTAGGAAGTACGTTTCGATGCCCCAGGGCGAGACCATCATCGGCGGCATTCGTAACCTGGCCCAGATCGCATACGCCAACGAGAAAGCTTACGACTGGGACGGCCACATCACCGAGGCCGCGCAGGACATATCGAACATCTTCGCGCAGTTCCGCGAAGCCGAAATGGTCAACGTGTCGAAGACAGAAATCGAGCACATTATCAGGAAGCGCTTAGTGGGTAGTGTCTCGTAAGAGGTTCGGGCTGGGCCGGAGTGCGGCAAAGAATCTTCCCGGTTCAATGTGGGCTCCGCGCCTGGTCCGAGCGTTTATCGGGCTGGCACTTCTGAACAGTCATTCGGATGAGATGACTACTAGGGGGTTGGCCGCCAGCCCGACCAAAATCATTCAAGAGCCGAAGCGAGATCCTTGCTAGACTCAATGACGTGATCGACCATCAGCTACAACAGCGATCAAAGGGTACGTCGCTTGGCGTACATCGTGACCCTGAACTTGATGGCATCATCCTCAATGTCATTCGGCTCTACTACGACGGTGGTGAGGTCGAGTTCATATCCGCCCCAAGCCCGCGTGTAGGGCGCTAGCAAATCATTTAGCTTCTCTCCGTCTTCTGGATTAAGCCTTACTCTCATCTTGAACCTCCCGGTACCTCCGATTGAACATCCGATTGAACCTCCGGTTGAATTCCGCCGACGTTCCAACGACGACGGCCAGGTTTACCGGAAGTGGCGTACTGCTCGATCACTATCCACTTCTTTGAATCGCCAACCAATGTGACGATCTGGCCCTTTTTGAGACGGCGATTCACCCAGCAGACCTGGCCAATCTTACCGCTTTCGAGTTGCGTCTGGTACCAGAGTTCATTAGGCATTGGCATTGGTTTTCTGAGGCGGCTCCTTTGCTGGCGGCTTCTTATTAACCCGTTGGATGGCATGCACCAGGTCCTGAGCACACGAAGCAAGGCAGAAGGCCAGCGCCGAGGAATCAAATGGCCGAAGATCCTCCGGCATGCTATCTAGAGTCACCATGAGCGCGCCGATCTGAGCCAGCATAACCTGGCGAACATCAAAGTCGGAACGGTGGGCCTCGGCATTGATAATCGCCTCGATCTTATCGCCCATGATCTGGGAGCGATCAAGGCTTCGTCCAGGCCCCCAATGGTGGGCCAACCAGCGCTTGGCGGCGTTGACCGCGCGGTGCGGGAGTTTACGTTTTTGCCCCTGCTCGGTGTGCTCGATTACGTTACTAGCGATAGCCTGCATGATCTTAATCTTGACGCCCTTTTCGACCGGAAAGCTGCTTACCTCCTGCTTGCCCGCCAGTTTGAATGCGGCCCGCCTGAGATACTCCTTTCTGTCGTAGGTGTCGAGTGGGTTATGTGTGACTACAGCTACGCGGATGACATCGCCGACCCGTTCACTGGCGACGCAGGAGACCGGGAAACGATGTTCGTCGCGAAGATAAAAAACTTTCATAACAACCTCCTTTTTCGGCGCTATAATACCGCAAAAGTCACGACAGTGACAAAATTTTCAAACAAAAAAGGGGAACAAGCATGGCAACCGTAAGTATTCCGCGAATGAAATTTAGGACGGATGAGAATGCGCTGGCCGATGCGCGAGTGACGCTCGCGAACGAAGCAAACACCATTCTCGGCTACACCAAATTAGCCGAAGCACTCTCGATGCCTGGCGCGCTGTTATTCGCCCTAGCCTCTGCGCAGCGCTGACGTTTTGCGTTTTCGGCGCGATAGTCTGTGGCATTGCGGTGATTATCCAACTTGCCGAGGGACGCTGGGGGTCCGGGACTTTGAGGAAGCGTGTCTGGAGAAAAACCCAACTAGACCACTACAAAGGCAATGTGCCGGAATTCGTCTTATCTAGGGCGCTAGAAATTAAACGCGAAGCCCCAGAGACATCGTTTGAGGTAATGAGTCTCGTCCAAGAAACCACCAACAAAGCGCCGGAGCCATTGCCAGACCCGTTCTTGATCGCCCGCCACGGCAACGAAACATACTTCATCGACGTATGGGACGAGAAGGAATACGAGAAGGAGTTATAGAAAAGAAAAATCCCCCGCCGTAACGAGGGATTTAACAGCTTTCGGTTTACTCCACCTCATTGCAGTGGATGATAAACGATGGGCAAGAAAAAAGCAAAGCGGCTCGCGACAACCCTAGTCAAAGAGATGGCCCGTGAACAGGTCGGCCAACCGAAGCAGACGCGCGTAATCCCAGATCGGCGGCGACGCGAGAAGCACAAAAAGAAATTGGAGGACATGGACGATGGCGCATGAAATTCTTAAGCGTACCATCTGGGTAGCGCTCTGTACAACCTGCGGCGAGAGAGTAATCGCGGAGAAAGACCCGCCGCCGAAAGAACGATTCTGCAGCACATGTAACACCTGGGTGCCGTTCCAGGAAGAATCCTACACGGGGCCATCACTGAAGGCATAGATCGGAATACGCTATGAGACTACTAGTCTGCGGTGATCGCAACTGGCGTGATCGCCAGATGGTCTACGACGAGATCTCGGCGCTCGACAATATCGAGTGCGTGATCGAAGGCGAGGCAAAGGGAGCCGATACCTTCGCTCGCTACACAGCGGAATACCTGGGCATCCCAGTATTGAAATTCCCCGCTCAGTGGGAGAAGTACGGGAGGCAGGCTGGGCCGCTACGGAATCGCGAGATGCTGCTACACGGGATGCCCACCCATGTACTGGCGTTTCATGACAACATCAGCATCAGCCGAGGCACGAAGGACATGGTAAACCGAGCGCTCAAAGTAAAACTGCCGGTCAAGATCGTCGGCCACAACGGGCCACAACTAATCTTCGAGGGAAAAGATGAAGAGAGCAATGGCGTTGGTTTTCCTCTTATTGGTCTCGCATTCGCGCGGTAGCGACCCACAGCCGAGTTGCGAGGTCGTCGTCACGATAGGCACCGGGCCTACCGTCGAGGTCTATGTCCCATGTTTGGACAAGGAGCAGATCTCAGAGCTAGTCACCACTTTGTTCGCCAAGGGCGACGAGAAGGCGCAAGCAAAATACAGGCAGATCGTCGGCAAGGCCAAGCGCGTTACGCTGACGCTGGAGAGCGAATGAAGCCACAAGTTGCCGAGAAGGAGTAATTAAATGAAAGTCACCGTCACTGAGCAACATCTGGATAAAGCAATCAAAGCGATGGAGGCAGGCAAGAAGGATTATACAGATTGTCTAGTCGCGACCGCACTCCGACAGGTGACAAGGAAGAAAGTTTACGTGTTCAGCAATGCATCTCCGGCTAAATGGTCAGTCCGCGGTAAAGCAACGATCAACAGTCAATACTTTGAACTAGATTCAACCGGGAGAAGCTTAATAGGTAAGTTTGATCGCGAGCAATTTCGCCAGCTTCGCAGGGTGCTCCCTAAAACTATCGAGCTTACGCCCGCGTGAAGATGTGACTCGGCGGATTAGCCGGGAAAGGAGGTGCCCATTGACAAAAAATTCAAGAATCTGTGCGCTCCTCTTGACGCTTCTTGCGATCCAGAAACTGGAGAACACGCACCGCCTTTTGATTGTCCGGGCCTGTAGAGCAGTCCGCAACTGTAGCAGAGCCGGGAAAGGCAAACTGGTGCGGAGATGTAAAAAGGGCGGCGGTCCCTGTAATCAGGGAGAAGGAGAAACGCGGGATGACAAAAGTACATTTTCAAGAGGTAGCGATTCGTGGAGTACGGAAATGGAAGAACGCCGAAGGCAAATGGCGACAGGAGACAAAGAAATTCTTTCAGACAATCAACCCGTTTAACTTGCGTAATGGTGTGCCGAAAACCGCCGCGCAGATTCGGGAAGAGTTGATTGCGGAGAGAGAAGCTTGGTATGCATCGTTCGACGGTAAACCTGATGGCCGATAAAGGGAGAAGGAGAAACGCGGGATGACGAAAGAACAGTTGAAGGCGTTAGAACGACACGCGGACGAGATGACGCTGCTATTTTGGGAACGCATCGAGGCGAAGGACATCGCGGAGGCGATGTATCTCTCCGCCGAAAAGAATATGCGTTTAGCGAAAGCGGAATATCTTCGCGCCAAACTGGAATTCGGTGAATCCGATGGCCAATAAGACGATTGCGATTCCCGTTTCAGCAGCCAAACTCATCGCCGAGAAGTACGGTTATCAGCAAGTAGTAATTATCGCTAGAGCAATCGGTGAAGGTGGGCGAGAACACTGCACAACTTACGGCGTCGATAAAGAGAATTGCAGTGTAGCTGCACGGATCGGTGATTACCTAAAATACAAGGTCCTGGGTTGGATGAAGGCGACAAAGCGATGACTGACCCCAAACAAGAGATGCGGGAGCGGGCGGCGGAATTTGCGGGCGGGATGGAAGATTGCATAGAACGTCTCCCAAGCGCTTGGGACCACGACGATTTCGTGGCTTTTTACACCGAGCGGCTTTCTACTTTCGCCAACGCCGAACGCGACCGGGCCAGAGAGCTGGCGTGCGGAGCGGTGTGTGAGGATTGCAAGGCGGGATTTCCGGTTACCAAAGAATCGACTGGAATCTACATTCACGGACGAGCTATTAATTACCCCCGGTCTTGCGCCGCAATGGAAATACACCGGGCATTCGAGGAGGAGCGGTGATAAACATTCAGGAATTCAGGAAGAAGCCGATCATTAGGGTTACTGCCGCTAGCTGGCGCAAAAGTCATGGGTACAGCCAGACAAAACATAGTCCTGCTGATTAATGAACAGAGCCGCCAGTAAGCCAATCCTTACTGGCGATTTACTGGCAGAAGCGTCTGTATTACTGTCATATACTGTCACCGAAGGGCATGTATTGGCATCTACCGGCCAATAGTGACAACACATAAGTACCTTCGTTTTCTGTAACCTCTTGATTTACCCAAGAAAACCGCAGGCCCACGAAAATAAAAATTCCAAGTGCCGATTAGTAACTATAGGCTTATTCTTCAGTAGCTTGCACGTCATACTGGCAAGCATACTGGCATAAATGTTATTGACACCGTGGCAATAAGAACCATAGGATGAAGCCATGAGAGAAATCAATGTAAAACTAGTAAAGCAGGTCAAGAGCGATAACAAATGGGTCATGGCCAGCGTGCTCTACGATTCACGCGGTAAGATCCGGCGCGATCAGGTCCGCGTCAAGGGCCAAGACGAACATCACCCAGAGGGAACTTATTTTCTCGAATGGTCCAACCTCGGCAAGCGGTACCGCGAAGCAGCTGGAGCTGACGCCTACGCCGCCATCGATAAGGCGCGAGTCAAGAAAGCGGAACTTCTTGGCCAGCGCGAGGGACTCATTCGAATCCCGGTCAAGACAGGAACAACGCCGCTCGACATCGCCATCGCTCGATACCTCAAGCAGAGAGAAGAGGCTGGGCGGTCAAAGAAAACTCTGGACTCATACGATCGCGCCTTGCGAACATTCACGGCATTCGCGACACCACTGGGCGTCGAGAATCTGGAAGATGTGACGCGAGAACTCATTATGAAATTCAACCACACTCTTACCGGCAAAGGTAACAGCTCGTCAACTGGGCTGCTCTATTCGCAGGTCGTGAATCAGATGGTTCTAGCCATCAGCGAAAAGCGATTGCTACGGAAGGGGGATCGGCCAAAGATCATCTCTACCGTTAGAGATATTTATACCGACGACGAAATAAAGGGCATGATGGAAGGCGCGGACGGAAAAGAGGCGCTCATCTACAAGCTATACCTTCTATCTGGAATCAGACGAGGCGAGGGTGAACATTTATCCTGGCGCGATATAGATACCCAGAACAATTTGTTGCACGTCAAAGCCAAACCTCATTGGGATTTCAAGCCAAAGAACTACGAAGAGCGCTCTATACCGATACCAAAGCTCCTGGTTGAAGCTCTTATGAAATTCAAACCGGAAGGCGCACGCACCGATGACCCGGTGTTCCCCTCAAGCACGGACCCCTACAATCCGGGTCGCCACTTACTGCTCTACATCAAGGAGCGGCTATTTCGCCGGGGGATGAACTGCGGCCATTGCAAGCTTGAACACGGTCTGACATGCAGAGATCTACCAGCCTGCAAAAGATTCCTCCTGCATAGATTCCGCCACACCTTCGCAACGCGCCATCTGCAGGACGGCATCGACATTCGCACATTACAATCATGGCTCGGGCATAAAGACATCAAGACGACCATGATCTACCTGAAATCACTCAAGCCATCAACCGCGCTGCAACAGCGGGTCAACAGTAGCAGTCTGGCGGCATTTTGCTAAATGAAAAAGAAACTCAAATTCATCACCACGAAAACCTGGGACAAGTGGCAGCGGATGTGTTACAGCAAAGTCAAGCACACCACCGAGCAGGCCGCAGAGAACCATCGACTATCCCTTGAACAGCTCATCGGTATCGAGTTCAATAAATACCCGTGCCAGTTCTGCGGTTACTGGCACGTGGGACATATGAGGAAAGAGGAAGTTTAGGCAGCTTGGCCTGGAACCAGGCGGCCGTCTGCTTCTGGTCGAAGAAAACCCGGTCGCCGATCCGGTAACACGGCAACCCCCGCTGCCGCTCTCGAAAGATGCTACGAACGCTCACGCCGAGATATTTCGCCAGGGTCTCAGTATTCAATGGGCCATCATGGGAGAGGATCAATTCCATACTTGACATGGTGGCAAGTATCGTCCGGGCCAGATTCCATATCAAGGTTACTGTGGTAATCAGCCTGTGTATAATGTCACGGACGTGACGGTTAGAACAAAATGAAGGAGTAAGGTCATGTGGCAACGCATTGGGTTTTTTGTGGCTATAACCTTGAGCCTCAGCATCTGGGTAGTCGGCATATTCGTGGCCATCCATCGTCACAAGGAAATGACGCCGACGTGTGAACTGGTGGATGAGGTCTCGAATCAGACTGGGTGCCACCAGAAGCCTGACGGCACATTCGCCTGCTTCCTTGGCGATGTCCCTCCTGTATCCTGGGGTCAGTGTCTGGAAGCAA
>Ga0335069_10006779_pt1 | contig 16607 bp, 21 predicted proteins | sample Lox_Sample_11_FD_206714 | JGI IMG/M metagenome (GOLD analysis project Ga0335069, IMG submission 206714) | Soil microbial communities from Loxahatchee National Wildlife Refuge, Florida, United States - Lox_Sample_1.1 | ecosystem: Environmental > Terrestrial > Soil > Wetlands | place: USA...
TCTTTTTCTCTAACTTCATAATGCTGGGATCGTTCGTCAAATCGGGAAAGAATCTTTTGGGCCTTTTCAGGTACCACAGCTTTTTCATAATCCCTTCCGGCAAATTCTCTTACTGAATCCAGTGAATCAAACCACATAATTGTGATGAACTCAGTTTCATTGTCAAGTTGTCTTCGTAAAAGTTGGATGCTATTATATCCTTTAATCTTGCGATTTTTTATTCCGACAAAGATCTCTTCTTTAAGTAGTTTTTCGTAGGTATCAGCATTTTTAAATGATGTATACCCATGCCAAATTCTGCAAATCATGAAAGTAAAATTGAAACTGTTTAAAAGAAATTCTATGGTATTAAGTGCACTCTCAAATTATGCCTAACGGCCCGGCAATAAAGCGTATAATACAAAAGATGTTTTTATATTTGTACTGTCATACCAAACACCAAGACAATGAAAAAGACAGGCAAACAATCAGCAAATCAATCATTTAACAAGGATTGTGTTTTGTATTATCGTATAAGTTCGACCCCACAGGAGACCGCACGACAGAAAGCCGAATGCCTTGACTTTTGCCAAAACAACGGTTATAATATTGTCTGTGAGCCATTTGAAGAACCAAAGTCAGGGCGTAAAGAGAACCGAAAAATAATGACTGAATGCCTTAACTATATAAAAGATAATGACATACATTATTTAGTCATTGCAGAAATAAGCCGATTGTCTCGAAGTCTTGAAGGGTCTGAGATTATTCGCAGATTGACGGCTGACAGGGTTTGTGTTATCGGCATACTGGACGGTATAAAGACCTTAGATGATAATTTCAATGAAGATAGAGAAATGACTGCAAGGGCATCACAAGCCGTTACAGATAGTATTAAAGAATCCAATAGGATAGGTGCAAGAGTCAGCAGAGGCAAAAGAACAAAGGTTTTGACTGAGGGTCATTGGTGGGGTGGTATTTACCTGCCTTATGGTTATGTTTCAAATAAAGGCGTTCTGACCATAGACCCAAAAGAAGCGGAATATGTTAAACTCATATTTGAAAAATATTTAAATGGTTGGGGTTCAATTAAAATAAGCAACTGGTTAAATATGGAAGGCATACCGACAAAGTTAAAAAGTCAATGGAGCCGATCAACTATTAACCAAATGTTACCGCATACGCTTTATATCGGCAAAAGGGTCTTTAAGGGTCAGGAACTCGAAACGCCTGAATTGCGTATAATTGACGACAATACATTCTTTGCAGTTCAAGAGCGAATGAAGGCAAGGAAAAACACGGATAAGACCTTTAACCAGTTAAAGAAATATGACTACCTGTTTACAGGGTTATTGAAATGCGGGGTTTGTGGTCGGTCATTTTACGGATTGTACAGGGACAATTTATATAAGTGCAGTAGCGGTAAATATCATCGGGGTTGCGGGTGTGAAAGTATTAAAATTGATTGGCTCGACCTCTATGTTCAACAATACATTGCCGTTAATCAGTTTAAACTCCTATATGATAACACAAAGGCAGTGCAGTTAAATGAACAACTGGAAATTGATTTGAGGTTATTACAGGAGGAACAAAGCAAATACGAACAGGAACAACAGAGGTTTAATATGATGTTTCAAAAAGGCAGGATAAAGACGGAGGCAGAGTATGACAGTTTATCTGGTAGCAATGATAAACAATTACTAAGAATACAGAACAGCATTAAAGCCTTACGGGCACAACAAAGTCAATATAAACCAATCGTTGAACAGGTACTCATTAAAGGTCTAATGACATTGAATGAACAAACCAATCATTACGATTATGAAAAGATTGAGATTGACAGAGACACGGTACACAGTATTATTAGTAAGATCATAATACATAAGAAAGTTTCACAAGGTCAACTAATTGAAGTACAATTAATGAATGGTCAGAGTTTTTCGCTTTTAAATAATAATCATAAACCATTGATAATAAACAAGATTTAAAGCAGTTGACTGGCTTGGAATGGTCATACAGGGGGGAATGGGGGTCTGTAAATTGCAGAGGGTCAGGAATATCCCGCCCCCAATGATTCTTAACACAAATTTGATTTTTGACGGGGGTATTATGCAATACATAGTAGTCTGATTTCAAAACTACCAAAATCATAGTTTCATTACAATCATTTAACTAAATATCAGGGGTTTAGATGTAATTGCTTTTGTGTTCACTTGTTTGTATTTATGGTAAAATAATTTGATTTTAAGCCTACAAAAATGTTACGAGAATTTAACGACAAACCAACACCTAAGATGATACCAAGTATGTTGCAGAGACTGATGAGAGTTGAACATAAATCAATTATCGGTGACTGTACGGTATTTTATGACCCTGATGGATTGACAATCTATGTCAGATGTTCAGATGGTTGGGTAAAAATAACGCCAAAGGGACATAATAAAATAGATGTTGAAAAAGAAAACGGCATTGAAACAACAGACGGCATAATTTTGCCGGATGGTAATATCTTTTAATGCTTGGGGTCTTTGGGGTGGTCTTTGCATATTGTTCCACCCCTGACCCTTTTAAAACAATACAATATGCAGTAAATAACTTCGAATCAAACAATATGCAAAGTGAGAAGATCAATTCAGATAGACCGCCAAAAAATGAAAAAGGTAGGCTATCAAAGCGCACCACTAAGACTTATTTTCCTCTTGGATTTGTCAGCAGAGGAAATAATGATACTCCTGAACTTTTTCAGTCATAAATCTGATTGGAGTTTAGGTAACACCGGAATAAGTGAACGAAATTTCTTTAGGACAAAGAACCAAAAACGAGTTAAGCAGATAATATCAAAATTGATAAATATGGGTTATATCAGGCAAACAGATACAGCCTATAACATTGATATTGATAAGATACAAGCCGATGCAAATAAGAACCTGACTACCCTTACCCTCAGTAAGTCCATAAAGTTCAAAGAAAAGAGGAAAAAATATGCTAAGAAATACGCTAAGACTACCCTTACCGAGAGTAAGGTACTACCCCTTACCGAGAGTAAGGTACTAACACTTACTGAGGGTAAGTCCAATAATAATAACAACAACGGACAGGCATCTGCCCCCAACGGGGCAGAAGCCAGCCTTATTAACAAGATAAAAACCCCTGATTTGGGTGTTGTGGGTGTTGCTTCGGCTGCCTGCCCTTCGGGGCAGCCTTCGCACACCACAACACAACCCCAATTAAATGGAAAGGACTTAAAGTCTAAATCATTTAACATTACCTCGAATCAGGAGATTACAAACAATACCTCAAAGCCTAAGACCATAGACAATACCTCAAGTCAGGTTTTAAAAGATCAAAATCTCAAACAGGGGTCAGTGGTATATAGTTCAAAACAGGGATTAGAATCCAATGATTTAAAACTGGTCTTAACCAAGTCTGACGACTTCAGATTCTTATATGAACACACTTTCAGCGAAATGGATATTTCAAAATATACTAATGCTGAAATTGCCAAGGCTGTTAAAGCGAAAATGGATAACAATCCAATTGAAGGCATAGATAAAAAAATCTATTTCTTTTTTATGAGATTGGTTGCTCATAGTCTAAAAATTGAAGGGTCAGAACTCAAAATAGTATTTGAAAATCTGTGCCACGACAAACCGAAATATATAGACAAACTCAAAGATGAAATAACTAATACCTAAAATAATTTTATATAAATCATAATCCAATGAGAGAAAAAAAATATTCAACGGACTTCCATATGAGGGCAACCCCTTTATTTATAATCAGGCTTAAAGAACTGGCAAAGAAAAGGAACACCACCCAAAGCCGTATAATTTATGATCTTGTAACTGAAGCCTATCTTCGGGACTTTGCCAAATAAGTATTAAAACCAATGCCTTTTATAAGGTGTCGCCATGCGACACCTTTTTTATTGCATTGGCAATTTTCACTTATTTGTTTTTTTTGACAACTAAAAATACCGTTCAAAATATTGGCAGTATTTATAATTACTCAGGGGTAAAAACTGATAGGCAGGTCCCTGAAAAAATAAGATAAAACAAAAAAATTAAGCAATGGAAAGCAAAAAGAATTTAGGGGTAATTAATGACCATAGCACAGACTATATGAATCAGATTACCGAAGAAAAAAAGAAAGTATTGAAAGGCATTAACAGTAAAATCCAAAGACTAACAGTAAAAGCACGGGCAAGGTTAACGGCACTAACTTTAATCATTGTCTTGGGGTTTGGTCTTGTAGGATGCAATAAGGATTTTAATGACAGTTCAGCACCACCACAACAAGGAGAATTAATAACACAGACTTTCAACGTAACCACGGTTATAAATGAGAAGCCTATACTTAAATCCTTCAATCCTGATGAATGGACTTACAGGTATTCAGATACGAAATATGAGTTAAAATTCAGCAATGCTTATAACACCTACACAAAGACGGTAAGCATTAACGAAATAATTCAGGGCGTAACATTCCAAATGTATGCCGGAACATATACGGTAAGTTATAACCCCGTTCAGAATCCATTATATTCAGATGTCCTGAATGTAAGCATTAACGGAAATGTCCAGGTTAACGGAACACCAATAACCCTAAAGGGCGAACTTGAAGACGCTTTAATCATTGTCGACATTCCAAAGAATCTGTTATACCCTTACCCTAACGCTATAATGGATTCAAGGGGCACGGGATTTCCAACACTTTTATATGACAGTCAAAATGACATTTATTATGGTTACACCAATATCAGACCCGAACACCCGCTAACAATTTACTTTGCGGATAACAGTTATGGTACAGTTGATATACCAAACTTTCAGAAAGGCGTGGTTTATTGGTTTGCAAAGGAACAAGGCAGTACAACACAATTACAAATACCTGCTTTAACGGTTCAACGAATCCCGTTGTAATATCTTAGAATATGCTTCAGTTATGTAATTTGGCAAAGCAATAGATTTAGACCCCTGCAAGTTTGCGGGGGTTTTTTATTGGACTCCCTGTTTTTGGGGTGTGATTTTATGCGGGTCTGCTATCGTTGTGCAATTTTGCCTAACGCTTTTACGAGTATTCTCCAAGCCTTAAAAAGTATATACAAAAAATGTCAGCAGATATATATTTATTTCTTGGCTCAGGTGTATTTATAGTAAAATCGAAATGACCCGAAAGGAAATAATAGATAACATCAAAATAATTGACGGTTTGCTTCAGGAACTCAGAACCGAATATATACGGAGTTTAACCACGGAGAAAAAAAAGGAAGACATAGCCAATAAAATAAGGCAATGGCAGATTAACAAAAAATTATACGAAGACGAATTAAAGAAATTACAATGAAGAGATATTTAGACAGAGACGGAATAAACGAGTTAACAGAATACTTAGATAAGTACCTGCCAAAGTCTGACAGGCAATTTTTCAAAAAAATCAATACAGAGGTAAACGGATTATTTTTCAAAGCCAGAGACGAATATAGGCGTGAATATTGGCAGTTTATGTGGAGTCAGTTAGTCCGCACCCGTCCCGATCTGTATCAGCAAATAACCCGATTTAAACGAGTTGACGCAAACCTGCATATAGCAGAGGAAAAAAAGGTATTTGACCAGTTCATAAAAGACAATTATCAAAGGGAATGGAAACATCTTCAAAGTGAATATTCACAGGCAGGCGTTCAATATTATTTAGACGGATTTTGCAAAGTTAATATTGTTGACGGTCTTAATCCGGTTGAAATTCTGGACATCAAAAACACTCGTGATTATATTGAAAGTCGTTACAGTAAGCACAACATTGATAAAGACTGTCTGAAATTCACAGACAGGGTTAAAACGGCAATTGATAATTACTATAATGGTATTGATTACGATACATTCCAAAAAATCACTAAGATTTATATCAGAAGCCGTGACGAAAGGATTTTGCATAATATGCTAAACTCAAACGGTGACATATCTCAATTACATTATTAAGATGAAGCCAAAGAGAAATAAAGCGGTACTGATAAAATTGACAGAGCAGGAGTTACAGAATCTGGCAAGGATAAGGTTTAAATACAATATTTCCTTTGCTGACTTATTACGTGAGAACCTCTTGTTCCTGTTTGCCAAATATAAATAAGAACGAATTACAAAAAATTATAAAAAATATGGAGACTAAAAACAGATACAAAGATGAACAAGGCTTCGAGTATGCTTCATTAAATTCCAGAGGTAACAACGAAGGTCGTGACAATAACGAGGGTTTTGAATATGCAACAGCAGACGTCAAAGGCAAAGATAATGTCAGAGTAAGAAAATACAGCCGTGAATGGATTGAACAAAGAATTTTAGAACAGCAAAAAAAGGAAATGGAAAAAATGTCCGATAAGGATTTTGAAGTCTATTATAAAAAATTATACGCTGAATTTATGCCCCAAGACAATGACCAGCAATAAAAGAAAAACTGTAACCTGTCAAATGTCAGAGCCAGACTATTTAATACTCTTGAAACTCAGACAAAAATTGAATATGCCAATAACTGACATAATGCGTGAAGCCTTGAAATTATTCATATTACAAAACCAATAAATGAAATATATTGCCGGATATGCAACAATTTTTAATCAATGGTATCAGGTATATGACAGGTCAAAAAATGAATGGTACTATGAACGCATAATACCTGAAGCCTGCACACCTGAATTTTTAGATAGTCAAATTGTAATTGCAAGGCTTTGCCACGATGAACGGTATAAATTAAGTTCAAATTTTCGGGGCGTGGAATGGATAACACGAACCATAAACGGCAAAACTGAGAAATACAACACTGGTTATATTGGTGACGGCAAACTAAAACTAAAAGCCGATAAAAGAGGCTTGTTTTATAGTTTTGAAGTCGATGAAAATAACAGACTTCATAAAGCCGTGGTTAGAATGATAAAAGAACGCAAATTAAGAGGTTCAAGCCTGTCACGTTACAATAGGAATACTTTTATACCTGACTGGAAAAACAGTGAACCTGACGGCAAATTTGAGGTTATAAAAGGCGTGAGATATAGAACCGTCAATGATATGAATTTATTATTCGATGTCAGTCCCTGCAAGACCGGACAAAACCCCTTTTGCACACTTGAATTATTGAGTTATGACCCTATTGAAGACCGACAGGTAAGAACTTATGATGAACAAATCCTATCCTTTAAAACCTACGAAAAAAGACAGTATTTGACGAGGTTAAAAAGGGAATATTTACCTAACCTAAAATAGTATCGGATTTTTGTAACCTAAATCAAGTTTTTCCGTAAATGAAAGTACAATTAACTTTTTTTATTCATTAATACTTTGATTTATGGAAAATTTAGGAATCAACAGAAGTGACAGTCTTGATTTAACAGCGTTAAAAATTCACGCACATTTAAACGTCATTAATACATTTGAAGTGAAAAATGGTAGAAAACATATTTATTGTTTTGTAAGTAAAGAAGGTATTCTTTTAAGAGTCTACAAAAATGGAAAACGGACTGAAACAAATTTCATTAATATACTGGACGAACTTGAATAAAATTAGTACAGTATATTGAAGGGGTTGTGATTATAAATTGCAACCCTTTTCTTTTTTAAAGCCATACCCAATACACTATTATTTCGAGTGCTTTAAAACGAGTTATAGTTTTTCAATGCCGTGTAATGATATTTCAAAGGTAGGCGGAGAAAGAGTTACCATACAATTAAACGGACGGACGCCAATTATCCAAAGCCGTGACCAGAAATTACCCCGTTCAAATGTTTGCTTATCTTCATTGTCAAACCTGCCTTTCATATCATCATCCTTACCAATCAGTAAAAAAATATTATCAACGAGTTTACGAACATCTGAAATATTGATTCTATGTAATTCGGTTGTTGATAGTACGATATTTTTATAATTCGGTGGAATAAGTATTACTTCCAGAGTATCAAATATGCCACATTCTTTAACTGACAAGATTTTTCGGCAATGTTGAACCTCCAAGCCTTCAGAGTTCAAATCTTTACTTATAACAAATGAATCATCCGGCACATCTTTGAACTTAAATGAAAATAAATCATTCAAAGTTTTAATTGTTGGTTCATCGGGTTTTTTAAAACTGAATAGTCCCATAATCAAGAAATTTAAGTAGTTAATTTATTTGATAATGCTATTTTATGAATCCTTAACCGTATAATCAAAATACTGTACATTCTTAAACTTATAAGTCGAATCGTACCACTGAGCAATAAAAACAGCACCTGTTTCCTCTTTTCTAATAAAAATGAAATATGAAAGGTTTTTTATTATTGTCTGGCTTATCGGTTCGACATTATAACATTGAAAAATTGCTTCACAGTTTTGACCGACTGTAAATTTAATCTTGGTCAAATTATCTTTGCCCGTATCTTTAAAAATAAGGATTGATTTAACACGGGTTTCCAGTGGTACGATGTTTATTTCATTATTGAAATGTTCATACCTAATTCCTTCTTTGAATGCCTGAAAAATCTCTTCTTTTTCGTCTTCAAATTTCTTAAATTCAACTGTTTTCATAATATTTACTTATTGGTTTTTATGCAAAACTAAATCAAATGAAACAGATGAGTTGTAAATAATTATTTACAAAAAATATCAAATAACATCATTTGTTATTGCCGTTAAAGTGCGTTTGTGTTGGCCGACGCAGCACCGGCACGTGTCCTGGTTCTTTAGCATGGATTAGTCACGGTGCCAGGGAAGGCCATGGCGCAGTTTTTGCTTTCGGTTACGAATTTTTGTTTGGAACGGTAGTGTCGCGGTACAGATTAGATAAGTGAACGATAATTTATCCAGATGCAGGGCATCGGAAGGAGAGAAAGCGCGATCCCGGGTGTCTAAACCCCTTGCAGTTCTTTGAAGGTGGCCTTAACAGCCCCTGCAAATAACTGTGCCAAACAAATGCAGTTTATTGTCCGTGTTAGGTTTTCGTAGCAACTTTTTATTAAGTTTAAGTGACAACATTAGTCTTGCTGTATAATAATAATATATTGTAATACGATATATAATAGTTGTATTATAATATTATTCTATTATCTTTGGATTTATTATTAATTAAAAATCATTAATATGAAAAGGATTGGCAAAGAATCTTTCATTAAAGGTTTCAGGTTCGCAATTAATATTGCATTGGTTCTTCAATTTATCGGTTTAATTGTCGGCATTATAGCCTTTATATTACTTTTAACTAAAGGGCAACCAGGCGTTGTCAATAATCATGACACACATGTTGCAACTATTTCATCTAGCATTGCAAATGTCATGATTGCACTTCAAAACCCAAATCTTGGAGACCATATCGAATTCATTAGTAGTAGGTTTAATTTGTTTGTTTTAATCTATGGGTTTTTATTAATGACAGCGCTTATCTTAGTCACATTGCAACTGAGGTTTATCTTTAAATCGTTTAGTCATGAAGGCTATTTCGATCAATCAAATCCAAAGAGAATTAAGAAAATTGCAATTATTATTTTTACATGGGTAATAGTTGATTATGTTTTAAAATTTATTCCACAAATAATAATCCCAAATTATTTTATTTCTTCAAGTGTCGGGCTTCACTCATTGAGCAGTGGACTATTTGGATTTGATCTGAAGCTGTTGATAGTCTCTATAATAATTTATGTACTCTCAATTGTTTATGAATTCGGGAATAAACTTAAAGAAGAAACCTCATTAACTATTTAAACTTTTAACGATGGCTATTATAATAAATCTTGATGTAATGCTCGCTAGGAGAAAAATGAGATTAAATGAATTTTCTGAAAAAGTTGGTATTACTCAATCCAATCTATCAATACTAAAACAGGGTAAAGCAAAAGCGATAAAAATCTCTACGTTAAATAAAATTTGCGAAGTTTTAGATTGTCAACCTGCCGATATCTTGGAATATAAACAAGAAGAAACAAAATGAACTAATAACTGATTATTTTAAAAGGCAGTTAATCTTCGATAGCCAACTGCTATGAAACCTAACGGCCCGGCAATAAAGTTTCGTAAACGTTGCTGAGAGAACGCAGGCTGGAGCACGTGAACCGGTTGCTGGCAGAGTCCTGGTACCCAGCCAGAGTGAACGAAGCATGTCGCAGTTTTTGCCGCAATGCAGGATGAATATGGGCTAAGGTCGTGTCGCGGTACACAGTTTATTGATATCCGAGAAATTGTCAAGGTATTGTTTGAAATAAAGGTTACGGGGTTTTGGGTTTGTCAGAGTTTAAAGATCTGTCTAGGTACCGAGGAACAGTTTGCAAAAACTGTGACAAGTTTATGAACTTTATTGTCCGTGTTAGGTTTAGGCTTTTATTAATCAGCTTGCCATTGTATATCAACTTTCGTACTATCAGGTAATGGTGCTTTGATTGTATTAATAATTCTATTAAAGTTCTTTAGAATGTAATATTTCTTCTCCCAATAGGAATATTGAAGCTGCCACATGACTAATTCATGTCTGTGATTATTATAGTATTCTAAGTCTTCGTTGTATAGATCCTTTATTTGTTTTTCTTCAATTGAATTCAATTTGAATTGAGTGAATCTAATAAATGGTGAGTACAACAAAACAATTCTCCCATTGACTTTAAAATAACCTAATGAATTTATAATTGACATTTCTTTTTTGGGTATCTCCATATAGTGAAGAGCAATGTATCAGGTCTTTCATCAAAATATAATGTGAACACTTTTCTGTGGATATTCTCTGGAAGATTTACATAGTCAAGAACGAACTTTTTAAATGTTGAATCTGATAACATTGTGAGAGGATAAGAATGTATCTGAAAATCGACTAACTCTTTCTTTCTATTTGGGGTGCAGCAAAGAAGGATAACAAAGAGTAAGATCAATAAGTAAATGATGTTATTTTTCATATTAATGAAATTCGAGATGATAAGGGTTATCGAAGTTAGCTTAAACCTAACGGCCCGGCAATAAAGGGCGTTTGTGTTGCTGAGAGAACGCAGGCTGGAGCACGAAAACCAGATGCTGGTACTGACCTGGTATCCAACCGGAGTGAGCGAAGCATGGCACGCGTTTTTGCCGTCCAGATGCAATGTTTATGGGTTAGTTGAGTGTCATGGTAGAAGTTATTGAGCTAAGTAATTTGTCCGGGTAGAAAATACTGAGTAAAAGTAAAAGAGCGTCGGCTTTGTCATGATTACGGATTTGTCTTGGTATCGTGGAACGGTTTGCAAAAACCGTGACAAACATATGCCCTTTATTGTCCGTGTTAGGTGTTCGTAGCGATCTTCAAATCATTTTGTAATACGGCAATATTGCATAACCCTATTTTACTCGGTATGCAAAGTATTTTTACCTTTCCTAAATCAACGCATTGATGGCATCTTTAATCTCTTTATCAGTGCTCCCTTTACTATAACCTGTTATGATTCTTCGTATTATTCGATTTTTGTCGAGGATATAAAACGCAGGAACTCCTTTAACTTGATAATCGTTATTTACTTGTTTGTTTGATATTAAAAATTTGTAATTCATTGCATTGCTTTTCTGATACTTTTTAATACCCTCAATATTCCTGCTCCAGGATTCTATGCTTACACATTCGAAATCATTGTGGCTGTACTCTTTAACTAATTGTTTCAAAAAAGGGATGGCCTCATGACATGGGCCGCAGCCAATGCCAGTAAACTGTATCATTAATACTTTGCTTCTAAGATCATTAATATGAACAGTATCATTATATGCGTTTAGCAGACGCCAATCCGGAGCTTTTTTGTCAAGCAGATCATTCTGAAATGGTTTTTGATTTTCTTGTGTCAATATTGTAAAGTCAGATGGAATATATTCGGATGCTTTAAAATCCTCAATATTCTTTTTATTAAATTCAACCTTATTACAAGTCTGCCAGCTTGTATTGCCTGTTAGGGTTCTTTTATATCGATAAGGCAGATTATTTGATTTATTTATCCATATTTTGTAATTGCTAGGAGGAGGTGTATGTTTTGAATCCATTTCATATGCCTTACCAAAAAACTCAATTGTCTTGTTGTGCACAATTAAATTAAAGATAATAGTATCCCCTAAGTCTTTAATGTCAGTTGATATGCTATCTTTTGTTTCTAGTGTATATTTAATTATGCTCTTCGTGTAATTATAAAACGGAGGGAAAACCAGTCTGAAGGGTAGTATGTTAGTTTTGAAACTGTCAATTTTAATTGTTTTTACGTTCCAGTCCATAAATGTTTCAGCCAGTCCATCATAGACCCAGCTTACTTTACTTGTATCCATTGTTTGCGTTACTGAAAACTTTGAACCTATGAATGTATCAGCCGGATTAAAATACTCTTCTGTATATCTGGATACTGTGATAAATTGTAATGTATCACCTGGAGCACTGGCAGAAAGTTTAGAAGAATAGTTTGCAGATTTGATTTGTTCAAGATTAACCAGAACCTTTTTTAGATAATCAATATCATGATTTTGAGTCTTACAACTGCCAATTAGGATAAATGACCACAAATAAGGTAAAATAGAAATCATTTGCCGAAGTTTAATTTTCATAAGGTAATGAGTTAATTTTCAATATTAATTGAATGCTAAAACAAGAAGTTTGTACCTAGGGAGCTATGACACCTAACGGCCCGGCAATAAAGTGCGTAAACGTTGCTGAGAGAACGCAGGCTGGAGCACGAAAACCTGATACTGGTATTGTCCTGGTATCCAGCAGGAGTGAACGAAGCACGGCGTGGTTTTTGCCTTCATGTTGGGTGGTATATTAGCTCTACGAGTGTCGCGGTACATAGGTAATTAAGAGCCGATAGATTGTCCGGATATAATTAAGTATTAAATATTACGGGGTTACTGGTTAGTCCGGGTATTCAGATTTGTCTTGGTAAACGAGATAAAATTGCAAAAACCATGACGAGTTTATGCACTTTATTGTCCGTGTTAGCTTGTCGTACTTATTTTTAATTTGATACAATCTAGGCTATTCCATTAATGGATAAGTCAAATAGTTTTTTCAATTTAAGGTTTACATTTACTCTCCAATAAAAACTACCTCCATCATTAACTATCACATATTCATCTGAATATCCCATTCTTGGATCAGTGTACCTTTTCTTTAGATATGCCTGTGAATATCTGTACCATAATAGATTTATATGGACTATTTTTTCTCCTTTTTCGTTGATGATTCCTACATACTGTCTGAAGTAACAATTAAGATGATTGTGAATCACGGGATAATTACCAAATTGGTTCATCCTTTGCTTATTGAGGTCTTTTATATTCTCTTTTAGTATTCGTTCTGCTTCGATAATTTCTTCATTAGTAGGTGTAAACCTTGAAATAGTGTCATAAGCCGGAGGCATCTTGTAACCTTTTTTAAGTATGATGCCTTCTGTTTTTCTCCATGTAAAATTTTCAATTTCTTTTTTTTGATCTTGCTGTGAAAAGCTCGTTATGGTTAGGTTAGTCACCAGAACCATAGTAAGAAAAAAACTCATGACTGTTTTCATTTATCTTAATGCTTTATTCCGAAAACTGCGTAGTATGCAAGCTAACGGCCCGGCAATAAAGTGCGTTAACGTTGCTGAGTGAACGCAGGCTGGAGCACGTGAACCAGATGCTGGTAAAATCCTGGTATCCAACCGAAGTGAATGAAGCATGGCGCGTGTTTTTGCAGTCATGGTAGGGGCTTTATGGGCTAAAGTCGTGTCGTGGTACATAGAGTTTTGAAACCGAAAAATTGTCAAGGTGTTGGATGAATTAAAATTTCGGGGTTATGGGTTTGTCAGGGTTACGGAGTTGTCTTGGTACAATGCACGATTTGCAAAAACCGTGACAAGTTTATGCACTTTATTGTCCGTGTTATGTGTAGGGCTATATTAATGTTGTCTCGGTTTGAAGAGGTTGTCAATAAAATAGCCAATAGATATTGAAAATGAAGAGTTAGACATTTTTTCACCTTGGAAATATTCCCACATCAGGTTGTGCAATCCATATTGGTATGCAGCCGATAACATATAGTTTTTATAAGTAAATCCAAGAATAGTTCCAACCCCGAAGTCGAGTCTTTTTATATTAGAATATCCATAAGTGTTCAGCAAATCACTCTTATAATCATATGATTTGCCCCACTTTACTTTGTCGACTGTTGTTTGATTGATGCGCCCAGTTATATTAGTCTTAACTTTTCCTAAAAGCCCATAAGCTATATAAGGTCCAGCCCCATAGAAGACATTAATCTGTTTAATTGTAGTATTAAATTTTAGATAGATCGGCAATTCGATGTAAGATAGTCTACTTGTCAAATCCGCAGTGCTGTCCAAACCAGGTCTAAGAAAGTATTTGATATGTTGGTTAAATCCTTTTTGTGTTATTGAAAGTCCAGTCCATATTGACATATTTGGATTAAACCTATAATCAGCTATTAGATTGGTATTTATCCCAAATATAGGATTGATCTTAAAGGTACTTAGATCACGACGAAAAACTGTCATTGAAGAAAGATTTGATCCAGCAGATACACCAATTGACAACTGTCCGTACGACAGCATAGTAGAAAAGATAATTAAACTAAAAATGATTGACTTTTTCATCAGTAGAGGGTTATTGTTTAATAAACATATAACGCAATTATGTTTAGTTTATTATGCTTTACTATTATGTGTTGGGTAGTGTAATAGTATGTCAAATTATTAGTCTCCAAGGCCTTACACATAACGGCCCGGCAATAAAGTGCGTTTGTGTTGGCCGACACAGCACCGGCAAGTATCCTGGTTCTTTAGACGGAAATTGTCACGGTGCGAGAGAGGCCATGGCGCAGTTTTTGCCTGCAGAATCGACTTTGGTTAGTTAATGGAGTGTCGCGGTAGACAGTTGGTAAACGGACGAGAAACTGTCAAGATATTTTGGTTATGTAAATGAACCGGTGCAGTGTCGCGATACAGGTTTTATCGAAGCGAGTAATTTGTCTTGGTGCAGAACGATAGGGGCGAGCAGCTGAGGGTATCAGGGTGCAAGTTGCAGCAGGAATTAATTTGTGCCAGCCTGGTCCGAAATGCCAATAAAGAAATAAAAAGAAGAAAAAGGTTCGGGCTGATAAATCACTTGCGGTTTTTGTAAGGCTGGCGTTTACGTCACCAGCAAAAACTGTGACAAACCAAATGCAGTTTATTGTCCGTGTTAGCGGTTGTTATTATTTACGTTTTTTATTTCAGTCAACTTGTCCTCAATTTGCCTTAAGATATTTGTCAACTGACTTTTTAAACTATCAGATGGATTACCTAGTGCTTTCTGCATTATGATGCATGATTCTTTCCTAAGTTCTGAATATTCAATTATTAGTTTTATTTGATCTTGTAGTACTGGTGGTAAATCAAGCTGTTGAAGATCTGAAAGCATCGACAAGTTTTTATCCCATAAAGAAATACCTTCTTTGTTCAATCTTTCTTCATAGAAACTAAGTTTATCTCTAGGAATTGCTTCTAAATCTTCCCTATACATCCACATTGCTTTTTGCTCATTTATTGAAAACTCTTTGATAACCTTATTGTACTTACCATAATTATTAGATACTTGACTTAATGTAAATGTTGAGACTAGAAGCAAAAGGAGCACTAATGAGATATATACTAATCCTTTATTTACTCTGTTTTTTAATATTAATACGAATGCCAAGCCTATTACAAACCCTGAAAGCAAGCCACCAATATGCGCTGCGTTATCAATACCCGCTTTACCAAAGCCATAGATTAGGTTATAGAAAATGAAGAAGCCAACACTTGATAGCAGGCTTTTTCTGGATATATTTTGAACATTAAATTCTTTAAATATTAGAAGGGCGCTAAGCACTCCAAAAAGTCCGAAGATTGCACCAGATGCGCCAACCGAAACGATATTCTCATTAATCGTTATACTAGATACACTTGAAAATAGACCAGCAAGTATATAGGCCAGAATAAATTTAATTTTACCGATGGAAGCCTCTAATGCAGCCCCAACATATAACAAAGCATACATGTTGAAAATTAAATGAAATATGCCTGCGTGAAGGAAAACAGATGATAAAAGCCTCCAATACTGTCCATTTAGAGTAAGGGATCTTAAGTTACCTCCCCAATTAATAAGTGAACTGATATCAGGAGTAAAGAAATTTGCCCCAGATATTACCATTATGAGAAAGACAAACACATTGATGTAAATAAGTAAAGGAGTGAATAGATAGTTCTCTCTCGGAATCAGGTCCTTAATAGTCATCTTATACTTTGGTTCCTTTTCCTCCTTTTCTTCTTCTATGGAACCCTCTAAGATGCTTTTAGTGCCAATTAATTCCTTTGGGAGACTACCTCTTTTTTCTAATTCTTTGATTGCCATCAATCTCTCTTCTGATGAATAGAAAGAATAGTCTTTTGAGATTATCTCAAGTTCTTTGTCTGTCTTGGTTTTGATTGTTTCAGGAAAATCTAGTTTCATATGTTATTTATAATGATGAGTTTGTGAAATAACCGCTAACGGCCCGGCAATAAAGTTTCGTAAACGTTGCTGAGAGAACGCAGGCTGGAGCACGTGAACCGGATGTTGGTATTGTCCTGGTATCCAACCGGAGTGAGCGAGGCATGGCGCAGTTTTTGCCGCGA
>Ga0335069_10006780_pt1 | contig 16607 bp, 14 predicted proteins | sample Lox_Sample_11_FD_206714 | JGI IMG/M metagenome (GOLD analysis project Ga0335069, IMG submission 206714) | Soil microbial communities from Loxahatchee National Wildlife Refuge, Florida, United States - Lox_Sample_1.1 | ecosystem: Environmental > Terrestrial > Soil > Wetlands | place: USA...
CGGATGGTCGCCTGCAGCTTACGGGTGTCCAGGAGGCCCACGGTACACTGGATCTGGCCCTCGTCGCGGGCGTCGGTGACGAGCCCCTTGACGGCCTCCTGGCCCTCCAGGAGGAACAGAAGGTTCTCCACCTTCGCGCGGTCGTCCGGAACGACTTCCTGGTCATCCACCAGGTCGTTCATCTGAACCACCAGGTCCGCCAGGGACACCGGGTTGTGCGCCAGCTGCGTGCCCCCGACGAATCGCTCGAAACGCAGCATCTCCTGCAGGACGGCAGGGTTCGACAGGTCGCCCGCGAAGTCGACGTTGAGCGGCCGTGAACCGCCGAACTCGCGCTGCAGCAGGGCCTCCGTGACCCGTTCGGTGTTGTGCTCGCCGAGGAACGACGTGAACTCCGACTCGCGGCGCAGGAAGGGAACGCCGATCGCCGCGGCAGCCAGCACCACGACACCCGCCGCGATCACCGTACGGCGGTGGCGGACCAGGATGCCTGCCCAGTTGAGCATCAGCCGCTCGACGAGGCGTCCGTCCGTGCCGCCGGCGACTCGCCGGGTGTCGCCTGGCGCGAGTCGCGGTGTGGCGCGCGGAGCCACGTGGATGGACGCCAGGAGAGCGGGGACGAAGAACAGAGAGATCAGGAGGGAGAAAAGGACGCCCGCGGATGCGAAGATGCCGAAGTCCCGGATGGTGGTGAGGTAGGAGGCGCCGACGAACGACGAGAACCCCAGGATGATCGTGAGGGCGGCAAGGATGACGCGCACGGCAACTTCCCGGAACGCGGCCTGCGCCTCCTCGCCCGTGCTGCCGTATCGCCGCGGGTCCTCGTCGAACTTGCTCAGTATGTGGATGCAGGGGGCGGTGCCGATAGCCATGAGCAGCGCGGGGATGATGTTGGAAAGCAGCGTGAGCGGGACCTTCACGAGCGCCATGAGGCCGAGCGTCCACACCGCGCTCATGAGCACGGAGACCAGGGGTATGAGCACGCCGCGGACCGTTCCGAACGCCAGGAACAGAGTGAGGATGATCAGCACCGAGACCGCGGGGACAAGGAACTTGAGGTCGGCGAGCATGATGGAACTGAGCTCGGAGGCGAGCACGGAGTTGCCCCCGAAGTGCACCGTGCCGGCGGGGGCCGCGGAACGAGCGGCCGCTTTCAGGCGCGCGACCACCTCTGCCGCGCGGGCGCTGTTTCGCACCTGGCAGATGACGAGGGTCGTCCGTCCGTCCGCGGACACCAGGGACCCGCGGTAGCGTTCGCTGCCCATCACCCGGGCCTGCAGGGCCTGGATCTGACCCGGCAATTCCGGGGGATGGCCGGGCTCGAAGAGTCTCCCGATCTCGATCCCGCCGTCGGAAGCCCTGCGGATGTCCATCATGTCGGCAAGGCTCACCACCGAGGAGACCCCTTCGACCTGCCGGAACGCGCGCGTGAGCTCGTCCACCTCGCGCAGCGTGGACGCGGAGAACACCGCGTCGGACCGAACCGCGGCCACCACGACATCGTTCTGTCCGAAGGCCTCCCCCAGGTGCGTGAACAGCCGCACGGCCTCGTCCTGGCGAGGCAGGTAGGTGATGACGTCGCTGTTGAGCGCCAGGTCCTTGATCCAGAACCCGAAGAATGCCGTGATCGCCGCGAAGGCCACGATGACCGCCCCGCGGTGTCGGAAGACGAAACCGGTGAGCCGCTTCATGGAGCCAACCCCTTCGCCGTGTGTAACCACCTGACTACATTGACTGTATACACATGGTTACGGAAACGTCAATCCCTCGCCTGCCGATGCCGCCGGCGCGCTCGACGGCGCGGGTGGTTCCTGCTATGATCGCGGGTGGGGGTGGTCGTGTCCCATCAGAAACCACAGGGCAGGTCGGCGGTGATGGCGGCGATCATGCGCGCCGCCGCGCAGCTCATCGCGGAGCGCGGGACGCGCAGCGTGACGCTCCGTGACATCGCGCGCAAGGCGCAGGTCAACCACGGGCTGATCATCCGCCACTTCGGCTCCAAGGAGAAGCTGATCGAGTCCGTGGGGCTGTCCCTGGTGGGCGCGATCATCGAGGAGACCGAGGAGCGCAGCCAGACGCTCATGGAGACGCTCTCCGCGTGGGACAACCGCTACTCGGTGAACATCCGCGCGATCGTGCGCATCATGCTGGACGATCCGCGGGGCACCGTCCCGGTGGACACGCGGCCCCTGGTAGACCGACTGCTGCAGCGGGTGAGGGAAGAGCAGGAGAAGCTGCACATCCAGGGGGAAGGCAGCTCCGTGGTGCTGGTGTTCATCATCGCCTGCGTGGTCTTCGGGGACGAGGTGTTCGGGCCCTACTTGCGGAAGATCATGCAGATCTCGGATGCCTCCTACCGCCGGCTTCGGCCCAAGATGTTCCAGGCGATCATCGCCGGGCTGCACCAGCAGTCGAGGAGCCTGGGCAGGGCGGTGCGTTTGCGGGGGACGGCGCGAGCGGCAGGCCGCCGATCCAAGGCCCCCGGCGCGGGCCATGGGGCGCCGAAGTCACGCGCGGGCTCGGCCGGGCGCGGTCTGCCGGAAGTGACCCCGGGAGGTGGGAGCTCGCGGGGCCGCGCGGCAGGCGCCAAGGCCGGGAGGTGAGGCCATCGCCCCGCCGGCGGCGCGACAATCGGGACCACGCGGGGGTATGATTGGGCAGGAACCAAAAGGTGGGTACGCGGCATGGGTTGGCTGTCAGAGGAAGATGCCAGGCGCATCTTCGACAACAAGGTTTCCATCTGCAAGGTCCTTGGCGGCGATGTGAGACGCCAATGCCTGGAGGCGGGCGTCCCGTCGGCCTTGATCGACAAGTTCCTGGCGGCTGACCGGGAATTGACCGCATTTTTCAACCTGCATGACCAGGCGGGCAACCCGCTGAAAAAAGACGGGTAGTCTCCCGACCCGCGACCGGTGGTACCGGAACCTTCCCGCGGAACGCTGTGATCTCAGTGTCCGCGGCGGTTTTTCCTTGACAGCACCGCCGGAGGATGGTAACTTGCTCCCACGGCACTGACACGTGTAAGTAAACTGGTCGGCAGGCGCACGCGGGAAGGCGAGATGAAATCCCAGGGGAGAAAACCCGCCAGGAAGAAGCCCGTCACGAGCTTCGACGTTGCACGCCGGGCGCGTGTTTCCAGGGCCACCGTGTCGTTTGTCCTCAACGAGGTCGCGGGAGAGAAGATCAGCGCGCGGACCCGTGAGCGCGTGCTCAAGGCCGCCCGGGACCTGGGGTACGTTCCGCACGCCGCGGGCAAGGCACTGGCGCGGCGCCGCACCGAAAACGTCGCGCTGGTCTACACGCGCACGTATCACCACCTCGCGTCGCACTCCATCATGCTGCGGCTCATTGACGGGCTCATGCAGGCCGTGCACGACCACGGCCTGCACCTGATGATTGACGCGGTGGAGGAAGTCACGACCGGGACGAACCTCCTGAAGCTTGCTCGGGCCAACCACATCGATGGCCTCATCATGCTGGAGCCGCGGATGCACGACGAGCAACTGCTCGCGCTGGCCGCGGACCGCTTCCCCGTGGTGCTGGTGGGTTCGCTGCCCGGCACCGGCGTGTGCTCCATCGACATCGACAACACCGAGGCGGCGCGGCAGGCCGTGGAGCACCTGGTTGGGCTGGGCCACCGCGACATCGCGTGCATCACCAACGCGCCGGCCCATTTCACCGCGGCCGCCGCGCGCCTGGGGGGCTACCGCCGCGCCCTGGAGGAGCACGGGATCCCGCCGCGCACCTCCCTGGTCCGCCACGGCAACTTCAACCCGGAAAGCGGGTACACCGCGATGCGTTCCCTGCTCTCGGAGGCTCCGCGTCCCACGGCGGTCTTCGTTGCCAGTGACTCGGTGGCATTCGGAGCGCTTCGCGCGGCCTCGGAGGCGGGGCTCGCGGTGCCGGGGGACCTGGCGGTGTTCGGATTCGACAACGTGGTGGATTCCCTCTACAGCAGGCCGGCGTTGAGCACGGTGGGGTTCCCGGTAGAGCGCCATGGGCGCCGCTCCGGGGAGATCCTCTTCGGGCTGATGAACGGCACCATCTCCGCGCCGTACCAGGAGATCACGCCGTTCGAGCTGATCGTCAGGGAGTCGTCGGGCGGTCCGAGGGAGGCCGCCGATTCGAGGAGGCATCTGGCCAGTTCGTCGAACTGGAAGGATTCGCAGTCCAAGGAGGTTGTTCCATGAGACGTGGTGTGTGGATTCTCTTGCCGTTGCTGGTCCTGGGGCTTCTCGCCGCTGCCGGGACGCCGCCGGCGGCCGCGCAGTCAAAAACCATTTCCATCCTGGCGACGTGGGGCGGGGACGAGGAGGCGGGTTTCCGCGAGGTGCTGGACGCTTTCAGCAAGCAGTCCGGGATAGCTTACAGCTACGAGGGCAACCGCGATTCCACGGTCGTGCTGAAGTCCCGCGTGGCGGCCAACAACGCCCCGGACATCTCCATCCTGCCCCGGCCGGGCGAGGTGGCGGCCTACGCGCGGCAGGGATCTCTCGTGCCGCTGAACCAGGGCGCCGCGGATGACCTGATCCCGACCAGCGTGCTGAACGCCGGGTACGGCAAGGCCTGGATCGACCTGGGCACGGTAGATGGAAAGTTCTACGGGCTCATCGCCAAGGCCAATTCAAAGAGCACCTTCTGGTACAAGCCCGCCTCGCTTCGGGCCGTCGGCGGGAAGATCCCGAACACCTGGGATGACCTGCTCGCGCTGGAAGACCGCTACATCAAGGCGGGCAAGACCCCCCTGTCCATTGGTGCGCAGGACGGGTGGACGCTCACCGACTGGTTCGAAAACATCTACGTGCGCATGGTGGGACCTGACCCGTACATGAAGCTGCACGTGACCCACGAGGTGAAGTGGACGGACCCCACCGTGGTCGCGGCCATCCAGAAGTTCATCCAGGTCTTCACCCCGCCGGACAAGAAACTAGCGGGGGGTGTGAGCGGCACGCTCTCCACCGGCTTCATTGACGCGTTCAACCTGGTCCTGAAGCCCAACCCCGCGGCAGAGCTGTACTACGAGGGCGGGTTCATGAGCTCGTTTGCCGCGCAGAACTTCCCGAAGCTGGAGCCGGGCAGGGATTACGACTTCTTCGACTTCCCCTCGGTGGATCCCAAGTGGGGAAAGCCCGTGGTGGGTGGCGGAGACCTTGCCGTGGCGTTCACCAAGGGACCCGAGGTAGGCAAGCTGATGCAGTGGCTGGCGGGGAAACAGGCCAACACCATCTGGGCCTCCGCAAAGAAGGGCTCGGTGGTATCCCCCAACAAGCTGGTGCCGCTGTCGGTGTACCCCAGGCTCAAGGCCCAGGAGGCCCGGCAGCTCACGAGCGCCGCGATCTTCGTGTTCGACGGCTCGGACCTCGCCCCGGCGGCCGTGGGCGGGGACGCCGAGTTCACCGCCCTGCAGCAGATCATCAAGGACCCGGACCACTACATGGACGCGCTGCAGCAGCTGGAGGACGTGGCCGCGCGCTCGTACTGAAGCGCGACCAACGGTGGAAGCGGGCACGGCATACGGCCCACGCGCCCGTGGACTCGATCGGACACCAGCGGGCAGCCCTCCACGGGCTGCCCGCTCTTTTTGAGCGAGAGGAGGCACCATGGCCGGGGCATCCACAAGAGAGCGAGGGGCGGCGTTTCGGGCCTGGCTGTTCGTGTTGCCGGCCCTGGTGCTGGTGGCCGCGTACCTCATCTATCCCACCATCCAGACGTTCCGCGTGAGCCTCTTCGGGGGCACGGGATTCAACCCGACGCGCTTCGTGGGCTTGCAGAACTACCTGCTGCTGCTGACGCGCGACCCCCTGTTCCTGAGCGTCACGCGCTGGCCGCCGCGGGGAGCGCTGGTGAACAACATCCTCTGGCTGGTGCTGTTCGCCGGCGGTACGGTCGTGTTCGGCCTCCTCATCGCCGTGCTGGCCAACGCCCTGAGGCTGGAGCGGGTGGTGAAATCGGCAGTTTTCCTCCCCATGGTGATCTCCTCCACGGCCGCGGCGGTGATCGCGCGGTTCCTGTTCAGCCCGGATGCGTCCATCGGGGTGCTCAACGCAATCCTGAACGCGGTCATCCCCGGGTTCACGCCGGTGTCATGGCTGGGCACGCCCGAGGTCGTCAACTTCGCGGTGATCGCCACGGGCGTCTGGATCTGGACGGGCCTGTCCATGACCATACTCTCGGCCGCCTACAAGTCCCTGGACCCCGCGGTCCTGGAGGCGGCGCGGGTGGACGGGGCCAACCCCTGGAAGGCGTTCTGGCGGATCAGCATCCCGATGCTCGCGCAGCCCATCGCGTTCGTGCTGATCACGATGATCATCAACAGCTTGAAGATGATCGACCTCGTGCTGGTCATGACGTCCGGCGGGCCCGCCGGGGCGAGCCGCGTCATCGGGTTCAGCTTCTACTGGGAAGTGTTCAACAACAACCAGGTGGGCTACGGAAGCGCGGTCGCGATCCTCATGCTGGTCCTGCTGGCGCCGTTGATGGTGTGGCAGGTACAGAGGATCCGGCGGCAGGAGGCGGGCAAATGACCGGGGCAACACCCTCGTTTTCCGTTGGGCGGCTCCTGCGGGGCGTCCTGATCGTGCTGGTGGCGCTGGCCTGGCTCATGCCCACCGTCGGTCTGCTGGTCACCTCCTTCCGCCCGCAGGCGGACATCGCCACCAGCGGCTGGTGGAACATCGTCAGCCAGTGGCGCTTCACGGGAGAGAACTACCGCGCCGTCCTCACCGCGCGGCACTTCTTCACCAACTTTGTCAACAGCGTGATCATCACCGTGCCCGCCACCGTGCTGCCCATCGCCATCGCCTCCCTGGCGGCGTACTCCTTTGCATGGCTGCGTTTCAAGGGCCGTAACCTCGTCTTCATGGTGATCGTTGCACTGCTGGTCCTCCCGCTCCAGGAGACCTGGGTGCCGGTCCTGAGGATGCAGAGCGCCCTGGGTCTGACCGGGAAGTATCTCGCCATCTGGCTGGCGCACACCGCGTACGGCCTCCCGTTCGCCGTGGCCCTGCTTCGGAACTTCTTCTCCGAGCTTCCGCGCGAGCTGTTCGAAGCCGCCCGGATGGACGGCTACTCGGACCTGGGCGTGTTCCGCTCAATCGTGCTGCCGCTCTCGGTTCCCGCGCTGGCATCCCTGGGGATCTTCCAGTTCGTGTGGGTCTGGAACGACCTCATGAACGCGCTGGTGCTGCTGCAGGACCTGCACAAGTTCCCGCTGACCGTGGCGATCCAGGGGCTGCTCGGCCAGTACGGCTCGGAGTGGAACATTCTCGCCTCGGGGGCGTTCGTCTCGATGTCGGTGCCCCTGCTCGTGTTCTTCCTTCTGCAGCGCTTCTTCGTCCAGGGGCTCACCGCGGGAGCGGTGAAGGGATGAGCCCCGCTGCGGGAAGTGCGGGCGCTGGGGTAGGGGCGGGCCCTGCGGATCTGGCGGGAGTCGCGCCTCGCGCTCCGCGCCGAGGCGCCCCGTGAGTCGCGGTCCACGCCGGATCATTGTCGTTTTCAAGTCCCACCTCGATGTGGGATTCACCGGACTGGTTGGCGAAGTGCTGGGCAGCTATTCCCAGCTGATGGTGCCGCGCGCCCTGGAGGCTGTCCGCCAGAGCGAGGCTTCCGACCCCCGTCACCCCTTCAGCTGGACGCTGCCGGCCTGGCTCCTGCAGCGGTGCCTGCACGACCTGGGCGAAAGCGCCGTTGGCAGCGAGCTGGAGCGCCGGGTGCAGGAAGGGCGCATTACCTGGCATGCTCTCCCGCTCACGACCCACACGGAGCTGCTGGGGTTGGAGGACCTTCTCCGCGGTCTTTACTTTGCCCGGGGACTCCGGCACCGGTTCGCGCGGGCGGCGGTGGCAGCCAAGATGACCGATGTGCCCGGCCACACCTGGATCCTCCCCACGCTTCTGGCCGCGGCCGGTGTGACGTTTCTGCACCTTGGGTGCAACCCGTGCTCCACGCCGCCGGATGTGCCGCGCCTTTTCCACTGGGAAGGACCGGATGGGTCGCGGGTCACCACGATGTACTCCCAGGGCGGCTACGGCACGCCGCTTCTGCCGCCGGAGGACTGGCAGTTGCCGGTGTGGCTGGCCCTGCAGCACACGTCGGACAACGTCGGTCCGCAGGGCGCCGCCATCATCCCACGGCTCCTCGCGGAGGTAAGAAGCCGGTTTCCCAGGACGGAGGTGCTCATCGGGAGCCTGGATGACTTCGCCAAAGAGCTTTCCGCGCTGAAGCCCGACCTCCCCGTGGTCCGAAAGGACCTCGCGGACTCCTGGATCCACGGCGTGGGCTCCATGCCCGCTGAAGTAGCCGAGCTGCGGAGGATCAGGAACAAGCTCGTGCAGCTTGAAAGCAGCACTGCGCTCCGGGCGCGTCGGGATGGCGCGGGGCCCGCCCCGGCGGATTTCGCGGCGGCGTACGAGAGCCTGTTGCTCTTCGGTGAGCACACCTGGGGGATGGATACCAAGCTGGCTCTCAACCCGCCGGCGTTCGGCGGCCGGGTCTACGGCAAGGAGCCGTTCCGCGCGGTACTGCAGTCCGGGAAGTACCAGAGAATCGTCCGCTCCTGGGACGACAAGCGGGCGTTCGTCTCGACCGCCGCGGCGCAGATCGGCCGGCTGGAAGCCGCGCCGCAGGGCGCCGGGGCGGCCACGGAGCCGATCAGGCTGGAAATCGTGAACCATCACCCCTGGCAGTGGAACGGCCTGGTACCACTGGGTGCCTTCGGCGATGAGATCAGCGCATTTTCCGAGGCCGATGGAGCGGCGCTCCCCGCGCTCGCGCTGGACGGGCAGGCATGGGCGCGCGTGACCGGGCTCGCGCCGCTTTCCAGCATGGTGATCCGGGCTGAGCGGTCTCGGCCGCCGGGCGTCGGACCGATGCGCCGCGATGCATCGGTGAAGGCGCACGGCAAGGGCGGGGCCGTGCTGCAAAACCGCTTCGTTCGGGTCCGCCTGGACCGGGGGCTGGGCGTGGTGAGCGTGGTCGACCGTCGCACCGGAAGGGAATGGGTAGACCGCGCCGCCGGGGTACCCTTCGGCGCGTATCGCTACGACGTGTATTCGCGACGCGAGATCGTGAGCTACCTCAAGGGCTACGCGTACGACCTCGAACCGTGGTTCCTGGAGGACTTCGGCAAGCCGGGCTACCCGGACGGAGCGCACCGCACGTTCCTGGGCTCCCATGCGCGCCTTCGGCTGGAAAATGGCGTCGGGTGGGCTCGCGCGCACCTGTCCTGGGACCAGGACGCGGAGAGCTGCCGGGCACTTGGCAACGCCCGGACCGTGCGCCTGGCCCTCACCCTTTTCGATGACGAACCCTTCATCGACCTGTCGTGCACGCTGGAGGGCAAGGAGGCCTGCCCGTTGCTGGAAGCCGGGCACCTCGTTCTGCCGCTGCGCGCCCGCAAGCCGCGGTACGCGGTCAACAAGGTTGGAAGCGTCATAGACCCCGCCACCGACATTGCCCGCAACGCCAACCGCCTGCTGTATTGCTGCGACCGGTGGGTTGATGTCTACGACGGCGCGGAGGGAATGCTCGTGATGCCAATGGACAGCCCGCTCCTTTCCATTGGGTCGCCGGCCATCGAGCGCTTCGAAGGCTCCGGGGGCCCGGGAGTTCCCTGCCTGTTCTTCAACCTCTTCAATACGCAGTGGGGTACCAACTTCCCGCAATGGATCGAAGGGACCCTGGTGTCGCGCTTCCGCCTGCTGCCCCACAAGGGAGACTGGAGGTCCGCGCGTGCGTGGGAGCACGCGGCGGCGGCATTCCAGCCCCCGGCCTGTCGTCCTGCCGGCGCACCGGCTGGCAGCGCGGGGGCGTTGCAGAGCCTCATGGAGGTGCGCGGACTGCCGCTGGAGACCGTGACCATCAAGGGTGCGGAGGACGGCAGCGGGTTGATCCTGCGGCTTCGGGATCCCACGGGCCGTGCCGCGCGGCGCGTGCTCCACCTGCCGGCAGGCGTTTCCGGGCGCGGTCGGCGCCGTCCCCGGCTGGTCCGCTGCAGCCTGCTCGAAGACGAGCACCGCGAACTGGCGCTCAGGCCCTCCGCCGCCGGCGGCTTCAAGGCCGAGCTTCCGCTGCGACCATTCGAGATCGTCACGCTGAAGCTCACGCCCTGATGCAGCGGTAATGGCGCAGTTCCAAAGTGGCACACCCATTTCTCAGTGGCGGAATAGGCAGGTCCACCGATACCCGGGACGGTCAACTCCGCGTCAGTCCGCCAGCCGCAAATCGCGGGGAAACGGAGGGTTTCCCGATAGAACCATATATAGCGAATTGACAATACGTTGACCACGGTTGGCATGCCCGTTGCAGGTCATGGACCGGAGCGGAGCATGAAGACCACGAAAGGGCTTACGATATTCAGGAAGCTGGTCGGGATTTTCCTGGTCCTGACCCTGGTGATCGGGGCGATGTGGGTGGCCTCGCTGGTGTTCTTCTACCAGCGCAACGACCGGGCCAGCACGGCGCACTCTTATGCCAACGAGATCGACATCTGGATGCTGCAGGCGAGGCGCAACGAGAAGGACTTCCAGCTGCGGGACATCCGGACCGGGGAGTTCTACGAGAAGGGAACGGGGGCCAACCTGGCGCTTCACGGGAAGTCCATCGACGAGCTCAACAAGGCCATCGATCGGCTGCAGGCCCTGCACCAGGTGAACCCAAGGTCCGTGGACGACCTCCGCGCGGCGGTTGCCGGGTACGAGGCCGCCTTCGAAAAGCTCGCGGCGGCCTACCGTCAGCGCGGCTTCTCCGACTGGGGCGCCGAAGGCGCCTGGAGGGTGGCGGCGCACACCATTGAGGCTGCACTGGCCACGGCCGGCCGGGCGTCCCTCACGATTTCTCTCCTCGAGGTCCGCCGCCATGAGAAGGACTACCTCCTGCGGGCGGATCCCAGCTACATCGACCAGCTGAACGCGGAGCTGGACCGGTTGCAGGCGGGGGCGGGAACCGTGGGCGGGCCGGCCCGTGCCGCCCTGCTTGCCGACATCGAGAGCTACCGCGGGGCGTTCGCCTCCTACCTCGACCTGCAGAAGCAGATCGGGTTGACGGAGAACGAGGGCCTGCAGGGCGAGATGCGGGATGCCATCCACAAGGTGGAGCCGCTGGTCGCCGGGGTGGTGGAGGAGACCCGCAGGCTCAGCCAGAGCACCCAGGCGTTCCGCGACCTGTTGATCGCGGTGTTCGCCATCATGGTGGGCGGGCTGTTCGCCGGCACCGTGGCCTTCTCCCTCTTCGCCCGCACCATAAGTTCCCCGATCCGAAGGGTGGTCGGCCTCCTGGAGAACCTGTCACGCGGGGACCTCTCCGAGCCGGTGGGATCCGACCTGCTGGCCCGCCGGGACGAGATCGGCTTCCTCTCCACCGCGCTGGACGGCACGGCGGCCAAGTTGCGCGAAATGGTGGCCACGATCCAGGACAGTGCCCAGCAGGTCGCGGCCTCCACCGAGCAGCTTTCCGCCAGCTCGCGCTCGCTCGCCGAGGGTGCGCAGGTCCAGGCGTCCAGCCTGGAGGAAACCAGCGCGTCCATGGAGGAGCTTTCTGCCTCCGTGGAACAGGTCAACGACAACGCCCAGTCGCAGGCCGCCGCGGTGCAGCAGGGGTCCAGCGCCATGGTCCAGGTCCGAAAGGCCATCGACGAGGTCGCCGGGAGCCTGGCGCACATCTCCGAGCTCGCCGCCGCGTCGGTGGTCAACGCCCAGCAGGGTGCCGCCGCCGTGCAGCAGGTCATGGAGAGCATCACGCTGATCGCCGGGGGCTCCGAGCGCATCGGCGGCATCGTGAACGTGATTTCCGACATCGCGGACCAGACCAACCTCCTCGCGTTGAACGCCTCCATAGAGGCCGCGCGCGCCGGTGAGCACGGCCGCGGCTTCGCCGTGGTGGCGGAGGAAGTGAGCAAGCTCGCGGAGCGCAGCTCGGGCTCTACCAAGGAGATCGGGGGCCTGATCCAGGACAGCGTGAAGAACGTCTCCCGAGGCGTGGAAATTGCCACGAGCTCTCAGGCCGCCATGGAAGAGATCAAGTCGGCATCCCTCAAGGTGCGGGACACGATCGCGGAGCTCTCTGCTTCCGTGACACAGCAGTCCTCAGCTATCGGGGAGCTCGCCTCGGCCCTCGCCAACGTGAGCGAGATGAGCCAGAGCATATCGGCAGCCACCGAGCAGCAGAGCGTGAACGCCAGGCAGGTGTCCCGTGCCATGGAGAGCGTCAACGAGCAGACCCAGAGGGCTGCCGCGGCATCGGAGGAGATGTCCGCCTCCACGGTCCAGCTCTCCTCGATGTCGGTGGAGCTGCAGAAGACCACGGCGCGCTTCCGCCTCGACCGGGCAGGCCTCCCAGCCGCCGCGCCGGGAGGGGCGCCGGCAGGAGCGGTGCTGCCGGACTCCACGGCCCCGCTGCCGCAGACCGCGGGGGCTTGATCACCGGGTCGGTACGCATTAGAACGGGGTGGGTCCGGGGCTCACCCCGTTCGCTCCCGTGCCGATTCCATGAAGCTCAGAATCCTTGACATTTCCGCCATCGTTCTTTCCCTGCTGGTGATCGGCGGCTTCTCGGTTTCCGCCTACTCGGGCCGAACGGCGTCCCGGGACGTGGTCATCGAGTCCTCCGAGACGCGATGGATCCATCCCCTGGCGGCCTCCCTCGCGCAGACCGGGACCGCACGCCGCGGCCTCCCTGCACTCATCGCCACGGTGCTCCTCGACTGGGCGGTGTACGCCGCGGCGCTCGTGCACCCGCGGCCGTTCTGGGGAGCCTGACGCCATGAGGTCTTCCGCTGCCGTCACCTGGGCGGTGGGATTCGTGCGGGACACCATCCGACTCGCATTCGACTGGCGGGCATGGAAAGCGGGCCTGCGCGCTGCGCGGCTGCCGTCCCTGGTGATTGCCGGCTTCTCCTGCGCGGTGGGCGCCGTCATGGCATGGCGGGATGGCCGCGGGGATGTGCTCAACACCGTGGTCATGTCCGCTGCCGGGGTCGCGCTGCAGGGCGGCGTGAACATGGTGAACGACTTCTTCGAGTTCCGCCAGAAGAAAGTCCAGGACAAGGTGGCTGCGTACGGCTTCTCCGCGAAGGACCGGGAGTTCCTGGAGCTCCTCATTTTCCTGGTGGGGCTTGCGCTGTTCGGCTTCTCGGGGCTGGCGGGGCTGTTCCTGGCGTGGCGCTCGGGCTGGCCCGTGCTCCTCTTCGGCCTCGTGGGGTGGGCCAGCGGGTTCTTCTACACGGGTGAGCCGTTCAACTACAAGCGGCGGGGACTTGCCGTGGCGCTGGTGTTCTTCTTCATGGGCGTCATCATGATCCCGGGCGCCTACTACGCCGTGGGGGCGCGGTTCTCCTGGGACACGGTAGTGCTGTCCATTCCGGTGAGCTTCCTCATCTCGCTCATCCTCCTGGCAAACGAGCTGCGGGACTTCGAGTCCGATCGAAGGTTCGGCATTCGCACCCTGGCCGTGCGAATCGGGTACCGCCGCGCAATCGGCGTGTATTGCGCGCTGCTCGCATGCGCATACGGGAGCCCGGCAGTGCTCTATGGCGCGGGCTACTTTCCGCGATTTCCCATCGTGTACCTCGCGGTTGCGGCCGCGGTGCCTCCGTTCCTGCTGATGGGCAAGCCGCCCCAGCGGCGGGGGGCCATCATACCGCTCGTGATGCTGCATCACCTCGTCTACGGGTTTGCATACTGCGTTTCGCTGCTGAGGAAGTGAGGAAGAGGATGAGAGTGCCAACGGGTGGAATCGGTGCGGTGGCCGGGGCCGGAATCCTGGCGGCGGCCCTCCTGGCCGCGGTGGCGGGGACCGCGTTCTCACAGGCCGCGCAGCCAGGGGGCCCGACCGGTGTTCGGAGCGGAAGCCCGGCCGGTGCTCCGAGCGGAAGCCCGACCGAAGCCCCGCTGCAGGTCGGCCTGATGCCCGCGTACAACAGCATCCCGCTGGTCGTCGCGGACGCCGCGGGGCTCTTCCGCGCACAGGGAGTCTCGGTCACGCTCGTTCCGTTCAGCGGCCAGCTGGAAAGGGAGAGCGCACTGCAGGCCGGCGCGCTGGACGGGACGGTCTCGGACCTGATGAATGCAATGCAGTCCTGGCGTCATGGCTCGGGCGTACGCGTCACTTCCGTGACCGAGGGGAGCTTCAGCCTGCTGGCTTCTCCCTCGGGGCGGCTCTCGTCGCTGGGCGACTGGCCGCGGGGATCCGAGGCCAAGGTGCGGACCGGTCTCCTCGAAAACAGCATCGTCTACTACCTCACCGAACGGATGCTCGCCGCCGGCGCCGCGGACGTTTCCAAGGTGGACCTGGTCCCCATCGTCCAGCTTCCGGCGCGCATGGAGATGCTGCTCGCCGGGCGCATCGACGCGGCCTGCCTTCCGGAACCCCTGGCCAGCCTTGCGGTCGCGCGCGGTGCACGGCGGCTCGCCGACTCCGACGCCATGGGGACCACCCCGGGCGTGCTCCTGTTCACCCGCAGGGCCCTGGCCGAAAAGCGGGCGCAGATCGACGCCTTCTACCGCGCCTACGATGCCGCGGTGGAGGTGGTCAACGCGCACCCGTCAGCGTGGAAGGACGCCGTGGTGAAGGGCTGCGATTTCCCCCCTTCGGTGGCGGGCGTCCTGCGCCTGCCGAGGTTCCGCCGCCATTTCCTCCCGCCGCCCGCGCTCGTGCGGGACGTCGGACACTGGATGATCGACAAGGGGCTGCTGGACCGGGCGCCACGGTTCGAAGAGATCGTGACGCCGGACTTTGCCTCGCAAGATGCTCGAGCTGATTGAGTGCTCCGCCGGCTACGGCCGGGAGGACGTCCTGTCGGGAGTGTCGCTGGCCGTGGCCGCGGGCCGGGTCTCCTGCATTGTCGGGCCCAGCGGCTGCGGCAAGACGACCCTGTTGATGCTGGCGGCGGGCCTGAAAGCACCCCGGGCGGGGTCCGTCCGTGTCGGAGGGTGTACCGTGTCGCCCGGCGACCGGGGCGTCGGCCTGATCCTGCAGCAGTACGGCCTCTTTCCGTGGTTCACGGTGCGCGCCAACGTCGAGCTGGGGCTTCGTATTCGCGGCGTCCCTTGCCGCGAACGCAGGCACGCGGCCCAGCAGGAGATCGAGGCCGCGGGATTGGCCGGCCTCGAGGAACGCTTCCCGCGGCAACTGAGCGGGGGCCAGCAGCAGCGGGTGGCGATTGCCAGGGCCTACGCCCTGCGACCGCGCCTCCTGCTCATGGATGAGCCGTTCTCCGCGATGGATGCGCTCAACCGCGAGGCGCTGCAGGACCTGCTGCTTGCATCCGCGCGGGAGCGCGCTACGGCTGTCCTGGTCGTGACGCACAGCATCGAGGAAGCGGCGTACCTCGGGAGCGAGATCTGGGTCATGGCCGGCCGGCCGGGCCGGATGGCGGGACGGGTGGAGAATCCGTGCCAGGGCTCGCCGGGGTTCCGCGGGAACCCCGAGCTGCTTCGAACCTGCGCCAGGGTGAGGGCGCTCCTGGAGGAGGCAGCGTGAACGCGTCCACGGCAGGCAGGCGCGCCGCGGCGGCTGCCGGCGGCCTGGCGGCCCTCGTGGCCGCGTGGTGGGTGTGCTCCCTCCTGGTGACTGGTGACTTTGTCCCCGGTCCGCGCCCGGTGCTGGTCCGATTCTGGCAGCTCCTGTGCGACGGGCTGGCTGCCCACGCGGCTGCCAGCCTGGCCAGGGTGGGGGCCGCGCTGGCGCTCAGCCTGGTGACGGCGGTGCCGGTTGGCGCCGCGGTGGGTCGAAGCCGAACCGCCGACCGCGCCCTTGCGCCCGTCATCTACCTCCTGTACCCCGTTCCCAAGATCGCGCTGCTGCCCGTGCTCATGCTGCTGTTCGGCCTGGGGGACCCGGCGAAGGTGCTGGTCGTATACCTGGTCCTGTTCTTCCAGCTGCTCGTCGCGGCCAGGGACGCCGCGCGCGAGGTTCCCCAGCAGTTCCTGCTCTCGCTCCGCTCCCTCGGCGGCACCCGCCGGCAGGCGGCGCGCTACGTCCTGGTGCCCGCCCTCGTCCCCGCGCTGCTTTCTTCCCTGAGGGTGGGGATCGGCACCGCGCTCGCCGTCCTCTTCTTTTCCGAGACGTTCGGCACGCGGGTCGGCCTGGGATGGTTCGTCATGGAAAGCTGGATGCGCATCTCCTACGTGGACATGTTCGCCGGCATCCTGTGCCTGGGCCTCGTCGGGCTGGGCCTGTTCCTTGCCGTGGATGCCATCTACCGGCGGGTGTGCCGCTGGCAAGGAGGAGGCACGGGGGTCACGGCAGCAGGGTGAAGCCGGAGTCAGTGAGCGCAAACCGCCCCCGGAGGCCGGCCGGGACGCAGACTTGGCTGCGCCGTGATGGACAGGGGGCGGCCTCGTCCGCGGGGTACCCCTTGGCGATGAAGCCGAGGTCAAGGCCCATGCCGGCCTTCCCCAGGGACACGGTGGAGGCCTTCCGGTCCACGGCGGCGTCCCGCCAGTTGATCATCGCGCGTGCTGCACCGATCTCCGGTGCGGAGGGCACCCTCGCGCGGGGCGTGCCGTTCCCCCACCGCCTCACCAAGGTCGCTCGGATTGACACGGGATGGCATTACGAGGATCATTGATCAACCCCAGAGGAGAATTATGCCAGACATAGTGCGCGTCCTC
>Ga0335069_10006781_pt1 | contig 16601 bp, 15 predicted proteins | sample Lox_Sample_11_FD_206714 | JGI IMG/M metagenome (GOLD analysis project Ga0335069, IMG submission 206714) | Soil microbial communities from Loxahatchee National Wildlife Refuge, Florida, United States - Lox_Sample_1.1 | ecosystem: Environmental > Terrestrial > Soil > Wetlands | place: USA...
CAGGCCTTTACGGGTGGCTTGTCCGCCCAAGTGTGCATCCACGGCATTGAGTCTGCGTCCAGGGCGGCGACACGCCGACGGACGTCGCCCTGACCGCAGAATCAAAACCGACCACGCTCCGCAGCATAGGTAGGCCCGCCGAACCTGTTACTGACCCAGGCTCCTAGCGATCGGAGTCGCGGGCGTAGCGTCTCGGCTATGAGCCTGGTTATCGACGAGATGCCCGACCTCGGTATCACCCGGCTTTCGCGCTGGATCTTCAACTGTTACGTCCTGCGAAGCGGTGACGGCGCGGTGGTGGTCGACGCCGGATTGCCGCGGGTCGCCAGCGATCTCTCAGCCGTCCTGGATCGCCTCGGCGGAACCCTGCACGCCGTGGTGGCGACCCACGGACACAGCGACCACGTCGCCGGTGCGGCGGAGTTGGCCATGCGTCACGGCGCGCCAATCTGGTTGCCCGAGAACACACTTACCTACCTCGACGGGGTGAAACCGCGCACCCCGACCCCGGCCCGGGCCGCGCGTATCTGGCCCACCATGATCGACCAGCCGCTGGATCGACTCGGCGTGACCGGGCTCCTCAGCGGTGCCCGGGTGGCCGGATACGGCACGCCGGCCGGTATGCGCTGGACCGGACCACCCCCTGGCGGTGGCCTTGCCGATGGCCAGCCGCTGCCCGGCGCCCCGGATTGGGCCGTGGTCAATGCGAGCGGACACACCGATGACAGCATCGCGCTGTGGAATCCGACGACGCGCACGCTGCTGTCGGGTGACGCCGTGCTGACAGTTCGCGGCAAGGTATGGCACACACCGGAAATCGTCGACGCGGTCAGCGCCGCCGTCACCCGCAAGCAACTTGAAGAACTACCGGTCGCCCACCTGCTGCCGGGCCATGGCAGACCGGTTCACGCCGGCGATACCGTGTGGCCCGAGCAACGCCGATGAATTCCAGCGGTATTCCGCAGTGCGGCCACTGAGATCGGACTGGGCCGGGCTAGGGTCGGGCCCCGTTGAGCCGGTCTGCGGTATGACGCAATTCGTCGATGTAGCGCTGCCGCTGCGGCCGTGAAACCGCCGGCCGGAACGGTCCGATCTGCAATTCCCATCGCGCGGTGCCGTCGCTGTCGAAGACGGGCGCGGTCAGCACGCTGACCGGCAATTCATCATCGATGGCCAGCTGCTCGGGTTCATACGCGGTGCCGTTGAGGCTACCCAGCAGTGCTACGACCCGGTTGCGCAGTTGCGCGCTGCTGGGGTCCTCCGACAGGAAGCTCACAACGTCGGCGATTACATCGACCGTTTCGACGGCGGCTCCGGCACCCCATACACCGATTCCGGTTTCCCGGATCACCTCGAGCGTGCGCCGTAACCGTTTGATTTCCTTGGGTTTTCCGCGCCCGAGCCAGTCGCGCTGCGCGGTCTTGTCGGCGTGGGCGATGATCGACGCGCCGGCCGGCGGCGCCAGCGGCAGCCGCGTACCGGAGGAGATGCCGGCGGGAACGTGGCCGCGAAGCGCGGTGACCGCGACGATGATCAACTGTCGGCGATGGACCGTACTCAGGCCGACCGCGCAGCCGACGCTGTCGGCGAGGCGTTCGAGCTCGGCGTCCACCACGTTGGGGCGAGGCAGAGCGGGCCGGGCCCGCTCGCTGATCGCGATCAGGCCCGGACCCAGGCGGTAGGTCAGATCGGGTAGACGAGTGACCCAGCCCTGGTCATCGAGCGCGGCGAGAATGGCGCCCACGGTCGATCTGCTGAGGCCGAGGCCGTCGGCGATCTGCGCCGAGGACTGCGGCCGCTCGCGGAGGGTCAGGAACTCGACGACCGAGATCACCCGCAGCGTCGGCGGGGACGGCGACCCGGCGCGGGGCTTGCCAGTCTGCATGGCCTCTCCGTACAGTGAACTGCCTAGGCGGATAATCGCACTACGCTATACGAATACTCGCATCAAGGACTGAAGTGAACCCAATGGCATTGCCCCGGGCCGACATCGAGGGCATCGATTTCGCGCTGGACGACCAGCCCGATCTGCACGAGGTGCTGGCGGGCCTGCGGCGGCGTCGTGATCATGCGATCGTGCCGTTCGCGGGCGCCAAAGCGGTCCTGCTGTTGACCCAGGAGCTGGTGGCTGCCGGATTCCGCGACGAGGAGACTTTCCCGTCGTGGGCCGCGTATTCGTTGACCACGAAACCGGTGTGGGGACACACCATTCAGTGCATGACCGGCAGGGAACACCGCGTCAACCGCGCGATCGTGTCGACCCCGCTGCGCCGTAGCTTCGTAGACCGCTACGCCGAGCCGATCATCGCGCCGGTCATCGACGAGTTGATCGACCGGTTTGCGTCTCGGGGCCGGGCGGACCTGGTTTCCGAGTTCACCCAACGGTTCTCGCTGCTGATCAACAACCGGATGCTCGGGATTCCCATCAAGGACGAAGACACGGTCTACGGGTGGGCTCAGGGCCTGTTGCACTACGCCATCGATCCGGCGGAGGCCACACGGTGCGCCCGGGAGCTTTCGGAGTACGTGTTGCCGATCATCGCGGCGCGCCGGCGCGAGCCCGGCGACGACATGATTTCGCGCATCGTCACGGAAACCACCGACGACGGCGAGCGACTCGGTGACGAGCAGGTGTTGTCGTTCGTGCGGCTGCTGTACCCGGTGGGGGCCGACACCACGATGCTGGCGATGGGCAACGTGCTGGCCGCGCTGCTCACCCACCCGGGGCAGCTGGCGCTGTTGCGCTCCGACGTCGACGAACACCTGCCGTGGGCGATATGGGAGGCGCTGCGCTGGGAGCCGCCGGTGGGTCTGCTGCCCCGGGTTTGCCCGCAGGCGGTCGCCTGGCGCGGCATCAACATCCCGGCCCGGACGCCGATGATCTTCGCGATCAACGCCGCCAACCGGGATCCGGCCGTCTACCCGGACCCGCACACATTCGACATCACCCGGCGCGCGACGCCGCTCGTCGCGTTCGGCCAGGGCCCACACAGCTGCATTGGAAACTGGCTGGCATTTACCGAACTCGTCACGGCGCTGCGTGCCCTACTGGACAGGCTCCCGAACCTGCGCCTGGCCGCGGGGGCGGCGGAAGGCGCGCGGATCACCAGTCAGACGGTGACGACGCTGCGCGGCCCCGACTCGCTTCCGGTCTACTTCGACCCGGCCTGACCAAGAGTTGCCTAGCCTGCTGCGCGCCTATTTCTGGGGCGGTCCCGGGCGAATCCGCGGACCACGTGAGCGCGCACGAATTCCGCCGCCACCTCGGGGTCGTCCATGTCCAGCGTCGACGACGGCGTGCTGAAGAGCGAAAAGAGTATGCGCGCAAACCATTCTCCGGCGGCCTCGACGTCGAGGTCCTTGCGGACCTCGCCGGTGAGCCTGGCGGCGGAAAGGTAGGGCGCGAAGAAATCGACGCACTCGCGCAGCAGCACCGCGGCGTCCTTGGTCAGCAGCAGGCTGATCGCGTCCTCATCAAAGTACTTCTCGGAGGCGATGACCCGCCGCGCCTGGGTCACGAACACCGCAGCGCGGCTCAGCTTGTCCTCCAGCGAGCTGCCCCGGTCCATCGCCTTGGACATCTCGCGGTAGAACCGCTCGGAGGCGTGTTCGGCGCACGCCTCGATGATGGCGGCCTTGTCGCTGAAGTACTCGTAGACGGTGCTGCGCGAAACGCCGGCCGTCCGGGCGATGTCGACGATCGTCGCCTTCTGCAGCCCCTGTCTGCGGAAGCAGGCATACGCGGACTCCACGATGAGCTCGCGGGTGTCGGTCGCCGGGGTGAAAGCCGAGGCCTGAGTCACGGCACCAGCGCCCCCCTGGGCACCAGCCCGGCGTCGGCTGCGGCGTAGGCGGCATTGACGTCGGCGAGATGTAACGGCCTGGGCATCAGCCGGCCGAACGGAAAGTCGGTGTGCTGCAAAAAGGACAGGCCGACCGCCAGCGTGGCCGGGTCGTAGAGCATGACGCCGCGCACGGACTTGTTGCCGTAGACCAGGACGCTCGGGTCGAGCTCGAACGTGCGCCCCATCCCGATATTGCCGACCTCGAGCAGCGTGCCACCGTTGTTGAGAAAGCCGACACCGTCGGGGATGACGCCCGGCACCCCGACGACCTCGAGCGCCCAGTCGGCGCCGTTGCCGTCGGTGTGCCGGCGGACCCGCTCCGTCACCTCGAAAGTGGAGATGCCGCCGGCGTCGATGCAGACGGTGGCGCCGAAATCGGCTGCGACATCGAGCCTTTCAGCGATCTTGTCGATGACGATGACTTCAGCCGCACCCGCGGTGCGCGCCACGGCGGCGGCGTTGATGCCCAGCCCACCCGCGCCCTGGATGACGACCGTGTCGCCCAGGCGCACATCACGCAGCGCGAACAAGACCTGGGCCAAGGCGCAATTCAGCGGGGCGACGGCTTCGTCGGGGAGGTCCTCGGGCACCTTGTACAACGGCTGCCGCCGGCTGGTGTAGTAGTACTCGCCGTGCGCGGCGACGAAGTGCGGCTCCTGCTCGTGGGTCCGGTATTCGCCGGCCATCAGGTTCTGGCACGCGTGGGAGCGGCCCCGCGCGCAGGCGTGGCACTGCCCGCAGGTCCAGAAGTACGGGGTGACGACGCGATCGCCGGCGGCGAGCGGCTTGCCGGTCGCGTCGGTGGTCAGCCCCTCGCCGAGTTCGGCTATCTCGCCGACCATTTCGTGGCCCAGGGCGAAGGGGCACGGCAATGGCAGCTCGCCGCGAAAGATGTGCAGGTCGGATCCGCAGATCCCGGCCATCCGCAGCTTGAGCGCCGCGGTTCCCGGCGCGGGCGCGGTGAGCGGGAATTCGGCCAGCTCGATCGGCCCCCCGGGCGCGGTCAACACCGCGAGCTTGGGCATGGGTCCCCCTCAGTCCGCTGGCGCGAGGATAAGTCCGCTGGTGGGCACGCCGGTTCCCGACGTGACGAGCACGTGCTCGACGCCCTCGACCTGGTTGGGGGAGGTCCCGCGCACCTGCCGCACGCCCTCGGTGATGCCGTTCATGCCGTGGATGTACGCCTCGCCGAGCAGCCCGCCGTTGGTGTTGATCGGAAATTCCCCGCCGAGCGACAGCCGCTCGACGGTGGCGAAGTCCTTGGCCTCACCGCGCCCGCAGAAGCCGAGCTCCTCGAGCTGCGTGAACACGAACGGCGTGAAATGGTCGTAGATGAAGGCGGTTTGGATGTCTTGGGGCTTGAGGCCCGAATCGCGCCACAGCTGGTTGGCGACTACCCCCATCTCCGGGAGACCGGTGATGTCCTCGCGGTAGTAGCTGGTCATCATCTCGCCCTCGCGGGCCGCGCCCTGGGCGGCCGCGGTGATCACCGCCGGCGGCTGCCGAAGATCCCGGGCGCGTTCGGCGCTGGTCACCACCAGAGCGACCCCGCCGTCGCTCTCCTGGCAGCAATCCAGCAGGCGCAGCACGGGTTCGATGATCCAGCGCGAATTCTGGTGGTCCTCCAGCGTGATCGGGCGCCGGTAGAACCAGGCGTCGGGATTGTTCGCCGCGTGCGCCCGGTCGACGACGGCGATGCGGCCGAAGTCCTCGTTGGTCACCCCGTAGGTCGACATGTAGCGCTGGGCGTGCAGCGCGACCCAGGCCGCGGGGGTGAGCAGCCCGAACGGCGCGTAATGCGCCATGAACAGCGGGGTCTCGGCGCTGGTGCGTCCGCTGCCGCCGAACCGCATGCCGGACCGCTCATTGAACGCGCGGTAGCACACCACCACATCGGCAACGCCGGTCGCGACGGCCATCGCCGCGTGCACCACCGTGCCGGCCGCCGCACCACCGCCGTGCGGCACCCGGGAGAAGAAGCTCAGGTCGCCGATGCCGACGCTGCGCGCCACGTCGATCTCGTCGCTGGCGTCCATGGTGAAGGTGACCATGCCCTCGACGTCACCGGGTGCCAGGCCGGCGTCATCGAGCGCGGCACTGACTGCCTCACAAGCCAATTGGAGCTCGCTACGCCCGGACTCCTTGGAGAACTCGGTCTGGCCGATCCCGACGATGGCGCAGCTGCCGGGCAGCGAGGAGCTCACGCGCCGGCCCCGTCGAGCAGGCTGAGCACCGCGGTGCCGGAGACGTGGTCGCCGAGGCTGTTGGAGCCCCTGAACGTCACCTCGACGAAGTTCTCCCCGTCCGAACCTTCGGTTTTAGAAGTCACGCTGCCGGTGAAGCGCAGCGGGTCATCGGGGAAGCACGGCACGCCGAGGCGGATCGACAGGTTCTTCACCATCGCCTCGGGTCCGGCCCAGTCGGTGAGGAAGCGCACGCAATACCCGTTGGTGGTCAGGATGTTCATGAACAGGTTCGGGGAGCCCTGCTTGTTGGCGTAGTCGCGGTCGTGGTGCACCGGCATGAAGTCCCGCGAGGCGATCGCGCCGGCGACGATCATCGTTGTGGTGATGGGGATTTCGAGGGTGGTCACCTCGTCCCCGACATCGATGTCGGCCCACTTGAGTGTCGAGCGGGGCTTGGCTGCTGTCATAGGGTCATCGGTTTCCTTCCGGATAGGTGCTGCCGATACCGGCCAGCTGGGCACTGGCGGGACCGAGGGTGAGCTCGTTGTGTTTGGCCCACAGGAAGTAGCGGTGCAGCGGATAGGTGACGTCGATCCCGATGCCGCCGTGGACGTGTTGGGTGGTGGCGGCGACCCGGGCGCCGGCCTCGGCGGCCCAGAACTTCGCGATGCGGGCCGCCCGCCGGGCCTCTTCCAAGGGCCGTCCCCGCGCGACGAGCCAGGCCGCATGCCAGGTGGTCCACCGGATCGCCTCGACGTCGATGAAGGCGTCGGCCATCCGCTGCTGCACCGCCTGAAAGCTGCCGATAGGTCGCCCGAATTGCTCACGCCCGCTGGTGTAGTCGGCCGCGATGCGCAACGCCCGGTCGGAGACGCCGAGCTGGATCGCGCACAGGCCGACCAGGGCGCGCGTGTAGAGCGACTCGATCGGCCCGTCGAGCCGGTCGTCCTCGGAAACTGTTGCGCCGTTGAGGAATACGTCCGCGTGCGGTTCTCCGTTGGTGGTCGCGACCGGCCGGACCTCGATGCCGTGGGCGTCGGTGGGCAGCAGGAACAGCCTCGCACCACCGTCGTCGGTAGCGGCCGGAACCACAATGGTGTCGGCGATTTGGGCGGCCGGCACCAGCTCCTTGGCACCGTCCAGCCGCCAGTTCGGGCCGTCACGGCGCGCGGTACAAGACGGCCTCAGCGGGTCGGAGCGGCCCGGCTCTTGCAGGCCCGCGCTCAGGATGCGGGTTCCCGCGACGACGCCCGGCAAAAACCGTCGCCGTTGCTCCGGGGTGCCGTGCCGGGCGATCGGGTCGGCGCCGAGCACCAGCGTCGCATACGCGGGCACCGGCGCGACGCTCCAGCCCACCTCGGCCAGCAGCACCCCGAGTTCCACGAAGCCGCCGCCTGTCCCGCCGACCGCCTCCGGCAGCGCCGTGCCCAACAGGTCGGCGGCCGCGAGCTCCCGCCACAGCGCCGCGTCAAACCGGGTCTCGCCCGCCTCCAGTTCGGTCAGCCGTTCGGGGGTGGCCCGGCGCTCGAAGATCTCGCGGGCGAGTTCGGCGATCGCCTCCTGCTCTTCGGTGAAGGTGAAATCCATTGTGCCACCTACTGACGAGGCCGGAACTGGTGCAGCACCAGGTCGTTATCGAAAGCCTGGTAGTAGACCTCGACCGGCATCCCGACCGTGATGTCGGCCGGGTCGATGCCGCACAGATTCGACACCAGCCGCACCCCTTCGTCGAGCTGGACCAGCGCCACGATGTACGGATAGTCGAAGAAGGGGAAGCGGGGTTCGTGCGGCATCACGTAGCTGTAGACGGTGCCGCGACCCGACGACTCGATCTCCTCCCACTGCAGGGAGCGGCATTTCGGACACATGGGCCGCGGCGGGTGGCGCAGCGCCCCGCAACCGCTGCACCGCTGGATCAGCAGCTTGTGCTCGCGCAGCCCGCTCCAGAAGAATTCGGTGTCCGGACTGATCGCCGGCGCCAGGCGGGGGGCCATCAGCGCGCCGGCCTGAATCGCAGCACGCGGAACCGCTGTCGCCCCAGCACCTCGCCGTTCTGGTCGGTGTAGGTGATCACCCAGGTCAAAAAGAAGCCGGTGCCCAGCGCCGTCTTCTTCTCGTCGGAGACGTCCTCGAACACCGACGTCGCGCTGATGACATCGCCCAGCCGGGGATAGCGTTCGATCTCGAACTCCGAGTTGGTCGCCACCGTGCTGGTGTACCCGGCCTCGTCGAGGAATGCCGTTGGGTTGCTGAGGATTTCGACGGGAGCGCCGCCCCGGTCGCCGATACCATCCAGCTTCGGGGACGGCATCGTCCAGGTCTGCAGCATGACCGGCGGCGACACGATGCCGCCGAACCGCGACGACGCCGCGAACTCCGGATCGAGGTAGACGGGGTTCATGTCGTCGAGCGCGTGGGCCCAGTGCCGGATCATCGGCTGGTTGACCGGATCCGGTGCCACCGAGGGCTTTCCGGTCCCGCCGGTGGGCTTGCCGACGAGCTCGCGCAGCTTCGCAAGCACCTCGGAGTCTTGATCGGTCACGATCCTCCTGATTTGTCTGGGGCCCGAAGGTCTCGGGGTGCCCTCGGCATGCCCAATCCGGCCATGGCAATGATGTCACGCTGAATCTCGTTGGCGCCGCCCCCGAACGTGTTGATGACCGCCCAGCGATATGCGGATTCCAGGGCGCCGCGCAAGGGTGCATCGTCGCCGCGGCGGACCCCGTTGCCGTCGAGCACTTCCAGCAGCTGACGGGCGACCTGCTGGGTGAGCTCGGTGCCGAAAACCTTGGCGGCCGACGCTTCTCCCATGTTCAGCGCGCCCTTGGTCATGGCCGCGTTGACTCGCGCGTTGACGAGTTTGTACGCGGCGACCTGCGCTTCGACCCGGGCCAGCGCGAGCCGCACCCATGGCCGGTCGATGACGCGCCCGCCGTCGAGCTCGGTGGCGGTGGCCCAGTCCAGGGTCTTCTCGAACAGCGGCTCGAGCGCGCCGAGGTTGCCCAGGGCGGCGCGTTCGAAGTTCAACTGGGTGGTGATCAGTTGCCACCCGTGGTTTTCGCCGGCCACGATCGCGCTCGCCGGGACACGCACGTCGTCGTAGAACGTGTAGAAGGTGGAGATGCCCGGCATGGTGTGCAGCGGCTGCCAGGAGAGTCCGGGCGACGAGGTCGGCACGATGAAGATGGAAATGCCCTTGTGCTTCTTCGCGTTCGGATCGGTGCGTGCCGCCAGCCAGATGTAGTCGGCGTACGCGGCGCCGCTGGTGAACATCTTCTGGCCGTTGATCACGTAATCCGGGCCGTCGCGCACCGCCGTGGTCCGCAGCGACGCCAGGTCGCTGCCCGCCCCGGGCTCCGAGTAGCCGATCGCGAACTCCACGCTGCCGTCGAGGATCGCCGGCAGAAACGTCCGCTTCTGCTCCTCGGTGCCGTACTGCATGAGCGTCGGCCCGACGGTGTTGAGCGTCACCAGCGGGATCGGGGCGCCGACCCGCTGCGCCTCCTCGGCGAAGATGAACTGCTCGATCGCCGAGAATCCCCGTCCGCCATACTCTTTGGGCCAACCGACACCCAGCAGCTTGGCCGCAGCCAGGGCGCGTACGCATTCGCGCACCTCGGGGCCGCCCTCCATGCGTGCACCGAGCGCCATGGTGCGTTCGGGCGTCATCACCTTCTCCAACGCGGCGCGGATCTCGGCGCGCAGCCGCTGTTGCCCGGGCGTGTAGTCGAGTTCCATCACCCCGCCGTCCCGAGCCGCACCGGCATCCGCTTGACGCCGGGCACCATCGTGGCGCGCATCCGGTCGACCGCGCCGACCAGCTCCAGCCTGGGGAACCGCCGCAGCAGCTCGTCGAACATGACCGTGGCCTCCAGTCGTGCCAATTGCGCACCGACGCAAGAGTGTTCACCGCAGCCGAACGCGATGTGCGGATTCGGGTGGCGGGTCACCTCGAACTCCTCGGAGTCCACGCCGAAGATGTCCTCGTCGCGGTTGGCCGACCCGTACAGCATCACCACCGTGTCGCCTTCGGCGATCAGCTGCCCGCGAATCTCGACGTCGGCCGTTGCGGTGCGCGCCATGTGCACCACCGGGCTGTTCCAGCGCAACATCTCCTCGACCGCGCCCGGGATCAGCGACCGGTCCTCGACCAGCAGCCGGCACTGGTCGGGGTGCGCGATCAGCGCCAAGGTGCCCAAAGCGATAAGGTTGCGGGTGGTTTCGTTGCCGGCGACCAGCAGCAGGAACGCGAAGTTCAGCAGGTCCTCATCGGTGAGGCGGACCCCGTCGATCTCCGCTCCGGCCAGAACCGACAGCAGGTCGTCGCGGGCGTCGACGCGCCGGGCCGCGATCAGCTTCTGGAAGTACTCGAACAGCTGCCCCATGGCCACCAGCGGGTCGAGCTCGATCTCCGGGTCGGCGGTCCCGGTGGCGGCGTCCGACCAGGCCCGGAATTGCTCCCAGTCGTCGGGCGGGGCGCCGATGAGCTCGGCGATCATCCGGGTGGGCAGCGGCGCGGCGATCTCCTCGGCGAACTCGTGGGCGGAGTCGGGCTGGACGCCGTCGAGGATGCCCCGCACGATCTCGCGGATCTTCGGCTCCAACACGGCCACCCGCCGCCGGGTGAACCCCGAGTTGATCAGCTTGCGCATCTGCCGGTGCCGCGGCGGGTCGGTGAAGATCAGGCTGCCCGGCTGGACCGGGCTCGGCATGTTCGGGTCGGGGATGGTGATGCCCCGGGTGGACGAGAACAGCGCCGGGTTGCCCGACACGAAACGGATGTCCTCGTACTTCAGCAGCGCCCAGAAGTTGGTGACGTCGTTCCAGCACACCGGCGACGCCGCGCGCAACTCCCGGTACGCCGGGTACGGGTCGCCGGCGTAGAAGTCGGGGGAGTGCAACAGAGAAGCGGGAAAAGTAGTCCGCACGGCCGGCCTCCCTGAACGGCGATCCGACACATCGAGGCAATGTGTCTTGCGACGTTGTGTCTACTCTGGCATGGCCGCGGCTGTCAACACGTTCGCAACGCCATGAAATAGCGGGAAATTCGCTGTATTGATGATTGACGGCGGGGACGCGGGGGGTGAACACTGGCTCTCTAGATGACCGACATTCGGGTAAGGACGCACATGGCCGAGCTGCAACCTCCGGGACCACTTGCCGACTCCTACCAGCTCTACATCGACGGCAGCTGGGTCGAACCGGAGGGCGGTCGCTACGACGACATCGACCCCGCCACCGAACAGACCATCGCCGCCGCGCCCGACGCCAGCGTCGCGCAGGTCGGCGAGGCGATCGCCGCGGCGCGCCGGGCCTTCGACAGCGGGCCGTGGGCGACCACCGGCCCCGAAGAGCGGGCCGCCTGCCTCAACCAACTCGGCGAAGCCCTGGGCAGGCACGCCGACGAGTTCTTCGCGCTGTCGCAGGCGGAGTGGGGCTGCGTCGAAAACGAGCGGATGATGCAGATCGACGGCGCCGGATACATGTCCATGCACGCGGCCCAGCTCGCCACCAAGTTGACCGACGAGCCGGTCAGCGGCGTCGGCGCCGGAACGACGCTGCTGCGGCGCGAGCCGCTCGGCGTCGTATCCATCCTGACGCCGTGGAACTTCCCGCACTGCCTCAACGTCATGAAGGTGAACAACGCCTTGGCGGCCGGCAATACCGTCGTGCTCAAGCCCTCGCCGCTGACGCCGCTCGCAGGGCTGGCGCTCGCGCGCGTCATCGACGAGGAGACCGACATCCCGCGCGGGGTGGTCAACGTCGTCACGCCGTCGGGACTCGAGGCCGCGCGGCTGCTCACCACCGACCCGCGCGTCGACATGGTCAGCTTCACCGGCAGCTCGGCCGTCGGCTGCGAGGTCATGCGCGCCGCGGGCGACGCCATGAAGCGGCTGTTGCTGGAGTGCGGCGGAAAGTCGGCGAGCATCGTGCTCGACGACGCGCAGGTGACCGACGAGATGCTGCGGCAGATGCTGTTCGACTGCTGCTCGCTGCACGCCGGGCAGGCCTGCATCCTGCACAGCCGGCTCCTGGTTCCCGACTCGCTGCACGACGACCTCGTCGACCGGCTCGTCGCGCTCGCCCGCGACGTGAAAGTCGGCGACCCCAGGGACCCCGGGGCGCAGATGGGGCCGCTGATCAGCGCGGCGCAGCGGGACCGCGTCCAGGCCCACGTCGACGGGGCGGTCAACGACGGGGCCAAGCTCGCGACCGGCGGCGGCCGTCCGGCCGGCCTGGACGTAGGGTTCTACTTCGAGCCGACGATCCTCACCGACGTCGACCCGGATTCGACGATCGCCCAGGAGGAAGTCTTCGGGCCCGTGCTGTCGGTGCTGCGCTACTCCGACGACGACGACGCGGTCGCGATCGCCAACAACTCGCGCTACGGGCTCTCCGGGGCCGTGTGGGCAGCCGACGTGGAACGGGCCGTCGGCGTAGCACGGCGCATCCGCACCGGCCAGGTCGCGGTCAACGGCGTCGGCCCCGGTGACGCGCCGTTCGGCGGCTTCAAGCTGAGCGGGTTCGGCCGGGAGAGCGGCGGAGTCGTCGGCCTGCACCAGTACATGGAGATGAAGGCCATCGGGATTCCCGCATGACGGGTCCCCTCGCCGGGATCCACGTCGTCGAATTCGCCCACGAGATTGCGGGCCCTTACGCCGCAAAGCTTTTCGCCGACCTCGGCGCCGCGGTCACCAAGATCGAGCCTCCCGCCGGCGACCCGCTGCGCCGCTGGGGCCCGTTCCCCGGCGGGGTTCGCGACCCGCAGCGCTGCGGCCTGTTCGAGTACCTCAACGCCGGAAAACGCGCCGCCACACTGGATTTGGCCCGGCCCGACGACCTGGCGGCCGCCCGCGAGCTGATCGCGGGGGCGCAGGTGGTGGTCGAGGATTTCGGGCCCGGGACGCTGGAGGGCTGGGGACTGGACCCCGACACCCTGGGCCGGCTCAACCCGAACCTGGTGCTGCTTCGCATTTCCGCCTTCGGCCAGACCGGGCCGTGGCGCCATCGGCCGGCCACGCCGCTGACCCTGCAGGCGGCATCGGGGTGGATCAGCGCCAGGGACCCGGGGCGCCCACCGGTCCAGGTCGGCGCCCGCATCTCGGAGTACGTCGCGGGCGGCTACGCCGCGCTGGGTGCGCTGACCGCGCTGCGGCTGGGACCCGCCGGCGGTGTCAGGCAGGTCGACGTCTCCCAGTTGGAAGCGCTGCTGTCGACGCTGCCGTACCCGATGCTGATGGCGCAGCGGATGCAGCGCCTGGGCCTGCCCGCGAACCTGAGGTCGGCCCCGATGCTGGGGGTCGTGCGGGCCGCCGACGGGTGGGTCGGGATCAACTGCCTGACCGGCCAGCACTGGCTCGACGTGTGCGCGATGCTCGGCCTGCCCGAGTACGGCGAGCAGCAGCTCGCGATCATGATGGGCGGCCCCGAGCGGGACGAATTCTTCGCGAAGGCGCGGCCGTTGCTCGCCGCGCAGACCGTCTCCGAGATCGTGGAACTCGGCCAGGCGCTGCGCATTCCGGCCGCCCCGGTCAACGACGGCGCCACCGTGCTGGACTGTCCGCAGTACGCCAAGCGGGGATTCTTCATCGATGGCGGCGGATTTCAACGTCCCGGCACGCCGTTCCGGTTGGGCGCGAGCGTAACGCCACGGCGAAATTCCGCGCCGGAAATCACCATGGCGTCACACTCGCGGCCGGAACCCTTTGGGGGACTAAAGGTGCTCGATCTGACCACGTTCTGGGCCGGGGCGTATCTCACCTGCTACCTGGGCGCGTTCGGCGCCGACATCGTCAAGGTCGAGTCGATCCAGCGGCCGGACGGGCATCGCTATTCGGGCGCGTTCGCCTACGAGGGCGACGACTGGTACGAGCGCAGCCCCATTTGGCAGGGCACCAACCTCAACAAGCGCGGTCTCACGCTCGACCTGACCACGCAGCGGGGCCTGGACATCGCCCGCCGGCTGGCCGCGCGGGCCGACGTCGTCGTGGAGAACTTCTCACCGCGAGTGGTCGAGCAGTTCGGCTTGGACTACGACTCGCTGGTGGCGCTGAAGCCCGACGTGATCGCCGTGCGGATGCCGGGATACGGGCTGCACGGCCCCTGGCGTGACTACGTCGGCTGGGCGCTGAACTTCGAGCAGACCTCGGGGATGTCGGCGGTCACCGGTTACGCCGACGGGCCGCCGTGCAACCCGCAGGGGCCGGCCGATCCGATCGTCGGCGTGCACGCCGGGGTCGCGCTGCTGGCCGCGCTCGAGCACCGGAGCCGCACCGGGGAGGGCCAGCTCATCGAGATCGCCCAGATCGAGGTCGCTGCGTGCGTGACTGCCGAGCCGGTGATCGAGTACTCGATGAACGGCGTCGTGCGCGCGCGGGAGGGCAATCGCCGGCGTGGTTACCTGCAGGGCGTCTACCCGACGAACGCGGAAGGAGTATGGGTGGCGCTGTCACTGCCCGAGGACCCGGACGTCGACCACGACGCATTCGACGACTCGGTTGCCGCCTGGACCCGCACCCAGGCGCCGGAGGCGATCGTGGAAACCCTTGCTGCCCAGGGCATCCCGGCCGAAGAGGTGATCGCCGGTGACCGGATGTATGACATGGCTCAGCTCGACGCGCGCGGATATTACGAGGAGCTCGTACATCCCGTCACCGGAGCGCACCGCTATCCCGGGTGGCCGTTTCGCGTCACCCCCGGCCCGGCGCGCCACCACCGCAGCGCCCCGCCGACGCTGGGCCGGCACAACGACGAGATCCTGCGCGGGCTCGGCCTTTCCGACGACGAGCTGGCCGCCCTGCGCGCCGAGCGGGTCATCGGCGAGCGGCCGCTGAACGCGTAGCCGCCCGGCTTTGTGATAGCGCCCGCGATACCGCTTTCGCCAACCGTCAACGGTCCTGGAGACAGCCCGGTGCGCCTTTGGTAAACGGCTCGCCACATGAAAGGCTGCTGGGCATGGTCATCGAGATCGCTCGCCCCAAGCTCGAAGGCAACATCGCGGTCGGCGAGGACCGCCAAATCGGTTTCGCCGAGTTCGGCGCCCCCTGGGGTCGCGCGGTCTTCTGGTTGCACGGAACTCCCGGCGCCCGCCGGCAGATCCCGATCGAGGCCCGGGTCTACGCCGAACAGCACAACATCCGCCTGATCGGGATCGACCGGCCGGGCATCGGCTCGTCGACGCCCCACCGGTACGAGAACATTCGGGCCTTCGGCGAAGACTTGCGCACGATCGCCGACACGCTGGGCATCGACAAGATGGCCGTCATCGGCCTGTCCGGCGGCGGCCCCTACGCGCTCGCGTCCGCCGCGGTGATGCCCGATCGCGTGGTGGCGGCCGGCGTGCTCGGCGGCGTGGCGCCCTTCCTCGGCGAGGAGGGGATCACCAGCGGTCTGATGAACCTGGGTAAGCGGGCGGCGCCGCTGCTGCGGCTGGGGGGCGACCCGCTGCGCATCGGCGCGAGCCTGGTGATCCGGATGATCCGTCCGGTCGCGAATCCCGCGCTGTATCTGTATGCCGCGGTGTCGCCGGAGGCCGACCGGCGGCTGCTCACCCGGCCCGAGTTCGCCGCCATGTTCCTCGACGACCTGCTCAACGGCAGCCGCAAGCAATTGGCGGCCCCCTTCAACGACATCATCCTGTTCACTCAGGACTGGGGCTTCCGGCTCGACGAGGTCAAGGTCCCGGTCCGCTGGTGGCACGGCGACAGCGACCACATCGTTCCCTTCGCCCACGGTGAGCACGTCGTCTCCATGCTGCCCGACGCCGAGCTGTTCGTGCTGCCCGGCGAAAGCCATCTCGCCGGGCTGGGCCGCGGCGAGGAGATCCTGTCCACCCTGATGAAGATCTGGGACGAGGGGGCCTGACGGCGCCGGGTAACCTGCAGACGTGCTGCTCGCGTCGCTCAATCCCTCGGCCGTCACCACCACCGACATCGCCGACGCAGTGCGGATCGACGGGGCGACGCTCAGCCGCAGCGACTTGGTCGGCGCCGCGACGTCGGTGGCCGAGCGGGTCGCCGGCGCGAACCGGGTCGCGATCCTGGCCACGCCGACCGCGTCCACCGTGCTGGCCGTCACCGGTTGCCTGACCGCCGGCGTGCCCTTCGTGCCGGTGCCCTCCGATGTCGGAGTGGCCGAGCGCCGGCACATGCTCACCGACTCCGGGGCGGAGGCGTGGCTGGGCCCGGAACCCGAGAATCGTGACGGGCTGCCGCACATCCCGGTTCGCTTGCACGCCCGCTCCTGGCACCGCTACCCCGAGCCGCGGCCCGAGGCGACCGCGATGATCGTCTACACCTCGGGCACCACCGGGCTGCCCAAGGGCGTGGTACTGAGCCGACGCGCGATCGCCGCCGACCTCGACGCGCTGGCCGACGCCTGGCAGTGGACGGCCGACGACGTCCTGGTGCACGGCCTGCCGCTGTTCCACGTGCACGGCCTGGTACTGGGCCTGCTGGGATCGCTGCGGATCGGAAACCGCTTCGTGCACACCGGAAGACCGACACCGGCCGGCTACGCGCAGGCCGCCGGGACCCTGTACTTCGGGGTGCCCACGGTGTGGTCGCGGGTG
>Ga0335069_10006782_pt1 | contig 16601 bp, 27 predicted proteins | sample Lox_Sample_11_FD_206714 | JGI IMG/M metagenome (GOLD analysis project Ga0335069, IMG submission 206714) | Soil microbial communities from Loxahatchee National Wildlife Refuge, Florida, United States - Lox_Sample_1.1 | ecosystem: Environmental > Terrestrial > Soil > Wetlands | place: USA...
GATTTTTGACATGGCTCGCCGCCAGGGCATGCCATTGGTCGTGACGGACGAGGCCGGGAAGAGTCCGGTGGTCGTTTTGCCGCTCGAAGTTTATGAAGCCCTCATCGAAGGAGGAGGCTCGGCACCGGAAATCTTCAAGCCAACCGGCATCCCAAATTCATCCCCAAAAAACATTGAAATAAGCATGGAAGAACGGTTCTATATTGAACCCCTGGAGGATCAAGAAAATACCTAAGGTTAGATAAAAAATAATAATCCACATGACCAAAGGGCCGACCCCTTGCGTTTCTTTGCGTCCTCTGTTATCCTTCTGGCACTCGCAAATCGCGAAACTTATTTTAACTAAGCCAAACTCACGCTTCGTTCCTATGGCGGACAAATTCCTGCGCTCGAAGCCGCACGTCAACATCGGCACCATTGGCCACGTTGACCACGGCAAGACCACCACCACGGCGGCCATTTTGACCGTCCTTGGTGCCCACGGCATGACGGCCCAGAAAAAGGGCATCGACGATCTCGACAAGGCTCCTGAATCCAAGGCTCGTGGTATCACCATCGCCACGGCTCACACGGAGTACGAATCCGAAAAGCGCCACTACGCGCACGTCGACTGTCCGGGACACGCCGACTACATCAAGAACATGATCACGGGTGCCGCCCAGATGGACGGCGCGATCTTGGTCGTGTCCGCCACGGATGGTCCGATGCCGCAGACGCGTGAGCACATCCTTTTGGCCCGCCAGGTCGGCGTGCCGGCCATCGTCGTCTTCTTGAACAAGTGCGACATGGTGGATGATCCGGAACTGATCGACCTCGTCGAGCAGGAAGTCCGCGACCTCCTCACCAAGTACGAATTTGACGGCGAACACACCCCGGTCATCCGCGGTTCGGCCCTCAAGGCCCTCCAGAACCCGATGGATGAAGCCGCTTCCAAGCCGATTCTCGACTTGATCAAGGCATGTGACGAGTGGATTCCGGAACCGGTCCGCGAAACGGACAAGCCGTTCCTCATGCCGGTGGAAGACGTGTTCTCGATTGAAGGCCGCGGCACCGTGGTGACCGGCCGTATCGAGCGCGGCATGATCAAGATCAACGAAGAAGTGGAAATCGTCGGTCTCGGCGAAACCCAGAAGACGGTCGTTACGGGTATCGAGATGTTCAACAAGCAGCTCGACGAAGGTATGGCCGGTGACAACGCGGGTCTCTTGCTCCGCGGCGTCAAGAAGGAAGACATCGAACGCGGTATGGTGCTCGCAAAGCCGGGCTCCATCACCCCGCACACCGAATTCGAAGGCGAAATTTACGCGCTGACGAAGGAGGAAGGCGGCCGCCACAAGCCGTTCGTCACGGGCTACAAGCCGCAGTTCTACATCCGCACGACGGACGTGACCGGCGAAGTGACCCTTGCTCCGGACGTCGCCATGGTCCAGCCGGGCGACACCGTGAAGATCACGGTCAAGCTCATCACTCCGGTCGCCATCGAAGACAAGATGCGCTTCGCCATCCGCGAAGGCGGCAAGACGGTCGGTGCCGGTGTCGTTACCAAGATCATCAAATAATGAACTAGCGAGAGGGAGTTTCCCCCTCTCCGCCGATCGCCTGACTCGTTCGGGAGATCAGAGGAGAAGGGGAATGCCATGGCTTCCTCATCCATACCCATGTCCGCTGACACGAAGAAGGCGTCCGCCAAGGACGCGGCCCCGAGCCATCGCGTGCGCATCAAGATCCGCGCATACGATCACAAGATCATCGATCAGGCCACGAAGACCATCATCGAAACGGCCGAGCGCTCCGGCGCCAAGGTCATCGGTCCGGTCCCGCTACCGACGGAAAAGAAGCGCTGGACGGTCAACCGCTCCACCTTCGTTCACAAGAACGCGCGCGAGCAGTTCGAAATGCGTATTCACAAGCGCATCGTGGACATCCTCGATCCGAACGCGAAGACCATCGACGCCCTGACGTCGCTCAACCTTCCGGCCGGCGTCGACGTGGAGATTAAAATGTAAGGTTTACAACCAAGTTCGATCCCAAGGAGAAAGTTCCTCCGATTATTCATCGGTGCGATAACCTCCCTGCAGTGCATCGAAATCGATTACCACAGCGGGTTTCCAAACCTGGAATGTGTAGGCGATTTCCGATCGCCTGCGGATTCCAGGTTTTATGAAATTCATTCTCGCCAAAAAGCTCGAAATGACGCAGGTGATCCGTCCCGATGGGACGGTCGTTCCGGTTACCCTGGTCCAGGCTGGACCGTGCGTTGTGACCCAGGTGAAGACGGTTGAAAAGGATGGCGTGTCGTCCGTGCAGGTCGGATTCTTGCCCGCGAAGACCCTCAACAAGCCGGAAGCCGGCCATTTGAAGGATCTTCCGCAGATGTCCGAGTTGCGCGACTTCCGCGTTGAAAATCCGGAGATGAAGCGCGGTGACGCCATCGAGGCTTCCGTGTTCCAGCCGGGTGACATGGTGAATGTGACGGGTGTGTCGAAAGGCAAGGGGTTCCAGGGCGTCGTCAAGCGCCATGGATTCCACGGCCATCCGACCAGCCACGGTCACAAGGACCAGGCGCGCATGCCGGGCTCGATCGGTGCCGGTGGTCCGCAGCACGTGTTCAAGGGCCGCCGCATGGCCGGCCACATGGGCCACAGCCAGACCACGGTTCAGAAGTTGCAGGTGGTGGAAGTGCGCGACGGCGGCATCCTTGCCATCAAGGGTGCGGTTCCGGGCGCCCGCCACACCGTGCTTGAAATCGTTTCCGCTTCCTAATCCTATGCCCAGCGTTTCTCTCTATACGATGGAAGGCAAAGCCAACGGCGAGATGTCTCTCCCGGAGGCGCAGTTCGGCGTGAAGGTGAAGCCTTCCGTCGTGCATGAAGCCCTCCTCGCCCAGCAGGCCAACCGCCGCAAGGCGATCGCCCACACCAAGACCAAGGGCGAAGTCCGCGGTGGCGGCAAGAAGCCGTGGAAGCAGAAGGGGACCGGCCGCGCGCGCCAGGGTTCCACCCGCAACCCGCAGTGGGTTGGCGGTGGTGTGGCCTTTGGTCCGCGTTCCGATCGCAACTTCTCGGTGAAGATCAACCGCAAGACCAAGCAGAAGGCCCTGTTCATGGCGCTTTCCGACAAGGTCAACCAGAAAAACCTGCTCGTCATCGAGTCGATTAAGACCGAACCGGCCAAGACCAAGGCGGTTGCGACGCTCGTGAGCAAGCTGCCGCTCGGCAAGACGACGTTGCTCGTCGCCCCGGCGTCCAACGCCTCGCTCATGCGCATGGTGCGCAACATGCCGAACGTGACGCTTGTCACGGCGCAATCGGTGAACCTCGAAGACGTGATGAAGCATCGCTCGGTCGCATTCCTCAAGGATGCGGTCGCGGCCTTCGAGAAGATCTACGCATAATATGGCTATCCTCGACGTGTTGAAGAAGAAGCCGGCCGCCAAAAAGGCCCCGGCCAAGAAAGAGAAGAAGACGGAGGAAGCTCCGGCCGCTTCGACGACCTCGGCTTCGGCCACGAAAGCGGGTAACCGCCTCGCCAATCTCGTACTCGTGCGCCCGCACGTGAGCGAGAAGGCCGCGCGCCTGGCCGACCGCGGCACCTACGTGTTCGACGTCGCCGCGGACGCGGAGAAAGTTTCCATCCGCAAGGCGGTGGAGTCGCTCTACGGCGTCAACGTGACCGATGTCCGCATCATCAATCTCTCCGGAAAGCCGGTGCAGCGCGGACGCCGCGTGTCGCGCCGTCGCGATCTCAAGAAGGCGCTCGTCACCCTGAAGAAAGGGCAGACGATCGCGATCTACGAAGGCGTCTAATCCTATGCCGATCAAGAAATACCGTCCCGTCACCAAAGGCGCCCGCGCGAGTTCGGTCCAGACGTTTCATGACGTCACGACCAACGAACCGGAGCCCACGCTGATCACGACGAAGAAACAGTTCGCCGGTCGCACCGGCGGCAAGATCACCGTTCGCCACCAGGGCGGCGGCCACAAGCGCTTCCTGCGCGACGTGGACTTCATCCGCAATCGCTTTGACATTCCGGCCACGGTGAAGACGGTCGAGTACGACCCGAACCGCGGCGCCCGCATCTCTCTCATCGTCTATAAGGACGGCGTGAAGAGCTACATTCTTCAGCCGGACGGCTTGAAGGTGGGTGACACGGTCGTGTCCTCGCAGAACGAGGCGGAAATCCAGGTGGGCAACCGCCTGCCGCTGGCCAAGATTCCGGTCGGTACCCCGGTGCATTCCGTGGAACTGGTCCCGGGCAAGGGCGGTCAGCTCGGTCATGGCGCCGGCTCTCGCATCGAGTTCATGGCTGTGGAAGACCAGTGGGCCGTGCTCAAGCTTCCTTCCGGCGAAATGCGCCGCGTCCCGAAGTCCTGCATGGCCACGATCGGCACGGTGTCGAACCCCGACTGGCATCTCGTCCGCTGGGGCAAGGCCGGCCGCATGCGCTATCGCGGCATCAAGCCGACGGTGCGCGGCAAGGTCATGAACCCGGTCGATCACCCGCACGGTGGTGGTGAAGGCAAGCATCCGATCGGTATGAAGTACGCGAAGACGAAGTGGGGCAAGCACGCGCTCGGCGTGAAGACCCGCCGCCGCAAGCTCGCATCCGACAAGTTCATCATCCAGCGCCGCAAGGGCAAGACTCTCTAATCACTATGTCTCGCAGTCTCAAGAAAGGTCCGTTCACGGATGCGAAGCTCTTGGCCAAGGTGGCCAAGGCCGGTCCGGGTTCGAAGACCGTCATCAAGACCTGGTCGCGCGCCTCGACCATCACCCCGGCCATGGTCGGGATGACCTTCGGCGTGCACAACGGCAAGCAGCACATCAACGTGTTCGTCGTCGAGAACATGGTGGGCCACAAGCTCGGCGAGTTTTCGCCGACCCGCAAGTTCACCAAGCATGGCGGTAAGCTCGCCAAGGCGGATGCGGCCGCTCCGGCCGCCGCGCCGGCCCCGGCTCCCGCCGCCAAGAAATAATCTATGGAAGTCAAAGCCTCTCTGCGCCATCTCCGCCAGTCGCCCCGCAAGGTGCGCCTCGTGGTGAATACGGTCCGCGGCCTCTCGGTCTCGGCCGCTGAAACGCGCCTCACGTTTTTGCCGAAGCACGCGGCCAAGCCCGTGCTGAAGCTGTTGCGTTCCGCGATCGCCAATGCGGAGCACAACTTCAAGCTCGACAAGCACGACTTGTACGTCCGCCACATCGTGGCTGACGCCGGTCCGACCTTGAGCCGCTGGCGCGCCCGCGCCTTCGGCCGCGCCGCGCCGATCCGCAAGCGCACGACGCACGTGACCCTGGTCCTCGCGACCAAGGGTGACGCCGCGCCGGCCGCGGAGAAGAAGACGGCCGCGAAGGCTCCCGCCAAGAAGGCGGCTGCCAAGAAGACCACCAACTAATATGGGTCACAAAGTCCATCCCAAAATTTTCCGCATCAACACGACGACCACGTGGCCGTCGCGCTGGTTCGCGCGCGAAGAGGCCTACCGCACCCAGCTGCGCCAGGACCTCGGCATCCGCCAGTTCCTCATGAAGGAGCTGAAGGATTCGGCTGTGAACCGCATCGACATCGAGCGCTCGCGCGGGCTCATCACCGTCACGGTGCATTCGGCCAAGCCGGGTCTCGTGATCGGCCGCTCCGGCGACGGCATCGAGGCGTTGAAGAAGAAGCTCTTGAAGAAGTTCTTCCCGATGTCCGCCAAGACCGTCAAGGTCAATCTGACCGTGGTCGAGGTGGGCCGCCCGTCGCTCGAAGCCGCGCTCGTGGTGCAGGGCGTCATCGCGGATCTCGAACGCCGCATGCCGTTCCGCCGCGTCTTGAAGATGGCGATCGAGCGCGTGAAGAAGGGCGGCGCCCTCGGCGTGAAAATCGCCGTGTCCGGCCGCCTGAACGGCGCGGAAATCGCCCGCCGCGAATGGCTCGCCTGGGGCAAGATTCCGCTCACGAACCTCCGCGCGGATATCGATTACGCGAACGACTTCGCCCGCACCATGGCCGGCGCCATCGGCGTCAAGGTCTGGATCTACCGCGGTGACGTGTTCGCGCAGGACCGTCTGAACCAGTACCAGCCGACGACCCCGGCCCGCCGCCGCGACCGTTCGGATGCGCCGCGCCGCGATGAACGCGCGCCGGCCGCCTAACCCTCCACCCATATGTTGATTCCCAAAAAGGTCAAACATCGCAAGTGGCACAAAGGGCGCGCCCGCAACATCCGCCACGCGACCGACAAGATCGAACTCGCGTACGGACCGTACGGCCTCAAGGCCCTGACCCCCGCCTGGGTGTCGAGCCAGGAGATCGAAGCCGGCCGCCGCGTGCTCACGCGCTACATCAAGAAGGGCGGCAAAGTCTGGATCCGCGTGTTCCCGGACAAGCCCATCACCAAGAAGGGGAATGAAACCCCGATGGGCGCCGGCAAAGGCGCGGTCGACCACTACGTCGCCGTTGTGAAGCCGGGCACCATCATTTACGAGATGGACGGCATCTCGGCCGCTGAGGCCAAGACCGCGCTCCAGAGCGCCGCCTACAAGATTTCGGCCGTCTGTAAATTCGTCAGCAAATAATATGGAAGCCAAGGAACTCAAATCCAAGTCGCCGGCCGAGCTCGTCCGCATGGCGGACGAACGCCGCGCCGAGCTCCGCGCGCTGCGCTTCAAAGTCGCCACGCGCCAGCACGGCAAGGTCCGCGACCTGCGCCGCATCCGCAAGGAGATCGCCCTGATCGAAACGGCGAAACACGCCGCCACTCCCAACGCCTAACCTATGAATTCACTCACCACTCCCATCTCGAGCCGCCGCCTGCAAGGCGTCGTCGTTTCGACGTCGATGCAGAAGACGGCCGTGGTGCGCGTGGACCGTCGCCTGGCGCATCCGAAGTACGGCAAGTACTTCACGCGCTCGACGAAATTCAAGGTCCACGACCCGGACGGCAAGGCCAAGCTCGGCGATACGGTCGAATTCGCCGAATGCCGCCCGCTCTCGCGCGACAAGCGCTGGGTGTTCGTCTCCACCGTTTCCGTCGCCAAATAATATGGTCCAACATCGTGCCATGCTGTCCGTCGCGGACAACACCGGAGCCAAGTTGCTCCAGGTGATCCACGTCCAGGGCGGCTATAAAAAGCGCTACGGCAAACTCGCCGAAGTCGTGACCTGCGTTGTGAAGGAAGCTTCCCCGCGCGGTCTCGTGAAGAAGTCGGACATCGTCCATGTCGTCTTGGTGCGCACCCGCAAGGAAACGCGCCGCGCCGACGGTACCTATGTCCGCTTCGACGACAATGCCGGCGTGATCATCGATCCGAAGTCCAAGGATCCGAAGGGCACCCGCATCTTCGGCCCGGTGGCGCGCGAATTGCGCACCCGTGGCTTCGCCAAGATCGTCTCGCTCGCCCCGGAAGTCGTCTAACCCTATGTCCAAATTCCAACTCAAAACCGGCGATGTCGTGATCGTCACGGCCGGCAAAGACAAGGGCAAGCAGGGCAAAGTCCTGCAGGCGTTTCCGAAGCTCAACCGCGTCGTGGTCGAAGGCGTTCGTCTGACCAAGCGCCATCTCCGCACGCGCAAGCAGGGAGAGAAAGGCCAGATCGTCGAGATCTCGATGCCGATCCACGCTTCGAATGTGATGCCGGTCGGCCCGAAGGGCAAGGGCATCCGCCACAACAAGGCCAAGGCCGCCAAGTAATATGACGCTCAAAGAACGCTACTCCAAGGAAATCCGCCCGATGCTCATGAAGGAGCTCGGCATTTCCAACATCATGGCCGCGCCGAAGGTCACCAAAGTCACGGTGTCCGTGGGTTTGTCGCAGGCAATCAAGGATCCGAAGGTGATGGAGCTCGTCGAAACGACGCTGCGCCGCATCACGGGCCAGAAGCCGGTGAAGACCAAGGCCAAGAAGTCCATCGCGAGTTTCAAGATTCGCGAGGGCCAGATCGTCGGCATCATGGTGACGCTGCGCGGCGACCGCATGTGGGACTTCCTCACGCGCTTCACGCAGTTCACCTTTCCGCGCATCCGCGACTTCCGCGGCATCTCGGACAAGGCCGTCGATGACCAGGGCAACCTGTCGATCGGCTTCAAGGAACATCTGGCCTTCCCGGAAATCCGCACCGACGAAGTCGAGCGCGTGCACGGGCTCCAGGTGACCATTACTTCGACGGCCGGCACCCGCAAGAACGGCCTCGCGCTGTTCAAGGCGCTCGGGTTCCCTTTCACCGCGTAATCCTATGGCTACTCAAGCTCAAATCGCCAAATCCAACCGCAAGCCGAAATTCAGCACGCGCGAAGTGCGCCGCTGCTGGCGCTGCGGCCGCAAGCACGGCTACATGCGCGACTTCGGCATCTGCCGCATCTGTTTTCGCGAGCTGGCCAACCGCGGCGAACTGCCCGGCGTGACCAAAGCTTCCTGGTAATCCTATGTATACCGACCCCATCAGCGACTTCCTCACCCGTCTGCGCAATGCGCAGGCCGTCGGGCACGAGACCGTTTCGGTCCCGGGCTCGAAGTTGAAGTTGGCCATCGCGAAACTCCTCGAGCGCGAAGGCTTCATCTCCGGCGTCAAAGAAACGTCCGAAGGCGCGAAGAAAACCATCGAGGTGACCCTCAAGTACCACGAGAAGGAGCCGGCCATCCGCACGATCACCCGCATCTCCAAGCCGGGGTTGCGCGTGTACCGCGGAGCCGACGAACTTCCGAAGGTCTTGTCCGGTCAGGGTATCGCCATCATTTCGACGTCTGCCGGCGTGATGACGAACCGCGATGCGCGCAAGCGCCGTCTCGGAGGCGAAATCCTCTGCGAAGTTTCCTAATCATCAACCACTCCTATGTCCCGTATTGGTAAGAAGCCGATCATCCTGCCCTCGGGTTTCGACGCGACCGTCGAAGCTGGGAAGGTGATCGTCAAGGGTCCGAAAGGCTCGCTCACCGTGACTCTGCCGCCCCACGCGTCGGTGTCCGTCGAAGGCGAACCCAAGGCCATGACGGTCACGGTCCAGAACCCCGAGGATGTCACCCAGCGTGCCATCTGGGGCCTCACGCGCCAGCTTATTGCGAACGCCGTGACCGGTCTTCAGACGCCCTTCCAGAAACAGCTTGAATTCATCGGCGTCGGCTACCGCGTCGCCGTCGAAGGCAAGAACGTCGCGATGGACGTGGGTTTTTCCCACCGCGTGATGTTCCCGATCCCCGAAGGCGTGACCGCCGCCGTGGACAAGCAGATCCTCACCCTCACGTCGTCCGACAAGTACCTGCTTGGCGAGACCGCGGCTCAGATCCGTCGCGTGCGCCCGCCGGAGCCGTACAAGGGGAAGGGCATTAAATACGTTGACGAGGTCATCCGCCGTAAGGCCGGTAAGACCGCCAAGGCCGCCTAAACGCCTATGTCTCTCTCTACCAAACTCGCCAAGTCCCGCCGCATCGCGCGCGTTCGCGCGATCGTGAGCGGTACGTCGGAGCGCCCGCGTCTCGCGGTCGCCCGCAGCTTGAAGCACATCAGTGCCCAGCTGATCGATGACGTGGCCGGCAAGACCATCGTCGCCGCGTCGGATGCCGACGTGAAGACGAAGGGCAAGAAGGCCGAAGTGGCCGCGCAGGTCGGCAAGCTCATCGCCGAGCGCGCCAAGGCCAAGGGCATTTCGACGGTCGTGTTCGATCGTCGTGACAAGCGGTACCATGGGCGCGTCAAGGCCGTCGCTGACGGTGCCCGCGAAGCCGGCCTTAGCTTCTAAGCGGATTGAATTTCTCATATGAACGAAGAACAGAACGTGAACCCGATCCCTGCTGAAGCTCCGGCCCCCGCCGCGGCTCCGGCCGCCAAGCCCGCGGGTCCGGCTCCGACCGGACGCCCGGCCTTTGGCAACCGCGGCGCAAACCGTGGCGGCTCCTTTGGTCGCGGCGGTGCGGGTGGTCGCGGCGGTGCGGGTGGTCGCGGTCGTGGCGGTGATCGCCGTGGTCCGCGCGCCGACGTGCCGGCCGAAGCAGATTACGAGGAAAAGAATCTCGAGATCGCGCGCGTCACGCGTGTGACCAAGGGCGGTAAGCGCATGCGCTTCCGCGCCCTCACCGTCATCGGCAACCGCAAGGGCCGTGTCGGCTTCGGCCTCGCCAAGGGCGTGGACGTCGCCGCCTCGACCTCGAAGGCCGTGACCCAGGCGCGCAAGTCGCTCCTGACCGTCCCGCTCATGAACGACACCATCCCGCATGCCGTGACCGCCAAGTTCGGCGCCGCGGTGGTCCTGCTCAAACCCGCCCCGAAAGGCGCCGGTATCAAGGCCGGTGGCGCGGTGCGCTCGGTGCTGGAATTGGCCGGCGTGCCGAATGTCGTGTCCAAGATCCTCGGCTCCAGCAACAAGATCAATAACGTGAAGGCAACCTTCGCCGCCCTCAAGAAGCTCAAGCTCCCGGTGAAGAAGGAAGCCGCCGCCAAGGAATAATCCTATGTCTCTCTCACTCAACACGCTGAAGCCGGCCCACGGCTCCCGCACCAAGTCCTTCCGCATCGGTCGCGGCCACGGCTCCGGCCGCGGCAAGACCGCCGGCAAGGGTACGAAAGGCCAGAAAGCCCGCACGGGCGGCCGCAAGAAGCTTCAGCTCAAGGGCTTGAAGCAGATGCTGCTCGCGTTCCCGAAAAATCGCGGGTTCCAGAGCCGTTTCCCGAAGTCGCGCGCTGTACCGGTGGCCAAGCTTGAATCGTTTGCCGCGGGTTCGACGGTGACCGTCGAGACGCTGCGTGCGAAGGGTCTCATGACCCGTCGCGACGTCTCCGCCAAATTGGTCGGGGAGGGTCCGCTCAAGAAAGCGCTCAAGATCCAGGGCATCGCCGTGACGGCGAAGGCCAAGGCCGCCATCGAAGCGGCCGGCGGTTCGATCGCGTAATCATCTACTTCCAAATCCTATGTGGGACAAGTTGAAGCAGGCCTGGCAGGTGAAGGAGGTCCGCAACGGTCTCCTGTTCGTGTTCGCCATGATGGTGGTGTTCCGCGTGGCCGCCAACATCCCGCTTCCGGGTATCGACCTCGTCGCGTTGAAGCGCTTCTTCGATGCGAACCAGGTGCTCGGATTGCTCAACCTGTTCTCGGGCGGCACGATCCGCAATTTTAGCGTGGTCGCGCTCGGCGTCGCGCCGTACATCACGGCGTCGATCATCTTCCAGCTCTTGGCGATGATCATCCCGCGCCTTGAAGAGATCCAGAAGGACGGGGAGCAGGGCCAGCGTCGCATCAACCAATGGTCGCGCTATCTGACGGTGCCGCTCGCGGTGATCCAGTCCTTCAGCTTGCTCGCCTTGCTGAAGCAGTCGCAGGTGCCGATTCTGACCACGACGAGCCCGCTCCAGATCGCAATGATCATTTGTTCGGTGACGGCCGGTACCATGCTGCTCATGTGGATCGGCGAACTTATCTCCGAGAAGAAGGTCGGTAATGGCATCTCGATCATCATTTTCGCCGGTATCGTGTCGAGCCTGCCGGACCACGTGAAGCAGTTCCTGTCCACGTTCGATTCCTCGCAATACCTCACGGTCGCGGTGTATGCCGTCGTGGCGATCGCCGTCATCGCGGGCGTGGTCTTCATTTCTGAAGGCCAGCGCAACGTCCCGGTGCAGTATGCGCGCCAGTCGCATGGCCAGAGCAATTCGGTGGGCGGTGTCGCCTCGTCGCTTCCGCTGCGCGTCAACCTGACGGGCGTCATCCCGATCATCTTCGCGGTGTCGTTGCTCATCTTCCCGTCCGTAATCGCCCAGTATCTCACGCGCGCCAAGTCCGAATGGTTGGTGAACGCGGCGACCTGGGTGCTGACGACGCTCCAGAACCAGGTGATCTACGGCGTGTTGTACTTCTGTCTGGTCGTGATCTTTACCTACTTCTATACGACGATCGTGTTCCATCCGGAACGCATCGCCGAGAATATGCAGAAGCAGGGCGGCTTCATTCCGGGCATCCGCCCGGGCAAGCCGACGGAGGAATATCTCCAGGCCGTGATTAACCGCATCACGCTCGGCGGCGCGTTGTTCCTCGGCGCGATCGCGGTACTGCCGCTCGCGGCTCAGGCGTTCACGGGTACGACGACCCTTGCGGTCGGCGGCACCTCGCTCCTGATCGTCGTGTCGGTGGTCATCGAGTCGATCAAACAGATCCAGTCGCAGTTGACGATGCGCGAGTACGACGTGTACTAATCGCGTATGCGGAGGAAGCGCCTTCGGGTCGTTCTGTTTGGGCCGCAAGGCTCGGGCAAGAGCCTGCAGGCGCTTCTTTTGTCACAGAAATTCGGCGTCCCGTTGATCGCGTCGGGCAAGGCGTTTCGTGAGGAGATCAACCAGGAGACGGCGCTCGGCGATCTCGTGCGCGAATACGTCGATGCGGGCATCTTCGCCCCGGACGAGATCGCGAACGCGATCCTGGCGCGAGCCTTCAAGAAAATCGATCCGGAGAAAGGATTTGTGATCGACGGATATCCGCGCAATGTCGAGCAAGCCGAGACGCTCGATCGCATGGCGAAAGTCAATCTCGCGATTCAGCTGAAGATTTCGGATGCGACGTCCGTGAAGCGATTAGGCGGGCGGCTCATGTGTCGCGCCTGCGGAACGATCGTCGAAGGAAATACCGCGCGCAAATGCCCGACCTGCGAAGAGAAGCTCATGGTGCGCGAGAAGGATAAGGAGGAAACGGTACGCCGTCGCCTCGCCGCATATCACTTCATGACCGAACCGTTGTCCGGATATTATCGCCAGCGCGGCGTCTTGCTCGCGGTGAACGCGGAGCAGAGCTCCGAGGATCTGACGCAAGAACTGGTTCGCAAGTTGGCAAAGTTGGGTTTTGTGGCGTAACCTTTTTCTACATGTCTCTCATCAAGACCCCGGAGGAAATCGCGAAGCTCCGCGAAGGAGGCTTACTTTTGTCGAACACGCTTCGTGAAATCGCGCAGGCTTGCAAGGCCGGCGTCACGACGGAAGAGCTCGATGCCATCGCACGCAAGCGCTTCAAGGAAGCGGGCGGCGAACCTTCCTTTTTGAACTACAAGATCGACGACGATGCACCGGGTTTTCCGGGCGCGCTTTGCGTGTCGATCAACGATGAAGTCGTGCACGGTTTGCCGATTCCGGCGCGTACGATCAAGAACGGTGATGTCGTCAGTCTGGATATCGGCGTCTGGTACAAGGGTCTGTGTACAGACATGGCGACGACCGTGATCGTCGGTGAAACGGATGAAAAAACAAAAGCGCTCGTGCGCGATACGCGCGAGGCGCTCGTGCGCGGCTTGTCGGTGATTCGCGCCGGCAAATTCGTGCATGACATCGGCAATGCGATCGAGGATTATTTGAAGCCGAAAAAGTACGGCATCGTGAAGGATTTGGTCGGGCATGGCGTCGGTCATGCGGTACATGAAGATCCGCAGATCCCGAATTACCGCGAACCCCGCGCGCCCCGGGTCAAATTGCAGGAGGGGATGGTGCTCGCCATCGAACCGATGGTGACGCTCGGCGGCTGGAAGGTCTATCTGAAAGATGACCAATGGACGATCGCCACGCAGGACCATTCGACTTGCGCCCATTTCGAGGTGACCGTGGCCGTGACCAAGGACGGATTCGAACTCATTACGCCTTGGCCGGACGCTTGATTTTTTTCGGAAAATAGAATATCATCGCCCCACGGAAATTCCGGGAAAGGGGTTCTTTTTCAATGCAGGCAGATGCCAAGATCCTTCACAAGTCCAATCACTTCACGGTGAAGACCAAGCATGATCGCCAGCGGCTGGAGGCGATTTCCGTCTACGGCCATCGCGTGCTTGTGCTGGTCCGGCAGGAGCGTTTCCACGACATCCGCGCCGACAAGAGCGTCGAGATCTCGTACCCGGCCGGCACCGGGCTCATGTTCAACGGGGAGCAGGGGATCCATCAGATCTTCCCCGGCGGCATGTACCAGATGCTGCGTTCGCGCAGTCACGCCTCGCTCGGCGAGCGCGACGACGCGAAGTCGATGCGCGAGATGGGCCAGCTGGCGTTCGATTTCGTCGCGCGCCTGCGCTCGTGGCTGTTCATCGGGGAGGAGGGACGTGCGTACACGGACGAGAGTCTGCTCCGTCTGGCGGGCGAGCTCGCGAGCCCGAAGCGCAACGAGCGCAAGCTCGTGGCCTCGGACCGTTTCCGCAAGTCGTCGCAGCTTCGCACGAAGCGCGACAAGCGCATGCCGATGCCATCGGCCATCACGGCCTCGGCGGGGGCGCATCACCTCGATCTGCGCCGGACGGACGTGCAGGCCATCCTGCGCTGGATCGATCCGGAGCGCCTCGCCGTGCATCGCCTCACCGAGGCCGTGCATGACCGATTCGGGGATGCCTGGCGGATGTTCAATCCGGCCGCGGCGAACCAGAGTCATCCGGTTCTGCTCGCGGCCGCCAAGCCGACGACGCAGACCGTGAAGGTGATGCGCGACCAGCTTCGCCCCCTGTATCGCGGACTCAAGGAAGTGCGCGTCAATCCGCTGATGGGTCTGGCCGAGGAGGCGGCGGTCGGTCTCGCGACCTTGCGCGACCGGATCATGAATGCGTCCGCACCGGTCGATGTCCTCGACCTGCTGACGGGCATCCGCGCGTCGCTTGCGGCCGCTCTGCTCACGCATGAGCTCGAGATCCATGCGATCTCGCCGGTCTCGCTCTCCCTTGGCCGTTGGCGCCAGATCGAGCCCCATCGGCGCGAGCTGCTGCGCCTGCGTACGGCGGAGTCCGTGCTCACCGCCAAGACCTCGTTCGAGCGTTGGGCCGATCACCTGCCGGCCAAGCGCCAGGGCGACATCCAGCGCGAGCTCGATCAAGCCGTCGCGCTTTCCACCCAAGAGGCCGCGGACCTGCGCAAGCAGATCCGCGAGGAGAAGAAGGCGCTCAAGCGCATCTCCGGCCTGCTCGTCTAGACCCTTCGGGGTCTTTTTTGTAAGGTTTTGCCGTGCCCGAATTACCGGAGGTCGAGACGGTTCGACGCCAATTGGATACGGCGATTGGCGGTCTTCGGCTTGTCAGGCTGGACGTCTGGAGAAGCGGACGGGAACAACCTACGGGTCTTCCCGGACTTGTGGGACGAACAGTCCGATCCGTAGATCGCCGGGCGAAGCTCCTCGTCTTCAGACTGGACGACGGAACCGCGCTTACATCCCATTTGAAGATGACGGGCAAGTTTTTGATCGTAGACTCGGCCTATCAACCGACAAAACACGATCGCATCCGATTCGAATTCGATGACGGCACCATCATGGTTTGGTCCGATGTGCGGCAATTCGGCTTTATTCATCATGTGAGCGTCAACGAACTGGATGACATTCTCTCCGCCTACGGACCGGAGCCACTTGAAACACCGGCCGAAATCCTGGCCGCACGTATCGAAACGCCAAAAACACGCAAACTCAAGGTCGCCCTTCTCGATCAAGGAGTTATCGCCGGCATCGGAAATATTTATGCGGATGAAGCCTGCCACCGTGCAGGTCTGCGGCCCGCCCGTCGTCTCGGCAGCCTGACCTCGTCGGACCGCTTGCGCGTGATGCGGGAAGCTAAAAACGTGCTTACCGAGTCCCTGGCGCAAAAGGGTACAAGCGCAAACGATTATGTCGATACGCATGGCGAGCGCGGCGGGTTTCTCGGGTTTTTACGTGTCTACGGACGCGAAGGGGAGCGGTGCCATGCCTGCGGAACCCCGATTAAACGCATTGTGCTGGCCCAGCGGGGGACCCATTACTGCCCTTCCTGCCAGGCTTGAAGGTAAAGGCATAATAAAAGCAAAACCTTTACAAATTTCGTTTTTTGCTTCACGTTAGCGCCATGAGATTGCTGTTAGTCGAGGACGATGCCGACGTTTCGGCCGCGCTGAAAGACACCCTCGAGGCCAAGGCCTATACCGTGGACGTGGCTTCGGACGCGGAAGCGGGTCTTCGTTTGGCGGAAAATACGGCTTACGATCTGGTCGTGCTCGATCATGTTTTGCCGAAAATGTCCGGCCGCGAAATGTGCGAGACGCTTCGCAAGGACGGAATCATGACTCCGGTTCTCATGCTCACGGTTCGCCAGGAAACCACGGATAAGGTGGCGGCACTGGACACCGGAGCCGACGATTATCTGACCAAGCCCTTCTCTACAGACGAGCTTTTGGCGCGCATCCGTGCCTTGATGCGTCGTCCGACCCAGATCCGGGGTTCCGTGCTGAAAGTGGGGGATTTGGAGATGGACACCGTCAAGCAAATCGTGAAGCGCGGGACAAAAGACCTGTATCTTACGCGCAAGGAATACGCGCTATTGGAATACCTGATGTCGCATGGAGATGCGGTATGTCCGCGCGAAGACCTGATCGAGCATGTATGGGATGTCAGCACGGATCCGTCCACGAACAGCCTCGAGATGCATATCATGTCGCTGCGCAAGAAAATGGAGTCGGGTGGCAAGAAGCGTTTGCTTCATACGATCGCCGGCCGCGGGTATCGCATGAGCGCGAGTTTGTAAGTTTATATATTTTTTATCAGGCGCGTGAGATAATCTTTATGCCGCAATCGCGGTCCGCGATCTTTGGCCGAGTCGGCGGCCTGACTGGTCTCGGCTCACTCCTAATTTCTTTTCTATGGAAAAGCTCATGCAGTCC
>Ga0335069_10006783_pt1 | contig 16601 bp, 16 predicted proteins | sample Lox_Sample_11_FD_206714 | JGI IMG/M metagenome (GOLD analysis project Ga0335069, IMG submission 206714) | Soil microbial communities from Loxahatchee National Wildlife Refuge, Florida, United States - Lox_Sample_1.1 | ecosystem: Environmental > Terrestrial > Soil > Wetlands | place: USA...
CTCGCCGTGGTGCTCGACGTCAACGACGCGAGCGCCCGCATCGGCCTGCAGCCGCCGCGTGAAAAATCCGGCGACCTGTCGCCGCAGCGCGTGACCGGCACGATCACCGCCGACGGCATGCGTTGGACCCGCAAGCGCCTGCGCCAGGCTCTGGCGCCCGGCGACGTCGTCTATGTTGAGCCGATCGAGGGCAAGCCGGGCCAGTTCCGCCTGCGCCAGGTTCCCGAGATTTCCGGCGCGCTGGTGGCGATGGACCCCTATACCGGCCGTGTCTTCGCCATGGTCGGCGGCTTCTCCTTCGATCAATCGTCCTTCAACCGCGCCACCCAGGCGCTGCGCCAACCTGGCTCATCCTTCAAGCCGATCGTCTATTCGGCGGCGCTCGACAATGGCTATACGCCGTCCTCGATCATCCTCGACGAACCGATCGAGATCGTGCAGCCCAATGGCGATGTGTGGCGGCCGGAAAATTTCGAATCCGGCCATTACGGTCCGCATACGCTCCGCTATGGCATCGAGCATTCGAAGAACCTGATGACGGTGCGGCTCGCGCGCGACATCGGCATGCCGCTGATCGCCGAATACGCCCGCCGCTTCGGGGTTTACGACGACATGCTGCCGGTGCTCTCCATGGCGCTGGGCGCCGGCGAAACCACGCTGATGCGCATGGTCACCGCCTATTCCATGCTCGACAACGGCGGCAAGCGCATCAAGCCGACCCTGATTGACCGCATCCAGGATCGCTGGGGCCATACGATCTACCGCCACGACGAGCGCGAATGCCTCGGCTGCGACGCGCCGAAATACGAGGCCGATCTCGAACCCAAACTGGTCGATCACAGCGAACAAGTGATCGACCCGCTGACCGCCTATCAGATGACCTCGATCATGGAGGGCGTGATCCAGCGCGGCACTGGCGTCTCGATCAGCGTGCTCGGCCGCCATCTCGCCGGCAAGACCGGCACCACCAACGACGCCAAGGATCTGTGGTTCGTCGGCTTCTCGCCGGATCTCGCGGTCGGCGTCTATCTCGGTTACGACAAGCCGCGTTCGATGGGCGATTCCGCCCAGGCCGCGCTCTATGCCGCGCCGATCTTCCGCGATTTCATGAAAATGGCGCTCGCCAACAAGCCCGACCCGCCGTTCCGCGTGCCGCCGGGCATCAAGCTGATCTCGGTCGATCTCAAATCCGGCCTGCGCTCGAGCGGCAAGGGCTCGATCATGGAAGCCTTCAAGCCCGGCACCGCCCCGCCCGATTCCTACAGCGGCGGCGGCGCGGCCCACAGCCCAGGCGCGGACCAGCAGGTCGGCTCCGGAACCGGCGGCCTCTACTGACGCAAAAGGGGCGCGGCAGGTTTACATCCCGCCTCCCGCCCCTTATGTCTGCCGTTCCTTAATTCTTGAACCGGGAATCATCATGCGCGCGGAAGCCGTGTCGCTCGTAGAGCAGATCAAGCAGTCGGTCGGGCTGCTGAGGAGGCATCTTTGACGTCGAAACCTCGACGCGCCGCCTCGCCGAACTGAACGCCAAATCCGAAGAGCCGAATTTCTGGGACGATCCCGAAGCCGCGCAGAAGCTGATGCGCGAGCGCACCGATCTCGAGGAGCGCCTCGGCTCGGTCGACAAGATCGAGCGCGAGCTTGAAGACGCCATCACCCTCGTCGAACTCGGCGAGATGGAAGGCGACGAAGCCGCCGAACTCGAAGGAATCGACCAGCTCAAGGCCCTAAAATCCGAGGCCGAGCGCCGGCAGGTCGAGGCTCTGCTGGCGGGTGAAGCCGACGGCAACGACACCTTTATCGAGATCCATTCCGGCGCCGGCGGCACCGAGAGTTGCGACTGGGCGCGCATGCTCCTGCGCATGTACTCGCGCTGGGCCGAACGCCACAAATACAAGGTCGAGTTGATCGAAGAGACGCCGGGCGACGAGGCCGGCATCAAATCGGCGACCATTCTGGTCAAGGGCCACAACGCCCATGGCTGGGCCAAGACCGAATCGGGCGTGCATCGACTGGTGCGGATCTCGCCCTTCGATTCCAACGCCCGGCGCCATACCAGCTTCGCCTCGGCCTGGGTCTATCCGGTCATCGACGACAAGATCGACATCCAGATCAACGAAAGCGACTGCCGCATCGACACCTATCGCTCGTCGGGCGCCGGCGGCCAGCACGTCAACACCACCGATTCGGCCATCCGCATCACCCACATCCCCTCGGGAATCGTGGTGGCGTGCCAGATGGAGCGCTCGCAGCACAAGAACCGCGCCACCGCCTGGAACATGCTGCGCGCCCGCCTCTATGAGCAGGAGCTGGAGCGCCGCGAGGCCGAGGCCAACAAGATCAACGCCAGCAAGTCGGAGATCGGCTGGGGCCACCAGATCCGCTCCTATGTTCTGCAACCCTATCAGATGGTGAAGGACCTGCGCACCGGCGTGGTCTCCGGCACGCCGGACCAAGTGCTCGACGGCGACCTCGACAATTTCATGGAGGCGGCGCTGGCCCAGCGCGTCCACGGCGGCGGGCCGGAAAGTGTCGAGGATGTGGAGTAATTTCGCCCGTCATTGCGAGCAGAGCGAAGCAATCCGCTTTTAAACCTATTGAAATATAGATTGCTTCGTCGCCTTCGGCTCCTCGCAATGACGTCGGAAGCGGTTAAACGGAAGAATCCGCAAGTGTCGCGGCGCCATCAAGGCCGCCAGGCGCAGGTCCCCGGATCGGCGCAGTGCGGCGTCTGCCGGGTGCTGTGCGCGTCATCGGCCTGGGCGAGCGTCGCGCCGTCGGCTGAATGCGCCACGATCCGCCAGCGATAGGCTGAGTTGGGCGCAAGCCCGTCATCGACAAAGCTGAGACTGTCCGTTCGCCCGAGCGAGGTGAAATCACCACCTCGCGGCGCACGGAACACTTCGTACGAGGTCGCGCCCGCCGCCGGTGTCCAGGCGAGCGCCGCGCTGACGTCGGAGGCGTCAATCACCTTGAAGTCGAAAGGTTCGGCAGCAGGCGCCGTCGCCTGCCCGTCCTTGGTCAGGGCGTCGACCATCCGCTTGATTGCGGCGATCTGCGCGCCCGATCGGGTGACGTAATCGTCGTTGTAATTCACATAGCCCCACCAGTCCCAGCAGGCTTCGGGATTGAAGGGCGCGCGATAGAACGAGGGCCAGAAGCCATTCCAGGTCCCATGCCACCACGATCCGTCGCCCGAGGTGGTCTGCGGATAGAGCACGACGATCCGGTTGCGGTCGGCCCACTGATTGACCCCAATCCCGTCGAGAAAGGCCTGACCGTCGGGCAGGAATTCGCCGGCGTTCTGCAGGCAGCCGTGCAGGACGACGTGCAGCCGGCATCCCCCGGCCTTGCAGCTTTCCGGCACATAGACATAGCCTTGATCGGCGAGACCGATTTCCTCCGGCGCCGCGTGATCGCCAATGAAAGGCTGTTGCGAGAAGGCCTTGCGGGTGGCGGACAAAGCCTGCCCGCCCGGCGGGGTCAGGCGGCCATAGAAATGTTCGAGCAGGATTCCTGCCTGATCATAATCGCAATCGTCGAGATAGGGCCGGTCGTTGACCGCGCAATCCTTGGCGGCGGCGCCCTGGGCCACGACGAAGGAATGACCGGCGCCGACCGCCGTCTGATAAAACAATGCGTTGCGCCCGGCGTCGCCAAGGTAATGCTGATAGAAATCCCGCGTCAGGCTGCCGAGTTCAGGCGCGACAACCTTGTCGTTGAAGCCGTGGAAAATATAGATTTTCTGGCTTTTCAACCGGTCGGTCGGGTCGATCCGGCCGGCGGCGGCGAGCTTGTCGGCCTCGGCGGTGAAATCGGAAACCGGTCCCGCATGGCCCTTCATGCAGGGCCCCACCGCCACGGCGGTGGGCAGGAGGCCAAAAGTCAGCACGGCGCCGGTGGAGTTGGTCCGGGCGCAATAATAGGGCCCGCCAGCGATCAGGCCGACGCCCTTGATCAGCGAGGACCAGGCGACGGCGAATTGCGCCGCCATGAATGCGCCGGAGGAAATGCCGGAGATCGTCACCGATTGCGGATCGGCGCGCAGATGAAGAGTGGCAAGATCGACGGGATCCTCGGCGCGCGCCGGGGCCGCCGAGAGAAAAAGGCAAAGAATCAAACAGAATTTTTTGCCCAGGCTCATGGGACGCCTCGCACCGAGCGGCTGCAATAGAGCCCATCCTGACCTATCGCAGTGCAAAATCAAGCCATATGGCGCGCCGTCATGGCAGCAGCGGCGCGAGGCTGTCCCCCTTGGACCCGCGCCGCAACGGCAGCACGAGCAGCGGCGCCAGCCGCGCGTGCAATTCCCTGAACGTGTCGGCCAACGGGACCTCGCCGCTCTCGCCCTCGCTGACCACGATTGCGGCGATCGGAACACCGCGCATTTTCAGCACCTCCACCGCCGTCAAGGTGTGGCTGATCGTGCCGAGATAATCGCCGACCACCAAAACGACCGGCGCGCCCACCGCCACGATCCAGTCGAGCACCGTCCTTTCGTCGTCGAGCGGAACCATGACCCCGCCGACGCCCTCAATCAGCACGAGGTCGGACGGTTGCGACGAGGCTTCATCAACTTGATCCAACACCTTACGTGAAAAAGAAAAAAGCGCCTCGCAATCCAGCGCCCTGCCTTCCGCCCCGGCCGCCATGTTCGGCGCGAGCGGCGCGAGGAAGCGCCAGGGCGACACCCGGACGACATTGGCCTCGGTCGGCGCTTCGCCGAGCGCGGCGAGTATTTGCCAGGTGTCCGATCCGACGATTTCGGTCTTGTCGAAGCCCGAGATGACGGGCTTATAGGCGGCGACCTTCATGTTTTTCGACCGCGCCAGCCGGATCAGCGTCGAAGTCACATAAGTCTTGCCGATCCCGGTGCCCGTCGAAGTGATGAAATAGCGCTTTGCCATGTCGTCGAACGATCTCTTGCAGCATGTTTGGCTGCCTTACACCCAGATGTGGACCGCCCGCCAGCCCCTGGAGGCGGTTTCGACCGAAGGCGCCCTCATCCGTTTGAAGGACGGGCGCGAACTGATCGATGGAATCGCCAGCTGGTGGACGGCCTGCCACGGCTACAACCATCCCCATATCCTCAAAGCGCTCCACGCCCAACTCGAAACCATGCCGCATGTGATGTTCGGCGGCCTGGTCCACGAACCAGCGCTGCGGCTCGCTGAACGGCTGGCGCAGAAGACGCCCGGCGACCTTTCGCATGTGTTTTTCGTCGACAGTGGCTCAGTCGCGGTCGAAGTGGCGATGAAAATGGCGGTGCAATATTGGCTGAACCGGGGTGAGAGCCGCCCGCGCATGGTCTCGTTCCGCTATGGCTATCACGGCGACACCATGGCCTGCATGTCGGTCTGCGACCCCGACGAGAGTATGCACGCCCTGTTCAAGGATTATCTGCCCAAACAAATTCTCGCCGAACTTCCGGTTGACGAGGCGTCGGAAAACGTCTTCGACGACCTGCTGACGTGCAACAAAGGCCAGATTGCCGCCGTCCTGATCGAACCTCTGGTTCAGGGCGCCGGCGGAATGAAATTCCACAGCGCCAAAACCCTGCGCCGGGTCTCCGAGGCCTGCCGACGCCACGGCCTGCTGCTGATCGCCGATGAAATTTTCGTCGGCTTCGGCCGCACGGGAACTCTCTTCGCCGGCGAACAGGCGGGCATCGTCCCCGACATTCTCTGTCTCGGCAAGGGCCTCACCGGCGGCGCGCTCTCGCTGGCCGCCACCCTCGCCCGCCCCCATGTCTATGAGGCCTTCCTGTCGGACGACCCGGCCCGCGCCCTGATGCACGGCCCGACCTTCATGGCCAATCCGCTGGCCTGCGCCGCCGCCAACGCCTCGCTTGACCTGTTCGAGAGCGAGCCGCGGCTCGCGCAGGTCGCCCGGATCGCGGCGCAGCTCAACGAGGGCCTCGCACCCTGCCGCGACATCCCCGGCGTGGTCGATGTGCGCGTGAAAGGCGCAATCGGCGTCGTGCAATGCGAGAAGCTCGGCGACGCCGCCGCCCTGCGCCAGAATTTCGCCGAACGAGGGCTTTGGATCCGCCCGTTCGGCGACATTGTCTATCTGACGCCGGCCTTCACCATTTCGGAAGCTCAGCTCGCCGCCCTGACCTCGGCGATCTGTTCGACATTGCCGGGCTGGCTGTCGAGGCCATAATGGGCGTTGCGCTCCTGGATTTCCTGCACTTTCAGGCCCAGGCGGTCGATCAGTTCCCGGTCGGCCTCGGCGTCGTTGTTGGCGGTGGTCAGCAGCTTTTCGCCATAAAAGATCGAATTGGCGCCGGCCATGAAGCACAATGCCTGAGCCTCGGCGCTCATCTCGGCGCGGCCGGCGGAAAGCCGCACCCGCGAGGCCGGCATCACGATGCGCGCCACCGCGATCATCCGCACCATGTCGAAAGCGTCGACCGGCTGCTGGCCTTCGAGCGGCGTGCCGCGCACCGCGACCAGCGCGTTGACCGGCACGCTTTCCGGATGCGGATTCATTTCGGACAGCACCCGCAGCAGCGAGGCGCGGTCGAATTCCTTCTCGCCCATGCCGATAATGCCGCCGCAGCAAAGCTCGATTCCGGCGGCGCGGACATGGCCGAGCGTCTCCAGCCGCTCCTCATAGGTGCGGGTCGAGACGATCTCGCCGTAAAATTCCGGGCTGGTGTCGAGATTGTGGTTATAGGCGGTGAGCCCCGCCTCGGCGAGGCGTTGGGCCTGATGCGGCTGCAACATGCCGAGCGTCACGCAGGCCTCCATGCCAAGCGCGCGCACGCCCTTCACCATATCGACCACCGAGTCGAATTCCTTGCCGTCGCGCACCGAACGCCAGGCCGCGCCCATGCAGAAGCGCGACGCCCCGGCCTCCTTGGCGATGCGGGCGCGCGACAGCACGTCCTCGACATCGAACATGGTTTCCTTGGTCTGGCCGGTCTTCTTGGCGTGATGGGCGCTTTGCGGGCAATAGCCGCAATCCTCGGCGCAGCCGCCGGTCTTGATCGACAGGAGGCTCGCCAGTTGAATGGTGTCGTCGTGATATTGACGATGGACGCTCTGCGCGCGATGCACGAGGTCGAGCAGCGGCAGGGCGAAAAGCGACTCGATCTGACTCTGGGTCCAATCGTGGCGGATCGGAGCTTTTTCGGAAAACTGCGGATTGATCGTCATGACGTTCCCGTGACTCTGTCTTTCCGCTGTCTTATCAGAATGACCGGAAATGGCAAAAATTCCCGCATATCACGCCTATTGCAACGCTCGAGCCGAACAAAACCGTTTCCGGCGTCTCGAGATGGCGACTCTCGCGCCGCAGGGGCGCATTTGGCGAAATGGCCGCGAATTGGTGAATTTCGCCAGCAACGATTACCTCGGACTCAGCCAGCATCCCGCCCTGATCGAATCCGCCTGCGCCTACACGCAAAAATATGGCGCCGGCGTCGCCGCCTCGCGGCTGGTGACCGGCGAGAACCCGGCCTTCGCCGCGCTTGAGGCGCGGATCGCCGCCGCCAAGAACCAGCCCTCGGCGCTGGTGCTCGCGGCCGGCTACCAGACCAACATCACTGCGCTCGCCGCGCTCGCCGAGCCCGAAATCGTCGGTCGCCCGGTGACCATTCTCGCCGATCGCCTCGCGCATCATTCTCTGCTGCAAGGCGCGCTCCTCTCCGGCGCCCGGCTGATGCGTTTTCACCACAACGATTGCGATCACCTCGAAAGACTTTTGCGCGCCCGCACGGCCAAGGGCGAGCTTTGCGTCATCGTCACCGAGAGCGTGTTCGGCATGGACGGCGACCTCGCCGATCTCGCCCGTATCGGGGCGCTGGCGCGCGAGTTCGGCGCGCTGCTCTATGTCGACGAGGCCCACGCCACCGGCGTTTTCGGCGCGCGCGGCTTTGGGCTGTGCGAGGACCATGCTGCGAGCGTCGATGTCGCCATGGGCACATTCGGGAAGGCCTTGGGCGGCTTCGGCTCCTATCTCGCCTGCGACCGGGACCTGCGCGATTTCCTGATTCAGCGCTGCGGCGGCTTCGTCTACAGCACCGGCCTGCCGCCCGCCGTGCTTGGCGCGATCGACGCCGCGCTAACCCTCGTCCTACACATGAAGAATGAGCGCCAAAGCCTTCTGGCGCAATCTGAAAGGCTGCGCTTAGCTTTGCGGGATCAAGGCTGGGATTGCGGCGCATCGCAAAGTCAGATCATCCCGGTCATCGTCGGCGCCGAGGCCGAAACCTTGAACCTTGCCGCCGAGCTCGAGCGGCGCGGCCTCCTGGTCGCCGCCATCCGGCCGCCAACCGTGCCGCAAGGCGCGAGCCGCCTGCGGATTTCGCTGAGCGCCGCCCATCGGCCGGAAGATATCGACGCCCTGATCGCGGCGCTCGCGGAAAACGCGCCGCCTCAAGCGGGAGACGCGAGATGAGGCTGGTTTTCATTCATGGCTGGGCGCTGGGGCCGGAGATTTGGGACGCTCTGGCGCCGCTTTGTCCTGAGCCGCAAATGCGGGTCGATCTCGGCTTTTTCGGCGCCCCCGACCTTCCGCAATTGCAAGGCGGCGACATTCTCGTCGCGCATTCGGCCGGCCTGCTCTGGGGCCTGCGGCAAAGAGGCGATTGGGCGGGCGTCGTCGCCATCAATTCCTTCGCCCGTTTCTGCCTCGATTCCGCCGGCGAAGGCTGCGTGCCGCCGGCGGCGCTGCGCGCCACCGCTCAGGCGCTGGAGCGCGACCCGCGAAAATGCGTGGACGCCTTTCGCGCCCGACTTGGCCTTGCCCCGGCAGAGGGCGAACCCCAAAAGGAGCGCCTGATGGAAGGTCTCGACCTGTTGCGCGATTTCGACGCCACACCGCTCGTCGGCGGCAGGCCGCTGCTGGTGCTGGGCGCCGAAGACGATCCTCTCGCGCCGCGCGCCGCCGCCCGCCGGCTCGCCGAGATTTCGGGCGGAACCCTGGCGATGCATGAAACGGGCGGCCATGGCCTGCCCTGGACGGCGCCTGACTTCTGCGCCGAACAGATCGCCGCCTTCCTGCGCGCCCATGCGTTCTGAACCTTCCGACCCGGTCGTCGCCGCCTTCAACGCCGCCGCGGAAACCTATGATGCGGCGACCCCCGTCCAGCGCGCGGTCGCGGGCGCGCTCGTGACGCGGGCGGCGCGCCTCCAGCCCGCGGCGCAAGACATTCTCGACCTCGGCGCGGGCGCCGGCCATGTCACGGGCCTGGCGTTGGCGCGCTGGCCCACGGCGCAATTGACCGCGCTCGACGCCGCGCCAGCGATGCTGGCCCGGCTCAAGGCCAAATTCCCGCAAGTGGCGACGATCACGCGCGACGCCCGGCGCCTCGACGGCTTGACCCGCTACGATCTCATCCTGTCCAGCATGATGTTGCACTGGCTCGACGATCCGCGCGCGGCGCTGATCCAATGGCGCGACCATCTGGCGCCGGGAGGCGTCCTGTGCATCGCCGTTCCGGTCGAGGGCAGCCTCGCCGAATGGCGCGCCCTTACCCGCGACGCCGGGCTAGACGATGCGCTGTGGCGCTTCCCGCCGGCGGATTTCGCGGCCAATCTCGGCGCGGGGGTCGAGTTCGCGGATTTCCCGCAAAACTACCGCGACGCGCGCCAATTCCTGCGCGCCCTGAAACAGGCCGGCGCGCACAGCGCCCGCCCCGGCGCGAGACCCACGACGACAGGCGCGATGCGCCGCCTGCTGGCGACGCGGGACGGCCCCTTCACCGCCACCTTCCTCGTCGCCTTCGTGACGATCAAAGCCCCAGCAGCGACAGGTCCAGCAGGCCCGCCTTGAGCGGCGGGCGCCAGTAATAGCCGCCGTTGACCGGCCGCGAGAAGGTGAAGAGCGCGTCGCTCACGCCATCTTCGAGCCCCGCCATCCGCATCATCATCCGCTCGAACGGGTCGAGCCAGGCGCCATAGGCGATGAACTCCAGCCCCTGCCCGTCATTGGTGGCCCACGGCATCGAGCGGCGCCACATGAAGGCGGCGGGCGCGAAGCTCTCCTGCGCCGAACGCTTGACATGGGCGCTCGCCGGCGCGTCCGCCAGTTCCTCATTGTCGTCGCGACGCCGCCCGATGATATTGTCGCGCCGCTCGGGCGCCTGGGCGTTGAAATGGCTGAGATCATGCGCCCAGCGCTGCACCGCCACGAAGCTGGAACAGGGCGTCGCGCTGTCGGCGGCGGCGCTCGCCACCGCGACACGGGCGTCCGGGCCGGGATTCTCGGCGCCGTCCTCATAGCCGGTCAGGTCGCGCCCGCCATAAGCGAAAGTGTACACGGCGTCGGAAAGTTCAAAACCTTCCTCGAGCAGGCCCAGCACTTTCTGCGAAAGGTCGAAAATATCGGCCTTGCTGGTTCCGCGCAAAAAAAAATCCACAAGGCGTGCTGGATGGAGGGAATGGTGGCGGCGGCGCTCGCCAGAGTCGGAAACATGCGCAGGCCAGGCACGCTTTTGCCGAGACCGCGCACCAGCGGCTAGCCCATCGAAACGCCTCCCCAGGCGGGATTGAAGGCCCCCGCCAGCTTGCGCAATGCTCCCGCCGGGTCGGTTTCGAGCCGCACCGCGAAGGAAAGCGAGCGGCCATGATTTGGCAGGGGCTTGAGAATTGAAAATTGATGGGCCAGGCTCATTTCAGGTCCTGCAAAGCGTCCAGCTTGGCCGGAACCATAGGACGAAAGAGCTGACGCCAAAAGCCGTTGATTCAGGCGGAATTTTCCGGCGGCCTTTCCGGCAGCATCGGCGCGAGAGGATAGGAAAACTCTTCAAAGTCGCGGTGATAATGTTCCTCGACCAGAATACGGTCGACCCGGTCCCAATGGACCCGGTCATGCCCGCCTGTGCTCAATTCGCGCGGCAATTCCTCAGGCGCGGCGACGCCCAGTAGCTCGGCGGCGCGGACGAGGGCGCGCTCCAGTCCCGCCTCGAATTTGAACACCTCGACCTCGTCGCCGCCAAATTCCCATTGCGGCCGCAGATGATTGTCCAAATGATGCGGATTGATTTTCTGGTTGCGCAAGCCCTGTTCGAGCCACAGCGAGAAATGCGGACCGGCCTTGAAGAACCCGCCGCCCGCCAAAGCGTTCTGCATCCGATATTCGCTCTCGATCCGCGCATAGGGATCGCGCACGATCATGAAGGCATAATCGAAATAGCCGGGTTGGAAGATCGTGCGAAAATCCCGCATCCGGTAGTGTTGCGGGGTGCATCTGCTGAAATCCGGGAGGCCATGACAGAAGAACTGGAGCGGCGCCAGCGAAGCGAGCCAGTTCTCGACGCTGGTGCCTCCCGTTTTCGGCACATGGATGAAGAGCAGCCGAACGCCGTTTTTCTCGATGAACGGCACGAAGCGAAACTCAGCCCGAATAGGCTTTCAGCACGCCCTCGTCGACCGGCGTCAGCGACACCGATTCGCCGCAGCCGCAGGACGCGGTTTCGTTGGGGTTTTCGAACGTGAAGGTTGCTGCGAGCTTGGTGGTGGAGAAATCCATCTTCGCGCCGATCAGGAACAGCAGCGCCTTGGGATCGATCAGAACCTTCGCGCCCTTGTCCTCGACGATCGATTCGCCGGGCCGGATCTCGTCGGCCATTTCCACCGTATAGGACATGCCGGCGCAACCGCCGTTCTTCACGCCGACGCGCAACCCGACCGCCTTGCCCCCGGCATTGGCGACCAGCCTGCGAACCCGCTCGGCTGCGGCGTCTGTGAGCTCCATCAACGGGCGAGTCGCCATTCCGCTTCCTCTCGTATTTCGCTTTGCATGGGTCGGTCCGCGCGGAAAAGCGACGCGCTTTGGCCGGAACAGGATCAGCGAGTATTCACTTCGTTCCTATATAGCATTCGCGGCGATGCGATTAAAGGCGCGCCGCTTCGGGTGAATTGCTGATCCGTTCCGCGGAACCTCGGCGCATGGAACGCAGCGCTAATGGCGCCCCGTCGCTTCGGCGCAGGCCGTCTCCGCCAACGCCAGCATCATTCGATACGATCCCTGGTCCGGCTGCCGATACCAGATGCTGCCGGGCGTTTCGGCCAATTTGTTGCGCAAGGTAAGAAGCCTCTGGGCGGCGGCAGGATGGGTCGCGCTGTAGAAGCGCCCGACGAGCTCCGTGCCCGGGGCCTGCCTGGCCTCATTGGCCTCAAGCAGACGCCTCATTGCGTCATCGCCGATCTGCATTTTCAGCATTGCGCGCGACAGCCGGTTTTGCGTCACCGTCGCAATCTCGACAATGTCGGCGGCGAGAACCAGCAGAAACAATAACGGAATCCCGAGATCGCCCGCCACGCCCGCTGCCGACCGACCAAGCGCGGGCCCGCCAGCGACGACGGCTTCGAAGGCCAACGCATCCGCCTGTTCCTCATAGCGGCGCCGCGCGACGACCGCTGGATCCGTGAGGGAGGGGCACATCGGAGCAAGCTGCCGGGCCCTGCCGGTCAGGTCGTCGCGCTGGGATGGAGGCGGCGGCCGTCCAAGAACGATGTGTCCCAGTTCATGCGCGATCACGAAGGCGACCGCCCCGCGCACCATGCTCGTCAATGTCGGCTGGCGGAGAACCGGACTGGACGGGCCCCACAATTCGGGATGCGCCGGAGGCGGCGTCAGCAAAGTCTCCGCGACGGCGACATAGGGCCCGGCTCCGGCGCCTCCCATGTTCCGGGGGCTGTCGAGCGCGATGCGCGCCACAAGGATCCTCAGGAAATTGGAGTCGATCGCAATGATTCTGTTTTCAGGGTCGGTAACCGGACTTGACTCGTCCGCGGCGGGAACCCCGGAAGGCAGTCGTCCGCGTTCGGCTGCCGGTCGTAGCACGCAAACCATCACCCCGCCCGCCGGCGGGACGGCGTTGACCGTGACGCCGCCCAACCCCATCCGCGAACCGAGTTCGGCCGCGATTGGGACGAGTGTTTCCATCAGATAGGGATCGAGGGCATGCTGCGCGCGCAGCGCTTCCAGCATTTCCGCGTGGGCGGGCGCCGCCAGCGCCGGCCACGCCAGGCTCACCCCGAACATGCTGACTGATCCCAGGACCAGCCCACGGCGACAAATGCAAAGCGGCATGGTCAGTCTCCCCCTCGACCGCTCAAAGCGGAAAGAATGTCGCGCAGTCCCGGAATCGTCTGGGCTGCGGTCACCGCGATCACCGCGACGGCGACGTAGCCCACGAGCCAGAGAACGAACAATCCCGCCATCCGCCATCGGCTCGCCTTCACCGGGCGAAAGCGTCGCGTCCCGAATTTGAAGACCAATGCGAAAGCAAACGCTGCGGCCGCGACCGCGCGTTCATAGGCGTCGCCCGGCAAGCGCGTCGTTTTCAACGTCGATTCGTCCAGCGGCCGATAAATCGGCTCGACGATCCGCGCCAACAGCCCTGCCTTTTCCGCGTCCGGCGCCGCAAGTTCGACCAGCGCCCCGCGTCGCAGCGCCAGCGCAACAGCGCAAAACCAAAGCAGCGCTCCGATCAACACAGGGCGAAGGAGATTGGTCCCATTCTCGCTCGGCCATTGCAGCGCCCACGTCGCCTGATCGGCAAGCGTCGCATCACCGCTCCAGACGCGCTGGCCGCTCGCGGCAAATTGCAGGCCGCGGGCGGCGCGGTCCGCTCCAAGCGCCTTGGCCCGGCCGGCGACCGCCTCGAGCAGATCGGGCGACAGTCCGCTCCAGCGCCGCGGATCGAAACCGGTCGAATCCGTCTTCAAATGCGGGATCGCCTCCTCGTCGACGGCTATCGCCGCCTGTGGCCCCAAGATCGCGCCGTGAAGGACGATCTCCCCCTCCACACGCGTCAGGCCGCGCAAGTCGAGCGTCCCGGCCCCAATCGTCGCACCGTCGAACCGGGCGCCGCCCGTCAAGGCCGCCGCGGCGAAATCCGCCCCGCGGCGGAAACGACAGGAACGGAAGTCTGCGAGCTGCGCGAAGCTCGCAATGTCGCTATCCAGCGGCCCAGCGCGCTTCCCCGGCGCGTTCATGTGCGAGAAAACGGCATAGCCGAAGTCGCAGGAACGGAAATTGGCTTCGCCGCGAAAACTCGCGCCGAGAAAATTCGCCGCCGCAGCGCCGGTCGAAACCCGAGGAAACCTGGCTTCGCCAGCGAAATCGGCCTCGCTGAAATTGGGCGCGCCGGCGTCTTCCGAAAAACGCGCGCCGTCGAAGGCGGCGGCATGAAAACGCGCGCCGCCGAAATCGACGAGACCATCGAATTGCGAGAAGCTGAAGTCGGCGTCGCCGTCGAATCTGACCCGAAATGCGGAAAGGCTTGAGAACCGGCAGCGCCGGCACGCGAAGTCCTTTGCGAACCGCGCGCCATCGAGATTCACATGTCCGGCGAAAGTGGAATGTTCGATCTCGACGGAATTCGCCCAGACCGCATGCGCGGCGCGCAGGCCGCCCAGTTTCGAACGCCAGATTTCCAGGGGCGCAGCAGGCGCGTTGCGGAGCGATCCCCTCAATTCGACCTCGTTGAGGGTCAGGGGCCTCCCATTCGAGCTGGTCAGACCGGAAAGATCAAGCTCGCCTTCGATCTGAACCCCGTCCAGCACGCCGGTTTTCGCGAGAGTCTCGCGCGCCGCCTCGCCGCTCAGCGGCGCACCCGCCGCGTGAATGCCGTTCGTCGCGAACGCACTCGCCAACGCGGACAGCAAGACGAGCGTCAGCTCGCGCATTCCGCCGCGAGGGCGAGGCTTGACTTGTCCTTGCACCGACATAATCGCCCGTCCAGAACTGCGACGAGCGCCGCAAGCGCTCCCCGGTCGGCCGCCGTCGCGTCCGAAACCTCTCCTGCCTCAAGCATTTGGTCAACCAGGCGCAGGGCGGCCACAGCGTCCATCGGCGTCGCCGGCGGGCAGCGCCGCCGCAGGGTCGCCCAAGGATATTCGACAATGAGATCAACCGCCCTGCCGCCGGGATCGAACTGCGGCAATCGGCTCAGCACAGCGACCGCCCGGTGGCGCAATCGCGCAACCACCTCGTCCGGCGCCAAGGCGCGCAGCCTTTGCGATTCCCCGTCGAATGCCGCGAGCGCCGCTCTGTCGGACGCCGTCTGAGCCGCCGTCTCGCCGAGCGAGATCATGCACAGGACAGCCAGCACAAGGCGCGTGCGCCCCCGCGAGGGCGCAAATCCAAGCCCGTTCGATGAATTCTCAATCGCCATGGCCATCACCATTGGCAATGCGCGCTGAAACGATTTCTATAAATTCGTAACACGAATTCTATCCGCAATTTACGCGAGAGCAAGCTCGCTTGGAAGCCAAAATGCGGGACCGCCGCGGGGCTTGGCTTCAGAGGCCTGGCTTGCGCCGCAAAATGAAAACCGGACAGGACATTGCCGCCGCCTTCGCATTGACTTCGCGAGCCCGTCCGCTCAAAACACACGGACGAAAATCCGTGCGAAGCGGCTGAGGATTTGATGCTCTCTGTCACGCTGATCGACAATTACGATTCCTTCACCTTCAATCTCGTCCATTATTTCGGCGAACTCGGCGCGCAGGTGAAGGTCCTGCGCAACGACCAGGCGAGCGTGGCGGAGATCGTCGGCGAGGAGCCCGATTGCATCGTGCTGTCCCCCGGCCCCTGCACCCCGCGCGAGGCCGGAATCTGTCTCGACCTGATCGGCGCGGCGAGCGCGAAAATCCCGATCTTCGGCGTCTGCCTCGGCCATCAGGCGATCGGCGAGGCCTTTGGCGGCGAAGTGGTGCGCGCGCCGCAGCCTGTCCATGGCAAGATCGCCGATATTTTCCACGAGGGCGAAACCGTCTTCCACGGCCTGCCCAGCCCCTTCAAGGCCACCCGCTATCATTCGCTGGTGGTGCGCCGCGAGAGCCTGCCCACCGAACTGGCGGCGACCGCCCAGACCGGCGACGGCCTGATCATGGGCCTGAGCCATCTCACCCGGCCAACCCATGGCGTGCAGTTTCACCCCGAGAGCATCGCCTCGGAACATGGCCACGCCATGCTGCGCAATTTCCTCGAACTGGCGAAGAGTTGGAACGCCGCCAAGCGGGAAAGATGATCCCCAATGGACGCCTTCAAACCCTTCCTCGCCAAAATCGCCTCCGGCGCCCGGCTGAGCCGGGAAGAGGCCGAGGCCGCGTTCGATCTGCTGCTCTCGGGCCAGTCCACCCCGGCCCAAACCGGCGCCTTTCTGATGGGGCTGCGCGCGCGCGGCGAGACGCTCGACGAGATGGCCGGGGCGGTCGCGACCATGCGCGCCAAAATGCTCAAGGTGCGCGCGCCCGAGGACGCTATCGACATTGTCGGCACCGGCGGCGACGGCGCCCAGACCTATAATATTTCGACGCTGGCCGCCCTGATCGTCGCCGCGTGCGGCGTGCCGGTCGCCAAGCACGGCAATCGCGCCGCCTCCTCTCTTTCGGGCGCCAGCGACGTGCTCTCCGAGCTTGGCGTGCGGCTCGGCATCGCGCCGGAGATCATCGAGCGCAGCCTGCGGGAAGCCCAGATCGGCTTCATGACGGCGCAGGCCCATCATTCCGCGATGGCCCATGTCGCGCCGGTGCGCCGCGAACTCGGCGCCCGCACCCTGTTCAACCTGCTCGGGCCCTTGTCCAATCCGGCAGGCGTCCGCCGCGCCCTGATCGGCGTCTTTTCCGAAGCCTGGA
>Ga0335069_10006784_pt1 | contig 16600 bp, 16 predicted proteins | sample Lox_Sample_11_FD_206714 | JGI IMG/M metagenome (GOLD analysis project Ga0335069, IMG submission 206714) | Soil microbial communities from Loxahatchee National Wildlife Refuge, Florida, United States - Lox_Sample_1.1 | ecosystem: Environmental > Terrestrial > Soil > Wetlands | place: USA...
TCGCTGTGCCGCCAGTACCAGGCGCTGCTCGCGACCGAAGGCGTCAGCGTCGAGTTCGCGCCCGACGGCGTCCAGCGCCTCGCCGAGGTCGCCTTCGACGTCAACGAGAAGACCGAGAACATCGGCGCGCGCCGGCTGCACACGGTCATGGAGCGGCTGCTCGACGGCGTCTCGTTCGAGGCCGCTGATCGCGGCGGCAGCGCGGTGCGGATCGACGCCGACTACGTCGAGCGCACGCTCGGCGTGCTGGCGCGCGACGAGGACCTGTCGCGGTATATCCTGTAGGCGCCGGCGCCACCTTATTTCATGGGCCGGATCGGCACCCGACGCCGCTACGGAGACCGCTCGATGGCTCGGTCCGCGTTCCTCGCCCTCATTCTGCTCGCAGCGCTCGCCCGTCCGGCGCCGGCTGCGACCGAGCCTTCGTGGGTCGAGCGCCTGTCCGCGCAGGCGCTCTCCAGCGGCGCTGCGGCGACCCTGCCGCCGAACCTCTCCGCGGTGCTCGGCCTGACGATGAGCGGCACGAGCACGTCGGTGCGGCAACTGATGGTGCGCGAGGGCGCGATCGTGCACACCTTCAACGTGCTGGTCTCCGACCATCGCAAGGTCGTGGTGGTGCGCATCGACGAGTCGGCGCACGCGGCGACCGCGCTGCTCGTCTCGCTGCGCGGCACGTTGCGCAAGGCGGTCGCGTATGAGGCCGGCCAGCCGGCCGCCGAGGTCGCGCCCGCCGCGGCCGGGTTCGACGGCGAACGCCGCTTCTGGTCCGGGCGGGCGCCCGCGCACTGAGCCGCCAACGGGCGCCTCGCAGCCGGCAACGGCCTCAGAACCGGGCGCGGACCCCGAAGCCGACGAACGCACCGCTCGTCACGCCGCCGCCGCGCGTCAGGCCGAGCGTGCAGTCGACGCCCGTCGCGTTGCCGAGGTCGGCGGTGCCGGTCGCGGCCAGCGTGTTCGACGCCGCGCCGAAGAAGTGCTCCTTCTGGCGCCAGTACTCGAGCTTAACGACGAGGTCATCGTGCTTCCAGCTCGCGCCGCCCGAGATGCTCGAGCTCAGGAGGGTCTCCTCGCGCCCGACGTGCCGCACGGCGACGCCTGCGAGCTGGCTGACGAGCGGCGCCGCGAGCGTCGCAAACGCATCGGCCGCCAGGCGCTCCTTCTGCATTGTGCCGTCAGTCAGGTTCAGGTGGCAGCTCGCCTCGGAATAGTGGTAGCTCATCGCGCTCACGTAGCCGCCCCAGACGCTGCCCTGGTAGCGCCCCTCGGCGCCGGCGGCGAGGTTCTTGAGCTTGCAGCTCGCGACCGCCGGCAGCGTGTCGCCGCTGACCGTCGACGTCGCGGTCGTCTGCAGCGCGGCGAAGCTGCTCCAGCGATAGCCGCCGCGCAGCCCGAACGACCAGGGCGCCGCGCGCCAGTCCGCCAGCAGCTTCAGGTCGTTGACGCTGACGATGTCGGTCGCCTGCCAGTGCGCGAGCGCACCCCCGACGTGCAGCTGCTTCAGGAAGTCGTGCGTGACGCCGGCCTCGAGCCCGACCGACTTGTAGCCGTTCTGGAAGTTGGCCGGATAGTCGAGCGCATCGCCCGAAACGTAGACCGTCGTCTTCGGCGTCAGGTCTCGCCCCAGCGTGCCGAAGAAGCTGCGCGCATCCGCCTGGTCGACCTCGGTGCCGAGGTCCATCGACCAGACCGTCACGGGGTGCTCCTCCGGCTCCTCGTCGTCGGACTCGGCCGCGAAGGCCGCGCCGGCCGGCAGCAGCCACAGCGCCACGAGCAGGGAGAAGGCCACCGTGCGGATCATCATGACAAGCCTCGCGCGGCGGCCGTCCTCGCCGCCAGTGTTACTATTTTGCCGATCCGGCACCCCGCTTGTCGCGCACCAGCCCGTAAAACCATGCCTGAGTCTCACCTGACGCCAACTGGCGACAGCCCGCCGACCGAGATCCGCCTGCGAACGAAGTCGCGGGTCGTCGAGGTCGCGTTCGCGGACGGCACGCGCTACGCGCTCTCGTTCGAGTACCTGCGCAGCCACTCGCCCTCCGCCGAGGTGCAGGGCCACGGTCCGGGCCAGGACGTGCTGCAGATCGCGAAGGAGAACGTAGCGGTGCTGAAGCTCGAGCCGGTCGGCCGCTACGCGGTGCGGCTCGTCTTCGACGACGGCCACGACACCGGCCTCTACACCTGGGCGTACCTGCGCGAGCTCGGCGCGACGTTCGAGGAGCGGTGGGCGCGCTACCTGAAGCGTCTCGACGGCATCGGCTACGTCCGCAAGCCCGCGCCGCCGGCCTGAGCCCGCCATTCCCGGAGAGCCTCCATGAGCGACCCGCGCCGTCCTGGCCACCTGCCGACCGAGGAACGCGTCCGCGAGCACCCGACGAGCGGCTGGCTGGGGCTCTTGCTCGCGCTCGCGTTCGGCGTGCCGGGATTTCTCCTCGTCACGCGCGGCGAGCTGCCGGCGGTGCTGATGGTCGTGTTCGGACTCTTCCTGCTGAAGGGCCTGTTTACGCTGGAACCCAACCAGGCGGCGGTGCTGATCTTCTTCGGCGAGTACGCGGCGACCGTGCGCAAGGACGGATTCTTCTTCGTCAATCCGCTCTACGCGCGCCGCAAGGTCTCGCTGCGGGTGCGCAACTTCGCGACGCCGACGCTGAAGGTCAACGACCAGCGCGGCAACCCGATCGAGATCGCCGCCGTGATCACCTGGCGCGTCAGCGACACCGGCCAGGCGGTGTTCGACGTCGACAGCTTCGAGAGTTACACGCAGATCCAGAGCGAGATGGCGCTCCGGGAGGTCGCGGGCAGCCATCCGTACGAGTCGCTGACGCCGGGGGCCGTGAGCCTGCGCAGCCATTTCGCCGACATCTCGAAGCTGCTGACGGCGACCTTGCGCGAGCACCTCTCGGTCGCGGGCGTTGAGGTCGACGACGCACGCATCACGCACCTCGCCTACGCGGCCGAGATCGCCCACGTGATGCTGAGGCGCCAGCAGGCCGAGGCGGTCGTGCACGCGCGCGAGCGCATGGTCGAGGGCGCGCTCGGCATGATCTCCGGGGCGCTGGCGCGGATGGAGTCCGAGCACATCGGCGCGCTGGCGCCGAGCGAGCGCGCGAGCCTCGTGATCAACATGATGACGGTGCTGTTGTCCGAGAGCCCGGCACAGCCGGTGATCCAGCTCGCCGAGAACCGCCCGCACGCCTGAGGCGCGTCACCCGCCCTGGAACGGAACGTACTCGTCGTCGCCCTGCTGCTCGCGCTCGAAGAGCAGGAACTCGTAGTAGCCGCAGCGCGGACCCGACGGGTAGCGGCGGCAGACGTTCGGCCGTGCCGCGTATACGGTGCAGCGGCGCTGCTCGCGGTCGAAGAACCGGCACACCGACTTGTAGACATGGTCCTTGTGGTGCCTCAGCACCTGCTCGCGGACGCCATCGTGCACGTGACGGTAGGTAAAGCGCCTGCGCGCCAGCGCGGGGGTGATCCCGAAATGCTTCGCGAGGCGCGCGATGTCAAAGTCGCTGATCGGGATGCGCTCGTACGAGCAGCAGTAGCCCGGGCACTTTGAGCAGTCGTAGCGGATCTTCATGAACCCTCGGCAGACGGCGCGCTGGCCGCCGCTATTTGGCCGCCGTGGCCGCGGGTTGGCAAGGACGCGCCCGCGAAATCCCCGTCACGGCCGGACGGCGCGTTGGTCGCGGCGGGCGGCTCCCGAGCGGGCGCCTCTTGAGTGCAAGACCGCCGCGGAACGCTCAGCCGCCAGATCCGCGCGGGCGTTGCGCCTCGGCGCGAGCGCGCCGGATGTCAGGTGCGCGGGCATTGACGCGGCCCGAACCCGCCCTCCCACCCCGGGGCGCGCCGCGTCGTCTAGACGCGCCGCGGGCGAACCCGCCGGTGCGCGCGCTGCGCGAACTGAGCTCAGCCGCCGGCCAAGACGACAACGCCCCGTCTCCGGGGCGTTGCGGGGCGCACTGGGGTCGCGCGATGCGTCACGACCTCATCGTGGCCGGCAATCTATGCCGGCGAGCCGCCGTTCTTGCGCCTGCGCCGCGCGATGCCCACGGCGGCGAGACCGAGCCCCAGCAGGCTGAGCGTCGCGGGCTCGGGAACCTGCGTGACCGACCAGTTCGCCGCGACGAAGGGGACGTCGAAGGTCCCGGTCGTCGCAGTGAGCGCCAGGCCGACCGTCGGGTCGGTCAGGCTCTCCGCCGAGAACACGTTCGTGTAGTTAGGGTCGAGCGGGAAATTTGAGTCTGCGAAGATGAAGTTGTTCTGCAGTCCATCGAACGACACGATGGCACCGCCCGGCTGCGCATTGCCGAGCGCATCAACATACGAGGAGCCGAACAGGCTCCCGCTGCCGTTGAATGCCACGCCATCGACGCTGACGGCGATGTTCGAGAGGTTCGTGATCAGGTCGCCACTCGCGTTGCCGGAGAACGAGCCGGTCACGACGTCCCCGGTGGACGCGAACGTGTACTGAAAGTCATAGACCGTGCTGGCCTGCGCGGCGCAGCCCATGAGAAGTGCCGTCGCCAGTCCCAGGAGCCGGATTGCTGATTTCATAGGGGTGCCATGGGTGGGAGGAAGACGCTCGCTCATCGCTGAGATGACACACGAATTTCTGCACGTTCCATGCCGTCGCGCCGCGCGCTTCAGCGAGTCAATCAGTTGCGCCCGATTCCTCACGCGGCCCGACGGTCCAGCGGCGAGAACTGTAAGGAATTCCGACCGGCACCGTCCGCGCCTCGGCCTCGTGATTTTCCATAACGCGTGACCGCAGGACGCGCCGGGCGCGCTCAGGACCGGTGGGTGTCGACTGCCGAATCACGGCCGTCGCAGGGCGCTCCGAGTACCATCAGGCAGGCGTCGGACGTAAACGCGCTCGCCAAGCGCCGTGGTCGGCGCGCGCTCAGCAGTGCAGGGAACGCCCCGCCGGGGCCGCGCCCCTAGGGCAGAGCCGGATCGGGATCAGAGCCCTCGGGCACGCCTTCGAAGAGCGCGGTCGAGAGGTAGCGTTCTCCGGTATCCGGGAGCACCGCGAGGATCACGCTCCCCTCCGGCGCCTTCTCGGCAACCTTGAGCGCCGCGGCGGCGGTCCCTCCCGAAGAAATGCCGACGAACAGCCCCTCCTTCTGCGCAAGGAGCTTCGCGGTCGCGATCGCCTCGTCGTCGGTGACCGGAACGTTCTCGTCATAGATCGTGCGATCGAGCACGGCCGGCACGAAGTCCGGCGTCCAGCCCTGGATCTTGTGCGGCTTGAACTCGGCGCCGGCGAGGAGCCGCGCGCCGGCGGGCTCGGTCGCAATCACCTTGAGGTCGGGACGCGCGCGCTTGAGCACCTGCCCTGCCCCGGTCATCGTGCCGCCGGTGCCCCAGCCGCTCACGAAGTAGTCGAGGCGCTTGCCCGCGAAGTCGAGCAGGATCTCGGGGCCGGTCGTCTGGCGGTGATAGGCGGGATTGGCCTCGTTCTCGAACTGCCGTGCGAGGAACCAGCCGTGCTTGTCGGCGAGTTCCTTGGCCTTCTTCACCATGCCGGTGCCGCGTTCGGCGGCGGGCGTCAGGATCACCTTGGCGCCGAACGCGCGGATGATCTTGCGCCGCTCGATCGAAAAGCTCTCCGCCATGACCGCGACGAACGGATAGCCCTTCGCCGCGGCCACGAGCGCGAGCGCGATGCCGGTGTTGCCGCTCGTGGCCTCGACGATCGTCTGGCCGGGCTTAAGGAGCCCGCGCCGCTCGGCGTCCTCGATGATGCCGATCGCGAGGCGGTCCTTGACCGAGCCGCCGGGGTTGAAGTACTCGACCTTGGTGTAGAGGGTCACGTGCTTCGGGGCGAGACGGTTGATGCGCACGATCGGCGTACGGCCGATCGTCTCGAGAATGCTGTTGTAGATGGCCATGACGGGGTGCCCTGGGTTTCCGGGAGGCCGAAGAGTGTAGGCCTTGGCCCCCGCCGTTGAGGAGGTCCGTTGGTTCGGGGGCCATAACGATCGGTTCTGGCCGGGCCATGGCCGGGAAGCGGTCGATGGGCGGAAAATCGGTGCCATGAGCGCCTTTCCCCCCGAAGCCCCGTCGGCCGCGCGCCGCATCAAGCTGCCGAGCCCGTTCCGGCTGCAGGCCGGGGGCATGCTCGTCGACGCCGAGGTCGCGGTCGAGACCTACGGGAGGCTGGCCCCGGCACGCGACAACGCGGTGCTGCTCTTCACGGGGCTGTCGGCCTCGGCGCACGCCCGCTCGCATCCCGGCGACCCGTCGCCCGGCTGGTGGGAGGCGATGATCGGGCCCGGCAAGGCGCTCGACACCGACCGGCTCTACGTGATCTCGGTGAACTCCCTCGGCAGCTGCTTCGGCTCGACGGGGCCCGCCTCCATCAACCCCGCGACCGGCCAGCCGTATGCCGGCGAGTTCCCGGAGCTGCGCGTCGAGGACATCGCGCGCGCGAGCCAGGCAGCGGTCGATGCGCTTGGCATCCGCCAGCTCGCGGCCGTGATCGGCTCATCGCTCGGCGGCATGACGGTGCTGGCGCACGCAGTGTGCTTCCCGGGCAAGGCCCGCGCGCTCGTGTCGATCTCGGGCGCACTCGCGGCAATGGCGTCGGCGATCGCGACGCGCAGCCTGCAGCGCGAGATCGTCGGCTCCATGCTGAAGAGCGGCGCGCCACGCCCGGCGGTCGAGCAGGCCATGCGCTGGGCGCGCAAGATCGGGATCCTGTCATACGTCGGCAGCGCGCTCCTCGAGAAGCGTTTCGCGCGCCACCAGAGCGAACCGTTCTCCGGCCACCCGTCCGGCACCGACTTCGAGGTCGAGAGCTGGCTCGAGCACAACGCGCAGAAATTCGTGCGCCAGTTCGACCCGTGGTCGTACTGGAGCATCTCGCGGGCGATGGATCTGTTTGACTTCGGCTCGCACGGCGCGACGTCCGAGGGCGACGAGGTCGTGCACGACCACGCCCCGTCCGATGTCGCGCGCGCCGCCTCGTTCATCCGCGTCGAGCGCGCCCTCGTCGTCGGCGTCGAGGAGGACCTGCTGTTCCCGGTCGAGCAGCAGCGCGCCGTCGCCTCGGTGCTGCGGACGGCCGGCATCGACACCGAGTACGTCGAGTTGAGCTCGGCGTACGGCCACGATGCGTTCCTGACCGAGGAGCGGCTGTTCGGGCCGCTGCTGGCGCGCTTCCTGCGCGACCCGGGCGCAGCAGGCGCGCCGCGCGCCGCGCGCGATCACGACGCCCTGTCGCGCTAGCTACACCGGCCCGCGTCGGCCGGCGCCGAGCCCCAGGAACCGCCAGATCTCGTCGGTGGCGTCGAGTTCCTGGCTCACGCGCCCGATCAGCCACTTGCGCGCGTAGCGCAGCCCCCCCGGCCACGCGTGGCCGCCGCCGTCGATCTCGTAGAGCACGATGCGCGCATCGTCGACGCACCCGGTGGCCCGACGCACGACGAGCGCCGTGCCATCGCCGGCGACGCGATCGAGCGGCGGCTCGTCGTCGACGTCCTTGCAGTGCGCTGCCCCGCGAAACATCGCGAACGTCGCGAGCGCCCCGATCACGCTGCCGCGCCGCGACCCGAGCACGTTGACCGCGCCGCCCGCGAAGGGCACGAGCGGGTCCTCGGTGCCGTCGATCAGCGCGAGCGGCCGCGGTGCCGACGGCCGGCAGCGCGGTGCCAGGTCGGCGCCGAGGCTCGCGGCGACGGCGACGAAACCATGGAACAGGTCGGAGGCATCGCAGGCGAGCCTCAGCGTCATCATGCCGCCGTTCGAGATCCCGGTGACGAAGATCCGCTCGCGGTCGAGCGGGTAGCGGCGGCTGATCGCATCGACCAGCGCCCGGAGGAAGCCGACGTCGTCGACCGACTCCTCGACGCTCTTCGACTTCAAGTCGCGGCGGCCGTCGTTCCAGCCGTGGCCGACGCCGTCGGGGTACGCGACGAGCACGCCATCCTCGTCGGCGCGGCGGTTGAGGCCGCGGAGGGTCAGCGACTCCATGCTGGCGCCGCCGCCCCCGCCGCCGTGCAGCACCACGAGCAGCGGCGCCGCGGCCGGCAGGCGCGCCGGCACGTAAAGCCGATAGGTGCGTTCGCGCCCGCCGAATGCGAGCGCCTCGCAACGCGCCTCGGGGCTCTTCGCCCCGCGGTCGGAGCACGCGGGCCCGGCGTGCGCGGCGAGCGCCAGCGCGCCGAGAGCGAACGCCAGGGCGCGCGGTGCGAGCCACGGCGCGCGGCGGTACAATTTCCCGGTTTTCACTCCGAAAGCTCCCCCATGGCCGGACCCAGGCAAGAGCGCGCCGCACCCGAAACCGTTGACTTCGGCTACCAGCAGGTCGCGGCCGGCGACAAGGCCGGGCGGGTCCGGGCGGTCTTCGACTCGGTCGCAAACCGCTACGACCTGATGAACGACCTGATGTCGCTCGGCGTTCACCGGCTCTGGAAGCGCTTCCTGTTGTCGCAGACGGGTCTCAAGGCGGGGCAGCGCGCGCTCGATGTCGCCGGTGGCACCGGTGACATCGCGCTCGGCCTCGCGCGCCAGGTCGGGCGTCGCGGGCTCGTCGTGCTCTCCGACATCAACGCCTCGATGCTCGCGCACGGCCGCGACCGGCTCATCGACGCAGGCGTCGTCGCCGAGGCCGCCTACGTGCGCGCCGACGCGGAGCAGCTGCCGTTTCGCGACGCGTCCTTCGACTGCGTGACGATCGCCTTCGGCCTGCGAAACGTCACCGACAAGGCGGCGGCGCTCCAGTCGATGCACCGGGTGCTGAAGCCCGGCGGGCAGCTGCTCGTGCTCGAGTTCTCGAGACCGGTCGCACCGGGCCTCGGCCCGGTCTACGACGCGTACTCGTTCGCGGTGCTGCCGGCGCTCGGACGCCTGATCGCGCGGGACGCGGCGAGCTACCGGTATCTCGCCGAGTCGATCCGGATGTTCCCGGACCAGGCGACGCTGCTTGCGATGATGCAGGAGGCCGGCTTCGACGCCTGTCGCCATCACAACCTGACGGGCGGCATCGTGGCGCTGCACCGCGGCTGGCGCTACTGATGAACGCGACGCCGCTGCTCGCGCCGTTCGAGACGCTGATCAACCGCAACCTCGCGGCCTCGACGCCGGCGCGCGCCGAGCTCGTGCGCCTCGCCGGCCGCTCGTTCGCGATCGAGGTCGGCACCGCGGTCGGCGGGCGGCTGCTGCGCGTGCGGCTTGCGGCGCGCGCCGAAGGGCTCGTGGTCACGAGCGACGAGGAACCGGCCGACGCCAGCGTCAGCGGCACGCCGCTCGGCCTCGCCGCACTGCTCGCCGGGCGGCGCGCCGGCCGCGTGAGTGCCGCGGGTGTCACGGTCTCGGGCGATGCCGAGGTCGCCTCGGCCTTCGAGCAGCTGCTCAAGAACGCGCGCCCCGACGCCGAGGAGGAGCTCGCGCGCCTGATCGGCGACGCGCCCGCCTACTACGCCGCGCGCGCAGCGCGCGGCGCGCTCGAGTGGGGCAGGAAGGCGCTCGCCTCGCTCAACCGCAACGTCGGGGAGTACCTGACCGAGGAGGGTCGGGACCTCGTGCCGCGCGCCGAACTCGATGCCCACCACGCCGAGGTCGACCGGGTCCGCGAGGACGTCGACCGCGCCGCGGCGCGGCTCGCGCTCGCGGCCGAGCGCCTCGCGCGCCTAGGCCGCTGAGCCGTGATGAGCCTCAAGGTCGCGGCGCGCCTCCTCGAGATCCAGCGGGTACTGGTGCGCCACGGGCTCGATGAGTTCGTGACCGCGACGCACCTCTACCGGCCGCTTCGCTTCCTCTACTACCTGCAGCCCTCGACCTGGTTCGAGCGTCGCCGCGGTGCCTCGCGCGGCGAGCGCCTGCGGCTCGCGCTCGAGGAGCTCGGGCCCATCTTCATCAAGTTCGGCCAGGCGGTCTCGACGCGCCGCGACCTGCTGCCGCCGGACATCGCCGACGAGCTCGCCAAGCTCCAGGACCGGGTTGCGCCGTTCCCGGGGGAGGAGGCGCGCGCAGCGATCGAGCGCTCGCTCGGCCGTCCGGTCGGCGAGGTGTTCGGCAGCTTCGAGACCACGCCGCTCGCCGCCGCCTCGATCGCGCAGGTGCACACGGCGACGCTGAAGGACGGCCGCGAGGTCATCGTCAAGGTGCTCAGGCCCAGGATGCACGCGGTGATCCGCCGCGACCTCGAGGTACTCTACGCGCTCGCACGCCTCGCGTTGCGCTACGTCAGGGACGCCTCGCGGCTGCGCCCGCTCGAGATCGTCGCCGAGTACGACAAGACGATCATGGACGAGCTCGACCTGATGCGCGAGGCAGCGAACGCCGCGCAGCTGAAGCGCAACTTCGCGGGCTCCCCGCTCCTGTACGTTCCGGAGGTGCACTTCGAGCTCTGCCGCGCGGACGTGCTCGTCATGGAACGGATCCGCGGCGTGCAGATCTCGGACATCGCGCGGCTCCGCGAGCTCAAGGTCGACATCGAGCGCCTCGCCGAGAACGGCGTGACGATCTTCTTCACGCAGCTCCTCAAGCACAACTTCTTCCACGCCGACATGCACCCCGGCAACATCTTCGTGCTGACCGAGGACCCCGCGCGACCGCGCTACGCGGCGGTCGACTTCGGCATCGTCGGCACGCTCGACCCCAGGGATCTCGAGTACCTCGCGGGCAATTTCCTCGCGTTCTTCGACCGCGACTACCGGCGCGTCGCCGAGCTGCACGTCGAGAGCGGCTGGGTGCCGGCCGGCACGCGCGTCGACGAGCTCGAGGCCGCCGTGCGCACCGTCTGCGAGCCGATCTTCCAGAAGCCGCTGTCGGAGATCTCCTTCGGCGTCGTGCTGCTGCGGCTGTTCGAGACCGCGCGGCGCTTTCGCATGGAGGTGCAGCCGCAGCTCGTGCTGCTGCAAAAGACGCTGCTCAACATCGAGGGCCTCGGGCGCCAGCTTTATCCCGAGCTCGACCTGTGGAAGACCGCGCAGCCGCTGCTGCGCGGCTGGTACCGCGAACGCATGCACCCGCGCACGCTCCTCAAGGAAGCGCGCCGCCACTTACCGGAATTCATCGCGGCGCTGAGGGCCACGCCGCCGCTCGTGCGCCGGCTGCTGCACGAGGCCGAGACGCGTCGCACGCTGTGGCCTAGCGAGTCGGCGGAACATCGCCGCCTGGTCGCGGAGCTGCGCGCCGGCGCGCGGCGCCGCGACCGAACGCTGGTGGCGGTCGCGGTGCTCGGGTCCGGCGTGCTCTGGCTCGCCCTCGGCGCGACCCCGGCGCTGCCCGGCATCGCGTTCGTCGCCGCCGCAATCGCCTACCTCGTCGCGCGACGCTAGATCGAGCCGCCGTTCGCGGGCGGAGGGCGTGAGCGGGTGCGGGCCGCTGGTGGCCTGCGGCAATGCCCCTGGGCAATCGCAGGTATACGCACACGCAGGACGCTTGCGCATAATTCCGGTAGCGCGCGAACGCCGTCGCGCGACGAGGCGCGGCGACTCGCAGTATCGGCCACGAGGGTCGGCGTCGCCCGATCGAGTCCGCAGGCGGCGCGCGGGCACCGATTTATAGTTGCCCGAAGCCGCTAGAATCCGTCCGCGGAGAGCCCATGTCAGTCGCGTCCGCCCTGCCACCATTGCATCGCTCGCTCTTCGCAGCGCTGGTCCTCGCCGCGACGCTCCCGGTGGCCGCGGCAGCCGCGCCGTCAGCCGCGGCGCCTGCCGCGGCCAATGCGGCGCCGGTCGCGCCTGCGCCGAGTCCGGCCGAATCGAGCTACAACCTCGGGCTCCTGATGGGCGGCCAGATTGCGCACGCGGGACTCAGCCAGGAACTCGCGATGGATGCCTTCCTGCGCGGCCTGCGCGAGGCGCTCGCGGCCAAGCTCCCGACCGTCGCACAGCGCGAGGATGCCGCGCGCTTCATGCGCGCCGGGCGCGAGGCCTATGCCGAGCGCAACCGCGCGGCGGCAGCCGAATTCCTCGTGCGCAACGAGAAGGACCCGCACGTCACGACGACGGCGTCGGGCCTGCAATACCAGGTTCTGGTGGCAGGCGACTCCGGCGGCAAGGCGCCGGGCCCCAAGGATGCCGTGACCATCCAGTACCGTGCGAGCCTCGCCGACGGCAACGAGTTCGACAGTTCGTACGCGCATGGGCAACCGGCGACGTTTCGGATGAACTCCGTGATCAAGGGCTGGGCGGAGGCCCTGTCGCTGATGCGGCCGGGATCGAAGTGGCGCGTCTGGGTACCGCCAGCGCTCGGCTACGACCTCTACGCACCGCCGCCGATTCCGCCCGGTGCGTTGATCGTCTACGAGCTCGAGTTGCTCAATGTCGATCGGGCGCCGGTGCCCGCGGCTACGCCTTCGGGCGCGCCGCATGGACCGACGACGAAGAACGCCGCCGGTGCGTCGCACCCGGGGGCCGCGCCACCACATTGACGGGTCCGGTCCGGCGACCGCCGGGCGAGAGTCTCGCGCAAGCGCGTATCAGGCGCGCGGGGCCGGCGCGTGGTGAAGATGAGCAGAGGTCGACCTGCCTCTACGGCACGGTCCAGGCACCGTCGGCGACGAGCCGCGAACCGGAAGGCTCTGCGAACTGCACGAGGTACCCGCCCTTAGAGGCGAAGTGCTGGTTCTCCGCGAGCGTCAGGCGAGGGTAGTAGCCGGTCACGATCCGGTGCTCAACCATGCCCTGCAGCTCCTCGATCAGGTACGCGCGGTCGAACGTGCCCGCGACGTCGCTGAGCGCTTCGGACAGCAGCCCGCACGCGAGGTAAGTGTCCGCCTGCAGCCGCTCGTCGACGATCTGGATCTGCCGGATCCTGAACCAGCCGAGCGGATAGTCGACGCGCACGATGCGCTGCTGCGGGAGGTCGACGATGTAGGCCATACGCGCCCGTTCGCGCCAGGCGGCAGGCAGCGGCGCGCGCTCGAAGTTGCCCATGAGCCCCGACAGGTAGATCGCGCCGGGTGGTGCGGGCTCTTCGGCGAGCGCCGCCAGGTCCGAGGGGCGCAGCCAGAGTACCAGCGCATCATTCTTGCCGATCCCGCGCAGCGCCGCCTCGAGCCTTGCCTTCGCGGGCAGCGCGTGGTCATGCAGCTCGAGGTGCCGCGGCGCGAGGCGCCCGCCAAGCCAGCGCGCCGCTGCTTCGCCGCTGTCGCCGGCTCGATAGATCTGGTGCACGACCCGTGCGCCTTGCGCGACGATCCGGCCGGCGATCAGCTCCGCCTCGAGCAGCACGCCCTTCGAGAAGTAGAGGTCGTAGAAGTCGCTGTCGGCATCGACCGGCACCTCGACGTTCGGGAAGAGGCAGGGCAGCTGCTCGTGCTCGCAGAATCGGTGCACGGGCGCCCATTCGGCGCCGCCGATCCCGGAAATCACTGCCATGACCGGCTCGCGGGCATAGGCCTTCGCGAGCTGCTCGCCCCAGGTCGCCGGCGGACCATCCAGGCTCCAGACGTGCAGCTGCCACTGTCGATGAATCATGAACATCGAGCGGCTGAACTGCGTATGGCCGGAGGCCTGCAGCTGCGGGCTCGGCTTCATCTGGCGGGAATTTCGCTCGGCGAAGTACTTCTCGATGACCTCGAGCATCGCGTCGCGGCGCGCCGGGTCGGCATCGGGCGTCACGATCGTCGCGAACTGAATCGTCGAGTCGCTGACCCCCGGAATGCGTGCCGGTGCGAGCGTCTTCAGGTAAGCGATCAGCGCCGCCATGTCCGAAGGGCCCAAGTCGAAGTGCGGCATCAGCGGATCGAGCGCCCGGCCCTCCGAATCCACACCTTCGCGGATCGCACGCGCGAGGGTCTCCTCGGTGTACGCCCGCCGCCGCGTGCGCATGCCCTCGACGTACGGCAGGTCGACCTTGCCGTGGTGCGCGCCGTCCGCGCGCTCGGGCTCCAGCAGGTAGCGGGCGGCAACCGGTGGGATCAGGGGGCTGCCGGCCGCGGCTGCAGTGCCGCTCCTGCGCCGCATCGACCCGAGGCCGCTGTGCTGGTGGCAGTTGACGCACGCCGCCGCCGACCCGCTCGCACCCGCCGCGCCTCGGTCGCGGGACGCGATCAGGGGAGCGCCGGAGGCAATCACGCCCCGCAGGTAGATGCCGGCGCCGATCTCTGCCTGGGCGCGCACCGCGGCCGGCTCGGCGGTCACCGCGCCTGCCAGCAGCAGCAGCGCGATTGCGCGAATCACCGGGGCGAGGCTGCGAGCCATTCGGCCGCCGGGCCCGCTGCCACGGTGATTCCGAGTGGAGCGGTGACAAACGGGCCGCACGTCATTTGCTGGCCGGCTGCGGGCCGATCGGCGCCGGCGGTGCCGCAACAGCGGGTGGCTTGATCGTGATTTCTGCCCGGTGCCCGAGGGTGTCGGCGCGGGTGAACTGCCGGTCATCGAGCGGCACATTAAGGCTGATCTTATCGATGACCATCCGGTCCGGCTTCTTTGCGGCGGTGCCGCCGATCTCGATCAGCGAAGGCAACTTGAGGCCCTCGACGGTCCTGTAGTCTCGGTAGAACACCGACACGGTGCCGGGCTGTCCGTTCGCGCTGTAGGTCGCGCGGTCAAAACGCAGCTCCAGAAACGTCTGCGCATCGACCCAGACCTGCTGCCGTCCTCCGGAGGCGAGCGTCACGCCGAGTCGGTAGGCCTTGCGGCCCTCGATCAGGTCGGTGCCTTCCAGCTGCAGCGCACTGCCGCGGGCCCGGTAGTCGACCAGCGGGCCTTCGAGCCCCGCCGCGTCCTGCGCGAACTTGACCTCCGCGGGGGTAAACGGCTGCACTTGAGGCACGCCGCCCTCGCCGGGCCGCATCTTCCAGCCTCGTTTGCCGTCGAATACTCGCAAACCGTGCTCTGCGGGCGCGGTGATCTCAAAGCGGGACTTGTTCGGCCGCTTCTCCGCGAGGACGAACGGCACGCTCTGCACTGGCGAGCGCTCGCTTTCCAGGTGCCCCATCCAGACGATCGTCTCGATCTTCTTCCACGCTTCCTCGCCGCCGCGAGCCTCCATGCTCTTCGCGACGACTTGCTCGGACGTGAGTGCGACTTCAGCCGCATTCGGGGCGGGCGTCGCCGCACCGGCTACGCGAGCCCCGCCAGCGACCGCAGCAGTCACGACAACCAGCGCCGCTACGCGCAGGATGCTCATCGTGCTCCCTCCTGAATCTCGCGAGTGCCGCGGCGCACGTGCCTCGCGCGCAGCGGGCGCCTGACCCGCGCTAGGCCTTCGGCTTCGCGAATAAGGTGTCGTCCAGAGGGGGGTTCACCGTGGCCTTCTCGATGGTCATCTTGTGCGTGTCCGGGTAGCCGTCGACCGCAGTCTCCATCACGAACGGGAGCACGATGCCCTCCACCTTGCGGAAGTCGCGCTGGTAGACGTACACGTTGTGCATCTTGCCATCCATCCGGCGCGGCAATCCATCCAGCTTGACGTCGAGGAAGCTCTTGGCGTCCACCCAGACATGCTTTACGTCACCGCTCTTGCGCGTCACCTTGAGTTTGTATGCCGGCTGCCCTTCCACCATCTCGGCGCCGTCCAGCTGGACCTTGGCGCCCTGAGCTGCGGCACCGATCAGCGGACCATCCAGGTCGTCGCGTGCACCTTCGGCGCTGGCCTCTTCCTTGGTGAATGGCTCGGCATCGTTGCGATTGAGGAACGGCCGCAGCTTCCAGCCGTTGTGGCCGTCATAGACCTGCACCGCCGTCTTGCCGGCGAAGACGATCTCCAGCCGCGTCTTGTTCGGACGCTTCAGGTCGAGCGTGAAGGGCAGCTCGACCTGCTTCGCTTGACCTTGCGGACCGTTCGCTGCGGCAATCTCGGCGGCGGTGCCCTTCCCGGTCGCCTTCTTGCTCGACTCGACCAGCTTCATCGCTCTGGCGTAGTCATCGCCCCTGCCCGCATCCAGCGTGCCGCTGAGCTGCAGGGCCCGCACGGCCTTCCAGGCCTGCGCGCCTCCACGTGCGGTGATGTGCTTTTCGAGGACCTGCGCGGCGCTCATTGGCGGCACCGCGACCGGTTGCTCCATGGCTTTGGCGGTCGGCGCAGCAGTAGGAGATGCAGCCATGGCCGGGGGGCCAGCCCACAGCGCGACCGTGGCAGCGGCGGCAAGCGCCGAGAGAGCGTGCTTGGAGAAGGACATCATCAACGTTCCTCGGGAATTCTGGTGGAAATGATACGCCACGCGCCGGCCCCGCCCGGGCTCAATCGACGACGAGGTTGCTGGCGCGGAACGTGCCGATCACGACGTCGACGCGGTCCCCGCGCGCAACACGGCGGCCCTTGTTCGAGAACGCCATCCAGTAAGAGCGGCCCGCCTCCGGCGCAGCGCTCTGGCGCAGCTGGCCGATCTTTTCCATGGTTGGCACCACCAGGCTGACGCCCGCCTTCGGATCGATCAGCGACGCCTCGTTCTGCTTGTCGTTGAGAGTACGCGCCCGGGCCGAATCGAGCACCCGGTAGCTGAAGCGGACGAGTTCGCCCGACTCGACCAGTTTGACGCTGAGCGAATCGATGCCCCAGGTCAGCTGGTAGTACTTGCCGGCGCGGCCCGCGAAACGGTCCGGCTGGTAGTGGGTGGCGTGGCCGGCGGCGGGCGCCGCTTTGGTGGCCGGCTTGGTGGCCGGCTTTGCGGCCGGCTCGACCGCTGGCTTGACGGCCGAAG
>Ga0335069_10006785_pt1 | contig 16600 bp, 10 predicted proteins | sample Lox_Sample_11_FD_206714 | JGI IMG/M metagenome (GOLD analysis project Ga0335069, IMG submission 206714) | Soil microbial communities from Loxahatchee National Wildlife Refuge, Florida, United States - Lox_Sample_1.1 | ecosystem: Environmental > Terrestrial > Soil > Wetlands | place: USA...
AAGGTAGCGGCCCTGCTCTTTGGATCCGGGACCTGTGCGCTGATCTACCAGGTGGCGTGGCTGCGAGAGATGCGGTTGATCTTCGGCGCATCGACGGCAGCCTCGGCCGCCGTGTTGGCAATCTTCATGGGGGGGCTTGGCGTCGGCGGCTCGCTGCTGGGACGGCGCGTCGATCGGCACCCGCAGCCATTGGCGTTCTATGCCAATCTCGAGTTGAGCATCGCGGCAGCTGCCGCCGTCACACCCGTTCTGGTCTGGTTGGCGCGCGGCGCGTATATCGCTCTGGGCGGTTCCGTCGTCCTCGGGCTGGGCGGTGCTACGGTGGCGCGCTTACTGCTGGCGACGTTGGTGCTCTCGGTACCCACGTTCCTCATGGGTGGGACACTCCCTGCTGCCGCCAGGGCCGTAGAAACGGATGAAGACGTGAGCCGGCGCCACCTCGCTACGCTCTACAGTGTGAACACTCTGGGCGCCGTCACCGGAGCGCTCATCTCCACCTTCTTCATGCTCGAGGTCTACGGCACACGCACCACGCTGTGGCTCGCATGCCTCTTGAACGTGTTGGTCGGCATGACGGCGCGCAGCCTGGCCCGCGGTTTCGATACGCTGCCGCGAAGCGCGCGCAACGGCATCAAACCGCAGGGCGCGGCAACGCCAGCGACCGGAGTGCCCGCGTGGTTCGTCTTCGCAGCCGCAGCCGCCGTGGGGTTTGCCTTCTTTCTCATGGAACTGGTGTGGTACCGGATGCTCGGGCCACTTCTCGGCGGGTCATCGTTCACATTCGGCCTCATTCTCGCGGTCGCGTTGCTGGGCGTGGGCTTGGGAGGTGCGGCCTACGCTCTTTTCGGCAAGGACCGCCCAGCAACCTCGCGCGGCTTCGCTTTCACCTGCGCCCTCGAGGCGGTGTGCATTGCAGTCCCCTATGCGCTCGGTGACCGGGTCGCACTTCTCACGATCGCCGCACGCTCGCTCGATGTGCTCGGCTTCGGCGGTCTGGTCTTGGGCTGGGCAGCCATCGCGGTGGTCGTGATCCTGCCCGCTGCGTTGGTGGCCGGGGTACAGTTTCCGCTGTTGATTGCCATGCTAGGTCGGGGCAGCGAGAAGATTGGCCGACACGTTGGCCTGACATACGCGTGGAACACCGTCGGGGCGATCCTGGGATCGCTAGCCGGCGGCTTCGGTTTGCTGCCGGCGCTGTCAGCCACGGGGACATGGGCCGCGGTCGTCAGCCTGCTGGTTGCGCTCGGAGTGAGTGCCATGTGGCTCTCGCTGCGCACCGACAGGCACGCGGCCGGCCTACTCATCCCAGCGGCAGCGGCCGCTGGCGCACTCCTCCTCCTCACTGCGGCGGGCCCCACTGCAGCCTGGCGACACAGCCCGATCGGTGCAGGTCGCATTCGCTTCGAAGGCGCTACGCCGAATAGCGTCCAGGATTGGATCAACTCCCGCCGGCGCGTGATCACCTGGACTGCTGACGGCATCGAGAGCAGCGTCGCACTGGAGCGCAGCACCGGTCTCACTTTCCTGGTCAACGGTAAAGCGGATGGGGACGCTCGGTTCGATGCAGCGACGCAGGTCATGGGGGGGCTAGTCGGCGCCATCCTCCACCCACACCCCCGGCGCGCCCTGGTGATTGGGCTGGGAACCGGGAGTACCGCCGGTTGGCTGGCGGCGATTGCGTCGATCGAGCGCGTCGATGTCGTCGAGCTGGAGCCTGCCATCCTGGAAGTGGCGCGCGCGTCGACGCCGGTGAATCACAATGTGCTGGACAACCCCAAGGTACACATCTTCACGGGCGACGCCCGTGAGCTGCTGCTGACTACGTCGCAGCGCTACGACATCATCTTCTCCGAGCCGTCCAACCCGTATCGCGCCGGCGTTGCCAGTTTGTTCACGCAAGAGTTCTACCGTGCGGTCGCTGCCCGCCTCTCCACGGATGGTATATTCCTGCAGTGGTTGCAGGCCTACGAGGTCGACAGTCAGACGGTGCGCACCGAGTACGCCACCATGGCGTCCGTGTTCCCGGTGGTGGAGACATGGCGGACCTATCCGGTGGATTTGCTGCTCGTCGCTGCCCTGCAACCAATCGACTACGATGTCGCCAGACTGCGCGCGCGCGTCAGCGAAGAACCGTACAAGACGGCGCTCGCCATGACGTGGCGGGCAACTGATCTGGAAGGCTTCCTGGCGCGTTACGTCGCGAGCCCGTCGCTTGCCCGTGCCATCGCAGACAGCGAGGGCACCCTTGTCAACACCGACGATCGGACCCTCGTGGAGTTTGCGTTTGCCCGCAGCGTGGGCCGCGCCCAGCTCTTCGAAGTGGATGAACTGGTACGCACCGTGCGCGGCCGCAACGAGGATCGCCCGAAGGTGCACGGTGGCCAGGTGGACTGGGACCAGGTCGAAGACGCACGCGTCACCCTTTACACGGTATCGGACGTGCCGCCTCCCGACACACCCTACGCGAGTCCGGAGCGTCGCAAGCGCGAGGCGGCACAAGCACACTACGTCCGCGGCGATCTCGAGGCAGCCCTCACGGCGTGGCGGGCTCAGCCGCGAGAGCCGATCGGTGCAGTCGAGACGGTTGTCGTCGCCGCCGCACTAGCCAACCAGGGCGATGATGCAGCGCTGCCCTACATCGACCAAGTGCGCAGCTTCGAAGCAACGGAGGCGGACGCGCTCCTGGGGGTCTTACGCTGGAAACAGGGCGACCTACAGGCAGCGACCGACGCGCTGGTTGCCGCCACGACCAGTTACCGCACCGATCCCTGGCCGATGCCTTCGCTGATGGCACGGGTCCTCGAAGTCATAGCGCTGTTGGCGAAACAGGATGCAACCGCTGGCAAACGCTTGTACGGCGCACTACGGCAGCCGTTCTCCGTCGACCTCCTTGACGAAAGGCGTCGTGCCACCGCCTTGGAGATTGCCTTCAAGGTGGACTCGCAACAACTCTGTGCCGAGGCGCTGCAGCCCTTCGAACCTTCTGTGCCGTGGAACCGCTCCTTCCTCTCGCGCCGCGCCCGCTGCTATCGCGAGACCAAGCACCCCGGCGAGGTGCTGGCGGAGGCGGAACTCCTCGCCTTCCTGCGGAATGAGCCGGTTCCGTTTGCGCACGGTCTCGCCGCGCCACGCGGCGCACCGTCACCCACATCGACTAACCAATTGAAACGGACGCTGTTGCAGACGACCGCCGGTGCCCACGTCCCCTCAGCTCAGTGCATGACCTTGGGCAGATCGGTTGCAGCTTGGATCGTTCCGAAGGCCTGTTCGTAGCGCCCGATGTTTTCCTCAATGGCCTTGAGGATGCGCTTCATGTGCTCCGGCGTCGTAATCACCCGTGACCGCAGGTTGGCGATTGGTTGCCCTTGCGGCGTGCGCTGCGGCTGCACGAATAGGAAATCGAGAATGAACTCTTCCTTGCGATGACTGATCATCATTAGGTTCGAGTACACACCCGTAGCATTCTGGGTGTCCATCTGGATCGAGATCTGATGCTGGTGCGTTTGCTCTTGCGGTTCGTCTGCCATACCGTCCTCCGTCGATCTTTATCGATGTGCCATCGCGTCGCTAGTCTGTCAGTTTACCCAACCATTCGGCACTGACCCGGATGATCTCGGCGCACACGTCGCCTACATCACGCCCCAGCCGTTTGGGAACGGCGAATGAGTGGTCGCCGCCGTCAATGATGTGCAGGACGACCGGCGCACGCAACTGCTTGAAGGCCTCTTGAAGCAAGTCCAACCGGCAGAGCGGGTCCCGGGTACCGGCGAAAAACAACATCGGCACTCGGATCTTCGGTAGATGCGCAATCCGCATCTGCTCGACCTTGCCGGGCGGGTGCAGGGGATATCCGAGAAACAGCAAGCCGGCGACAGCTTCTCCCTGCGCAGCCAAATGCGAGGCCATCCGGCCACCCATCGATTTGCCACCAATGACGATGCGATCGGTTGCCAAACCGGGGTCGCTACGAATCGCAGCGATCACGTGACGATAACAGTCTTCGAGAACGGGTGCGCGGTCGGGCGCCCGTCGGCCTGCTTGCGTGTACGGGAAGTTGAACTTGACGCACACAAAGCCCGTTGCTGCCAGTCCCTCATGCACCATGGACAGCACGGGGTTGCTCATGTCGTTGCCGGCGCCGTGCGCCAAGATGACAACCGTCGAGGTTGACTGTGAGTCGGGATGAGCAATGACTGCCGAGACGTCTGCACCACCGCCGATCGAGATCAGCCGGCGTTCCAGGACCATGAGGCACGTAGAACGAAAAACGTGAACCGTAAGACGAGGCGGAAGGGAACGAACCGCTGTGCTTTGCGGTTTAGGCAGTCGTCACAGGCATGGGATGCACCACACGCAGCGCGGCGCGCGGCGGTGAGATGCGGCAGTCGCCATCCAGGCAACCGCCTTCCTTGACCACCAAGCTGTGTGTTTCCACCGTCCCCATCAGGCGCCCGCCTGGACCGATCTCGACGCGCTCAGCACCGCGGATGTCGCCCCGCACCTCGCCGAGCACCACCAGCTTTTGTGCGCGTACCACACCCTCGACAACTGCGTCCTCACCCACCACCAGCAGGTCGCTGGCCCGTACTTCGCCTCGCAGGCGGCCATCGATGCGCGTCGGCACCGTGAAACTCAGGCGGCCACTCACCGCGGTATCGGGTCCCAGCGATGGCCGGAGCACCGGCACTGGCGTAACCAGCTGCGTTTCCGTCACCTTGGGAGGAACGGGAAAACCAGGTGTGCTCTTCGCTTCGGACTTGAAACCCCCTCGATTCTGCCAAAACACCGCAATCCTCCTCCCTCCCCGCTCGATCAGGGTCGCAACTTATGCTGGGAATACATGACAGGCCACTGCATGCTCGTATGTTCCCCTTAGCAGTTTTGGCTCCTGAGAGCGACACCGTTCCTCGGCAAATTTGCAGCGCGGGTGGAATGCGCAACCCGGTGGGGGATGGATCGGGCTGGGCACATCACCAGGGAGCAGCATGCGCTCGCGCCGTGTCATCGGATCGGGATGTGGCACGGCGGACAGGAGCGCTCGGGTGTAGGGATGGCACGGGTTGCGATACAGTTCCACGCTGTCCGCCAATTCGACGACTTTGCCGAGGTACATGATGGCGACACGGTGGCTGATGTGCTCCACCACTCGCAGATCATGCGCGATGAAGACGTACGTCAAGCCGCGTTCCTCCTGCAGATCCTGCAGCAGATTGACGATTTGTGCCTGCACCGACACGTCCAACGCCGACACGGGCTCGTCGGCGACAATGAGTTTGGGTTGCACGGCAAGGGCGCGGGCGATGCCGATGCGTTGGCGCTGGCCACCGCTGAACTCATGCGGGTAGCGATCATAGGCATCCGTTCGCAGACCGACCCGCTCCAGCAGGTCCATGACGCGCCGGCGCTTCTCGGCGCCGCTCGCCAAACCGTGAATCTCGATCCCCTCGCCGACAATGGCGCCGATCCGCATGCGCGGGTTCAGGGAGCCGTAAGGATCCTGGAAAATGATTTGCATCTCGCGTCGCTTCCGCCGCAGCGCCCTGGCGCTCAGCGTGTCGAGCCGTTCGCCGCCGACCCACACCTCACCGCTGCTCGGCTCGAGCAAGCGCAGAATGAGTCGACCGAGGGTTGACTTCCCACAACCTGACTCGCCGACAACGCCAAGCGTTTCGCCCGGCTGAACGGCGAGATCGACACCATCAACAGCGCGAACGAACTCCCGCGGTCCAAAGAGACCGCCGCGGACAGGAAAGTGCTTCTTGAGTTGCCGGAGTTCGACCAGGGCACTCATGATCACCAGCCCGTCTCACCAGCCCGCACGCAGGCCACCCAATGCGCCGACTGCAGTTCTTCGAGATGCGGATCGATCGCCGTGCACCGCGAGATGGCACGCGCACAGCGCTCGCGAAAGTGGCAGCCCGAGGGCAGCTGCGACAGGTCGGGTACGATACCCGGTATGGCCTCCAAGCGACGCGCTTTTTCGGTTCCCACCTTCGGGATGGAACGCAGCAAACCACGGGTGTAGGGGTGCATCGGGCGCGAAAAGATGACCTGGACCGGCGCATGCTCGACGATGCGGCCAGCGTACATGATGGCGACGTCGTCGGCGCGTTCGGCGACGATGCCAAGGTCATGCGTCACCAAGATCATTGCCATGCCGAGGCGCTGCTGCAGCCCGGCAAGGAGGTCGAGGATCTGCGCTTGGATCGTGACATCGAGCGCCGTCGTCGGTTCGTCCGCAATCAATACGCGTGGATGACAGGACAGGGCCATGGCAATCATGACTCGTTGGCGCATCCCGCCGCTGAGCTGATGCGGATACTCGTCGACCCTCCTTTCCGCCTCTGGAATCTCAACGAGTTTGAGCATTTCGATCGCCTTTTCGCGGGCGGCGCGGCGGCTCAGCCGTTGATGCAGTCGCACAGCCTCGGCAATTTGGTTACCGACGGTGAACACGGGGTTGAGCGAACTCATCGGTTCCTGAAAGATCATCGCGATGGCGTTGCCGCGGACGCGGCGCATGTCGGGTTCGCTGAGCGCCAGCAGGTCGTGCCCATCGAACATGACGGCGCCGCTCGAGATACGCGCCGCCGGCGGTGTCAGGCGGAGGATCGACAGGGCGGTCATCGTCTTGCCACAGCCGGACTCTCCCACCAGCCCAAGTGTGCGCCCCGCCTCAACACTGAAGCTGACATCGTCGACTGCGCGAGCCTCTCCGCGCGCCGCGAAAAAGCTCGTGCACAAATTCCGGACCTCCAGAACGGCCACGGCCGGTGTCTAGCAGCCTGGAATCTAAAGCGGAAGCGAGGAAGTGGGGAGTTACTCGACGACGCCGGAGCTCAAGGCAAAACAACGGTGGCAGGACGGCCACCTTCGAGATTCGGCTCGTTGCTCGACGTTGACGGCGCTCCCCCGGGTACGGTGAACCGATCGATCACCAGGCCGACGACCGGCACGTCGATCCCGCGCACCATTAGATGTGCCGTGTCCGTCCCGACGGACGCCTGCCGCAGCGCCGCTATCGAACTGAGGTTGATGCGATTGAAACACTTCACAGTCGTCGATGCCGAGAACTGCTGCTCGACTTCGTTGACCACTGCGAACTGGATGATGGCAGACGACGGCGTCTGCAATTCCAGATTCTCCGTGCACGGCACCAACACCAGCTCGCTGTTCGACGTCGTCGTCGATGTCAGCACTTGGAAATGCAGGCGGTCCGGACACATCTCGTAGTTGACGCCGTCGAGCGATACAACGCCGGTAAAATCGCCCGGGGTCAGCCGGCGGAACGCAATCGCGGTGTACCCGACCGTTTGCGGGTTCGATGCCGTCGTAGGGTTGGAATCAGAGAGCAACGCCCGGCCTTGCAGCGCATTGTATGAACTGAGATCGGCGGTCCGCGGGACGACGACGCACTTGAGCTCGCCGTCGCCGGTGAACGGCGGCGCGACACGCCGGCCATTGCCTCCGGAACCCGAGCTTGCAGTCCACGATAACGGCTGGCTGCCGCTCAAGTTGACGAAGAAACCGACTTCGTTGCACGTACCACTCTGCACGTAGAAGCATTGCACCGAAATTGGCGCGCTCGAGAGATTCATCATCTCGATGCGGGTTTCTTGTGTCATCGAGACGCGCACCAGTGGGTAGATGAGCATGGCCGAGGGCAGCTTCTGCGCCGGCGGTACGCCAATGACCTCGAAACCGAGTGGATCGGTTTGCGAGATCGGCGCGCTCGGGAACGGACTCGGCGTTGCTGTCGGGGTGCGGGTTGCTGTTGGCGTCGGCGTCGCCGTGCGCGTCGGGGTATCCGTCGGCGTGTTGGTGGCAGTCTTGGTAAACGTCCGTGTCGCCGTCGCCACTGCGGGCAGCAGCTGGGACGGGGATTGCGTCATATGCTGCATGTACATCGCAAGGAATGCAGCGAGTATGCGAAAGAGTTCGGCCATGGATCCTACGGGAATACCACCGTTGCGGAACGCCCACCTTGGAACGACGGCTCGTTCCCGGCAGTCCCGATCTTGCCTTGGAACGGTACACCGTCAACGACCAAACCCAGCAACGGCCCGTTCGACCCTCGAACGACCAGATGCGCCGTATCAGTACCGAGCGTCGACCGATCGAGTGTGCCGGCAATCGTACTGAGAGCCTGTCGATTGAAGCATGTGACGTTGATTGCAACCGAGAATTGGGTCTCAAACTCGTTCACAATGAGGAACTGGACCTTGATCGTTGCCGGAACCTGCAGAAGCAGATCCTGCGAGCATGGCAAGAGAATGAGGTCGCTCGTCGACGGTGGCGCGCCGCTGGTCTGATCGGCAAGCACATCGAAATGGAGCATGTCCGGACACTGGGCATAGGTCTGACCATCAAGTGACAGCACCCCGTCGAAGTCCCCCGGGCTCAACCGCTGGAATCCCACAGCCCCGTAAGACACGGTGCGGCCACTCGAACCGTACACTGTAGCGCGGCCCTGGATGGCATTGTGAAAATCGACGTCCGCTTCACCGTCCTGAGGGACCACCGCGCATTTCAGCGCGCCGCCCGGAGTGAAAAATGGAGGCACAGCACTATGCGTCAGCACGTCATTGAGGCCCTCTGTAGCCAGCCACGAAACCGGCTGATACGGTGTCAGCGACAGGAAAAACCCGATTTCGTTGCAGGAATCGTCACCTTGGACGTAGAAGCATTGCACATCCCGTCCGTTGCCCGACAGGTTCACCAGCTCGATCCGCGTATCGTCGCCGTTGTCGCCGGACTGAATCAGGGGGAAGATCAGCAGAGCGGACGGGAGTTTCTGAGCCGGGGGGCCCGCAGCGACGGCACGCCCGGTAGCTGCACTCACGAGCGTACCCAAGATGATCAGGGCACGAGCTGTCCGCCGCAAAAACAGTATCATCCAACCACCGCAGAGGCGCATGGTAGATGCGTCTCACACACAAATCAACCCAAAAAACGCTCCAAAACCACCGAAAGATCGAGGCCGTGGACCGAAGCAACTGCGCTCGACCCTGCGGTCAGCGTCGTTCCCGAGGACCCGGTCGCTGTTGAGTGCCAAGTCCGATGGGTTGCTGGCTGACGGTACCGAGGGGTAGTTCAGGCGCCTCCAGCAGGAGACGCTGCGAACGCAGAAGCGGTTCGATCCGCCGCTGTAGACGAGGCCCATAGAATCGCAGAGTGTTCGTCGATAGCAGGCGCACCGCGTAGTCGATGTCGATCTGCGGGTTCTCGGTAATGCGCCTGACGCAGTCGTTGAGTACGCCATCCCAGTGACCGTAGTCGACCGACCAGCCTGTCAATCGCTCACCGACTCCGCCGAGGGCGGTACGCAGATAGATCGGCGCCGGGTCATCCGGTTCGAATGTAGTGAACAACTGGCCGCGCGCGAAGTATTCCTCGGGGTTGCGCGTCAACTCGCGGTGCTCGTACAGGTAGGTGTCACCATTGACCGCGCTGTTCGGCGGCGCTGGCCTCCGGCTGCGCGCCAACTCGAATAGGTTCTTCGCCTTGCGCATCCATCCTCCCCGCGCGGTGCGATCTCGCACTGCTTCTATGGCGAGTTGCAGCATTGGCGGTTGGTAATGCGGATCGAAGTCGCGGATACGCTTCTCCCAGTGTTCGTGCAGCGCATGAATGAGATCAGGGAGCCATCCACAGCCCGCTTCGAGAAAACCGAAGCGCAAAGTGGGGAAGCGTTCCAGCACTCCATCCATGACCAGCTTGGCAATCGCCATCTGCTGCTGATGACGGTGACCGAAAATGTGGGCGAGCGTGAACGTATCGACCTGGTCAGCGGCGCCGCCGCACAGATACGCACCGGGCGTCCCGTGAATGCCGATGGCCACGTCCATTCGCTGCGCCGCCTCGTACAAGGGATAGAACCGTGGATCCGACAAATGCCGCGGCGCACGGATCAGCGGAAACGCCTCCGGCGCATCGGGATGCGGTACCGGCACGTTGGGCGAAATACTGACCGCAGGCATACCGAGTTGGTCGATGCAGCGGTGCATCTCGTTGATCGCCTCCCCGATATCCTGCAGCGGCAGAACTCCTACCGGCACCAATCGAGCACGGTACGGCTCGCAGTCGTCGTGGATGTAGTCGTTGTAGGCATGGCACAAGGCCGTAGCGAGCTCGCTGTCAATGAGGCTCGCCAACACCAACGTGAGCGAGCCGTAGATGACCTGAACATCGATGCCCTCCCGCTCCATGTGTTGGATACGGACCCGATTGAACAGCGCACCTACCGCGGTCTCAGGGTGATAGGCGCGATAAGCACCTTTTCCGAAGCCGTCGGGTTGCGGGTAGAGGCGGATCAGGTCAGGGGCACCGGTACGCGGGTTACGGTCGCTAATCGCGACACGTTGTTCGCCATACTGGTCGGCAACCACGCGGACGCGACCGCGATAGCGCGCATCAATATAATCGAGAAACACCACCGGGTTTTCGATCTTGTGCGAATCTGCGTCGATGACCGGTGCGCCTCGGAACATTGTCTCCCCCGGCGATGGCCCTTGTTACGGCAGCGGTTCACCAGCGTCAAGCAAAGCAAGGTGCTCGCCGCCACGGCTTCTCCGAACGAGGACATGTAGCGGGATCGGACAGCCAGTAGCAGCCATGGAACTCGCGTCGGTCGGGCAGCCCTGATAAGGACCTGGACGTGCGTGAAGGACGTGTACAGATCCGCCGCGCCCGGCGCACCGATTTCACCGCGGTGATGGGCGTGCTGGCCGCCAGCGGGGTGGCGCTGCCGGCGCCGGACCGCGCCACCCTGCGCCGCTTCCGGCAACTGGTGGCCGACCTCGGCGGCGATTTCTACGTTGCGTCGGTTGACGGCGTGGTTGTCGGTCTCGTACATGTGACCTATGCTCGACAGCTTGCTGGTCCGCCAAGCGCTTGGCTCGATCACGTGGTGGTCGCGCCGACGTTTCGACGGCGCGGTATCGGCGCAGCGTTGCTCGCGTTCATCGAGAAGCGGGTCTGCCGGCGCGGGTGCGTTGCGCTCGCGTTGGTCGTCCCCGATCGTGCCGACGACATCGCGGCGCGCAGGTTTCTGCAGATGGGCGGGTTCACAGCGATGGGAGAGCGGTTCATCAAACGGGTGCGCGGCTCGAACTGAACACCTGATGGAGCGCATCCGTGGCTGAATTGTCCAAAGCTATCGCGCGCCTGATGGAGGAGCGCGAGCGCACGCAGCCGCAGGTGGTCGTCACCGACCCACCGAAGCTACGTGACGTGCTCGATGCCGCACGTGCCAAGTTGGCGCCAGGGGAGCGCCCCCTCGCTGAGTCCTTCATCCGACAGCTCTTCGACAAAGCCGGCGCCGATGTGCTGAATACCGGCGGCGCCCCGGAGTTGGCAGCGCTGGCCGTCACCGGGTGCCGCTTCCTGCTCGACCGCAACCAGCAGGAACCGCGCCTCCGCGTCTACGATCCCGACCTCACGAACCACGGGTGGGAAGCCTCGTGCACGGTGGTCGAAAGCGTCATGCGCGACCGGCCGTTCATCATCGACACCATTCGCGACTGCTTGCGTGAGGCTGGCGTCGGTATTCGTCGCTTGCTCCATCCCGTACTCTCCGTCGAGCGCGATCCACGCGGTACGGTGCTGGCGATCCATGCCGCTGGGGCCCTCGGCCGCAAGGAGTCGTTCGTGCACGTGGAGATCGATCGTGTACCCGACCCCGAGGCGCTGACGCGGGCCTTGATCGAGCGACTCGGTGACGTCGTATTGGCGACCGACGATTACAGCGCCATGCGGGCGCGCGCCGAAGCCGTCGCCGACGAGCTGCGTGGACGCACGCTCCCGGCACCCTGGAATGCGGACGTCGACGAGATCGCCGCCTTTCTCGATTGGCTGGGGCACAAGAATTTCGTCTTCCTTGGTTACCGGGAATACCAGTTCGCCGGTCACGGCAGCGAGCGGACCGGCGTGCTACGCCGGCGTTCCGGGCTGGGCATGCTGCGGAAGGAGGAACGCTCGACGCTGGCCACATCACAAGTGCTGCCGGAAGCCCTGCGCCGGCGCCTCAACGAACCGCCGCTACTCATCGTGTCGAAGACCAACGCCGTCAGCCCGATCCACCGGCACGCGCCGATGGATTACATCGGCATCAAGGAAATCGATGCCTCAGGAATCGTCGTCGGCGAGCGCCGTTTTCTGGGCTTGTTTACGTCGAAGGCCTACGCTGAGGAGCCGACCACGGTGCCGCTGCTGCGCCGCAAGCTCGGCGCCATCCTCGAAGCGGAAGGTGCCGGCGAAGACTCGCACGACTACAAAGCCATCGTCGCCGTGTTCAACAGCATGCCCAAGGTCGAGTTGCTGGCCACGCCGGTGGACGCACTGCATGCGGCGATCAAGACGATCCGTGCCGCCGAAGGCACGCCAGGCGACAGCCCCAACGCGGTCAAGGTCGTGCACCGTTCCGATGCCCTCGGTCGCGGCATCTTCGCCGACGTGATTCTGCCGCGTGAGCGTTTCTCGCAAGAGCTCTTCCGGCGCGTTGCCGCACGATTGGCGCAGGTGCTCGCCGCCACGGCTTTGCTCGAAGAACGGTTGGCCCTCGACGAGCGGGATCAAGTGCGCATGCACTTCTACTTTGCCGCGCCCGCCGATAGCGCTGAAGCGGTGCCACCGGAGGTACTGTGTGCAGAGGTCTCGGGCCTCCTGCGTACCTGGGACGATCGCTTGCGTGATGGGCTGCGCGAGCATTTCCCGCGCGAACATGCCCGCCTGCTAGGCGATCGGTACACCGCCGCGTTCTCAAACGAGTACAAGGCGGCCACCGAGGTGAGCCTCGCGCTGCGTGACATCCGCTGCCTCGAATCGCTCCTCGAGAGCCATACCACCCAGGTCGACCTCACAAACGATACGACCGCTAGTCAGGGCGACAGCGAAGGACGCTATTCGGCCATCAAGCTCTATCTGGCGGGCGAAGGGCTCGTGTTGAGCGATTTCCTCCCGGTCCTCGAAAACCTCGGCCTCAGGGTGTTCACGCAAGACCCGATCGATGTGAGCCTGCCCCAACTCGGTCGCGTGCACCTGCACACCTTCCTCGTCCAAGACCGCGCTGGGGCGCGACTCGACGTCGAAGCGGTGGGCGGGATACTGCGGCCCGCTTTGCTGGCGCTGCTCGCCGGACATGGCGAAAGCGACCGCCTGAATACGCTGGTTATCAGCGCACGCCTCGAGTGGCAGCAGGTCGACGTCTTGCGGACGTACGTGAACCACGGCCTCCAAGTCGGCACGGCGGCCAGCCGCGAGGCGCTGGTCGGTACCTTGGTCAGCTATCCCGAATCGGCGCGCCTGCTGTGGGAGTACTTCGACGCGAAATGCAATCCGCTGCGGCCCGCCGCGCCACGTGATCGTTTGCTGGACACCTTGCCCGCCATCGAGCAGCGCTTCCTCGCCAGCCTCGATGCGGTGCAGAGTGTCGCCGATGATCGCATCCTGCGCGCGCTCTTCGCCGCCATCGCGGCAACGGTGCGCACGAACTTCTTCCGCACACCCGAGGATCCAGCAGATAATAGAAGCGACCGGCGCGCCCGCGCCATCAAGCTCGACTGCAGCCGCATATCGCACCTGCCGCGACCGCGGCCGGCCTACGAAATATATGTGCACGCCGCGCACGTTGAGGCGCTACACCTGCGTGGCGCGAAGGTGGCGCGCGGTGGCATCCGCTTGAGCGATCGCCCCGACGACTTCCGCACCGAAGTGCTTGACCTCATGGCCACTCAGATGGTCAAAAACGCGGTGATCGTTCCGGCCGGCGCCAAGGGCGGCTTCGTCCCCAAGCGCCCGGCCGCCATGCCACTCACCTCAGGGCAGATCATCGCCGCTTATCGGACGTTCATCAGCGCGCTGTTGGAGCTCACGGACAACATCGTCGACGGCCAACTGGTGCCGCCCAGCGGGATACTCGCCTACGACGAACCCGACCCCTACCTGGTGGTCGCCGCGGACAAAGGAACGGCGACGTTCTCCGACATCGCGAACGAGGTCGCAGCGCAATATCGCTTCTGGCTGGGCGATGCCTTCGCCTCTGGCGGCACACACGGATACGACCACAAGCAGGAGGGCATAACCGCGCGCGGCGCGTGGGAGTGCGTGCGCCGACACTTCCGCGAAATGGGACGCGACGCCAACCGCGATACGCTGACGGTCATCGGCATCGGCGACATGAGCGGCGACGTCTTCGGCAACGGTCTGCTGATGTCGCGCCGTATGTGCTTGCGGGCGGCCTTCAATCACCAGCACATCTTCCTCGACCCCAAGCCCGACGCGGCGCGCTCCTTCGCCGAACGCGAACGCCTCTTCCATCTACCGCGCTCCACCTGGCTGGACTACAACGCCAGCCTCATCAGTGAAGGTGGCGGCATCTTCCCACGCCAGGCAAAGACGATTCCACTGTCGGAGGCCGTGCAGCAGATGTTCGGCCTGCAGGTTCCCAGTCTGAGCGGCGAGGAGGTCGTCCGTGCCATTCTGCGGATGGAAGCCGACCTGCTGTGGAACGGTGGGATCGGCACGTACGTCAAGGGCAGTGAAGAGACCCACGCCGAGGTCGGCGACAGTAGCAATGACGGCGTACGTATCAACGGTGCCGAACTGCGCGTGAAGGTCGTCGCGGAGGGCGGCAATCTCGGATGCACACAGCGCGGCCGTATCGAGTATGCGCTGCGCGGCGGCCACATCAACACCGATGCCATCGACAACTCGGGCGGCGTCGACATGTCGGATCACGAGGTGAATCTGAAGATTGCCTTGGCACCGGTCGTCAGCAGCGGCGACCTGTCTTTCGAAGCGCGCAACCAGATCCTCACCGATTTGACCGCCGAAGTGACACGTCGAGTCCTGGCACACAACCAGCGCCAGGCACGTATCCTCAGCCTCGATCAGCAGCGTAGCCAGTCCGGTCTCGCGGAGTTTCGTGAGCTGATGGTGCAGCTCGAGACCGATGGACATCTCGACCGTCACCTCGAAGGGCTTCCCGACCGCGATACCTTACGCAACCGGCGCGCCGCATTTCTGGGATTGACGCGTCCGGAACTGGCGGTGCTGCTAGCCCACAGCAAGCTCGGCCTGCAAAGGTATCTGCTCACATCGCCACTGTCGGACGATCCGTTCTTCGAGCATCACCTGCGGGCCTATTTTCCGGAAACCGTCAATGCGCAGTTCGGGGCCTCCGTCCGCAGCCACCGGCTGCGGCGCGAGATCATCGCTGTCGAGACTGCCAACCGAGTGGTCGACACCATGGGTGCCACGTTCGTCCACCGGGTGGCACGCGACACCGGCAGCGAACCCGCAGCCGTCGTACGCGCGTGGGAGGTCGCAGTCGCCGTGAGTGGTGCCATCGACCTGTGGGCGGAAATCAGCGACGCCGAGCCGCCGCTACCGTTGGCGGCGGAAGCACGGTGCTGGTTCGCACTGCAGGCCGCCATCGAACGCGCGACAAAATGGATCCTGGAAACGCAGCCACCGCTGTCCGCCGGCGACCTCATCGCCACACTCAAGGGCCCGACAGAGGAGGTGCTCGACCTTCTGCCTCAGGTGCTGCCCGTGGCGGCGCAGCAGAACGCCAGCGCAACGTTGGATGTACTCAGCGCTGACGGCACACCGCGTGCGCTCGCGCAGCGCATCGCGGCGCTCGATCGACTGGGAGAGGTCTTCGAAATCACCCAGGTCGCCGAGAACGCCGATGCCCCGCGTGCTGTGGCAGGCGAGGTGTATTACCGCGTCGCCGCGGTCGTCGATCTCGACTGGGTGCGGCAGAGCCTCGGCACCTTGCCGGCGGAAGGCCGCTGGGAACGTCGGGCGGTCGAGGATTTGCACGAAAGTCTCTCCTACGCGCGGCGGCAGATCGCGCACAACATTCTACTCTGCCGCCAGGATGGCAGACCGGTCGATGCGTGCCTGCACGAGTATACCGAGGCGCACCATGAACCACTGGCGAAGGTGCGCGCCTTGATCGACGACGTGAAGAGCGCGCCACACGCTCCCCTGGCCGCGCTGCTGGTCGTCGTACGCGAGCTCGGGCGACTCGTCGGCCAGCCAGCCTGAAAGGAGGCATGTGCCGGTTCGCGTTTCATTCCTCGGCACGGGTGACGCCTTCTCTTCCGGCGGCCGGCACCAAGCCGGGTACTTGGTACAGAACGCCAGCACCTCGGTGCTGCTCGATGTCGGCAGCAGCACCCTCGGATCGATGAAGCAGCACGGCATCGATCCGGGTTCCATCGACCTGGTGCTCCTCAGCCACCTGCACGGCGATCACTTCTCCGGCCTGCCCTTCCTGTTCCTGGATTACATCTACGAACAGAAGCGCCGCCGCCCCTTACGCATCGCCGGGCCGCCCGGGACCGAGGAGCGCGTGTGGACGTTGTTCCGTGCCATCTATCGCGATCTGGCCGCGGAGCCGTTGCCCTTCGCCGTGCACTTCACCGAGATGGCACCCGGTGCACCGGTCTCCTTCGACGCCGTGCACATCGACCCGTTCCGCGTGCCGCATCAGGAGAAAGACATCTCCCTCGCTTTCCGCGTCAGCATTGCGGACAGGACCATCCTCTACTCTGGCGACACCGGCTGGACCGAGTTGCTCGTCGAGCACTCG
>Ga0335069_10006786_pt1 | contig 16599 bp, 14 predicted proteins | sample Lox_Sample_11_FD_206714 | JGI IMG/M metagenome (GOLD analysis project Ga0335069, IMG submission 206714) | Soil microbial communities from Loxahatchee National Wildlife Refuge, Florida, United States - Lox_Sample_1.1 | ecosystem: Environmental > Terrestrial > Soil > Wetlands | place: USA...
TCGTGTTCGCCGAGGCGCTCGCGGCCGGCCTGATCACCATCGGTCCCGATCACGGCGGCCCGGTGGAGATCCTCGGCGGCGGCGAGTTCGGGCTGATCGCCGACCCGTTCACGCCGGCGAGCGTGGCCGACGCGCTCGGCCGCTTTGCCGCGATGGACCGCGCGGCGCGCGCCGAACTGCGGGAGCGGGCCTTCGTCGCCGCGCGGCGTCGCTTCGACGTGCGCATGCTGCCGCTGCAGCTCGACGGCTGGCTGCGCTCCGTGCAGCGGGCCGCGGCGCGGGCCTGACGGCGCGCGCCGCGCTCAGCCGAGCGCCGCCGCGAGCACCTCGTCGACGCTGGCCCAGCCGGGCGAGTGCAGCAGCGTGACCCGCGCACCCAGCGGCCGCCACGCCGCGACCGAGCGCGGCCCGTACACCGCGACCAGCCGCGCGCCGACGCCGGCGGCCAGGTGCCCGGGGCCGGTGTCGTTCGCCACCACCGCCTGCGCGCGTGCCATCAGCGCGCCGTACGCGCCGAGGTCGAGGCCGCCGAGGCGGGTCGCACCCGGCAGCAGCGCCTCGGCCCGGGCGTCCTCTCCGGGCCCCGGGCAGACGAGCGCGGCGACGCCGCGCTCGGCGAGCCGCCGGCCGAGCGCCGCGAAGCCCGGCCACACCTTGCGCGCCTCGCGGTCATCCGCGCCCGAGAACGGGCACAGCACGAGGTAGGGGCGGGCGGCGAGGCCGTGCGACTCGAGCAGCGCCGCCGCACGCGCCGCCTGGGCGGCGCTCGGCGTCAGCGTCACGGCGGTCGGGTACGGCGCGTCGCTGCCGAGGAAGCGGCTCGCGAGGTGCCAGTAGGCGTGCGAGGCGTGCGCGAAGCGCGGCAGCGCGTACGACTGCGCGAGCAGGAAGCTGCGCCCGTCGCGCGCGTAGCCCACCGCATCCCAGCCGCCGAGCCGGGCCTCGAGCGCGGAGGAGAAGGACTTCGTCAGCAGCAGGGCCGCCGGCCGCCGGCCGGCGGCCGTGCGCTCGGCCAGCCCGCGCCGCAGCTCCGCGAGCTGGCGGGTGGCGGCCAGCAGCCCGTGCGCCCGCACCACGACCGGCCAGTGGGCTCCCTCGAGGAGCGCCGGGGCCCAGCCCTTGCCGAGCAGCCGCAGCTCATAGCCGGCCGCCTCGAGGCGGCGCAGCGTCGGCACGGCCAGCACGACCTCGCCGACCCAGTTGCAGAGGCGCACCGCGAGCGGCGGCCGGGCGGGGCTCGGCCCGCGCGCGGCGGCCGGGGCCTCGCGCTCGTCGGCGGTGTCGCCCCTCATGGCCGCGGGGCGCTACGGCGACTCGGCCGCGATCATCGCGCGCACCACGTCCGGCATGCGCAGCTGCGCGCGCCAGCCGAGCGCCCGCTCGGCGCGCGCGGGGTTGCCCTCGCTGCGCGCGAGATCGCTCGGCCGGAACAGCTTCGGGTCCGAGTCCACGTGCGCGCGCCAGTCGAGCCCGACCTGCTCGAACGCCAGGGCCACGAACTGCTCGAGCGAGTGGGACTCGCCGGTCGCGATCACGAAGTCGAGCGGTGCCGGCTGCTGCAGCATCAGCCACATCGCCTCCACGTACTCCGGCGCCCAGCCCCAGTCGCGGACGATGTCGAGGCGCCCGAGCGCGAGCCGCTCGCGGGCGCCGGCCGCGATCCGGACCGCGGCCGACGTGATCTTGCGCGTGACGAACCGCTTCGGCCGCAGCGGCGACTCGTGGTTGAAGAGTATGCCGTTGCACGCGAACAGCCCGTAGGCTTCGCGATAGGTCGCGACGAGCCAGTGGGCGGAGGCCTTGGCGACCGCGTACGGGCTGCGCGGCGCGAACGGCGTGCGCTCGTCGGCCGGTCCCTGCGCTGCCGTCCCGAAGCACTCGCTCGAGCTCGCGTGGTAGAGCCGGACCGGCTGGCGCAGCAGCCGCATCGCCTCCATGACGTTCAGCACGCCGAGCGTCGCGCTCTCGATGGTGTCCGCCGGCTGCTCGAAGGACAGGCCGACCGAGCTCTGGCCGGCGAGCAGGTACAGCTCGTCCGGCCGGCACTCGTCGAGCAGCGCGACGACGCTGCGGAAATCCTTCGGCGCCATCGAGCGCAGCGTGACCGCGTCCCTGATGCCGAGCTGCGCGAGGTTGCCGAAGGGTGCCAGCTGTGCGTCGCGCGAGGTGCCCCAGACGTCGTAGCCCTTGCCGAGCAGCAGGCGCGCCAGATACGCCCCGTCCTGACCACCGACGCCGCAGATTAGAGCTCTCAAGAAGCGCTGCTCCTGCCCGAGACCGCCGCGCGGCCCCGCGCGCCGTCCCGTCGGCGGGCGCCGCTGCCCAAGTCGCCCGCTCGATGCGACACTACGATCAGTATACCGCCGCTGCGCGCGGCGGTGGGTCGCCCGGAGCCCCGACTTGCCGAGCCCCGAACAGACGACCGCGAGCATCGCCGCCGCCGTCGCGCACCGCGCGCTCGCGCGGCTGCGCGACGCCGGCGCGGCGCCGGCGGCCGACCCCGCCGTGCTTGAACGCGTGCTGATCGCAAGCGACTTCGTCGCCGACGCGCTGCTCGCGGATCCGGCGCTGGCCGCCGCGCCCGCCGAGCGCGATCCGGAGCCGTTCGCCGCGGCGCGCGCGGCGGCCGACGAGGCGGAGTTCGTGGCCGCGATCCGCCGCGCCCGGCGCCGTGCGCTCGCGCGCATCGCCTGGCGCGACCTTGCCGGCCTCGACGCGACGCCGGCGACGCTTGAGTCGCTGTCGGCGCTCGCCGACGACGCGATCCGCGCGGCGCTTGCGTTCGCAGAGCGCTCGCTGGCCGCCCGCTACGGCACGCCGCGCAACGCGGCGGGCGAGGCGCAACCGCTCGTGGTGGTCGGCATGGGCAAGCTCGGCGGCGGCGAGCTCAACTTCTCGTCGGACATCGACCTCGTGTTCCTGTACCCCGACGGCGGCGAGACCGACGGCGCGCGATCGATCGACAACTTCGAGTACTTCACGCGCCTCGGCCAGGCGCTGATCCGGCTGCTCGACGCGACCACCGCCGACGGCTTCGTCTACCGCGTCGACATGCGGCTGCGGCCCTTCGGCGACTCCGGCGCGCTGGTCGCGAGCTTCGCCGCACTCGAGGACTACCTCCAGCAGCACGGCCGCGACTGGGAGCGCTACGCCTGGGTCAAGGCGCGCGCGATCACCGGCCGCGAGGCCTACGAGGCGCTGTTCCGCGACGTCGTGCGGCCGTTCGTGTTCCGTCGCTACCTCGACTACGGCGTGTTCGAGTCGCTGCGCGAGATGAAGTCGATGATCGCGCGCGAGGTCGAGAAGCGCGAGCTCAGCGACCACATCAAGCTCGGCCGCGGCGGCATCCGCGAGGTCGAGTTCGTGGTGCAGGCGCTGCAGCTGGTGCGCGGCGGCAGCGACCCGCGGCTGCGCTCGCCGTCGCTGCTGACGGTGCTGCCGCGGCTCGCCGGCCAGAAGCTGCTGCCGGAGGCCGCGGTGCGCGAGCTCGGCGCGGCCTACGAGTTCCTGCGGCGCCTCGAGAACCGCCTGCAGATGCTCGCCGACGAGCAGACCCACCGCCTGCCGCCGGACGTCGAGCGCCGCGCGCGCCTCGCCGTCGCGCTCGGCGTGCCCGACTGGGCGGCGCTGGTCGCCGCGCTCGACGCGCACCGCGACGCGGTCGCGCGGCAGTTCGCGGCGCTGGTGCTGGCCGCCGAGAGCGCGCTGCCGGCCAGCGCCCGCGACTTCGACGCGGCGCTGGTGGCCGCGGCCGCGCCGGCGGAGCTCGTCCCGAGCCTTGCCGGGCTCGGGCTCGCGGCGCCGGCGCCGGTGGCGGCGCTGCTGTTCGAGCTGCGCGCCGGCGGCTACTACCGGCGGCTCGACGAGGCCGGCCGGCGCCGGCTGCACGCGCTGCTGCCGCGGCTGCTGTCGGCGGCCGCGAGCCACGCCGATGCCGCGGCCACGGTCAAGCGCGCGCTGGCCGTGGTCGAGGCGATCGGCCCGCGCACCGCCTACCTCGCGCTGCTCAACGAGAACCCGCTGGCGCTGGCGCGGCTGGTGGCGATCTGCGCGCTCGGCAGTTTCCTGCCGGCGCAGGTCGCCGCCTTCCCGCTGCTGCTCGACGAGCTCGTGGACCAGCGGCTGTTTGACGAGCCGCCGGGGCGCGCGCAGTTCGCGGCCGAGATCGAGATGCGCGCCGCCGCCGGCGGCGACGACGCCGAGCACGCGGTCGAGTCGCTCAGGCAGTTCCAGCGCGCCGCGGTGTTTCGCGTCGCGCTCTTCGACCTGACGGGGCGGCTGCCGCTGATGCAGGTCTCCGACCGGCTCACCGACATCGCCGAGCTGATCCTCGAGCGCGCCATGGCGCACGCCTGGCGCGAGATGGTCGCGCAGTACGGCACGCCGCTCGCCGGCAGCCGCGCGGCGCCGCGATCCTGCGGCCTCGCCGCGGTCGGCTACGGCAAGCTCGGCGGCCACGAGCTCGGCTACGGTTCCGACCTCGACCTCGTGTTCCTGCACGACTCGAGCGGCGAGCTGCAGGAGACCTCCGGGCCGAAGGTCATCGACAACGCGGTGTTCTTCCTGCGCCTCGGCCAGAAGATCGTGCACTTCCTGACGGTGCACACCGCCGCCGGCCGGCTCTACGAGGTCGACATGCGGCTGCGGCCGAGCGGCAAGGGCGGGCTGCTGGTCTCGAACGTCGACGGCTTCGTCGACTACCAGCGCGAGGAGGCCTGGACCTGGGAGCACCAGGCGCTGCTGCACTCGCGCGCGGTCGCGGGTACGCCGGCGATCCGCGAGCGCTTCGAGGCGGTGCGGGTCGAGCTGCTGTGCCGGCACGTGCGGCGCGAGCGGCTGCGCGAGGACGTGCGCCACATGCGCGACCGGATGCGCCGGGAGCTGTCGCGGGCTGCCGACGGCGAGTTCGACATCAAGCAGGATCCGGGCGGGGTGGCCGACATCGAGTTCCTGGCGCAGTACTGGGTGCTGCGCTGGGCAGGGGACTACCCGCCGCTCGTGACCTACTCCGATACGATCCGCCAGCTCGAGTCGGTGGCCTCGGCGGCGCTCGTCGACCACCGCATCGTCGACGCACTGATCGACGCCTACCGCGCCTACCGCAGCGTCACGCACCGCCTCTCGCTCGAGGGTGCGCGGCCGGTGGTGGCGGCCGGGCCGCACGCGGCGTCGCGGGCCGCGGTCACCGCGGTCTGGGACGCGGTCATGGTGCGCGCCGAGGAGCTGCCGCCCGGCGCTGCGCCGCCGCGGCCCGCTCCGCTATAATCGCCGGCCTTCGCCGCCGAGGTCCCCATGGCCGCACCGGTCGTCAACGATCCCCGCCTGATCCAGCCCAACGCCGAGCACCGCTACGAGGTGACGGCGGCGGACCTGCCGCTGGCCTGCCCGATGCCGGGGATGTACCTGTGGAACTCGCACCCGCGCGTCTACCTCGCGATTGAGGCCACCGGCGAGGCGAAGTGCCCGTACTGCGGCGCCGAGTACCACCTGGCCCGCGGGCGCCGCGCCGGCTGAGGGTGCCGGCGCCGCTCAGCGGTAGGCGCTGTAGCTCTTTTCCTCGACGATTGCCGAGCCGAGCGCCAGGTTGATGCGCTTCTTGATCGCGGCGCGCTCGTCGTTCTCGACGTAGACCGAGCGCGCCAGCGCGATGAACTCCGCGTCGAAGGCCTGCGCGCGCTCCTTGTCGCGGATCCGGTCCTCGATGTCCCACAGCCGCTCGTTGACCGCCTGCAGGGCGGCCTCGTCGCGGGCGACGTCGTGGTGCGCGTAGGGCGAGTCGCCCCAGGTCCGCTCGAGCAGCTCGAGCTCGCGGCGCACGTTCGCGACCTTGACGGGGTCGCTGATGCGCGCCGCCTTGATCCGCAGGATCGTGATCTTGTCGAGCACCTCGCCGGGTGAGACGGGGACGTGGATTTCGGACATGGGCCTCTCCTTCAGCGCAGCGCCGCGGTGGCGGCATCGAGCGCGCGGCGGTAGGCGTCGAGCGCCGCGGCGGTCGCCGCGACGGACTCGCCGACTTCCGCCCAGCGCCGCTCCTCGACCGCCTCGCGGACCGCGGGCAGCGTCTTGGCGCCGTAGCCGGTGTACAGCCCCGGCGCGTAGACCATGTGGCGGTACCACGGCCGGCCCGGCAGTCCCGGCTCGCCGAGCAGCGCGCGCTCCGCGGTCGCGAGCAGCGCGTTGACCGACGCCGCGCGCGCGGCCGGCAGGCGCCCGGGCTCGGCCAGCGCCGCGGCGTAGGCCGCGTCGAAGGCGCGCGCGCTCGCCGTCAGGGCCGCCGAGGCGTTCGCGAGCGGCGCGAAGTTCAGGAACGGCACGTCCGCATCGCGCGCCGGCGGGCCGACCGGGTCGGTCGCGCTCGCGGCCAGCTCGTAGACCCGGGCGTCGAGCAGGCGGTGGTTGTCCTGCGTCTCCTCGCGGCTCTTGTCGGCGAGGTGCTCGATCTCGTCGAGGTAGCGCGCGACGCTGGCCGCGAAGTCCTGGGCGTGCAGCGGCACGAGATCGGCGTCCGCGAGCCGCAGCATCACGTGGCCGGCGACCTCGGCGAGCGCGACCCCGTAGCGCAGGTCCGGGTCCTCGACCTTCACGTAGTGGTCGAAGGTGTCGTACACCGAGTGGTAGACGCCGCCCGGCTCGCTGCCGCCGAAGCCGAGATCGAGCGAGGCGATGCCGGCGTGCTGCAGGAACGGCGTGAAGTCGGAGCCGGAACCGAGCGGCTCGAGCGGCAAGTCGCCGCCGTCCAGCAGTCCCTTCGCGAGCCGGCGCTCCTCGGGCGTGTGGCCGGCGCCGCGGCTGGCGCCGAGGATGGCGGCGGCGCGCGCCCGCGCCAGCACCGAGGCCGGCTGCAGCGGGTCGCGCACCCCGGCCGCGACCTCGTTGACCAGGCGCTGCAGCCCGTGGCTGCCGCCGGCGTCGAGGATGCCGCGCGTGTTGGAGTCGGAGTTGACGTAGGCGACGCCCTTGCGGGCGAGCTCGGCGGCGTGCGTCTCGACCCACTCGGTGGAGCCGAGCAGGCCGGCCTCCTCGCCGTCCCAGCTCGCGTAGACGAGCGTGCGCTTCGGCCGCCAGCCGCCGGCGGCCAGCGCGCCGATCGCCTTCATCTCCGCCATCAGCGCGACGTTGCCCGAGAGCGGGTCGTCGGCGCCGAACACCCAGCCGTCGTGGTGGTTGCCGCGGATCACCCACTGGTCCGGATAGACGCTGCCGGCGAGCTTCGCGACCACGTCGTAGATCTCGCGCTGCGCCCAGTCCGAGGAGATCGCGAGGTGGGCGCGCGCGGGGCCGGGGCCGATGTGGTAGGTGATCGGCAGGCCGCCGCGCCAGGCTGGCGGTGCGCGCGGGCCGGACAGCGCCTCGAGGAAGGGGCGCGCGTCCTGGTAGGAGATCGGCAGCACCGGGATCTTGAGCAGCGTCGCCGCCGCCGCCCGGTCGATGCGCGGCGCGTCGCGGGTCGCGCCGACGCCGGGCGTCAGCGGGTCGCCGGAGTAGATCGGCATGTCGGCCACCGAGCCGCGCTGCAGGCCGGCGGCCGGCCGGCCGGCGCCGGCCGGGTAGGTGTCGGCCGCGCCGTAGCCGTCGTCGCGCGGATCGCTGTAGATGATGCAGCCGATCGCGCCGTGCTGGTAGGCGAGCTTGGGCTTGAGGCCGCGCCAGCCGCCGCCGTAGCGCGCGATCGCGATGCGTCCCTTGACCGAGACGTTGCGGCGCGCGAGTTCCTTGTAGTCGTCGGGCATGCCGTAGTTGACGTACACGAGCTCGCCGCTGACGTCGCCGTCCGCGCCATAGACGTTGTACGGCGGCAGCGCGCCCTTGGCGTGCGCCGAGCCGCGGTCGCCGGGGATCGGCGGCTCGAGCAGCGACGCCGCGTAGCGGTGCGGCGCGACCAGCTCGAGCGCGACGTGCTTCGGCGTCGGGTAGAGCACGTAGAAGGTCTCGATCTCGGCGTCCCAGCCCCAGGCGCGGAAGCGCTCGAGCATGAACTCGGCGTTGGCCTTGTCGTGCGGCGAGCCGATCTGGTTGGGCTCGGCCGACATGCGCTCGAGCCAGCCGCGCATCTCGCGGGCGTCGAGCTGCGCGTCGAAGCGCGCCTCGAGCGCCGCCTCGGCGCGCGCGCTGTCCGCCCCGAAGCCGACCATCTGCGGCGCGGCCTCGGCGGCGAGCAGCGCCGCCGCGGGGCAGAGCGTGGCGACCAGCAGGGCGGCGAGGCGGGGCGGTGCGCGGTGCATGGGAGGCTACTCGAAGCTGAGGGGGAGGTCCGGGTGGCCGGGCTTGCAGGGCCGGTCCAGCCCGGGCAGAGGATAGCGCTCGGTGGACGGCGGCGGCTCGCCCTCGCAGAGGGCGCGGTTGACGAGCGTCAGCTCGAGCACGCGCGGCACGCCCGTGCCGGCGATGCAACCGTCGTTGTTGTTGCCGTGCACGTGGGCGACGTGGAACCAGCGCCCGAGCGCCGCCATTTCCGCCTCGAACTCCGGCCAGTGCTGGTCGAGCGCGTGGAACTCGATCACGAGCCCCGCGACGCGCGGCCAGAGCTCGCGCGAGGCGGCGAGCACCTCGTACTCGGAGCCCTCGATGTCCATCTTCACCAGCACCCAGCGCGAGGCGTCGCCGCCGCGCACGGCGGCCAGCAGCTCCGCGAGGGTCGCGAGCCCGGGGCCGGAGCGGCCCGCGACCATCAGCTTCAGGAAGCGGTGCCGGGCGAAGAAGCGCCGGAACGCGGCCGGCTTGCCGAGGCCGCGCGCGATCTGGACCGCGCGCAGCAGCCGCAGCTGCCTGAGCACGCGGCCGAGGTCCTTGAGCACGCGCGCGCGGATGATCTCGGGGCCGGTCGTGCCGTCGACGCAGGTGACCTCGAGGCCCGGCGCGATCGCGAGCAGCGCCTCCTCGAAGGACCAGTCGGCCTCGACGCCGAGCGACAGGAGCGCCTGGCTCGCCGTCACCATGCGCCGCGGCAGCACGTAGCCGCCGTCGTGGTCGCGGCCGAGCCGCTCGCGGTCGGCGAACTGCCGCGGGCGCACGGCCCGCAGCGACGGCATTCCGGTGCTGGTGTTCATCGCGGGGCCGGCAGACTAGCAGAAAGCCGCGGCCGCCGGCTAACGCCGGCGCAGCGGCTGGCGCATCAGCGCGTCGAGCTTGTCGATGACGTCGCGCGGCGCGATCAGGTCCATGACGCCCGGGCGCTCGATCTTGCGCGTCCAGGGCACCTCGCCCGGCTCCTTGCCGAGGAACTGGCGCGCCGCCTCCGTGTAGCGGTCGACGCAGCTCGAGCGGCTGAGGTACGGCCCGCAGCGCGCGACGCGGGTGGCCGCGTACAGGCCGATCACCGGCAGGCCGACCGCGGTCGCCATGTGCGCCGGCCCCGAGTCCGGCGTCAGCAGCACGTCGGCGCGCGCCAAGAGCGCCAGCAGCTCCGGCAGCGTGTCCTTGCCGACCTGGTCCACGAGCGGCAGGCGCGCCGCGCGGATGATCGCGTCGGCCGTCGCGCGCTCGATCGGCGCCGGGCTGCCGCTCAGGATGACGCGCATGCCGTGCGCGGCCGCGGCGTGGTCGGCGACCGCGGCGTAGTGCTCGGCGCGCCAGTTGCGCAGCGGGTGGCTCGAGCAGGCGCTGATCACGAGCGTCGGCCGCCGGTCCGGGATCAGCCGCTCGGCGTAGGCGCGCGCCGCGGCCGGCAGCGGCAGGTCCCAGCGCAGCTGGCGATCGTGGACGCCGAGCGCCTCGGCGAAGCCGAACAGCCCGTCGAGCACGTGCTGGTCGCCGGCGGCGTGGATGCGGTCGGTCGTGAACAGCCACTGCAGCTCCTGCGCGCGCCGGCGGTCGAAGCCGAGCTTGACGCGCGCGCGCACCAGCGCGGAGATCAGGCTGGCGCGAAACGCCAGCTGCATGTGCAGCAGCACGTCGAAGCGGCGCCCGCTGAGCTCGCGCCGCAGCCGGCGGAACTCCGCCAGGCCGCCCCGCTTGTCGTAGCTGATAAACTCGACGTTCGGCACGAGCGAGAGCAGCTTGTGCTCCAGCTTGCCGATGATCCACGTGAACCGCGTGCGCGGCCACGCGGCCTCGAGCGTGCGCAGCACCGCGAGCGTATGGCAGGTGTCGCCGATCGCCGAGAGCCGCAGGATGCAGACGCTGGCGGGGGGCGAAGTCTGGAACTCGGTGAGGGACGACATGCGGCTTGAGCGCATCGCGACGGAGACCGGCGCGATCCTATACGACCCCTCGCGCCTCGACCATCCGACGCCGGCCGACTTCGACCCGGCGGCGCTGGCTGCGGCCGGCCGCGTCACCGGCACGGCGACCGGCCGCGGCAGCGCCTGGTTCGTCGCCGGCCGGCCCGGTGCCGCGGCGGCCGTGCTGCGCCACTACCGGCGCGGCGGCTGGATCGCGCGGCTGGTCGCCGACCGCTACCTGTGGCACGGCGAGGAGGCCACCCGCGCCTTCCGCGAGCTGCGCCTGCTGGCCGCGCTCGAGGCGCTCGGCCTGCCGGCGGCGCGGCCGGTGGCGGCGCGCTACCTGCGCGCCGGCGTCGGCTACCGCGCCGACCTGCTGACGCTCGAGATCCCGGGCGCACGCCCGCTCGCGGCGCGGCTCGGCGACGGGCTGTCGCCGGCGCTCTGGCGCCGGATCGGCGCCACGATCCGCGACTTCCACGAGGCCGGCGTGCGGCACGCGGACCTGAACGCGCGCAACGTGCTGCTGGACGCGAACGAGGCGGTGCACCTGATCGACTTCGACCGCGGCGCGCTCGCGCCGGCGGGGCCCTGGCGCGAGCGCAACCTCGAGCGCCTGCGGCACTCGCTGCTGAAGCTCGGCGGCGGCGCGGCCGCCGATCCGCCCGGCTGGGCCGAGCTGCTCGCCGGCTACCGCGCGCCGCGCAGCGACCCGCCGCGGTAGGGATCGGGCTCGCCGTCGCGCGGCCGGAAGCGCTTGTAGCTCCACAGGTACTGCTCCGGCGCCTTGGCGACCGCCGCCTCGATCAGCGCGTGGTAGCGGGCGACGTCGCGGGCGCCGTCGCCGCTCGGGAAGTCCGCGAGCGGCGCGCCGATGGACATCACGTAGCCGCTGCCGTCCGCGAGCCTGAGCGGAAAGAACGGCAGCACCGCGCAGCGGGTCGCGCGCGCGATGAAGGTCGTGCCGGGGTTCGACAGCGCCGGCACGCCGAACAGCGGCACGACGATCGAGCCCTGGCCGTCGAAGCGCTGGTCCGGGGCGTACAGCACGCAGCCGCCGCGCTTCAGCACCTTGAGCAGCTCCGCGAACTTGTCGTTCGGGATCATCCGGCCGCGGCGCGACAGCCGGCCGCGCAGCGCCAGCTGGTTCAGCAGCTCGTTGCCCGAGCGCTTGTACATGATGTCGAACTGGTGGCCGGTCTGCGGCAGCGCCGCGGCGGCGATCTCGTTGGTGGTGAAGTGCGCACCGACGAGCAGCACGCCGCGCCCGGCGGCGAGCGCCGCATCGAGGTGCTCGCGACCCTCGAGGCGCGTCAGGCGCTCGAGCCGGCCGCGGCGGTCGAACCACACGAGGCCGGTCTCGAACAGCGAGTAGACCAGCGAGTGGAAGTGGCGCCGCGCGATCGCGCGGCGCTCGCGCTCGGTGAGGCCCGGGTAGGCGAGCCGCAGGTTGATCAGCGTCGTGCGCCGGTCGCGGCGCGCGACGTACCACGCGACGCGGCCAAGCGCCCGCGCGAGCGTCGCCTGCAGCGCCCAGGGCAGCGCCGCGAGCGCGCGCACGATGCCGAGCCCGATCCAGACCGGCCACCAGCGCGGCGACCAGAAGCGCCGCAGCGGCACGAGCGGCACGCCGCAGGTGGGGTCGTCGGGGGACGTGATCGCCGGACTGCTCATGGGCGGTATGATCTCTGATCGCGAACCAACGGGCTGGCGCTTGCGACTACTCTACATCTGCCTCGGCTGGGCTCTGGCGCCCTTCCTGCTCGCGGGCTCCCTGTGGCGCGGCCTGCGCGACCGCAGCTACTGGGAGGCGCTGCCGGAGCGCCTCGGCTTCGGGCCGGCGGCGGTGGCGGGCGGCCTGTGGGTCCATGCGGTCTCGGTCGGCGAGGTGCAGGCCGCGGCGAGCCTCGTGCGGGCGCTCAGAAAGCGCCATCCGGACTTGCCGCTGACCCTGACCACGGCGACGCCGACCGGCCGCGCCCGGGCCCGCGCCCTGTTCGGCGCCGACGTCGCCGTGCGCTACCTGCCCTACGACCTGCCGGGGCCCGTCGGCCGCTTCCTCGAGCGCGTCCGGCCCCGGCTCGGCATCGTGCTCGAGACCGAGCTGTGGCCGAACCTGTACCGCGCCTCGGATCGCCGCGGCCTGCCGCTGGTGCTCGCGAGCGCGCGCGTCTCGGCGCGCTCGGTGGGCCGCTACCGGCGGCTCGGCGGGATCGTGCGCGAGACGCTCGCCGGCCGGGTGCTGGTCGCGGCGCAGAGTGCGGCGGACGCGGCGCGCTTCGTCGCGCTCGGCGCGGCCGGCGAGCGCACCTGCGTGGTCGGCAACCTGAAGTTCGACTTCGAGCTGCCGGCCGAGGTCGAGGCGCGCGGCCGGGCGCTGCGCGCCGGGCTCGGGGCGGGGCGGCCGGTGTGGGTGGCGGGCAGCACGCACGAGGGCGAGGAGGAGCTGGTGCTCGAGGCCCACGAGCGGCTGCGGGCCTCCCGGCCGGACGCGCTGCTGGTGCTCGCGCCGCGCCATCCGCAGCGCTTCGAGGCGGTGGCGGCGCTGCTCAGGCGGCGCGGGGCGGCGTTCGCGACGCGCGCCGGCGGTGGCGCGGTCGGTGCAGAGGCGAGCGTGCTGCTGCTCGACACGCTCGGCGAGCTGGTGCTCTTCTACGCCGCCGCCGACCTCGCCTTCGTCGGCGGCAGCCTGGTGCCGGTCGGCGGCCACAACCTGCTCGAGCCCGCCGCGCTCGGCAAGCCGGTGGTCACGGGTCCCTACACCGCGAACGCCGCGCCCGTGGCGCGGCTGCTGATCGAGGCCGGTGCGGCGACGGTGGCCGCGGACGCCGCCGCGCTCGCGGCCACGGTCGCGCGGCTGCTGGCGGACGACGCGGCGCGCCGCAGCGCCGGCGCGGCCGGGCTCGCGGCGCTCGCCGCCAACCGCGGCGCGCTGGCGCGCTTCCTCGCGCTGCTGGAACCGCTGTTGCCGCCGGCCGCGGCTACTTGACCGAGACGGTCTGGCCGAGCCAGCTGTTGACGCGCGTGACGCGCGTCTCGTCGAGCGTGCCGGCCGCCTGCTCGAGCGACAGCACGTTGAGCACGTAGTCGTAGCGGCTGCGCGCGTAGGTGGTCAGCGCATCGAACAGCCGCTGCCGCGCGAGCAGCACGTCGACCGCGGTGCGGGTGCCGACCTCGTAGCCGGCCTCGGTCGCGGCGAGCGCCGTCTTGCTCGACTCGACCGCCTGCTTCAGCGCCTGCACCCGCGAGATCTCGCTGATCACGCCGAGGTAGGAATCGCGGGTCGCGCGCTCGGTGGCGCGCGCGGTGCGCTCGAGCCGCTCGCGCGACGCGCGGTGCCGGTAGACCGCCTCGCGGACCTTCGAGTTGGCGTAGCCGCCGGAGTAGATCGGGATCGTCAGCTGCACGCCGACGGTCTTGTCGTTGTTCCAGGTGTCGGCCGGAAAGCTGTTCGGGATGCCGTAGGCCGACAGGTCCGCCGTGATGTCGGTGGTCCCGGTCGTGTTCGTGCCGGTGCGCTTCGCGACCAGGTCGACCGAGGGCAGGTGGCCGGCGCGCGCGATCGAGATGTTCTCGCGCGCGATGTCGGCGCCGAGCCGCGCCGAGGACAGCGCCAGGTTCTGGTCGAGCGCCGCCTTGACCCACTGGTCCTCGCTCGCCGGGTCCGGCGTCACGAGCGGCATGTCGTCGCCCGGGCGCGCCAGCTCGTCGAAGGCGTCGCCCGTGAGCTCGCGCAGCTGGTCGCGCGCGGTCGCGAGCGTGCGCTTGGAGGCGATGACCGTCGCGATCGCCTGGTCGTTGGCGGCCTTGGCCTCCTCGACGTCGGTGATCGCGATCAGCCCGACCTCGAAGCGCTTCTCGGCCTGCTCGAGCTGGCGCGTGATCGCCTCGCGCGAGGCCTCGGCGGCATCGAGCGTGTCGCGCGCCGCGAGCACGTTGAAGTAGGCGGTGGCGCTGCGCACGATCACGTCCTGCTGCGCCGCGCGGTAGTCGACCTCGGCCTGCGCGACCTGCGCGTCGGCCTGCTTGAGCGCGGCGAACTGGTCCCAGCGGAACAGCGTCTGGCGCAGCTCGAGGGCCCACTGGCGGGTGTCGGTCTTGGAGGTCTGCGGGATCTGGATCGCGCCGGAGATGCCGAGGAAGGACAGCGAGGTCGAGTCCAGGCTGTCGTGGGCGTAGCTGCCGGTGCCGCTCAGCTGCGGCAGCAGCGAGGACAGCGCCTGCGGCTTGGCCTCGAGCGTGGCCTGGTGGTTCGCCTCGGCCTCGCGCAGCTGCGGGTCGTTGCGCAGCGCCCGGTGATAGACCTCGGTCAGGTCGGCCGCGGCCGCGAGGCCCGGCAGGGCGAGCGCCCAAGCGGCGAGGAGCGCGATCCGAAGCAGGGTCGATTTCATGCCGTCTGGTCCCTTCGTCGTCAGGTGCGGCCGGCTGGCCGGGCGGCCGAGCCGGGACTGTAGCGTCCCGGGGCGGGCGGGCCCAACGGCTGGTCGCGCAGGCCGGTCAGTATGTCGCAAGCGTGGGGTCTACGTCGCGCTGCCAGGCCAGTATGCCGCCGGTCAGGTTGGCGACGGACGGATAGCCCTGCGCCTCGAGGTAGCGGGCCACGTTGAGGCTCCGGCCGCCGGACCGGCACATCACGACGACGTCCCGGGACCGGTCCAGGTCCCCGAGCCGCGCCGGGATCTCGGCCATCGGGATGTGGACCGCGCCCGGCAGCCGCGCGATCTCGAGCTCGCGGGCCTCGCGGACGTCGACCAGCAGCGTGCCGGGACGGCCCGCCAGCGTCGCCACGAACTCGGCCGGACTCACCTCGCGGACCATGCGGCGAGCCTCAGAACACGAAGGCCGAGGGGCGGCGCGCGTTCGCGAGCGGGTCGATGACGGTCTCGAACAGCTCGGTCCGGCCGAAGTCGCGCTCGCCGCTGCGCGTGACGAGCGTCGCCGCCATCGGCTCGCCGCTGCCGACCGTCACGAACAGTCGGCCGCCGACCCGCAGCCACTCCTCGTAGCGCCGGTCGTACTGCGGCAGCGAGGCGGTCAGCACCACGACGTCGAAGCGCTGCGGCGGCTGCCAGGTGGTGGCGTCGGCCGCGAGCACGGCGACGCCCGGGAACCCGGCCGCACGCAGGTTGTCGGTGGCCAGCGCGACCAGCGCCGGCTCGATCTCGAGCGAGCTCACCTGGCCGCCGAGCGCCGCCAGGCAGGCCGTGAGGTAGCCGCTGCCGGCACCGACCTCGAGCACCGTGTCGCCGGGGCGGACCTCCAGCGCCTGCAGGATCCGGCCGTGGATCTTCGGCGCCAGCATCGACTGGCCGGCGGGCAGCGGGATCGCGGTGTCGGCGAAGGCGAGCTCGCGAAACGCCGGCGGCACGAACTGCTCGCGCGGCACGAGGCTCAGCACCTCGAGCACCGCGGGGTCGAGCACGTCCCAGGCGCGGACCTGCTGGTCGATCATCTGCTGGCGAGCGGCTTCGAAGTCCATGGCGCAGGTGCCGTGCTGGGGCGGGCCGCGGCGCGGCCGTCGGGAGGCCCGGAGGTTACGGAGTTTCCGGGCATGCGACAAGCGCGCCGAACCCCCGGAAAATACGATTATGGTGAATCTGTCGGATCGCTGCCAAGCCCTCCGGTATCCTCGCTGCGGGGATACCTACGACCGATCAGACGCGCCCGCTACGGCTGGCGCGCGGTCGGGCCTGGGGTCGCGGACGCGTTGGGAAGGATCCGTTGACCGTCATCGAAGCCGTCGCGCTTGCCGCGCTACTGGCCGCCGGCATCGCGGCGATTGCCGCAGCCCGGTCGCGTCGTCACGCGCGCCGCCTGGCCGGCGAGCTGTCCGACGCCCGGGCCGCCGCGCTGCGCGCCAAGGTGCTGCCGCCGGCCGCGCCCGAAGCCCCGTTCCACGAGCTCTCCGAGGCGGTCCACGAGGCGGTGCTGATCCACGGCGAGCGCATCCTGCTCGCCAACGCGCGCTTCGCGACGCTGCTCGGCAAGCGCTCCGACGACGTGGTCGGCCGGCACCTCGCCGAGCTCGTCGCCCCCGGCTACGCCGAGCTGGTCGGCGACAACGTGCGCCGGCGCCTGGCCGGGGAGCCGGCGGCGGAGCGCTACGAGGTCGAGGTGGCCGACGAGCACGGCCAGGTCACGCGGCTCGAGCTCGGCGGGACGCTGGTCCGCTACCGCGGCCAGCCGGCGGTGCTGTTCACGGCGCTCGAGATGCTGGCGCGGCCGACGCGCACTGACATCGGCCGCGCCCGCGCCCAGGCGACGCTCGACTCGCTCGGCGACGGGCTCGTGACCACCGACAGCTACGGCCGCATCGACTTCATGAACCCGGCCGCCGAGCAGCTGCTCGGCCGGGTGCTCGGCGAGGTCAGCGGCCAGCCGTTCGCCGACGTCGTCACGGTCGTCGACGAGGCCGACCGGCGCGCGCTCACCGACC
>Ga0335069_10006787_pt1 | contig 16589 bp, 13 predicted proteins | sample Lox_Sample_11_FD_206714 | JGI IMG/M metagenome (GOLD analysis project Ga0335069, IMG submission 206714) | Soil microbial communities from Loxahatchee National Wildlife Refuge, Florida, United States - Lox_Sample_1.1 | ecosystem: Environmental > Terrestrial > Soil > Wetlands | place: USA...
TGGAACCAGCGAAAAGGTGGGCTGGAATCCGGCCAGATTTCCCAGGAATCCGAAGCCCGAGGCGATACCGCGCTTGGTCAGATTGACGGAGGTATTGTGGACGATGAAGACCGCCAGCGCCACCAGGGCCCCGGCCACGACAACTTGAAGGAAGATTCCGCGGGCGAATTCATCGCGCCACAGCGACCGCCGCTCGACCGGCCGCACATCGCCAACGGCGCTCATGACCAACGATGCTCGGCGTAGAACATGTCAGCCTCGGGTTCGCAAGCGCGCCCGGTCCTTCGACCGACCGGGCGCGCTCGCGACATACCCGCTACTCTATGCTCAGTTGAACGGCGGCGCGTACTGCAGGCCGCCCTTGCTCCAGAGTTCGTTGAGACCGCGCGCGAGGCCCAGCGGCGTCTTCTGGCCGACGTTGCGCTCGAAGCTTTCGCCGTAATTGCCGACCTGCTTGATGATGTTGTAGGCCCAGTCTTTCGACACGCCCATCTTCTTGCCCCAATCTTCATCGAGGCTGAGCAGGCGGCGCACCTCCGGGTCCTGCGTCGACGTCTTGATCTGATCGACGTTGGCTTGGGTGATCCCCTTCTCCTCCGCGATCAGCATCGCGTAGAAGGACCACCGCACGATGTCGCCCCAATTATTGTCGCCGTGGCGCACCACCGGGCCAAGCGGCTCCTTGGAGATGATCTCCGGCAGGATGATGTTGTCGCCCGGATTCTTCAGCTGCGTACGCTCCGAGGCGAGGCCCGAGGCGTCCGTCGTGTAGGCGTCGCAACGTCCCTCGTCATAGGCCTGGCGAGCCTGGTCGGCGTTCTCGAAGGTCGGCGGCTGCTTGAGTTCCAGATTGTTGGTGCGGAAGTAGTCGGCGAGGTTCTTCTCGGTCGTCGTGCCCGTCTGCACGCAGATGGTGGCGCCGGACAGCTCCTTGGCGCTCTTAACGCCCAGCTCCTTGCGCACCAGGAAGCCCTGGCCGTCATAGTAGTTCACGGCGACGAAATCGAGGCCAAGCTCGGTATCGCGCGCATAGGTCCAGGTGCTGTTGCGCGCCAGCAGGTCGATCTCGCCCGATTGCAGAGCGGTGAAGCGCTCCTTGGAGCCCAGCGGGACGAACTTCACCTTGGTAGCGTCGCCGAAGACGGCGGCCGCGACGGCACGGCACATGTCGACATCGAGGCCGGTCCAGTTGCCCTTGTCGTCGGGGATCCCGAAGCCTGTCAGTCCGGTCGGACCGTTGACCCCGCAGGTCAGCGCGCCGCGCCCCTGAACGTCAGCCAGGGTTCCCGCCGAAGCGGTGCCGGCGAAGACAAAAGCAGCCGTGACGGCGGCCGACGCCAACAATGTCAGTTTTTTCATGATGGTAACCTTCCCTTGTTTGCGAGCGGAATTATCAGTTCATCGAAGGGCGCTGCGCGCCCCACGCAACGCGCGCCCTGCCTTCGCGCCCAACGGCCATCCTGCTTTAACACATGCGTCCCGGAAGCTACAAGCCTCAGCGCCAAACAGAAATTTTGACTGGAGGCCAAGAAAAACTTGGAAGCGGAATCTCTTTGTCGGCCGAGGTGGGGAAGCCGTTCGACAACCTCTTTGCGCGGCCCAATGTCGCACGATCGCTGATTTCCGCATGCCCCCATGAGCGGGGCCTCGACAGGCCGAGGGCACTAAGGCACAAGACGACACGGACGTCGGTCATCGTGGCCGGACGCCCCATCGTTCTCGGATCGAATTCCTGTACTTCCGTCGCCGCAACGCGCAACTGCGGGTCCGACCGCCATGGCCAAGATCAGGCTGCCGCCGACCGTATCGATCCATGCCCGGGGCGTGCTGCCCAACCCCTGGGACGGCGTTGCCTTTGTCCTGATCATCGGCTTGCTGGCTCTGGTCGCCCACGCCGCGCACGAGATGACAATCCCGCTCGCGGTCGCGACCTCCTCGCCGATCTCGCTCGATCCTCACGTCCTGCCGGAGTATGCGTTGCGGACGACGCTGCGCATGATCCTGGCACTGCTGGCGTCGCTCCTCTTCACCTTCACCTATGCCACGCTGGCGGCGAAGGTGCGGCGGGCCGAGGTCCTCCTCGTGCCGATCCTCGACATCCTGCAGTCGGTGCCCATCCTCGGCTTCATCTCCGTCACCATCGTTCTGTTCATGGCGATGTTTCCGGGCAGCGTGATGGGTGCCGAAGTCGCTGCCATCTTTGCCATCTTCACCAGCCAGGCCTGGAATATGGCCTTCAGCTTCTACCAGGGGTTGCGCACGGTCCCGAAGGATCTGGATGAAGCCAGCCGCAGTTTCCGGCTTTCGGCCTGGCTGCGCTTCTGGCGTGTCGACGTACCCTTCGCCATGCCGGGCCTCATCTGGAACATGATGATGTCGATGTCAGGCGGCTGGTTCTTCGTCGTCGCCGCCGAGGCCATCAGCGTCGGCAATACCACGATCACGCTGCCGGGCGTCGGCTCCTACATCGCCCTCGCCATTCAGAAGCAGGACCTCCAGGCGATCGGCTGGGCGGTCCTGAGCATGCTCGGCGTCATCCTGGCTTATGACCAGCTTCTGTTCCGGCCGCTGGTGGCTTGGGCCGAGCGGTTTCGCTTCGAGCAGGAGGTGGGCAAGACCGCCCCGACCTCCTGGGTTCTCATCGTGCTGCGGCGCGCCCGCCTCATCCAGGCACTGGCCACGGTCCCCCGCCGGCTCGCGCGCCTTACCGGAGCATACCGGTCGCCGGCGGCAACTTCTCGGCGGATCGCCGGCGCAGCTGGCAGCCGGCGGATGCTCCTTGGCGATATCCTCTGGTACACGGCCGTCGCCGCCGGCGTTGCTTATGTTGCCTGGCGGATCGTCGCCTTCCTGGCCAGCGGACTCGGACTCCATGACGTCGTCGATGCCGTTCTGGCCGGGTTCGTCACCTTTCTGCGCGTGGTCATTCTGATCGCCTTGGCCAGCGCCATCTGGGTGCCGATCGGAGTGTGGATTGGCCTGCGGCCTCAAGCCGCCCGTGTGGCACAGCCGGTCGCACAGTTCCTCGCGGCTTTTCCGGCAAACCTGTTGTTCCCCGTCGCCGTCTCGCTGATTCACCGCTACGGACTGAGCCCGAACGTGTGGCTCAGCCCGCTGATGGTTCTGGGCACGCAGTGGTACATCCTCTTCAACGTCGTCGCGGGTGCTTCTGCCTTTCCCGCGGATCTGCGGTATGCGGCCGCGAACCTGCATGTCCGGGGATGGCAGTGGTGGCGGCGGGCCATCCTGCCGGGAATCTTTCCCTACTATCTGACCGGAGCGATCACCGCCTCCGGCGGCTCGTGGAATGCCAGCGTGGTTGCGGAATACGTCAGCTGGGGCGACACGCGGCTGACGGCCTATGGCGTTGGCGCCTATATCGCGAAGGCGACCAATGCCGGCGACTACCACCGCATCATGCTCGGCATCGCCGTCATGGCGATCTTCGTCCTGCTGTGCAACCGCCTGCTCTGGCGACCGCTCTTCCTCTTTGCGGAACGCCGCCTGACCCTCGATTGAGGAGACGCGATCATGGCCCTCGTTGAAAGCAAAAACCTGCTGGACGTGAACGGCATCCGGCAGTCCTTCCGCCGGCCGAACGGCGATGACCTCAGCGTGCTCGAGGATGTGAACCTGTCGCTGCGGGAAGGCGAGATCGTGGGACTGCTCGGCCGCTCCGGCTCCGGCAAGTCGACTCTGCTGCGGCTCATCGCCGGCCTCAATTTCCCGACCGGCGGCCGGATCCTCTATCACGGCCGCCCGCTCGCGGGACCAGCGCAAGGCATCGCCATGGTCTTCCAGAGCTTCGCGTTGTTTCCGTGGCTCACCGTCCTGGAGAACGTCGAGCTCGGCCTCGAGGCCCTCGGCACACCCGAACGCGAGATGCGCCAGCGCGCCCTCGCCGCCCTCGATCTCATCGGCCTCGACGGCTATGAGTCGGCGTATCCCAAGGAACTCTCCGGCGGCATGCGGCAGCGCGTTGGCTTCGCCCGCGCCCTCGTCGTTCACCCGGACATTCTGCTGATGGACGAGCCCTTCTCCGCTCTCGACATCCTCACGGCCGAGACGCTGCGCACCGATTTTCTGGACCTCTGGTGCGAGGGCCAGATGCCGATCAAGTCCGTGCTGCTGGTGACGCACAACATCGAGGAAGCCGTCCTCATGTGCGACCGCGTCCTCGTCTTCGCCTCGAACCCCGGCCGCGTCGCCCAGGAAATCGCCATCGGCCTGCCGCAGCCGCGCAACCGCGCCGACATCGCGTTCCGCAAGAAGGTGGATACCATCTATATCTCGATGACGGAGAAGGCAGGAGAGCGCGCCCGTCGGACGCACGTGGAGCGCTTCCCCGGCACTGGCATTGCGACGGTTCTGCCACGCCTGTCGACGAACGTGATGGCCGGCCTCATGGAGGCCGTTGCGGCGCCGCCCTACAACGGCCGCGCCGATCTGCCCGTCATTGCCTCTACCCTGAACATGGAGATCGACGATCTCTTTCCTGCCGCCGAGACGCTGCAGATGATGCGCTTCGCCGAAGTCGCCGAGGGCGATATCCGTCTCAGCAAGGCTGGGCTCGATTTCGTCCAGCAGGAGACGGAAGACCGCAAGCGCATGTTTGCCGAGCACCTGATGACCTATGTCCCGCTGGCCTCACATATCCGGCGGATTCTCGACGAGCGTCCGAGCCATCGCGCGCCCAAGAGCCGCTTCCGCGACGAGCTCGAGGATCACATGCGCGAGGACCTGGTCGAGCAGACACTGCGCGCCGTGATCAGCTGGGCGCGTTACGCCGAGCTCTTCTCCTACAACGACGACGACGAGATGTTCAGCCTGGAGAACCCCAGCTGATAGCCGTCTCGACGGAGATGCTGTGAAAACACCACGGCCGCCGGTGTCGCCACCGACGGCCGTTGTCTCCTTCGCGCGTTGCCGTGGCTTACATCGACAGGCGCAGGTTCGAGAGGCTGGCGGCGATCTGGGCAAACACGCCCTGCAAATCCGACGGATTTGGGGCGTCGAAGAAGTACTGGCCGTTCTGGTCCGGCGGGCTGGCGATGCTCTGCAGGAACGTCAGCGCGTGGGTATTGCCGGCCAGGTCGTAGCCGATGACGTAGAGCTTGATGCCCTGATACTTCAGGTTGTTGGCAACCCGCAGCGCGCGGTTGTCGAGGTTGTTCGGCGCGGTGGGGCCGGCGCCAGCGGCGGTGCCGTTGGAGCCGGTATTGATTGTCCCGTGCTGCGCCGAGACGCCATTGCCGGCAGGCGTGTCCGAGCCGAACGCGCCCTTGTAGGCGTCGCCGTTACCGCCGACCTGCTCACCGTCCGTCAGCAGGATGATGGCGCGAGTGCGGGGGAACGGCACCGCCGGTATGCCCTGATCGAAGGGTTCGCCGGGCATCAGCACTTCCCAGGCCCAGTACAGACCCTGCTCGATGTTCGTGTTGCCGGTCGGGTCCGTGCTCTGGATGCCGTTGAGCAGATTCTTCAGCGTCGTCTTGTTCTGCTGCAGCGGAATGATGCCGCGCGACAGACAGGCGGTGCAGTCGGCGCTGCCGGGGTTGGTCCCGAAGTTCGACGGCAAGGCGTAGGGCTTGGTCGGATCCATCATGCGGAAGGAACCGGAGTAGGTCGATGAAGGCGCGCTCTTCAAGTTCGGCACGCCGCCGGTGCCGCCGGGGCGACTGGTCTTATGCGGGCTACCGAGAGGACTGCCGTTCTTCACGCTGCCATCGGCGTTGTCGAAGTTGACGTTGTTTGCCGCGTCGGTCGACCAGTTGCTCGGATTGCTATCGCCATCGTTGATGTAGGCGTTGTAGCACTGCTTGCTTTTCCAGGTATTGGACTCGGACCAGCGGGAATAGGGAGACGTGGTGTCGTTGGCGTTGGCGCGGGTCCAGTTGCCGGACTGCGGCTCCGAATCGAGTACCGACATCGGCTCGTAGCCCATCCACTGCTTTTGGGTCGCACCTGATCCCATCGTGGTGCCGTAGTTGCTGCCGGCGGCGCTCGAGTAAAGGATCGTATCGGCGTCGTTGTCGTTGACGTCCGAGTTCGGGACGGTGGCACTGCCGGACGGAGTCTCGCCGCCGAGATAGCGGGCATACACGCAACCGCTCCAGCCGCCGGGCAGCGTGCTCGGATCCATGAGCAGCGGCACCGGCGTATTGCCGGCGTAGTAGACGACGCTCTGGCTGAGACCGGTCACCGGATTGGTGAAGGTGCCGACGTTCTTGGTCGTGACCGGCGTCATCGACGCCAGCGTCGTGGCACCCGTCTGCACCTGCACCCGGGTCTTGGAGTTCCACGGCACGAAGCCGCCGTTGATCAGGTTATAAGTGACGCCGTCGATCGTGACCTGTGGCGAGGTGGTGTTCGTGCCCCAGAGCGCGTCGAGCAGCGAGACCGCCGCGTCGCGCGCAGCCGTGATTTTCGTTCCGGCCATCGATCCGGACATATCGAGCGAGATCACGAAGTCGAGGCCGCTCAGGGCCTTCTTCGCTTCGGCCTGGGCCTGGACCGTCACGTTCTGGAAACCCAGCACGCGCATGAACGTCGTCGGGATCGTCGCACTTCCGCTGAGCCTGAGGCCTGGGGAGGCCGCCGTGCCGGTCTGCACCGGCGTCGCGAGCGTGACCGTCGCTTCCATGAAGCTCGCCTGATAAGGCGTGTCGTAGACGGGAAGCGCGGGCGAAGGAAAGTTCGCCGCGAAGAACTGCTTGATGTCGCTGTCACGAGTCGTCGAGTAGTACACCTTAGCCCCGGCAAGGGCTGCGGTATCCAGGGCCTGTGACAACCGGGCCTTGACTAGGTAGCCGCGCGCGGTGTCGGTCGCCAGACCGAGCGCGCCGATCAACGGGATGATGGACGCGCCCACGATGACCGCAACGTTGCCGCGCTGGTCGCGACGGAACCCGCCGAGCTTCCTGATGATCCGCCTGAGGAGTCGATTCGTCTGCATTGTCATCCTGCCCTGGCCCGTTGCAGTTGTTCGCACCTGAGTTTCCGGGAATCCGGGAACCATAGTCGTCATGCTCTTAACGGTTGCTCAACAAACACTATTAACGTGCATATCTGCTGTATTTGATCGGTATTGCCCGCCAACGAGGGCGCAACCGCGCCCCTGAACCATGACCCGCCACTTCCCCTCCTCGCAGCGCACCCGTGGGAAGCGAGGACTCATTTCGCCTAGCAGCCAGGGTCCACCGTGAAGAGTGAACCGCGCGGGCGGTCGTAGGTGACGTGATAGAACGTCGTCGGCTGGAACAGGTTGAACTGGTAGCCGCCGATGTTCTTGAGGCTCGGGAACAGCGAGGTGGTGTAGTGGTAGTAGACCTCGGCCACGATGACGTTCTGGCCCACCGGCACCGTGAAGTTTGCCGGCAGCGTGGCATTGGCACCCTTCACACCGACCCTGCTGGTCACGCCGGTCGTATAGCTGCCGCCGCCCTGGCACTGCCACACCACCACCGCCTGGTCGGGATTGCCGGTGTTGTAGATCGAGCTGACGATGATGCGCCCGCTGTTCGTCTGGTCGTAAGGCTGCATCTGATCAATCGCGGCCTGGTAGACGTCGTTGAGAATTCCCACCGACATGCCGTCGGACTGCGATACCAGATCGGCGACGGTGGAAGCCGTCCGGTCCGCCTTCAGGTTGACGAGGATGTAGCGCGTACACTCGTACGCGCCCATCAAGATGACGACGAGGATCGAGATCACGAAGGCGAACTCGATGGCAATGGCGCCCCGCTCTGCACCGCCGAAGCGGCGAAGCGCGGACCAGAATTTCTTCGAGCGCATGGTCTGAGGACTCCTAGCTCGCGACATCGTTCCAGGGCTCATTGCGGACCACCATCGAGGCGCGCAGATGCACCTTGCCGTTGGTGCCCATGACCGCCCCGATGAACGGCGTCATCAACGGCCAGTCGTAATCGATCGTATATTGAACGACCTGCGCGTAGTCACCGGCGCCGTTCTTGCCCTGGTCTGCGTCCCAATGGCCGTTCCCGTTGACGTCGGTGTAGGGCTCGCCGGCGTCGTACTTGCCGTTGCCGTTGCTGTCGCCGAAAGGCTCTGGGGTGCCGATCGAGGTGAAGCTGTTGTAGACCTTGTAGCTGATGCTGGCCTTCGTCATGTCGACCAGGTTCAGCGTGTATTGATCAATGAGGGACAGGATCTGCGACTCGCGGGCCGCCGGGTCTGTTGAGTTCTGACCCGTAACGCCGTATCGAGCCGCCTCGCGCAGGGCGCCCTCCATCGAGGCCTGCGTGAACATGACCATCGACACCTCGAACATGCCGAGGAGGATCAGCAGCAGCGGCGGCAGCACGAGCGCGAACTCCAGCGCCGCGGCACCGTCGCGGCAGCGCGCGAACCGCCCGAGCTGTCTCACGAACCACCCATGTCCTGTGCGCATCAGCGTCACCTTCTGTTTTCTCGACCTGCCCTCGGCTGGTCGGCGAACCCGGTCTCCGGATTCCTTTCGATCGTCACCCACGTCGCAAGCAAACCGATCACAACAAATTATGGCGGACTGCACTTAACGGCTTTACTTCGCGATTATCGATAATTGCAGCAAATACTCGTCAATTGTGCGGCCTTGCCTCACTGCCGGATTCGATGCGGACGCGGATCGACAACTGGCCGGATACCCTACGAGAGCAGACTTAACGGTTCATTAATCTGCTTGGTAAAGGGGCACGATTTTTCCCGCTACGCGCTCACTTGCCGCAGCGACCGGATGAGCGTGGGTGCTTGGCTCAACATGACTCTCTGAGCACGTCGAGCTGCTGGGAATTTAAGCATGCATTAATCGTTACCCACTACTTTAGCGCGGTCGCTAAGGAAGTCTTGCGCGACACAAATGAGACGGATCGAATTCAATGCAGTCGTTGCGGAAAAATCCTTCCGGACTGGCGTTTATCGACTCGCCCTCGATCGAGCTCGCGCGCGTCAACCATATAGCTATACGGTTCGTTAGAGGCTTTCATGATCTCCTGCACTTCGGACGCGACAAGCGGGGAGTGCCCGGCGGTGATCAAGCTGCTTCGCAGATTCATCTCGGACGATACCGGAGCGACCGCCGTCGAGTACGGCCTGCTGGTGGCGCTGATCTCGGTAGCCGTGGGCGGTGTCATCGCGAATCTCGGCAATATCGTCCTCTTCGTCTACAACTACATCCTCAACAACGTGATCGCCGCGTCGAGCTGAAGCAGTTCGCCGCTGCGGCTGCCGATCTCGTCCCGGCTCCGCATCACGTGACTTTCCGCGCCGGCCTTCAGGGGCGCGACGGATTTCTCCATGTTCGCTAATCTGCTCGTGAACCAGGCGGTCATCGTCGCCCTGGTGGGTCTGCTGGCCGCAACTGCGGCGCAGGACATCAGGCAGCTGACGATTCCGAATCGCTACTGCATCGCGATCGCCCTGCTCTATCCTCTCTATGCGCTGACCGCGACGCACGGCGTCGACTGGCTCGATGCGGCTGTGGTGGGAGCTGCTGCGCTGGGCGTCGGCTTCGTGCTCTTCGTCATGCGGCTGGCCGGTGGCGGCGACGTCAAGTTCTTCGCGGCCCTGTCGATCTGGGCCGGGAGCGAACTCATCCTCGAGTTGGTGCTGGTGACCGCCCTCGTCGGCGGTGTCATCGCCACCGCGATGCTGATCCATCGTCGGTTGACCGCGCCGGCAAGGCCGCGCCCGACGGTTGCGTGGCCGGCGCGCCTGTTCGCTTCGATCAACGTCTTTCTGGGAGGCATGCTCGTGGAACGCACGAGCACGGCGTCCGGCCCGGCCGCAAGTCCGGGCGCCGCGGGCTCTGAGTCCGCCCCCAGTTCCGAGAGTGTCCGTCCGGTGGGAACACTGCCGTACGGCGCGGCCATTGCCACGGGTGGTCTCGTGGTCGCCGCAACGTTGCTGATGAGAGGGTGAAACCATGAACGTACGCAGTCTCGTTTTGATTCTTGCCGCCCTGCTCGTCGCAGGCGGCGCCGCCTTCGTGGCTCGCGGGCTCCTGAACGGCCCGCAGCAGCCGCAGGTCGCGGCCCCGGCGCCTGAGCAGCCGGCCAAGAAAGTGCTCGTCGCCAAGGCCAATCTGCCGACCGGAACGTTCATCAAGGAAGAGGACGTTACCTGGCAGAAGTGGCCGACCGACGGCGTGAACGAGAACTATCTCGTCGAGGGCCAGACCGACATCAGCACGATCGTCGGCGCGGTGGCGCGCAAGGGCATTCTCGCCGGGGAGCCGATCACTGAGGCGGGCATCGCCCGTCCCGGCGACCGCGGCTTCCTCGCCGCCGTACTGGCGCCGGGCATGCGTGCGATCACGATCGACGTGAGCGACCCGACCAGCGTCGCCGGCCTCGCCTTCCCGGGCGACCGCATCGATCTGTTGCTCAATCTGCATTTCACGCTCGAGGGTGCTTCCTCATCGGGTAACGGCGCCAAGTACGAGCCGCAGACCAGCGAGACGATCCTCGAGAACGTCCGCGTGCTCGCCACCGACCGCAACCTCAACGACATCAACAGCGAGGCCAAGTCGGTCAACACCGCGACGATCGAGGTGACCCCGAAGCAGGCCGAAATGGTCAAGGTCGCCGCCTCGATGGGCACGCTCTCCATGAGCCTGCGCGGTCTCGCGAAGCCTGACACCAAGGGCCCGGCTGTTGCCAGCAACGGCGGCGCGACGCCGACCACGGCAAGCTTCCTGGCCGACGCCGCGAATACGCCGGCCAACGGCAGCTCGACCGGTTCCACCACCGGATCGTCCGCGAGTTCCTCGGCGAGTTCGTCGAATGTTGCGATGAACGACGACGAGACGCCGACGCGCGGCCAGAGCTCCACGTTCGATCTCGAGGTCAGCCGGCCGCTGCTCGAGCTGATGACCGGGAAAGTGATTACGATCGTGCACGGTTCCGCCTCGGGGGCGGCGACGATTGAAACCGTGACCGGCAAGTAACTAGGGGGATACTACCAATGAATGTTCTTCGCTCATTGACCGCATCGGCCGCCCTGGGGCTGCTGATGCTGACGGCGGCCCCGGCGCCGGTGACGTCGGTCGCCGTCGCCGCCGGCCAGGTGACGCGTGTCGCCTCGGGCAACACGCTCACGGTCCAGGTGAACCAGGGGCAGCTCGTCCGCATCGACAAGCCTGTCAACTCGGTGTTCGTGGCAAACTCGGAGATCGCCGATGTGGCGGTGAAGTCGCCGCAGCTGATCTATGTCTTCGCCAAGAAGCCGGGTACGACGACCCTCTACGCGGTCGGCGAAGGCGACGAGATCCTCGCCAGTATCACGCTCACCGTCTCGCACAACCTGTCGCGCCTCGACCAGGCGCTGGCGGAAATGGTGCCGGGCGGCAGCATCTCGGCTCAGTCGATCCCGGGCGCGATCGTCCTCAGCGGCAGCGTCGGATCTCCGAGCGAGGCCGAAGATGCACGGCGCCTCGCGGCGCACTTCATCGGCGCGAACGAAGAAGTGATCAACCGCCTGCAGGTGACCTCGCCGAACCAGGTGAACTTGCGCGTGCGCATCGCCGAGATGGACAAGAGCACGTTGCGCAATCTCGGCATCAACTGGAACGCCGTGTTCAACAATGGCGACATCGCTGTCGGCATGTTGACGGGCTTCCCGACGGCGCTGTCGAACGTCCTGTTGGGCAGCACCGGCGCCGGCGGCACCGGCGGTGCCCCGACCGTCAGCTCGGGCAATTTCGATCTCACGGCCACTCTCGACCTGCTCGCCGAAGAGGGCCTGGTCACGGTGCTGGCCGAGCCGAATCTGACGGCTCTTTCCGGTCAGACCGCAAACTTCCTCGCCGGCGGCGAATTCCCCTTCCCGGTGGCGCAGAGCTCGAGCGGTGCCGGTACGGTTCCCGTCATCACGGTCGAGTTCAAGCCGTTCGGCGTCAGCCTCGCCTTCACCCCGACGGTGCTCAGCGGCAACCGCATCAGCATGCGCGTGCGCCCGGAAGTTAGCGCGATCGACAACACCAACACTGTTACCGCCGGAGGCATCGTGGTGCCCGGCCTGACCACTCGCCGTGCTGAAACCACGGTCGAGCTGGCCAGCGGCCAGAGCTTCGCGATCGCCGGCCTCGTGCAGTCTAACCAGTCGGTCACGGCCGACAAGGTGCCGGGTCTGGGCGATGTCCCGATCCTGGGCGAGCTCTTCAAGTCGGACAAGTTCCGTCGCAACCAGACGGACCTCGTGATCCTCGCAACGCCTTATCTGGTGCAGCCGATCGCCAATCCGGCCGCCCCGGCGCTGCCGACCGATCCGTCCACCGGCGCGGAAGGCTCCCAGCGTCTCGCGCACGGCACCGCATCCGGGACCCCCGGTCCGTCAGGTGTTTCCGGCCAGGCCGGATTCGTCATCGAGTGAGGAACGCAGCCATGAAGACTCTCAACGCCAAACTCCGCCAGGGCGGTTCGCTGCTGGCCTTCGGCCTCGCCTCGCTGGCGCTGGCAGCTTGCACCGACAGCGACTTGAACCATCGGCTCATCACCGAGGCGACCTGGAAGCAGAACGAAGCGTCCGCGCAGCCGGAAGTGCGTCGTGTTGACATGCAGCACGTCGTGGCCTTCGCACCGCAAGGCCTCGACATGAACGATGTCGAGCGCGAATCGCTCGACATGTTCGTTCAGCAGAACCATCTGCAGCCGGGCAGCCACGTCTCGGTGGCGGCCCCCACCAACACCCCCGCGCAGTCCGCCCGCTCGCGCAACCGCCTGGCGGCGGTCCGCACGGAGCTGCAGCGCATGGGCATCTCGTCGACGGTCGTGCAGGCCGAATCGACCGACCACAAGAACACCGGCGACGAGGTCGTCGTGTTCGCCCAGGCCATCGCCGTGCTGCCGCCGGATTGCCCCGGCTACAACGCGCCGATTACCCTCGACTACGAGTGGCGGCCCGATACGCGGTTGGGTTGTGCCAACGCGGTCAATCTCGGCCTGATGGTCGCCAACCCGTCCGACCTGGCCCAGGGGCGTCCGCTCGCTGCGGCCGACGGGGAAGAACAGGCGGCCGGCGTCGCCCGCTACCGCGGCGACAAGACTTATCCGACCTCGGATTCGTTGGATACCGTGCCCTTCCGCGTCACTACCAGCACCTCCGGCCAGTAATTTCGGGAGCGATCTGTCATGAGCGCAGCCACCAATCTCCGTCGCGGCTCGGTCCTCGAGCCCGCCGAACCCTCGCTCGGCGCCATGCCGGGCCAGGCGGAATGCGTCGCCTTCGTCAACGACCCCGAGACCCATGGCGTGGTCAGCCAAGTCTGCGAGACCTACTTCCCGGGCGTCCAGGTGAAGGATGGCGGCACCCGCGAGGCGGTCGACTACCTCGCCGCCGGAGCGCCGCCCAAGGTGCTGATCGTCGACGTCTCCGATTCGAACAAGCCGCTGTCGGCGATGCTGCCGATCATCGCGGCCTTCGCGGAGGACACGCGGGTCATCGCCATCGGCGCCGTCAACGACATCAATCTCTATCGCGAGATGATCGAGGCCGGCATCAGCGAATACCTGGTGAAGCCGCTCAACGACCGCGCCTTGGACAGCGCGCTCACGCGCGCAAAGGAGCGCAAGGGCACGATCGCCGCGGTGGCCGCGCCTGAGGCCAAGGCCGCTCCCGAGACCGGCAAGCGCGCGCTTGTCGCCGTCATGGGGACGCGCGGCGGCGTCGGCGCCAGCACTACCGCCATGAACCTGGCGTGGCTGTTCGCCAACGACCACAAGCGCGAAACCATGCTGGTCGACCTCGACCTGCATTGCGGGACCATCGCCCTCGCTCTCGATGTCGAACCGTCGCACGGCCTGCGCGAGGTGCTCGACAACCCGTCGCGCATCGACAGCCTGTTCGTGACCAGTGTCGCCACGAAATGCGGCGATCGGCTGCACGTGCTCGCCGCCGAAGAAGCGGTCGATGACGAGATCCACTTCAACACCTCGGCGGTGTCGCTGCTTCTCGACGAGCTCAAGAAGCAGGCAGGCATCGTCGTGATCGACCTGCCGCGCAACGCCCACGGCGCCCGCGCCGTCGTGCTCGCCGTGGCGACCGACATTGTCGTCGTCACCGACCTCACCCTCGCCGGCCTGCGCGATGCGATCCGTCTCTACACCATGATCCAGCAAGTGGCCCCGAGCGCCCGCGTCGTCTTCGTCGCCAACCGCGACGGCGGACGCGAGGGCACGGTGTCCAAGCAGGAATTCGAGAAGGCGCTCGGCAAGCAGATCGAGTTCGTACTGCCGGAGGACGCCAAGGCCAACCAGGCGGCGGCCAATGCCGGCAAGCCGCTTGTCGCCGCGGCGGGCAGCAGCAAGGTGTCGGGTGCACTCCGCGGCATCGCTGCCAGCCTCAACGCCGGCGCCGGCAAGAAGCAGAAGAAGTCGTTCTGGTCTCTCTCGAGGAAGTAGCGAATCATGGCCGCAGTGCCACCCACCGAAGGCATGACGACTCCCCGCCCGCCCAACGGCAACGGCGCCGACGGCGCCGATCCGCTGGGCGGCCTGGCGCCGATCATCGCCAAGCTCCAGCCCATCGTGGCAAAGCGCTTGGCGGAGCAGGGAGCGACGAACCTGTCGCGCCATATGCTCGCCCTGAAGGTTGGCGAGATCGCCTCGGCCGAGCTCGAGGGACTGGACCACAGCCTCAACCTGCTCGAGCGGCGCACTCTGATCGGCGCCCTCATCAGCAGCCTTCCGGCCGTGAAGCCGGAAGACGCCGGTGCTCCCAACGGCGCCCCGCCATCGGCCACACCCCGGCCGGCCGCCTCGGTACCCGCAACGACCGGGCCGGCCACGCCCGCGACACCTTCCGTCCAGCATAGTGCGTCCTCGCTCTCGGCCGGCAACGTCAAGACGATGTCGACCAAGGGCCAGGACGCCGCCAGCGTCGCCAGCCGGCAGAGCGTCGAGGAAGCCAAGCTCAAGATTCAGCCGCTGGTCGTCGACCGCATCGACATCGGCGCGGCCGCACGCCTCGACCGCGACGAACTCGGTCGTCAGATCGGAGAACTGGTCGGCGAAATCCTGCGCGAAGAGCGCATCCGCCTCAACCAGCGCGAACAGAAGGACCTCGTCGAGCTGCTGCTCGACGACATGCTCGGTCTCGGCCCGCTCGAGCCGCTGCTGGCCGACGAGATGATCACCGACATCATGGTCAACGGGCCGTTCCAGGTTTATGTCGAGCGCAAAGGCAAACTGGACCTGACGGACGTCAAGTTCCGCGACAACCAGCACGTCCTCAACATCTGCAGCCGCATCGTCTCGCAGGTCGGCCGCCGCGTCGACGAATCGCAACCCCTTTGCGACGCGCGCCTCCTCGACGGCAGCCGCGTCAACATCATCATCCCGCCGCTTGCCATCGATGGCCCCAGCATCTCGATCCGTAAGTTTTCCAAGAAGGGCATCACCCTCGACATCATGGCCAAGAACCGGAACATCTCCGAGAACATGGCCAAGGTGCTGAAGATCGCCGCCCGCTGCCGCCTCAACATTCTGATCTCCGGCGGTACCGGCTCCGGCAAGACCACGCTGCTCAACGCCATGTCGCAGCTCATCGACGTCGGCGAGCGCGTCGTGACCATCGAGGACGCGGCCGAGCTGCAGCTGCAGCAGCCGCACGTGGTGCGCCTGGAAACCCGCCCGCCCAACCTTGAAGGCGTCGGCGAGATCAACATGCGCGATCTCGTGAAGAACGCCCTGCGTATGCGCCCCGACCGCATCATCCTCGGCGAGGTCCGTGGTCCCGAAGCACTCGACATGTTGCAGGCCATGAATACCGGCCACGACGGCTCGCTCGGCACCGTCCACGCGAACCGTCCGCGCGAGGCCCTCACGCGCCTCGAAAACATGATCGGCATGGCCGGCGTCAATTTGCCGCCTAAGGCGGTGCGAACGCAGATCTCGTCGGCCATCGACATGATTGTCCAGGTGAGCCGCATGCGCGACGGCATGCGCCGCATCACCTCAATCATGGAGGTCGTCGGCATGGAAGGCGACGTGATCACCACCCAGGATCTTTACACCTTCGAGTTCGAGGGCGAGGACACGCAGGGCAACATCAAGGGCATCTACAAGTCGTCCGGCCTGCGCCCGCACTTCCTGCCCAAGGCCGGCTACTACGGACTCGACCGCGCATTGATGGAGGCCATGTAATGAATTGGCTCACGCCTCTCCTGCAGCGGGGTATGTCGCCGCAGGATATCGTCATCTTCCTGGGCGCCGTCGTGGTGGCGTTCCTTCTCGTCGCCGTCGCCTTCGCAACAGGGTCGAACCAGTCGAAGCAGCGGTTGAAGCGCGTGTCGCAGGCCGCCCAGAAAGGTGGTCCTGCCGGAGCGAACGCGGTGGTCAATGTGCGCCGCGCGACCGCCGACAGCTCGATCGCCGCGCTCGACTACATGATCAAGCGCTGGCTGCCCAATCCGCAGAAGATGCGCGGGCGGCTGCTGCGCACGGGCCGCCGCATCTCGCTTGGCCAGTATCTCAGCTTCTGCGGCATGCTCGGGGTGCTCGCGGCCACGGCAATCAAGATGTTCGTGGGCCTGCCCTTCTTCGCCTGCTTCATGATCGGCATCATCATGGGTCTCGGGTTGCCGCATCTGGTGA
>Ga0335069_10006788_pt1 | contig 16588 bp, 17 predicted proteins | sample Lox_Sample_11_FD_206714 | JGI IMG/M metagenome (GOLD analysis project Ga0335069, IMG submission 206714) | Soil microbial communities from Loxahatchee National Wildlife Refuge, Florida, United States - Lox_Sample_1.1 | ecosystem: Environmental > Terrestrial > Soil > Wetlands | place: USA...
GGGGAGGCTTTTTTGGGCCCGGGGTATCCGCTATCCTACACCGAGATGCAGGCCACGCCTCCCAGCGCGAGCGCCAGGCCAAGCGCGCGCGGCAGGGTGAGCTTCTCACGGAACACGATCATCGCCAGGATGACCGTGGGTCCGGGGTACAGGGAGGTGATGACCGCGGTGACGGTGAGCAGGCCCATGCGGGCGGCCAGGAGGAACGCGATGTTCGCTCCCATGTCCAACGCCCCGGACGCAAGGACCACGGGGAGCCCCTCCACGCGCGGCCGAAGCGACCGGCGGCCGACAAGGGCGAACAGGGTGACCAGGGAAAGCGTGGCCACGCGCGCCGCGGCCAGCGGCCAGATCCCGGAGGCATGGGACGTCCGCGAGATGCAGAAGAAGAACAGCCCGAACCCCACGCCGGCCGCGGCGCCCATGAGCGCGGCGCGGCGGACCATGCCGCCACGGGCCTGCCCGGTGGGGCCGCTTGCCAGCAGCGCGATCGCCGGCACGGCGAGCGCGATGCCCACCCAGGCCAGTGTCCCCGGCCGCTCGCCCGCGGCAACCCCGAGGAACACCGGGAGGACGGCGCCGGTCACGGCGGCCACGGGAGATGCCACCGTCACCAGCGTGGAGGCAAGCGCGCGGTACAGGGCGGCCAGGCCGGCAACGCCGGTGACGCCCGCCGCGGCTCCCCACAGGAGGTCCGTCGTCCGGACGAGGGGCTGGCCCAGCGCCAGGGCGGCGACCAGCGCGGCCGCCAGGCCGACGAGCTGCGAGAAGAACAGGACCACCACCGTGTCCTGCGTGCGGGAAGCGAGCCCGCCGCAGAAGTCACCCGTTCCGTACATCAGGGCGGACAGCCCCGCCAGAATGATCTGCACGCTCCACTCCTCGTGCCGGCGTTGAGCCGTCGATTCAAGCATGGAAACCGGGCAAAGACAAGGAGGAGCATCTGTTACGGCGCTCGTGGTGGCCCCTGCCTGGGCCGGCGCCCGCGCCGACACGTTCCTGTTCCACGAGCTGCCATCGATCTCCCGCACGCGCATCCGGCAGAAGGTGCTGATGGGAGAGGCGCGTCTCAACGGGCACCGCTTCTCCACCTCCACGCGCCTGCGCCCGGAAGACCGCATCACGGTGAGCTGGCGCTCCGCGCCGACGGGAGAGGCCGGCCCCGACTTCCCGATCCTGCTGGAGGACCCCCAGCTCCTGGTGGTGGACAAGCCGGCCGGCGCCGCGACGCACCCGTCAGGGGCCCTGCAGTCGGGGACCGTGGTGCAGTTCGCGCGGCGGCACGTTGCCGACCGCATCCGGGCCGAGCTGGAACGCGGGGACGCTTCGTTCTATCCCTCGGTGGTGAATCGCCTGGACCGGTTCACCAGCGGGATCGTCGTCCTGGCGCTGGACCGTGGGACGCATCGAGCGCTGCAGGTGATGGCCGGCAGGCGGGAGATCCACCGCGAGTACCTCGCACTGGTGGAGGGGACCATTCGTCGGCACGGGGGCGAGATCGATCTGCCGCTCGGGTTCTCCACGGACAGCGCGGTGCGGCTCAAGATGGCGGTGCGCGCGGACGGCAGGCCTTCCCTGACCCGCTACGACGTGCTGGAGCATGTCGGAGACCACACGCTGGTGCGCGTATTGCCGGTGAGCGGCCGGCAGCACCAGATCCGCGTGCATTTCGCGGCGATCGGGCACCCCGTGGCCGGCGACCTCCTGTACAAGGACGAGCGGCGGTTCCTGGCGGCGCAGGAGGAGCGGCGCCGGGCGGAGCCCGGCACGCGCCAGGCCCGGCACGCGCTGCACGCGGAGCGCGTTTCATTCCGCCACCCGGCGACCGGGGTGGAAATCGATGTGCGGTCCGCCCCTCCCCGGGATTTCCTGGAGATGGTCCGGGCCGCCCGGGACGGCGGCCGCGCGCCTCCCGCGGCTAGCGGGCCGTGAACTCCCCGCCGACCAGCTTCTGCAGCGTGCGGACCAGGGCCGTGCGCTCGCCGTCCGTTCCCAGCTCACGGTTGGCGGCCTGGTGCAGCTGCGTGAAGGCGTGGAGGTCCTTTTCCAGGGACTCCAGGCCGCGCCGCAGCAGGACCACGGAATCCGCAAGCCAGCCACGAAGCCGGTCCGGGCGCAGGGTGCGGGCGGCCGCTGCCGTCATCGCCCCGAAATGGGGAATGCAGAAGCCGCGTGAGCCGCGGTAGACCTCGGGGAACTCCGGGTCCTTGCCCCACAGGTACAGGATGGTGAAGACGTAGCGCGCTTCGTCCTGCCGCAGGAGCCCGCAGACGTAGCAGCCCGCGGCGGCGGCTCCCAGCAGCGTCGCGGCCCGTTCGGCGGCACGACGCGCGTCCCGCCCGCCGGCCGCGCTCAGGGCGTCCTGCAGCGCCGCGGCCGCCTCGGGGAGCACGTGCTGCAGGCGGGTGTGGGCCGTGAGCGCGAGGCCGAGCTTGTTCTCCCCGGCGTACAGGCGCCGCAGGTGCTCGGCGCAGAACCCTTCCGCGTTGGTGCGCACGCGGACGTCCGGCTGCATGGCCCGCGAGTGCTGCAGGGAGGACAGCAGCGCGCGCTCGGCGGACGCGCGCAGGAGGCACAGCGGGCACTCGCCGCCGTCGCGGTAGGCGTCGTGGACCTTGCTGATCTCCAGCGTTGCCATGGCCTATTCCTCGTCCAGCTCGGAGAGGCGCCGCTCGATGTCCTTGAGGCGCTTCTTCATGTTCTCGATGCTCTTCTGCAGGCGTTCGCGCTCTGCCCGCAGCGCCTCCAGGCGGCTCTTCGGCGGGGCCGCCGCGCCATAGCGAGCCTTCACCATGTCGGGGCTGTGGCCGGCCTTCAGCTCCTCCTGCGCCCGGTCCCTGGCGCGGTCGTCCCGGATCCCGGCGAGGGTTCGCATGTTCTCGAACCCCACCCTGGGGTCGAGGTCCAGCGTATGGGACTTCACGATCACCGCCGCGCTGGTCCGCGGCAGGCCCAGCACGCGGTCCAGGTAGTCGGGGTAGCTGGTGCCGTGCTTCTCGCACAGCTCGTGGGCGCGCAGCAGCAGCCTGCCGAGCTCCTTCATCAGGGCGCCGCCGCCCTCCAGGAAGCGGCCCCGGATCTCGAGCGTGAGGGCGCGGAACTCCTCGATGCTCTCGAAGGGGTTGGAGTAGATCCCCTTGTCCTCCGCCTCGAACAGCAGGGTGTGCAGCAGGTTCCAGAAGGCGGTGGTGTGGGTGCGGGTGGACACGGGGGCGGCCGATGAGGTGAACTGCAGGTGGTGGGCATACTCGTGGATGGCCGTGTACATGAGCTCGGTGTCATTCTTGAAGTTGCGGTTGTGGATGATGATCTCGCGCGTATCGGGCTTGTACAGGCCGTGGACCTTGCGGCTCTTCTTCCCGGACAGGATGACCGTGAAGTCGTGCGCGGTCCGCCGGATGGAGAGAAGCGCCTTCTTGACCTGGTCGTTGTTCACGCCGCCTCCCGGGTGCGCCGCGCGGCGCCCGTGCTCTCTGGACACGATGCACGGGAAATGTCACCTTCGGCGGCGGCGATGATAAAGCAGATTAAGGAAAATTAACACACTGTCGCCGATGCGCCAGGCATAATGGATATTATAGGTTGCAGGAGGATCTGAGATGAGATACCGGCTCCCCACGTGGATCGCCGCCGCAGCGCTGCTGCTGGCCGTTCCGCTGCTCGCCTTCCCCGCCGGGCGCAGCGAGAAGACCAGCGGAAACGGCTCGTCCCCGGGGACCACGGATTCCAATCCCCAGGCGCTGGCCGAGGCTTCCCGGAATCTCGCCACCATCCAGTACTCGTTCCGTGAGGTGGCAAAGAAGGTCCTCCCCGTGGTAGTGGAAGTGGACGTCACCGAGCAGGCCGGCGGCGGACAGGCCGTCAACCCGTTCGACTGGTTCTTCAACCAGCAGCCCGGCAGCCGCAACGGGCAGCCGCGCATCCAGCAGGGTCTGGGATCCGGGATCATCGTCAAGCGCACCGGCAGCACCTACTACGTGCTCACCAACAACCACGTGGTGGGGTCCGCCACCACGATCACCGTGAAGCTCCAGGACCAGACGCTGTTCAACAAGGTGAAGCTGGTGGGCAAGGACACGCGGCGGGACCTCGCCGTCATCTCCTTCAGCAGCGGCGTCGACCTGCCGGTGGCGGACCTGGGGGACTCCAGCGACCTGCAGGTGGGAGACCTCGTGCTGGCCGTCGGCAACCCGTTCGGCTTCGAGAACACGGTCACCATGGGCATCGTCAGCGCCCTGGGCCGCAGCAGCCCGTCCTCGGACGTGGCCACCAACACGGACTACATCCAGACCGACGCCGCCATCAACCAGGGCAACTCGGGCGGCGCCCTGGTGAACATCAAGGGCGAAGTGGTGGGCATCAATACCTGGATCGCCGCGCCCACCGGCGGCAGCATCGGGCTGGGCTTCGCGGTCCCCATCAACAACGCCAAGAAGGCCATCGGGGACTTCATCAACAAGGGCAAGGTGGAGTACGGGTGGCTGGGCGTGCAGATCGCGGATCCCGCCGCGGATACCTATCCCGGCGTGGCCGCCGACCTGCGCGTGGACAACGCCAAGGGCGCCATGATCCTCAACGTATACAAGGGCCAGCCCAGCGAGAAGGCGGGCCTGCTGCCCGGGGACTACATCACGCGCGTCAACAACCAGGACATCGCCAACTCCAACAAGCTCACGCAGGTGGTCGGGGACCTCCTGGCGGACCGGCCGTACGACTTCGAGCTGATCCGAAACGGTGAGAAGGTGAAGCTCACCATCCGCCTGGCGGTGCGCCCGGACGAGGGCAGCGACACCCTGGCCTACAAGAACCTCTGGCCGGGCCTCACCGTGGTGCACGTCAACGACCAGGTGCGCCAGCAGTCGGGAGACACCAGCATCCCGCGCGGCGTGGATGGCGTCATGATCGGCTACGTGGCCGCGGGCAACACGCCGGATGACCAGTCGCCGGCCGCCATCGCCGGGTTCCGCCCGTATGACGTGATCACGCAGATCAACGGCCGGGACGTGCACACCATCATGGACTTTTACAAGGCGCTGAACGACAAGACCAGGAAAGACGTGTCGTTCAAGATCCGCCGCCAGGGCACGGACGTGACGATCGGCCTCACGCGCTGAAGCCCGTAGAACCGGTGAGGGGCCGCCCGCGGGGCGGCCCTTTTTTGTCCCGGTGACGAGCCCGACCGGGCTTCACCGGGCCGGGTGGGACCCGACCAGATGGAAGCTGCAGTCCTCGCCGTGGCCCTCGTCCTGGGCACGTTCGCCCTCGTGTTCCTGTTCCTGTTCCCGATCGGGCGCGGGGCGGCGTGGGTGCCCAGCACCCCGGCAAAGGCGGTGCGGATGGCCGTCCTGAGCGGCGCGGCTCCGGGCCGGCGCGTCGCGGACCTGGGGTCCGGGGACGGGCGGGTCCTGATCGCGCTGGCGCGCCGCGGGGCGGAAGCGCACGGCTTCGAGGTCAACCCGCTGCTCGTCGTGGCCTCCCGGATCGCCATCCGGCGCGCGGGCCTCTCGGGACGCGCCCGCGTGCACTGGAAGAGCTTCTGGCGCGCCGACCTCTCGCGGTTCGACGCCGTCACGCTGTTCCAGGGCAGCTTCGTGATGCGCAGGCTCGAGCGCAAGGTCCGACGGGAACTGCGGCCCGGCGCCCGGGTGGTCTCCGACTACTGGGCCTTCCCCGCCCTGGAGCCGCGGTCACGCCAGGGCACGCTGTATTGCTACGTGGTGCAATGAGGGCCCGTGCAACGGCTGCAACGGCGTGTCACGTTGACAGCGGCGCGGTGCTGCTCTATCCTCGGCTGCACCGCTGTGCCAGACGCGACCAGCCAATCGCCAACCGTCGTCCTCCTGGTGGATGACGACGACATGAACCTCAAGATGTTCGGAGCCATACTGGACCGTGCGGGGTTTACCACGGTCACGGCCGACACGGGCGAGGAGGCGCTGGTCATGGCCCGGCGCACCAGGCCCGCGGTGGTCCTCATGGACATCGGCCTTCCCACCATGGACGGCCTGGAGACCACTCGCCGCATGAAGTCCGACCCGGAGCTGGCCCTCATCCCGGTGATCGCCGTGACCGCCTGGGCGAGCTCCGAGGACCGCGAGCGCGCCCTGTCGGCGGGCTGCGCCGACTTCCTCCCCAAGCCCGTCAGCATGGCGGACCTCATCGGCGCGGTGCGTCGAGCTGCCGGCGGCCCCACGCCGGGCAAGCCATGATCCGCGGGGCCGAGGCCGAGGTCCACCGCCTGGCGCAGATGGTGCGCGCGCACCTCACCGTGGTTCTGAGCGGCGCGGGACTGAGCACCGAGAGCGGCATACCGGACTACCGCGGCCCCGACGGGTCCCTGCGCGCCCGCACCCCCATGAGCTACCGAGAGTTCGTGCAGTCCGCGGAGAACCGCCAGCGATACTGGGCGCGAAGCGCCGCCGGCTGGGCCCGCATACGGGAGGCGCGGCCCAACGCGGGGCACCTGGCGCTTGCGGGCCTGGAGGCGCGAGGGATCATCTCGGGGGTGATCACGCAGAACGTGGACCGCCTTCACCACGCCGCCGGGAGCCGGCGCGTCATCGAGCTTCATGGGGCCCTGGCGGACGTGCGCTGCCTGGACTGCGGCCGCCTGGAGGCACGGGAACCGCTGCAGCGCCGCATCCAGGCCGCCAACCCCGGCTGGACGGAGAGCGCCGCCGCGGCGGCCGCGGCCGCCCCGGACGGAGATGCAGAGCTCTCCCCCCGTGAGGTGCGCACCTTCTGCGTGCCGGGCTGCCTGGCCTGCGGCGGCACGCTGAAACCGGACGTGGTCTTCTTCGGGGAGAACGTGCCGGCTCCGAGGGTCGAGCAGGCCATGCAGCTGGTGGACACGGCAGGCGCGCTCCTGGTGGTCGGTTCGTCCCTCGCGGTCTTCTCGGGGTTCCGTTTCGTGCGGCGCGCCGCCGAGCGCGGCATTCCCATTGCAATCGTGAACCAGGGCAGCACGCGGGCGGACGAGCTTGCGGAGCTGCGCATCCACGCGCGCACGGGAGAGGTGCTTCCCCTGGTTTCGGCCGCGCTGGAGGACGGCCTCGGCACGGACCCCACCGGCGATGAGCACGGCGGCCAGGCCGAACCGGCAGGAGGCCCGGCGTGAGGGTAGTCGCCGTTTTCATCGGGGCGCCGCGGACCGTGGAAGCGGGAGGCTCGCGCGTGTGGTGGACCGCGCAGGGAACGCCGCTGCCGTTGGGCGCCTTCTCGGAGAACCTGGTCATCGAGCAGGCGCTGGAGGGGGAGATCTGCATCGGCGATGTCTTTCGGATCGGGAAAGCGGTGGTGCAGGTCTCTCTCCCGCGCGACCCGTGCCGCACCATCGACCGTCTCACCGGGATCCCGGGCCTGCACGCGCGCATCCGCGAGTCCGGCCGCTGCGGGTTTCACATGCGGACGCTGCAGCCTGGGGAAGTCCGGGACGGAGATGCGGTGGAAGTGGCGCAGCGCGCCGCGCACGGAATCACGGTTTCCACGGTGCTCAACCTGTACCACGGCCGTTCCCTAGACCGCGAGCTGTTCCGCCGCCTGGAAGCTCTCACGGAGTTTGCCGAGCAGGGGAAGCGGGAAATCGGCCGGAGGCTCGCCCCGGGTTGATCCCCGCGCCCGTTCGCGGGCAACGGAGGGAACGTGCTACAATGACTGGCACATGCCCCCGGATCGCGTCCTGGCCGCCTCCATTCTCTGTTGCGCGCTCCTGCCGGTGGCATGCTGCGGTACCTCGCCGCCTGCAGCCATCCGCCCGGACCCCGTGGGTCTCCTCGAGCAGCGGGCGCTCATCGCCCGGGAGTTCTCGGGAGTCGACCCGCGAGCCGCCTCGCTCGTGGAGAGGCAGCCCGCGGACCGCGTGAGCGCGGCGTGGTGGGGCTTCGATCCTTCGAACGCCACGGACAGCCTCCAGGCCGGCCTGGACTCGGGCGCCCGCGTGGTGCTGGTGCCGTCCATGGGCACGCCGTGGGTCACGGGCCCGCTCACGGTGCGCAGCGGCACTACGCTCGTCCTGGAGGAAGGCGCCGAGCTCGTCTCCCTGGCGGGCGCGTTCCGCGGCGGTGACGAATCGCTCCTGGAGCTGCGGGATGCACAGGACGTGACCATCATGGGCTATGGCGCGCGCCTTGCAATGCGCAAGGGCGACTATCGCCGCAAGCCCTACGAGAAGTCGGAATGGCGGCATGCCATCGAGCTGTACGGGTGCTCCAACGTGCGAATCCTCGGGCTGCGCGCGGAATCCTCCGGCGGAGACGGGGTGTACCTGGGCTCGGGCGACCAGGCCTACAACCGCGGTATCCTGTTGAAAGACCTCGAGCTTCGCGACCATTATCGGCAGGGCATCAGCGTGATCTCCGCGGAGGACCTGAGGATCGAGAACGTGGAGATGGCCGGCACGGAGGGCACTCCGCCCAGCGCCGGGATCGATTTCGAGCCCAATTCCCCTGCCGAGCGGCTGGTGCGCTGCGTCGTGGTCGGATGCATCATCCGCGGCAACCGCGGCCCCGGCATCTCGGTGGTCCTGGGAAAGCTCGACCGCACGTCGCGGGACGTCGACATCCGCTTCGAGGACACCTCGGTGTCGAACAGCCTCGTGTCGTTCCTGCTGTGGGGGGCGTGGGATGTCCGCGGGAAAGTCCAGCTCGTGCGCACTTCCCTCGGCGGCATCCCGATCATCGGGACGGGCCAGCAGGTGGCGGTGATCCGCGAATGACCGCTAGAACGAGGCCTTGACCTGCAGCTCCAGGGTGAGCGAGTTGTTGCCCACCAGGTACGTGAAGGCCTTGCCGGTGCCGCCGCCCGACCAGTCTACCGCAATCGTAAACGGCGGGAGCCGCGGCACGTCCACCGACGTGGACAGCTGCGCGAGAAACGAGCCGTCGGACCAGTCTGCAAAGCCCGCAAGGCTGACGCTTACCCCGTCCATGCCGGCGTGGGAGCGCGTGAGCGCGGCATAGGTGTACCACTGACCCAGATAGAAGGGATCGAACGACTGGGCAGCAGCCCGGACCGGGTAGGAGGTGATGTCCGACGTGCCCGAGCTGTCGTAGTAGAGCTCCGCCGCCACGCTCCAGTAGCTCAGCTCCCCCAGCGTCCGCTGCAGTCCCGCGGACGTGGCCCACGTGAAGGACGCGCTCGCCGTGGGAATGGTGGCCGCGGCCTCGCCGTACACGTCGAAACCCAGCAGCCTCCCGGAAAAATCGAAGCCGGCCCGGCTCTGCTCGCGGAAGCCCGTGAGGCCGGTCACCGCCAGCTCGACGCCCGCCACGGTCAGGTCCCACCGGGCCGCCAGCGCGGAAGTGCGCACCGGGTCGTTGACCACCAGGGCGCCGCCGGCACCGGTCGGCGTCACCGTCTGCGAGAGGTCGGCAAAGACGAACAGGTTGCTGACCCCCAGGGGGACCGTCGCACGGATGCCCGGCTTGCCCACCCGCAGGTCCAGGGGCGACAGCGGGTTGACGTGGGCGAGGTTCACGAAGTCCACCGGGGTCCAGATGATGGAAGGCCCCCATGCCAGCAGCTGGTTGCCGACGCGCAGGAACACCGCGCGGGCGATATCCATGCCGGCGTAGAACTCCGCCAGCGCGTAGCTCGCCCCGTAGAGGTCGCCGGCAGGCTGCGACAGGATGGGTCCCGCGGGACCGAGGGCCGCACCCGGCACGGTACCGGCGGCGCCCTGGTAGAGGTTCTTGGAGAAGTTGTAGGCAAGGTACAGGGACGCCGTGTCGGGGATGGTTACCTTCACGAACGCCTTGCCGGAGAAGCTGCCGGCGGCCCCGTACCCGTCAAAGGCAGCCGTGGTCACCACCGAGGTATCGTAGAGGAAGCTGCCGCCGAACTGCGTTTCCAGTTTCGCCTTCTGCTCGTCCTGCGTGCCCTGCTGGACGGCCTGGTCGAACGTGGAGGAATCGAACTCGTCTCCCGTGCCCGGGGCGTCCTGCGCGGAGAGCGCAGGGGCGGCCGCCGCGGCGGCCAGCGCCCCGCCCAGGACGGCGACGAGACGCCACCCGGGGGCGGTCATCGGGACTGCTCCTCCAGGTACGGCTTGGTGAACGTGTAATCCGGGATCGCGGCCGTGGAGATCGCGTCATTGGTGAGAAAGGTCTGCTGTCCTTTTTCCAGGTTGTTGACCGCCAGCAGCTTGGTGAACACCGACTTCCCGTTCCCGAGGGCCTTGTACTCCACGTAGTAGAACGTGGCCAGCAGCGTCTCGGAGAGGGAGAAGTTCTCCACCTTGACCGGGAGCCCGTCGGTCCTCCGCACGTACCACTTCTGCACCGGATAGGACACGTCCTGCACGCGCGCATCCAGGCGAACCACGTCACAGTCCCACTTGGACACCATCGCGGTCCCCGCCAGGCTCGCCGTGTACTGCTCCAGGATCTTCTGCCGGCCGAACAGGTCCGTGCGGGCGTCGGTGGACCCGATGTTGTCCTTGCGGTTGCGGTAGACGAACTCGCGCGTGGAAGGGAGGTAGAAGTACAGGTCGTCCCCCCGGCGCAGGTACCCCTTCCCTTTCTCGCTGTCCGGGTACTGGAAGATGATGGTGTACATGTCGGCGGAGTCCCTGCGGAACGTGCGCACGCGAAGGACGCGGTCGGTCTCCCCCGGCTTCTTCTGCACCAGCGTGAAGGTAGTGGTGAGGTCGACTCCCTCGGTGTTGAGCTGCGACTCCCAGCCGCGGACGATCTTCACGGCCGCCGGGTCGTTGTCCGCGGCCCGCGCCGCGGCGGGCAGCGCCATGCCCACGGCGGCGGCCAGGACCGCGACGGCCAGGATCGAGACCGGCGCGCCCGGGACTCTCGATGCGGTAGAACTCGGTTTCATGCGTCGGCTCCTCTAGAACACGCGGGTCAGCGCCTCTACCGGCGGGATCCTGCCGCCGCGGCGCGCCGGGAAGAAGGCGAAGATGGCGGAAAATACCGTGACCAGCCCGACCGTGGCGGCGACGTCCACTGCCCGCGGCACGAGCACCAGGCGGCCGCGGTCCAGGAACAGCGCGAGCGCGCCCTCGGACGGGAGCTGCACCAGTCCGCCCACCACCGCGGTCACCAGGAGCGCCGCGGCGGTCCCGGCCAGGCTGAACAGCAGGGCAAGCAGCGAGTTCTCAAGGATGAACAGCGAAGCGATTCCCCACGCCCCCACCCCGACGGTCCGCATGGTGCCGATCTCGCGCAGGCGGTCGTTGATGGTCATGCGCAGGTTGATGAAGAGGCTGACCGCAATGATGAACATCATGATGAGCGCCACGAGGCCGCCGAGCGCGTTCACCGCCGCGGTCACCACCTTCACGATTCCCACCGCCTCGTCGATGGTGGACAGGTTCAGCCGCGCGGTGTCGCGCCCGCTGGGGTCGGCCGTGTAGTTCGGAGACGCCGAGGTCACCGCGTCCACGGCGGCGGCGGCGTCCTTCGGCCGCCGGGTGTCGAAGCCCCGGGCGTCCAGCGCGGCGGCCAGGGCGGCCCGCTTCTCGGAAATGCCGGATGGGTCACGGAAATAGAGGTAGACCGCGGAAGCGGTATCCCGGTCTGCCAGGTCCAGCGCCTGCATGCGCTCGAAGCGGCACAGCACCAGTCCCTGCGCGAAGTAGTTGCCCGAGCGGTAGATGCCCTTCACCTTCAGCGTGGTGGTGTTGAAGGAGCCGAAGCGCGTGCGGGCGGCCACCACCACCTCGTCGTCCAGGCCGAGCCCGAAGTAGGCGGCCACGTCCCGCGGGATGATGACGCCGTCCGCCGCGGCCGCGAAACCTTCCCAGCCGCCCGAGGTGAACTGCATCTGGCCCTGCAGGCCGCTGTCGGCGGCCGGATCCACCCCGGTGAAGTCCAGGCGCTTCGAGTCACCCTTGTAATACAGGGTGGAGCGCACCACGTACCTCTGGATGACGGCAACGCGGTCCCCGAAGAGCGAGGCGGCCGCGGCCGCCACCTCGGGGTAGTGCCGCACGCCAAGGAAGAGGCGGCCGCCCGTGCTGTAGGAGCCCGAGACGGTGATATGCCCGGCGGTGGAGCGCGCGAGGTTGCTCGTGATGTTGCGGATGGCCCCCTGGGAGAAGGCGAACAGCAACACCAGGATGAAGGTCACCACCGCGTAGTTGATCCCGAGCGTGAACGAGCGCTTTTTCTGGCGGAAGACGTTTCGAAGCGCAACCCGGAAATAGAAGCCCATCCCGCGCCCTCCTTCCCTACCGGTCGCTCATCGCGGCGAGCGGCGTGATGCGGGTGGCCACCCGCACCGGCAGCAGCGTGGCCAGGATGGATACGGCCACCACCACGACCAGGGCCACGACGAAAGGCCCGGCGCTCAGGATCATGGGCAGCGGGCCTCCGCCGACCAGGTACATGGAAACCGTCTCCGGCAACGGGAGGCCGGTGCGCTGGAATACCAGCACCAGGGCCAGGCTGGCGATCATGCCGGCCACGGCGGCCGCGACGTTCAGGAGCAGCGTCTCCCCGAGGAAGAGGTTGCGGATGAAGCTGCGCTCCCCGCCCAGGGCGCGCATGGTGCCGATCTCCGCCGTGCGCTCGGTGATGGAGATGATGAGCGTGTTCATGAAGATGAACGCGACCACCAGGACGATGAGCGCGGTGGCAAAGTAGATGAACGCCTGGATCCCGGAGGAGATGCGCGCGAAGAAGGAGGACGCCTCGTCCCACCTCGCCGTCTTCACCGGCAGGCCCTGCGAGGCCAGCCGCGCGCGCACCACTTCCATGGTGCCGTGGTCCTTCAGCCGCACGGCTACCATGGTGTAGCCCGACACGGCTTCCGATTTCAGCGTGGAGGTATCGATGCTCCCGGTGTCCGACCCGGCCAGGGCAAAGATGGCATCCTCGCTCTGCGTGGCGGCCTGCAGCCCCTGCTCGAGCTTCCGCGGGAGGGAGCCTGGCGCCACGCCCGTGAAATTGTAGACCTGCGAGTAGGATGCGGCGTCCATGAAGTTGATGTAGTTGAACACGTTGGCGTAGTACCGCGGCTCGAAGACGCCGCGCACGGTGGTCCGAAGCGCATTGACCCCGCCGCCGTCCCCCAGCCCCAGAAGGGTCACGGGCTGGCCGACCGACAGGTGCACGCCGTAGCGTTCCTCGTAGTGCTTCTGCTGGTTCCTGCTGATGAGGACGCCGGGACCGCTTGCCATGAAGTCGCCTTCCACCATTCTCACGTTCTGGAACGTGCGCGAGTAGGACGCCGGGTCCACCGCGTAGTAGATGAACGGGAGGTCGACCGTGCCCGCCTTGGCCGGCACGGAGATGAGCGAATAGTTCTGGGCAAACGGCACGGCCGCCTCCACCTCGGGCTGGGCCGACAGCCACGCCTTCACCTTGTCGAGGTCCGGCACCACCGGCAGCGGCGTGTTGAAGGAGAAGGGGGACGGGATCTCGTTCGAGCGGGCCGCGTAGACGATGAAGTCCCCGGTGAAGTTCTGGATGATGGACGCCCGCGACGCGATGCCCGCCGAGCGCGTGAGCGTGGTCCCCACCACCAGCAGCAGGGTTCCGAACACCACCAGGGCCGCGATCAGGACCACCCGGCTCTTGCGCCGCAGGAGCGAGCGCAGCGCGATCTTGAACCCGATCATCCCGGCCCCCGGTGGTCGTCGCTCTCCACCGTGCCGTCGTGCAGGTGCACCACCCGGCGCGCGTGCTCCATGATGTGCAGGTCGTGCGTGGAAAAGATCAGCGTGGTCCTTTCCGTCTCGTTGATCGTCTTCATGAGCTCCACGATCCGGTGCCCCGTGGCGCTGTCCAGGTTGGCGGTGGGCTCGTCCGCCAGGATGATGAGCGGGCTGGTGACCAGGGCGCGGGCAATCGCCACGCGCTGGCGCTGGCCGCCGGAGAGCTCGTTGGGCTTGTTCCGAAGCCGATCGGAGAGCCCCACCTCCTCCACGAACCGCATCACGATCCGCTCGCGCTCCTTCTTCGAGAGGGTGCGCCGGAGCAGCAGCGGGAACTCGATGTTCTCGAACACGTTGAGCACCGGGATGAGGTTGAACGACTGGAAGATGAACCCGATCTTGCTGCGGCGGTAGCGCGTGAGCTCGGTGTCCGTGAGGTGCTCCACCTCGGTGCCGTCGATCAGGACCCTGCCCTCCGTGGGGTTGTCGATGCAGCCGATCATGTTCAGGATCGTGCTCTTCCCGCTGCCCGAAGGCCCCGCAATGGCCAGGAACTCACCCTTCTGCACCTCCAGGGAGATCCCCCGCAGGGCGTCCACGCGCGTGTCCCCGAGCATGTAATGCTTCTTCACGTCCACCATCTGGACCAGGCTCATCCGTCCGTCTCCTTGTATCACGTATTGTGATTATACTACCCTAATCGTGAATTAGCAAGCAGGGTCCGAGCCGGCACGGGCCAACCCCTCACCCCCGCTCAGGCTCTTCGGTTTACCAGGCGATTGGCGACAACCACGGCGTCCGCCGCGTCCGCCGCGGTGGCGTCTGCCCCGATTTCCCGCCAGAGGCGGGGCCTGCCTTCGAACGCCTGCCCGCCAGCCAGGATGCGCGGCGCGCGGTCGCGGGAGTGCCCGCGGATGGCGGAGATGAGGTCATCCGCGCCGGCGGCGTGTTCTGCAATGGTCACCGAGAGTGCCACCAGCTGGGGCGCGGATTGCTTCAGGAGCTCGAGGGTATGGCGGACGCTGAGGTTTCCACCGGGGAAGATCACGTCCCAGCCGTCCGCCCTCAGCAGGTCGCACACCATGGTCGGTCCGATCACGTGATGTTCCCCGGCCGCCGCCAGCACCACGCACGAGGGCGCCGGCGCACCACGGCGGCGGCGAGGCGCGGGAGGGGAGATCCGCGACATGATGCCCTGGGTGGCCAGGGAAATGGAGTGCTCCTCGCCCACCTGCAGCTCACCCCGCTCCCACAGTCGCCCGGTCTCTTTCAAGGCGGGCTCGATCAGGTCCAGGTAGATCCCGCTCACCGTGCCGCCGCGGGAGAGGGAATCCGTCACAAGGGCAAACGCCTCCTCGGCCCGGTTTCCCCGCAGCAGCTCGAGGTATCGGCGCGCCTCGTCGGACAGCGCCGGAACCGGCCGAGGGGCGTCGAGGCTGGCAACGTCCCCTTTCGACTCCGAGGCGCTGCGCCCGAGGAGATAGTCCATGCCGACGCCGAAGAAGTCCGCAAACCGCCCGAGCAGGCGCTCGTCCGGGAACCGGAGCTTCTTCTCGTAGTTGGCAATCGTGGTCTGCGCGACGCCCATGGCCTCGGCCAGGTCCACCTGCCGAAGTCCTCGTCGTGTCCTCAACTCCCTGAGCCGTGTCGCAAAGTCCGCCATGTATCACGATCCGAGTAGAACTTGATGACAATAGCACAATTTGTGAACTCACGTCAAGAAACAGTGTACCGGGGGTCACACGCGAGGGAGGTTTGGAGGACCCGGCGGCCGGGGTGGCACCCGAAATCACGATTTGACATATTCTATTTCAATTTGTATACTCAATTCTGGAGGACGTCATGGGAAGCGAGATCCAGGACCGCGTGTTCCGCAAGGGAAGCCGCACCTATTTCACCAGCAGCCTGTTCTTTCCGCGGCTGGTGCGCCAGCGGGTCGCGGCCCTGTATGCCTTCGTGAGGGTCGCGGACAACTTCGTGGACGCCTCCCCGCAGGACCGCCGGGGGTTCGAGGCCTTTCGATCCCTCTACCGCAGGGCGAGCGGCGGCGAACGCACCGGCAACCCGGTGGTGGACGAGTTCGTCCAGCTGATGGCGGAGGCAAGTCTCGAGCCGGCATGGGTGGACGCGTTTTTCCGCGCCATGGAAGCGGATTTCACCATCCGGGAATACGACCGACTGGAGGACACCCTCGCCTACGTGTACGGGTCCGCGGAGGTGATCGGCCTTTCCATGGCACGGATCCTCGGGCTGCCCGCCGCCTCCCATCCCTACGCACGCCTCCTGGGCAGGTCGATGCAGTACATCAACTTCATCCGCGACCTGGAAGAGGACCGCGGCCTGGGCCGCCGGTACCTGCCGCTGGAGGGCACCGGGCTCCACCGGCTCGAACCGGACCTCGCGGTCCGCGACCCGCGAGGTCTCGAGCGGTTCGTCCGGCACCACCTCGCGCTCTACCGCGGCTGGCAGCGGGAGGCGGAGAAAGGATTCGAGATGATCCCGCGGCGTTTCCGGATCCCCATCAAGACCGCGTCCGACATGTACAACTGGACCGCGCGCCGAATCGAGCGCCGTCCCGAGCTGGTCTTCCGCCGGCCGGTGAAGCCCGGCCGCTCGCGGATCGTTCTCCGCGCGCTGTCCAACGCGCTGGCCGGGTAAGCCGTCGCGGCAGCGCCGCCGTTCGACGACAGCGCCGGGCACGCGGGCCGTTCAAGCCGTCCTTCGGCGCCCGGCGCGAAGCGGTTCGCGTATCCACTCGTAGATCATGAAGCAGCTTCCCTGGAGTGAGAAGCTGTAGAGGAAGTCCTCTGCAGTCCCTCGGGGTCACGGTCCGGTGCTCCTGCGCGGTGGACCGACAGGAGCCCATCTGGACCGTCGCTCCGCGGGGGCTGCTGGCCGGCTGACGGGTTTCACCTCCCGGCGCGGTGGCTGCGGAGTGCACCCTTGCCCGGCATCCGGGCATCCGGGTCGCCGGTCCCC
>Ga0335069_10006789_pt1 | contig 16583 bp, 16 predicted proteins | sample Lox_Sample_11_FD_206714 | JGI IMG/M metagenome (GOLD analysis project Ga0335069, IMG submission 206714) | Soil microbial communities from Loxahatchee National Wildlife Refuge, Florida, United States - Lox_Sample_1.1 | ecosystem: Environmental > Terrestrial > Soil > Wetlands | place: USA...
GGCGGCCCGCCGCCATCGCCTCGAGCGCCACGAGTCCGAAGGTCTCCGGGGTGATCGACGGGACGACCGCGACCGCACACCGCTGCCAGGCCGCGAGCACCGCGGCGTGGGGGAGCGGGCCGAGCACGGTCACGTTCTCGCGCGCGCGCGCGAGCTCGGGGTCCACGGGCCGGCCGATAAGCACGAGCGGCGGGCGCTCAGGCAATGCGGCGTGCGCCTCCAGCAGCGTCCCGACCCCCTTGTCGCGCGTGAGGTCGCCCACGTAGAGCAGGACGTCGCCGGCGGGCAGCGCGCCGAGCGCCGGGTGGGCGCCGTTCGCCGTCGCGGGGCCGTCGAGCAGGAAGTTCGGCACCACCTCATAAGGGACGCCCATCGCGGGCAGCCCGCAGCGCGCGGCGACCTCGTGGCTCACCGGGAGGAAGCGGTCCACCGCGCGGCGCTGCGCGCGCGCGCCGCCGCGGGTGAGCAGCGCGACGGGCGCGCCCGCGAGCAGGCCGTACTGCGCGCTCGCGCACACGACGCACCGTGCCAGCCCGGGACCCTGGCACGGCGCGTGACGGCGCACGAGCCGCTTGTTCGCGCAGACGAGGCTGTAGTCGTGCAGCGAGGCGACGAATGCCGCGCGACGGCGGCGGCGCAGCGGCAGGTAGGCGTGGGCCAGCCAGTTGTGGCCGTGGACGACGTCCGGGCGCTCGGCGTCGAGCACGTGCCGCAGGCCGGCGACGGTCTCCGGGTCGGGCGCCGGCGGGGCGAAGCGCCGGCCATCGTCGCTGAACAGGAACGGCAGCCGCTGCGCCAGGCCGCCGAGCCGGTGGATCCGCACACCGCGGTGCAGCTCCTCGGCGTCCTGCCCGGGCTGGCGCAGCGTCGCGACCGCGACCTCGTGGCCGCGCTCGCGCAGGCCGACGGCGAGCGACTCGACCATCCGCTCCTCGCCGCCGACGACCGGCGCGTAGAACTGGGCGAGCATCAGGATCCTCACCGTGGGCGCTCCGCGACGGCCGTGTAGAGCTCGAGCAGCCGCGCCGCGCAGTCGTCCCAGGTCGGCAGGTCGAGTGCGCGCGCGGGCAGCGGGTCGCGCAGCTCGCGCAGGATCGCCGCGGCGGCGACCTGCGGAGTCGCATCGACCGGGATCGCGCGCGCCAGCCCGCGCGCCGCCAGCTCGCCGAGCCCCGAGCCGTCGGCGACCACGAGCGGCCGGCCGGCCGAGAGCGCCTCCAGAGCGGCGATCGGATGGGTCTCGAAGTCGCTCAGCAGCACGACGAGGTCCGTGCGCGCAAGCGCCGCGGCCATTGCGCCGCGGTCGGCGGCGGGCACGGCGCGGATCTCGACGCGGTCGGCGACGCCGAGCCGCGACGCCTGGCGGCGCAGCTGCGGCTCGTACGGGCCGGACCCGGCGATCCACAGGCGCGCGCCGGGGGCGGCGGCGAGCACGTGCGGGAAGGCGGCGAGCACGCGCTGGTGGCCCTTGTACTCCTCCAGCCGCCCGATCGAAGCGATCAGCGGGTCGCCGTCCGGCAGGCCGTCCAGAGCGGCGGCGCCGTTCGCCGCCGCCGGCAGGTCGACCCCGTTGGGGATCAGGACGAAGCGCTCGCGCGGCAGGCGCAGCTCGCGCGCGTACTCCTCGATCTCGAACTCGGCGACGGCGACCAGCCGTGCGGCACGCGCGAGCAGCGGGCGCAGCGCCGCCCGCTGCAGCCGGCGCGCGCGGTGCCGCAGTGCCTGCGAGTGGCCGCCGCCGTGGAAGGTGACGACGAACGGGATCCGGGCGCGGGACGCGGCGCGCATCGCCAGCGGGGCGACGAACGTGTGGTAGGACTGGACGTGGACGACGTCCCAGCCGCCGCCCGCGACGACGGCGCCCACGCCCGGCGCGTAGAGCCAGTCGCGGCCCCGGGGGTGGGCGCGCACGCGGCGCACGGTCAGCGGGCCGTCGGCGTCGACGGCCGGCAGCCCGCCGCTGCGGTCGGTCGTCAGGACCGTCATCTCGCAGCCGGCCGCGGCGATCCGCGTTGCGACCTCGTGCACGTGGCGCTCGACGCCGCCGATCTCCGGCAGGTAGCGGGGCGTGACCGTCAGCACCCGCAGGGCGCTCACCCGTGCCCTTCGCGCGCGAGCCGCCCCGACGCGTAGCCGAGCGTCGTCGTCGCCAGCCCCAGCACGATCGCGCCGGCGCGCCTCAGCCCGGCGAGGTCTCCGTGCAGCGCGTCGCGCAGGCCGCGCAGGACGCCACGCGGCAGCGTGCGCGCGGTGTACGCGCGCTCGTCGGAGAGGCCGTCGGCGGCGCCCACGAAGCGGGCCAGCAGGGCCTTCGAGCGGCCCTCGGCTCGGCAGCGCGAGAGGAAGTAGCGCAGCGATCCGCGATCCGGGGGGACGAGGTGCTCGACACGCGCCGCCGGGTCGTAGAGCACCTCCGCGGATGGCCAGCGCTGGCGCGCGCGGATGCACAGGTCGGTCTCCTCGCAGCCGAGCGGGACGGCGCCGACGCGGCCGATGCCCTCGCGGAAGCCGTCGAGCGCGCGCAGCGCCTCCGCGCGGAAGGCCATGTTCGCGCCGATGACGTTGCGCACCGCGGCGCGGCCGGTGGGCATGCCGTTGTGCGCGCAGCCCACGACCCAGTCGAACTCGGCCGGGAACCACGCCGGCCGCCCGGCCGCCCACAGCGGGTCGACCGCGCCGCCGGCGCCGAGGACGCGGGGGTCGGCGAAGCCGCGTGCCAGAGCCTCCAGCCAGCCGGGGTCGGCGACCGCGTCGTCGTCGAGGAACGCGACCACCTCGCCCGTGGCGGCCTTGATCCCGGAGTTGCGCGCCCCGGACAGACCCGGCCGCCCGCTGTTCTCGATGACCGTGGCGCCGGTGAAGCGCGCGCGGGCGCGCGCGAGCAGGCCCGGGTTGTGGTCGATCACGACGATCGCCTGGTGCGCGGGGTGCGACTGCGCGTCGATCGAGGCGACCGCCGCGCAGAGGGCGTCCCAGCGCGCGTCGCTGAACGCGCACACGATTACCGAGGTGCGGGGCTCGGCCCCGGCATGCGCCGGGGCGGGGGCGCCGCGCGGCGCAGGGTCCCGGTCTCCCACCACGGGAGTCGCTTTGCCCATCGCCCTGAGATTAGATGTCGCGCGCCGGATGCCTGCCGCGGCGCGGACGGCTCTCAGAGCCCCTGCAGGGCCTCCTGCGCGGCGCGCGTGCCGGAGCGCAGCGCGCCCTCCATGTAGCCGTTCCACCAGGTCGCGGTCTCGGCGCCGGCCCAGTGGATGCGTCCGACCGGCCGGCGGATCGCCTCGCCGAAGTCGAGCAGCACGCCGGGCGCCGTGAAGCCGACGTAGCAGCCGCGCGTCCAGCGCTCCTGGGCCCAGTTCATCTCGAAGTACGCCTTCGGCTTGCGCGCCCGCTCGCCGAAGTACCGGGCGAAGCTGTCGAGCACCGCGGCGCGCCGGGCGCCGGCGCTGCGCCGCGACCACACGCGCGCGTTGTGGCCCTCGAGGAACCCGAGCAGCACCCCCGGGCCGCCGTCGGGCGGCGAGTTGTCGTAGGTCAGGCGGACGCTGTCGAAGTCGCCGTTCGCGTACCCCGACAGCCCGTCCTTGCGCCAGAACGGCTCGTCGTAGACGGCGTGGCACTTGATCGCGCTGCCTTGGGGGAAGCGCTGGGTCAGCTGCGCGCGGTCGGCCGGGAGCTGCGGCTCGTAGTCGATCTGCGCGGTGAGCGACGGGGGGCCGGTGACGATCACGCGCCTGGCCATCCAGACGCCGCGATCGCTGGTGACGCTGACGCCGGCCGATCCCTGGACGATGCGGCGCACGGGGGCGTTCAGCACGACGCGCGAGCCCAGGCGCCGCGCCATCTCGAGCGACACGCGCTGCGAGCCGCCGACGAAGCGCCGCTCCTGCGCCCCGTTGTGGGTGTTGAGCATGCGCAGGAAGCTGCCCTTCGTCTGCTCGTTCCCGGCGGCGGCGGCGTAGAAGAGCGCGTGCAGCAGGGAGACATCGCGCGGCTCGGCCGCCCAGACGGCCTCGATCGCGAGGTCGAACAGGAAGCGCGCGCCATCGGTGCTCGAGTTCGCGAGCTTCCAGCTCTCGACGGTCTGCCCGTCGAAGGCCTGCGCCTGCGCCGCGGCCCACGGCCGGTCGACGGGGATCTCGCCGAGCAGCCCCTCGAACTTCAGGAGGATGCCGATGACGTCGGTGATGTCCGGGTCCGGCGGGATCGCGCCCACGTTCGGGTCGGGCGTGAAGGTCTTGCGCACCCCGCTGCGGTGGTAGACGTAGTCGCCGGTGTCGTAGGTCGGGAACGTCTTCACGCCGAGCTGGGACGCGAGCGCGAGCAGGCGGTCCTGGGTCGGGCCCACCCACTGGCCGCCGGCCTCGACGACGTGGCCGCCGCCGATCGGGTGGTTGAGCGTGCGCCCCCCGACGCGGTCACGCGCCTCGAGCACGGCGACCGAGTGCCCGGCCTTCACGAGGTCGCGCGCGGCCTGCAGGCCGGAGAGCCCGGCGCCGACGATGACGACGTCGACACGGCGCGTCGTGGCTGCGCGCGCCGGCTCGGGGCGCACGCCCGCGAGCGCCGCGCCGGCGCCTGCGGCGGCCGCCGCGGCCAGCAGGCCGCGGCGGGAGATGGTGGACGGGTCGGCGGGTGCGGCGTCGTCGGGCATCCGCGGCATTCTGCGTGAATGCGCGGCGCGAGGCGCCGATCGATCGTCCGGGGCTATGGGGAGACGACGCCCGTGACCGCCGTGCTCTCGGCCTCGGGCATCAGCGGCTGGCCGCACTTCCAGCAGTAGACGGCGCCGCGGCTGTGCGGCGCGCCGCACGAGCGGCATGTGCCGCCGATCCCCTCGTCGGCCGCCGCGAGCAGCCGCTCGACCTCGCCGAGCTCCGCGTCGACCTCCTGCAACGCGGCCGCCCGGCGCACCAGCACGTCGACGCGGAAGTGGTCGCGGATCGCCATCTCGTACGTCAGGCCGCCGAGGTCCCAGGTGAGCTCGGCGACCTGCTCGGCGAGCCGGTCGCGGCGCTCGCGCAGGTCGGCGTGCGGATCGGGGCCCTGCGCGGACGCGCCCTGTGGGCCGGTGTGCCTGCGGAACTTGTCGAGCATCGTGACCCCTCAGCCGATCGTCTGGAACGAGCCGCCGCCGGCGGGCGCCTTGTTGTCCTTGGGCGGCGGCTTGCCGCCGGTTCCCACGACCTTCGGAAGCTTCGACGACTGCTTCTGGTAGGCCTTGGGCGAGAGCTTCTGCAGGTTCTGGAGGTTCTTGTTCGTCGCCTTCGTGGCGCCGCTCGAGGTGCTCGCACCCGACTTCGACGACGAGCCCCCGCCGCTCGAGCCCGACGAGCTCGAGCCGGATGAGCTCGACGGCGTCGTCGCCGTCGTCCCGGTCGTCGTGCCGGCGGCTGTCCCCGCCGCCGCGCCGCCGACGCTGATGACCTGCGGGGCGGGGGCGGTGGTCGTCTTCGAGCTGCCGGCGTTGCCGATCAGCACGCCCACGCCCATCGCCAGGAGCAGGCAGCCGATCCCGGCGAGCGCGGCCAGCGCCGGGCGGTTCCCGGACGATCGCGGCTCGCCCGCCGGGGGGCTTGCGGGCGTCGCGCCACCTGCGGGCGCGAGGCCGTAGTCGCCGGCGGTGCCCTCCGCGGAGAGCACGGCGGTGCCGTTCGAGGCGAGGATCTCCTTGAACGCCAGGCGGGCGTCCGTGCGCCGCGCTCCGCAGTTCAGGCAGTAGCGCTGGTCGGCGGCCAGCAGCGCGCCGCAGGTGGCGCACGGCTCGCCGGCGGCGCCGAGGGTCGGGGCGTGGATGTCCTGGGTCGACATGGCTACGGGCCCTTCCGTGAACAGTGACAGGCTCTCCGCGAATTCACCATCTAGGCCCCCGGGGTGAGCGTGGTCGGGGGTGCCGAGCAGGTGAGCTTCCCCTGCTTGGGGTTGCCGATGAAGTACACGCGGAACGTGACCGGCTTGGGCGTCGGCGCGGGCGCCAGCCGATCGACGATCGCGCGTCCTGCTGCGACGACCTTCGAGCCGGACAGGCTCACGCACGAGATGACGAGGCGGCGTTGGGGGAGCCTCGAGGTGTTCGTGATGACGCCGCGCGCGTACACGCCCGAGACGTCGCTGCCGAAGGCGAGCTTCGTGATCCGCATCGCCGGCAGGCTCGCCGGCGGCCGCTGCTTGGCGACACCGACCTTCGCGCTCACCGCGCGCACCTTGGCGGCGGCGGTCACCTGGTCGTTCACCCAGTACTCGTCCGTGCCTCCGGGAACCGCGGCGACACTGACGAGTGAGGGGTCCAGGCCGGGAACCGTGTTCGCGTACAGCTGCCGGCCCTTCGCCCCCGTGACGGCGATGAGCACCGGCACGTCGGCCTGTGCCGCGCCACGGTTGTGCAGGCGGACGACCGCCGCGACGCCGTTCTGGTCCTGCAGAACCGCGCTGCCGGCCACCGAGATGTCCGGGTTGACCCGGCTGACCGACAGGCCCTTGGCCTGGGAGAGCGAGTGGCTGCCCTCCTTGGCCAGGCGTGCGCTCGTGTCCTGCGTCGTCTCGCAGGCGGTCAGGCAGAGCGCGGGCGCGGCCGCGGCGCAGAGCGCGGCGCCGAAACGGCGGGCGCTCATCCGAACGCGCCTCGCACGTAGTCGCGCGTGCGCTCGGCGACCGGGTTGCCGAACAGCTGGTCGGCCGGCCCGTACTCGACGAGGTCGCCGAGGTACATGAACGCGACGTTGTCGCCGACGCGGTGCGCCTGCTGGAGGTTGTGCGTGACGATCACGACGGCCAGGGACTGGCGCAGCTCGAGGATCAGGTCCTCGATCACCTCGGTCGACTTCGGGTCGAGCGCCGAGCACGGCTCGTCCATGAGCAGGACCTCCGGGCCGGCGGCGAGCGCACGCGCGATGCACAGGCGCTGCTGCTGGCCGCCGGAGAGCCGCAGGGCCGGATGGTCGAGCTTGTCCTTGACCTCGTCCAGCAAGCCGGCGCGTCGCAGCGCCTCGATGACGTAGGGCTCGAGCACCTTCTTCTTCGGGCGCTTGGCGCCCTGCTCGCGCAGCGCGTAGGCGACGTTGTCGAAGACCGACATCGGGAACGGGTTGGGCTGCTGGAAGACCATCGAGACCCGCCGCCGCAGGGTGGTGACCTCGATGTCGTCGACGTCGGTGCCGTCGATGCGAATGACGCCTGTGCGCCGCGCGCTCGGCGTCAGCTCGGTGAGGCGGTTCAGCGTGCGCAGGAGCGTCGTCTTCCCGCAGCCGGAGGGGCCGATCAGCGCGAGCACCTCGCCCTCGCGGATCGCGAGTGAGACCTGCTTGACGGCCTCGTTGTCGCCGTAGAAGACGCTCAGGCTCTTGAGCGTCATGCGCTCGCGCCCGGCGGGCGTGGCGCGCGCCGTGCGCGCCGGCAGTCCGGAGGCGCCCGGCGCGCGGCCGTCCGCGTCGACGCCGGCGTCGGTGAGCGGCGGCAGCGCGACCGTGGGCTGCGCGTCCAGCCTGATCCGCCGCACGGGCGGTGGGAGCATCTCGGCCCGCGGGTCGGTCGGGTCCTGCGCGCTCGCCTGCTCCTCGTCGCGCTCGATCATCACCTGGCTCCCAGCCTCGAGGTCTCGAGCCCGCTCTTCGCGCTGCTGCGGGCGATGAGGTCGACGACGAAGTTCAGCCCCACCACGATCAGCAGCAGGACGAACGCCGCGGCGTACGCCTTCTGCGGGGCGTTGCCCTCGCCCGCGGGCGAGTTGTTGTAGACGTAGCTCGTGAGCGTGCCGCCGGTGCCCTTCAGCACGCGCAGCCCGGGCACGCTGCCCTCGGGGGACAGGGTGAGGGTGGCGCCGAGCAGGACGACGACGATCGCGGTGTCGCCGGCGATGCGGCCCATCCCCAGCGCGGCGCCGGTCGAGATGTTCGCCTTCACCGACGGCAGCAGCACGCGCCTGATCGTGGCGGCCTTCGTCTTGCCCAGCGCGTAGGAGGCCTCGCGCACGTGCGAGGGGATCGCCTGCAGGCCCTCGCGCGTGGAGGCGAACACCATCGGCAGCGCGATCAGCGACATCATGCAGCCGGCCGTCAGGAAGGAGCGGCCGAAGACCGCGCCGCCCTGGGCGGTGAACGACATCCAGCCGAAGATCCGCTGCTGGAAGAGCACGAGGCCGAACAGCGCGATCACGATGTCGGGCGTGCCGGCGATGATCTCGATGCCCGAGTCGACGATCCGCGCCAGCCACGCCGGGCGGGCGTACTCGACGATCCAGGTCGCCGCCGCGACCGCGAGCGGCACCGCCAGGCAGATGCCGAGCACGGTCAGCAGGATCGTCCCGAGCAGCGGGTCCAGGAAGCCGCCGGTCTTCGACTGGTCGAGCTCGGCCTGCGGATGGCTGAAGAGCAGCGACGGGCGCAGGTACTGCAGCCCGCGGAACATCATGTACAGGACGATCCCGATCCCGATCGCGCAGACGAGCAGGCCGGCCGCCCACATCAGCCCGTAGCCGATGCGGTCCGTCCAGCGCCACGTCGAGATCGACTCGTTGACGCGGCGCTTGCGATCCTGGCGGGGCGGCGTGCGCAGCGGCGGAAGCGGCCCAGCCGCCTCCGGAGGGATGAGCGTGCGATCCATCAGCCGCGCGTCCCGTACTTCTTCAATGGCTGCTTGGCGATCCAGCTGGCGATCGACAGCCCGAAGCCGCCGAGCAGCAGCAGCAGCGCCATCGCGTAGAGCGTGGAGCGCATCGCCGGCGCGTTGATCGACTCCGCGTTCTCGACGATGTTCGAGGCGAGCGTCTTGACCGGCTCGAAGATGAAGGTCAGGCCGTCGGCGGGGTTCGGCGCGAAGCCCTTCGAGCCGGACACCATCGAGATCATGATCGCCTCGCCGAAGGCCCGTGCGGTGGCGAGCACGGCCCCGGCCAGGATCGCCGGCCGCGCAGCGCGCACGGTGACGGTCCACATGGCGCGCCAGCGGTTGACGCCGAGCGCGACGGCGCCCTCCTTCCACGAGCGCGGGATCGCGTACAGGCCGTCGACGGTGATCGCAATCATGATCGGCGTGATCATGATGGTGAGGATCACGACGGCCACGAGCAGGCTCGTGCCCGACAGCTGGATCACGAACTCGACCGACTTCTTGCGCCCCTGGGAGATGAGGTGGTTGCCGACGAACGGGGCGAGCACGAGGATTCCGATCAGCCCGTAGATCACCGATGGGACGGCGGCGAGCAGGCGCACGATCGGCACGATCAGGCGCCGGATCCCCTCGGGCGCGAACTCGACGATGAAGATCGCCGAGAGCGTCGAGAAGACGAGCCCCAGGCCGGCGGCGAGCACCGTCGTCAGCAGCGTCGCGTAGATCAGCGGCCAGGCGCCGATCTGGTAGTCGGCGGGCGTCGGGTTCGCCCCGGAGTTGACCATCCTGCTCAGCTGGACGTCGACGTTCCCCTTCGCCGAGAACCACGACAGCCCGTTGGCGTGGAACGACGGCCATGCCCGGACCGCCACGAAGACGATCATGAAGACGATGACGCCGAGTATGAGACACGCCAGCGCGCCGAGCACTCGCTCGGCGCGCTGGTCGGTCCATGGCTCGCGGAGCCGCTCGAGCATCTACTTGAGCGGCACCCAGTGCGTGCCGACGATCTTCTGCGCGGCAGCCGAGTTCTGCACCCAGTAGATGAACTTCTGGATCGGGTTGCCGGTGATCGGGCGCCCGCGCGTGACCATCCAGAAGTTGCGCACGCCGCCGTACTCGCCGGACTTCGCGTTGCGCAGGTTGCAGGCGACGCCGTTGTAGGCTGCAGGGCTCACGCCGGACGTGAAGTCGAGCGAGACGTAGCCGACGGCGTTCTTGTCCGACTGGACGGCCTGCTGCACGAGGCCGTTGGAGGCCTTCTGCGCGGCGGCTCCGGTGACCGACGTCGAGCCCAGGAAGATCTTCTGGAAGGCGTCCTGGGTGCCAGATGCGGCGGTGCGCACCGTCACGTCGATCGTGCCCGAGATGTTCGAGCCCGGAACCTGGCTCCAGTCGCGGACCTTCCCGGAGAAGATCGCCTGGATCTCCGACTGCGTGAGGTTCGAGATCGGGTTGCCGGGGTTCGTGATGACGCAGATGGCGTCACGAGCGATCTTGTTGAAGAACAGGCCGCCCGGATCGCTGGGCTTGGGATCGCGCGAGGAATTGCCGATCGAGACGCGGCCGGCGGCCACGTCGGCGACGCCCACGTCCGACCCGCCCTGGGCGAGCTTGAAGACCACGCGGCCCGGGTACTTCTTGATGTAGGCCTTGGCGAGCAGCGAGGCGAGCGGCGCGACCGAGGTCGATCCGCTCATGGTGATGACCGGCGTGGCCGAGGCGGTCGCCGGGACGGCGACGGCGCCGACGGCGACCGCCGCGCAGACACCGAGCAGGCGGTTGCGATGCATGTACGAGACTCCTTTCACAGACGTCGATGCCGCACGGAGAAGGGTCTCCCTGGGCGACTCAGGTGATCGGCAGTCTCGTCGGGTCGCGACTGAAGGATGTGAACCGCTCGTGCACGGGCGGTGAAGATGCTGTGAACCCCCATTCGGCCGCCTCGCGCCGGCCCGGAGCGTCACCAACCGTTCACATCACGCGCTCGTGAAGAGCGGACGATACGGCTGTCCCGGGCGGCGCCCGGGAACCGAGTCATGCCCTCGAACCGCGTCCACGCACCGACCCTCGCGCCCAACGGCGAGCCCTGCGCCGCCTGCGGGACGGCGCTGGCGGGCGACCAGCGCTACTGCCTGGAGTGCGGCGCGCGCCGCGGCGCGCCGCGGCTCGATCCGGTCGCGCTCGCGCGCGGAGAGGCCGCGCCGTATCCCAGTGCGCCCGACGGGGTCGTGGCCGTGCCTCCCGGCGGGGACCCGGCGCTGCCCGCGGCGGCGATCGCGCTCGGCCGCCCGCGCGTCGCCGCGATCGCCTCGCTGCTCGTGCTCGGCTTCGGCGTGATCGTCGGCGTCGCGGCCGGCCCCGACTCGTCGTCCAGCCAGGCGGCGCAGCGCCGGATCGTCGTCGCGCAGGCCCCGGCGGCGACGACCGCCCCGGCGGCGCCCGCACCGACCGATAGCGGGACGAGCTCGGCCGCGACGTCCACCAGCGGCGACGCCTCGAGTTCCTCCTCGGACTCGGGCGCGGTCACCGACACGAGCGTGACGCCTGTCGACACGTCGCTCACCACCGACAGCGGCACGGGCACCGGCAGCGGCGGCGGGACGAGCGGGAGCGGCTCCGGGACGGGCACGAGCGGCAGCGGCACGAGTGGCTCTGGTACCGGGACCGGCGACACGACCGGCACGGGGACGAGCACGCCGACCTCGGGCGCGGCGCCGGCGCCCGTCAAGCACGTCTGGCTGATCCCGCTGACCGGCCAGACCGTCGACACGGCGTTCCCCGCCCAGCCGACGGACGACCCCTACCTCGACGGCGAGCTGGCCGGGCAGGGCACGCTCCTGACCGGCTACTCGTCGATCGCCCCGGGCTCGCTGGCGAACGCCATCGCGCTGATCAGCGGCCAGGGCCCGACGACCTCGACGCTCGCCGAGTGCCCGACCTACACCGACGTCAAGCCGGGAACGATCGCGAAGAAGACCGGGCTCGTCAGCGGCGACGGCTGCGTATACCCGGCCAAGGTCGTGACGCTCGCCGACCAGCTCACCGGCGCGGGGCTCACATGGAAGGGCTACTTCGAGGACATGGGCGCCGGGCCGCCGTCGGACGCGACGAGCTGCCGGCGACCGCCGGCCGGCGCGGCCGACCCCTACGCGGCGGCGCGGCCCGGGGACGCCTACCTCACCCGCCGCGACCCCTTCGTCTACTTCCACTCGATCGCCGACACGGCCGACTGCGGCTCGAACGTCGTCGGCCTCGACCGCCTCGCACCCGACCTGCAGAGCGTCGACAACACGCCCGCCTTCTCCTACGTCGTGCCGAACGCGTGCCATGACGGCGACAGCACGCCCTGCGCGGACGGGGCCCCCGCGGGGCTCGCCGCCGCCGATGCGTGGCTGAAGACGGTCGTGCCGGAGATCCAGGCGTCGAAGGCCTACGCCGACGGCGGGCTGATCGTGATCCTCTTCGACGGCCAGCCGCCGGCCCCCGCGGCGCCGGCGACGCCGGCGGCGCCGGCCGGAGTCGCCACCACGGCCCGGGCGCACGCCCGCGCCGCCGACGCGGCGCCGGCGACGGCGAAGGTCGGCGCCCTGCTGCTCTCGCAGTACGTCCCCGGCGGCGTGAAGATCGCCACGGCGTACGACCACTACTCCCTCCTGCGCACGATCGAGGCGTTCTTCGGCCTCGACGCGCTCGGGCACGCGGCCGACAAGACGACCAAGAGCGTCGCCGCCAAGGTGTTCGCCAACGCTCCGGTCGCCGGCAGCGACTAGGCGCCCGCAGTCACAAGAGCTTCACACGCAGGCAACGTTCCGGTAACGACTGGCGGGCGGCGGCCGGTGAGACTCACCACGTCAATGCTGGACGCGCGTGGGCGCGGCCGTGCTAACCGGATGGAGGATCCATTGAACATCGCCGCCACGTCCCTGCGACGCACCGCGGTCATCGCCCTGGCCGTCGCGCTGCTCCTCGGCGGCATCTTCGTGCTGCTCGGGTCGCGTGACACCGGCTCGGCCGTCGCAGGCGTCAACGACAACGAGAACAACTGCAAGGGGCACATCGAGAAGGGCGACGCCGACCCCAACGACCCGACCGCGGTCGTCGTCCGCTACAAGTTCGCCTGCTCGAACCCGATCACGGGCTACTCGCTGTTCATCGACGGCCACCCGGTGCAGTCGATCGACACCGAGGTCTTCGGCCTCGACAAGACCGGCAACGTGGTGCCGACCGACTCGTTCTCCTGCAACGGGCAGTTCCCCGGCTACGGCGTGAACTGCGTCGGCACCTACGGCGGCAACTGGGACGTCGTCCCGGCCCAGTTCGAGCTCGACACGCCGCTCTGCCAGGAGCCCCGGGTGGACCCGATCCTGACCGTGGTCAACGCGACGGCGAACTCGGCCGGGAAGATCACGCAGGCGATCGCCGGCCCGTTCGACCTCGGCCGCCCGCGCGGCTGCCCGAAGTCGAAGTTCGGCGGCAAGACGAAGATCCCGGCCGACAAGGGCGGCGACCAGACGGTCATCCAGCCGGTCGGCTCGGCCACCTGATCACGCGCCGGACAGTCTCCGCGTGACGAACGCGCCCTTCCGCCCAGTGCGGGAGGGCGCGTTTCGCGTTCCGGGCGTGGTTGCGGGAGCCGCGATTCTGAACTCCTCTACACACATACAACGACACAGTGGTATAGTGTCCGCCCATGGACACGCCACATCCCCTCCCCGACCCGCTCGTGGAGCTCATCGCGCAGCGCTTCCGCGTGCTCGGCGAGCCGATGCGCATCCGGCTGCTGGACGCCCTGCGCGAGGGTGACTGCACGGTCGGCACGCTGACGGAGCGGCTGGGCGCCTCGCAGCAGAACGTCTCCAAGCACCTGGCCGTGCTCCACCAGGCCGGCATCGTGCGCCGCACGAAGCAGGGCACGTTCGTGCACTACGCGATCGCCGACGACTCGGTCTTCGGGCTCTGCGACGAGGTCTGCGGCGGGCTGCGCCACCAGGCCGACCGCCTCGACCACATCCTCGCGGGGGAGGTCGCGGCATGAGCACTCCCTGCGCCACCGGCCGCTGGCCGCTCGAGCGCGTGCTGTTCGCGCTCGCCGGCACGATGACGCTGCTCAGCGTGCTGCTGGCGGTGCTCGTCTCCCCGTGGTTCCTCCTGCTGACCGCCTTCGTCGGCGTCAACCAGTGGCTGTACGTCCTCGTCGGCGCCTGCCCGGCGTCGCTCGTCCTGCGCCGCGCGCTCGGGCTGCGCTCGGCCATCTACCCCAAGGAGCTCGCCCGATGACCCAGTTCGGACCGATCGGCCGCCTCGGCCGCTGGACCGCGACGCACTTCCGCGCCGTGGCAATCGCCTGGGGGCTCGTCGCCGTCGTGCTCGGCGTCTTCGCCCCGCGCGTGGAGACGGCGCTCTCCGGCGCCGGCTGGGAGGCCACCGGCTCGCAGTCGGTCGCGGCGCGCAAGGCGATCGACCGCCACTTCGGGGGCATGTCCTCGAGCGCGCTGATGGTCGTCGTGCACTCCGGCAGCGCCACCGTCGCCGACCCGGCCTTCAAGCGCGCGGTCGCCTCGGCCAGCGCGACGCTCAAGGCCGACCACCGCGTCAGCCGGGTCGTCCCGCCGCAGGCCGGCGTCTCGATCTCACGCGACGGCCACACCGCGGTCATCCAGGCGGGCGCGGCCGCGGACTCCAACGCGATGGTCCGCGCAGCCGACGACCTCAAGACGAAGCTCCACAAGCTGCAGGGGGACGGCGTCCAGGTCTCGCTCACCGGGGCGAGCGGCATGTGGTCCGACTTCAACCAGGCCAACCGCTCGGCGATGATGAAGAGCGAGCTCATCTCCTGGCCGGTGACGCTCGTGATCCTCGTGCTCGCGTTCGGCTCGCTCGTGGCCGCCGGCCTGCCGCTGATGCTCACGATCCTCGGCCTCATGGCCTCGGCCGGATCGCTCTACCTCGCCACGAAGATCCTGCCGATCTCGATCTGGGCCATGAACTTCGCGCTGATGTTCGCGCTCGCGCTGGGCATCGACTACGCGCTCTTCATCGTCTACCGCTTCCGCGGGGCGCTGTTCGGCTCCCATGAGCCGGTCGAGCACGCGGTCGCCGAGACGATGGACACCGCCGGCAAGGCGGTCCTCTTCAGCGGCATCACCGTGCTCATCTCGCTGACCGCCGTGATGCTCGTCCCCTCGCCGGCGTTCCGGTCGATGGCGCTCGGGATCATGGTCTCCGTCATCTTCATCCTTGCGGCGACGCTGACGCTGCTGCCCGCCGTGCTCGGCAAGCTCGGCCCGCGCGTCGACAAGCTCGCGCTGCCGTGGGTGCACCAGGGTGAGCACCGCTCGCCGCGCTTCGCACGCTGGGGCGAGCGGCTCTGGCGGCACCCCTACGCATACGGCTCGGTGGCGCTGATCATCCTCGCGGTGCTGATCGTGCCGGTGTTCGGGCTGAAGACCGGGATGCCGTCGATCAAGGTCGTGCCGCCGGGTGACAGCTCGCGCGTCGGCTACAACGAGGTGACGCGCGCGTTCGGCGCCGGCGCCCCCGGTGTGCTGCAGCTCGTGACCACGCAGGGCGGCGCGCCGCGCGTGGCGGCCGTGGCGAAGGCCGACCCGGGCATCGCGCAGGTGATGCGCGCGATGCCGGGCTCGGGCGGTGCCGCGCTCGTGCAGGCGGTCCCCACCAGCGGGCCCTCCACCAAGGCCACCGGCGCGACGATCGACCGGCTGCGCAGCGCCCTGCCGGCGGGAACCCTCGTGGGCGGCGCCGCGGCCGAGAACCACGACCTCGAGACCCTGCTGTCGGCCAAGACGCCACTCGTCATGGGCGTGGTGCTCGTGCTCGGGTTCCTGCTGCTGCTGATCGCGCTGCAGGCTCCGATCATCGCCGCCGTCGGCGTGCTCACCAGCCTGCTCGCGACCGGTGCGGCGTTCGGCGTCGCGCGGCTCATCTTCCAGGACGGCCACCTCAGCGGCCTGCTCGGCTTCGAGCCGCAGGGCTTCCTCGACGCCTGGGGACCCGTGTTCTTCTTCGCGATGATCTTCGCCATCTCGATGGACTACACGGTGTTCCTGCTCTCGAGCGCCAAGGAGCACTGGGACCGCAGCCACGACCCGCACGAGGCGATGGTCGGCGGCGTCGCGCACAGCGGCCGCGTGATCTTCGCCGCGGCGGGCGTGATGGTCGCCGTCTTCTTCACCTTCGCGCTGTCCGGGCCGCTCCCGCCCAAGGAGATGGGCGTGATCCTCGGCGTCGCCGTGCTGCTCGACGCGTTCCTCGTGCGCCTGCTGCTGGTACCCGTGCTGCTGCGCGTGCTCGGGCGCTGGGCCTGGTGGCTGCCACGGCCGCTGCACCGCATCCTGCCCGACGTCCGCTTCGGCCACTCGTGAGCATGTTCGGGCTGCGCCGCATCCAGACGATCGCCCCGCACCGCGCGTCGGACCGCTTCTTCAGCGGCGAGATCTCGCTCGTGGACGTGCGCACGCGCGCCGAGTACGAGCAGGTCCGCGTGCCCGGGGCGCTGCACATCCCGCTCCACGAGGTCCGCGCTCGCATGCACGAGATCCGCGACGACCGGCCGGCGGCCTTCGTCTGCCGCTCGGGCCATCGCAGCGCGGCCGCCGCGCGCCGCGTCGCGCGCGAGCGCCCCGACGTGCTGAACGTCGCCGGGGGCATGGGCGCGTGGCTCGCCGCCGGCCTGCCGACCGCGCGCTGCCCGGCCCCGAAACGACCCCGATGACCCCCAGGACCACGGACCCACATGCACAACGTCAACGTCGCGGCTCTCGAGCAGACGGTCGCCCGCGCCGCCGAGGACCCGGCGAGCGTGCTGCAGCCGGTCGCCTTCGACGGCGAGTGGCAGACCGCCGAGGGCGCGCCGCAGTTCCGCACGAGCTTCCCGCTCCCCGGCGGACGCGACGTCATCTTCGAGGCCGACTTCCCCCCGCCGATGGGCGGCACCGGGTCGGCCCCCAACCCACTCG
>Ga0335069_10006790_pt1 | contig 16580 bp, 13 predicted proteins | sample Lox_Sample_11_FD_206714 | JGI IMG/M metagenome (GOLD analysis project Ga0335069, IMG submission 206714) | Soil microbial communities from Loxahatchee National Wildlife Refuge, Florida, United States - Lox_Sample_1.1 | ecosystem: Environmental > Terrestrial > Soil > Wetlands | place: USA...
CGGATCAGGGACGGCGAATACCCGGCGGGGGCCAAGCTGCCTACGAAAGCGGAGCTAGCGGAAGAATTCGGCTGCGCACCTGCAACTGCCGCGCAGGCGCTACGGGCACTCCAGCGGGACGGGCTGACCAGGAGGATCCTCAGGAAAGGGTATTTCTCGCTCGGCCCGGATAATTATCCTGGCTAGCCACCTTCCCGCTCAGCCCGCCATCAGTCTGGCTTTATCCGTACAGACCTGATCCTGCAGCCGACGTCCTCTCATTGCCGCTCTCCTCTGGTGCGGACGCGACGATCTGCCGCGTTGCGCGGTGGGCAATGGGTCGTTCGGGTGGTCAGAGGAACCCGGCGAGCCGGTAGAGCACGAGAGATCCTGCCACGGCGACGTTCAGGCTGGCGCCGGTTCCGACCATCGGGATCTCCACCGCCACATCCAGCAGGTCGATGGCTTCAGGCGGGATGCCGATCTGCTCATGGCCGAGCACGGCGATGGTACGCTGCCGCGCCGCAGGCAGGTCCGCCAGCCGGACTGCTTCCTCGGCGAGTTCGATCCCCACAACGCGGGATCCCGCCGATCGCTGCTCAGCCAGCCATTGGCACACGTCCCCGCCGGTCCAGTGCACGCAGGCGGGACGCCGCAGCGTGTTCCCCCGGGCCAGCGCCTCCGGCACCCACGGCAGGCGGGGCACAGCCAGGCAGGCGCCGACCGCATCACACGTGCGCAGGAGCGTACCGAGGTTGGCCCCATGCATCGGCCACAGCGGCGCGGCGATCAGGTGATCCCAGCAGCGATGCCCGCGGGATCTGCGCTCCCGGGCGATATCACCCGGGGCCCGGACCCGGATCCGAGGGCCGCTCACTGGCCCGGCAAGCACTCCACGATGGAACGGTAGAACCCGGCACTACTCATTGTCATGGTGCTTTGCGGCGCACTTGGGCCATCGCCGGGAAATCAACTGCACCATCAGTCTAGCCGAGCATTCTCTTCGAGCCTCTCGCCTGAGCTGAGCATGTCGTTATGGCCGATGCCGGGAAGGCTGACCAGCTGGGCATGGTCACCCATGGCCTTGGTCAGCTCGTTTGCCATCCAGGGCCGAGTGAGTGCATCTTCTGACCCGCTTATGATCAGAGTCGGGCAGTCGACGCGCCTGGCCTTTCTGATCACATTCCAGCAGTCGCGGCGAACGCGGAGCGGCCACGCTGACCAGCCAGGACGCGGAGCCTCCTAGGTCACTGAGTGACCTGATGGGTCGCCAGGGTGTGCCCCGCCGACCTGAGCCGGCCGGCGAGCGCGGTGCCCATCGCGGTGGCCGGTGTCAGGACGCCAGCCGCGACGGGCAGCTGGTCCCGGTCCAGTGCCAGGCACAGCGCGGCTTCGCCGAGCATCACCGAGGTAGCGGCGTATCCCGGGTCGCCCTGGGCCTCGATCGCGGCCAGGTACCGCATCCCGGCCGAGGTCCGGGTGTGGATCTGAATGCGGAAATAACCGGTGCGGCGCGTCTTCTCGCCAGGGCCCTGGCCCGGAGCAGGCAGCAGCCGGCCCAGCAACGCCCGGGACGGCCCGAACTCCAGTCCCGCCTGCGCGGCCTTCAGCCCCGCACCGGTCATGACAGCCAGCACGGGCGCGGCCGGGCCGGCCCCGAACCCGGTCACCTCCCGGTACCGGAACCTGCGGCCGTAGGCCCAGCCCTGCAGCGCGTTGCTGCGGCGCACCACACGGGTATTGATCCCGGCCATGGCGAACGGGCCCACCCACATCCGCAGCTCACCGTCGTACGTGCCCCGGTCCAGATCCTGCTCGCGACCCAGGTCGGGTTCGGCAGCGCGATCGGGACTGAGCGCGTAGGGGTCGGCAACCAGCTGGCGGCGCACAGCACTGGCCCGCACCTCGTCTTGCTGCCCGATCAGCGACGCCAGCGTCCCGCCGCTGATTCCGCCCCGCAGCGACGTCACCACCAGCGTCGTGTCGTGCAGGTCGCCAGCGTCATCGGCGCGGGCCGCCAGGTACAGCAGCAGCACACCCAGATCGGACGGAACCGAGTCGAACCCGCAGCAGTGCACGATCCGCGCGCCCGAACGAGCGGCCACGTCGTGGCAGTGGTCGATGCTGTCCCGGATGAACAGCACCTCACCGGTCAGGTCCGCGTAGTCGGTGCCCGCCTCGGCGCAGGCCTGGACCAGTGCCAGCCCCTGGGCCCGGTAGGGCCCAACCGTGCTGACCACCACCTGGGCCGCCTGGGCCAGCGCCGCCAGCGACGGCGGATCGGCCGAATCGGCGGCCAGCAGCGGCCAGGCCGACGCGGCAGCGCCCAGCCCCGCCCGGACATCGGCCAGCCGCCGCTGCGACCGCCCGGCCAGCCCGACGCGGACGCCGCCCGGCGCATGCCCGGCCAGGTACCCGGCCACCAGCCGGCCGACGAAACCGGTGGCGCCGAACACCACCACGTCCAGCTCACGGTCCCCGCTCACCAGCCCATCCTAGGCACACCAGTATCAGGCAGGCTGAGGCGCCGCACCACCCGGGAGACGTCCAGCATTGCCGATGTGCGCAGATTCGGACGGCTCGTGACGCGCGTATACGCGATGACTTTCACGGTCGCCGCGCGTCTGCTCTACGACACGCCGTTAGCCAGGATGTCCGCTGGACAAGGAAAGGATGCCTGATGGAGATCATCAATCTGGGTAAAGCGGAGGGGCTGCCGCCGGTGGACTGGGCCGCGGTTGCTGGCAAGCTCGCTGCCGGGTCGGCGCCCGCTCCGGACGCGGTGAACTCCCGCACGACCTGGCTGTCCACCGTCAACCAGGACGGCAGCCCGCATGTGACCGCGGTCGGTGCCCTATGGCTGGACGGCGCGTTCTGGTTCCAGACCGGCGCGGGCACGCGGAAGGGCCGCAATGTCGCCCGCGATCCGCGGTGTTCGATCGCGGTATCGATCCGCGACGCGGACGTCGTGATCGAGGGTGACGCTGCGCGGGTGACCGAGCCAGGCGCACTGGCCCGCATCGCCGAGGCGTGGGCGGACAACGGCTGGCCGGCCGAACCCGACGACAGCGGGCCGGGCATCACGGCCCCGTTCAACGCCCCGTCGCAAGGACCACCGCCGTGGAACGTGTACCGCATGGAGCCGCGCTCGGCGATCGTGACCCTGGCGGCCGAGCCGGGCGGCCTGACTCGCTTCCGGTTCTGACGCTGCTGGTATCGGCGGCCACCTGGTATCTGTGGGACAACGGCCGGGTGCTGGTGAATATGAACGAAGGCCGGAAGCGGCTGGAGCATCTGCGCGGCGATCCCTGGTCGCGGTGGACGGCCGGTACAGCTGGGGCGCGCTGAAGGACAGCGGCCGGGAGGTAGCCCATGACCGTCACCACAACCGTCCTCGTCCCCGCCAGCGAACATTCACCGATGCCGAACGGCTCGCGCTCGCCGGGTTCCTGGCCGGGTACCGCGGCCTGACAAGAGAGGCATCAACCACGCAGAATCGATAAGGAACCCGGCCATGAGTTCCGATCACGCTCAGCGGCAGTGTCTGGTCTGCGGCCGGTGCCCGTACTGCCGCCGACATGAGCGCCGACGCTGGTCCCCGCGCGGGTCGTGACTGGGGTGCATATCAGGCCAACTGTGTTCTCGTTTCGGGCCGATGGTCAGCGAAGGTGAGCGTACGCTATTGCGGTTTCCGATGACCGCGGACGGCATTGTGAGGGGAAAGGCGCCCGCGGGTTTCGCTCGGCGAGAGAGGTCGTAATGATCGCTCATGCTGGCCTTCCCTTGGGCGAATGCGCCGACACTGCGGGTGTTCGCATAATTTCCTACGTCGGTGAACTTGTTGCGGCCGGAAGGCAATAGAGAAGCGATGGACGACGATGAGCTGATCGCCGTGCCTGGATCGCGGGCATCGGGCCCGGCAAGCTGAGCGGTGACGGCGTCCGAGAGTAGGCGAGCACCGTGCGGCCGGACCCCTGAGGCGGCTGGAGCGCCCAGAGTGCGAGGAGATCCCTGGAGGCCGAGAACCAAGGAGCCGCACGGAGCAGCGCGGCTGGTGCCCCGTCCGAACGACAGCCCCGATCGCGGGCCGGGTGGCAGGTACGGTCCCGCTGGCTTGTGCACCTCGGCCTCCTGGCCTGCGCCGCGGCGGCACTCGGGACCCTGCAACTCCTCCACATCCGCAACGCTATCCATGCCGACGTGGGCCTAGCCTTCGCAGGCCTGGTTATTGTCCATCTGGCACAGCGCCGCCACCGGATCGCTGGGATGTTCGCGCGGCTCTGGGGCTTTCGCCGGCGTGTCGGGCGCGAGCTACGTCTCTTGGCGTCGGATGCGATCCTCGCCTTTGTCACGGTCAACGTCGTGGTTTCCGGACTCCTCGACTGGAATCGGGGAGCCCCACTGCTCCTCCCCTTCGTCCCGCAACCTTTCGACAGATGGCACCTGCTCTCCTCTGCCGTACTCGTCGTGTATCTGGTATTCCACGTCTCGCGCCGGTGGAGACGCCTTCGGCGATCCACGATCCGATAATCATCGCGGAACAATGGTGCACGCGGCGGAGCGCATTACTCCGGCGGCCGAACCACGAGGGGGTCGCACCGCAGAGGTGATAGCGGACGCGGGCAACCCCGGCCCAGACCGGGAGCAGCCGGACATCGGCCCGGCGGGCACGCGGACGCGGAACCGCGCGCGAGCAGACGTACGCTCTGCGGCGGGTATGACACTGCGTTACCAACGAACGCCGCGGCACCGCGCGCCGCTGCCGCGGGTACGCAGGATTGGCAAGCGCGACCTTGCGGGCGGAGACTCCACGTATGACAGGCGAACGCAGTGTGGATGTGGCGGCCCGTTCCGGCACGCTGCAGATAGCGCTGCTGGGCGGCTTCAGTGTTCGTGTCGGAAGCCACGCGGTTCCTGGCTCGTGGCGGCTGCGCAAGTCCAAGACGCTGGTCAAGCTGCTGGCTCTTGCCGACGGCCACCGGGCGCACCGTGAAGTGCTGGCCGGGGTACTCTGGCCCGGGCTGGACCCTGCCGCCGCGGCGAACAATCTGCACCAGGCTCTGCACGCGGCGCGGCGGGCGCTGGCATCGGATCGTTCGCCTTCAGCTGACGCGCTTCGTCTGCGGGACGACATCGTGATCTTGTGGCCCGACGGTGACCTCATCGTCGATGCCGAGGTATTCGCGGCGGCGGCACAGCGAGCGCTGCGTTCTGGTTCTGTCGAGGATTATGAGGGCGCCCTGAAGCTCTACGCCGGTGAGCTCTTGCCGGAGGACCGCTACGCCGATTGGGCGGCACCCCATCGTGACCGACTAGCGGCTTTGCATGAGGCGCTGACGGCTGGGCAAGCCCGCGCCCTGCTGGCACGCCGAAGACCCGACGAGGCGGTCGCTCTGCTCGAGCCTTTGGTCGCAGACCGCCCGAACGACGAACCGCTGCACCGGGCGCTCATGGAGGCGCTCGACCAGGCCGGGCGCCGGTGGGATGCGCTCGACGTCTACGAGCGCCTGTGCCGCGTGCTGGACGAGGAGTATGCGGCGGCTCCGGAGGCGGCGACGCTGAGTCTTTACCGACGGATTCTCTCTGGGCAAAGTTCGGCTGGCCCGGCAGTGGTCTCCAATCTCCCGGCCGCGGTGACCAGCTTCATCGGGCGTCGGCGGGAGATCGCCGAATTGCTCGCTCTGGCCGGCCGCACGCGGCTGCTGACATTGAGCGGGCCCGGTGGCGCCGGCAAGACCCGGCTGGCGATCGAGGTCGCGCGCCGCCTGGCGAACGCCGACGCGGTCCCCGACGGCGTGTGGCTCGTCGACCTGTCGGGGGTTCGGGACGGTCGGCTGATACCGGCGGCTGCCGCGGCATCTCTTGGCCTTGCGCTGACCGGCGCCCGGCCCACCACGGCGGCCGTTGTGGGGCAGCTTGCCGACCGGAGCATGGTAGTGCTGCTCGACAACTGCGAGCATCTGCTCGGGGCCTGTGCAGAATTCGCTATGGCGTTGCTTGAGCACTGTGCCGGCGTGGCTGTGCTGGCCACCAGCCGCGAGCCTATGCGCCTGCCGGGCGAGGTGGTCTGGCGGGTCCGTCCCTTGAGCTACCGGACCTGCGGCTTTCCGCTGACCCCGCACGACTGGCCCGCCTGGACTCTGTCCGGCTGTTTCTCGAGCGCGCGGGAAACGCATCACCGGCGTTCCGGCTCGACTCTGCGACTGCCCTGCCGGTCGCACGCATCTGTCTGCGCCTCGACGGCATACCGCTGGCGCTGGAGCTGGCCGCTTCCAGGATCGCGCATCTGGCGGCCGCGGAGCTGGCCGCCCGGCTGGATGACGCGCTGGCCACGCTAGCCGGACGGATGCACGGCGTGCCGGACCGGCAGGCTACTTTGGCGGCGACGCTGGATTGGAGCCATGACCTGCTGGCGGATGATGAGCGTGCGGTGTTTCGCCGGCTATCGGTATTCGCTGGCGGGTTCGCCCTCGACGCGGCTGAGCAGGTGTGTGCGGGCGGGTTGTCCGAACCGGTCGCCGTGGTGGTGTCACGGCTGGTGGACAAGTCTTTGGTTACCGTCGAGACAGGCGCCGACCGAGCCCGTTTCCGGCTGCTTGAGATCATCCGGCAGTACGCGGCCGTCTGTCTTGCCTCGTCGGGGGAACTGGCTTGCCACCAGCGCCGGCACGCCCTGTGGTACGCCAGCCGGGCGGAGTCTGAAGACCCTGACCTTGGCGGTGGCGTGGTCGGTGAGCCGAGCCCGTGGTTCGCCGTCGAAAGCGGGAACCTGCGGACAGCACTGGCGGCGTCATTGGGTGAGATGCCAGACCGTGCCCTCGTGATGGCGGTTGCCATGTGGCGCTCATGGATGGCGCGCGGGCTGCACGCCGAAGGGCTCCGCTGGCTGGATCAAGCGCTGGAAGCCTGCCCAGCGCCATCGGCGCTGCGGGCCCGGGCGCTATTCGCGACCGCCGTGCTGGAGATCCGGCTGGGCCGGCCGTGGCGTGGTCCCGACATCGGCGCCGAGATCGCTGCCCTCGGGCGCGATCTCCGCGATCCCGGCTCGATGGCCGAGGCGCTTCACCAGCAGTCATTGCTCGCCTGGATGGCGGGCGAGTGGGACGGCGCGGTCCGGCTCGCCAGCGAGGCGGCCACCGCGGCCCGCGACGTTGCCAGCGTACGGGCTTCGCATGAGCACCTGCGGGCTGTGCTGGCGCTATTCCGCGGTGAAACTTCCGCGGCGCCTGCCCTGCTCGACAACGCGCTGGATGCGCTGGGCCGCGTGCCACCCGACGCACCGCCCTTCTTTACGGTGTGCACCGTGGCCTGGTCGGTTGATTCAGCCGATGGCTTGCCGTTTCCCGTCTTCGAGGAGACCATGCTGGTCGGCCGGCGGGTTGGCGCGGCGCAGAGCCGCGGGTACATCCTCGCCACCCAGGCACTGGCGGTCCGGTTGGGCGGACGTTTCGACGAGGCGGGGGTGATGCTTGACCAGGCCCTGCGGATGTTCGAATCGCTGGGTGACCGTACCGGCCAGGCACACATCCTGGCGCAACGCGGGCACCTGCTGCGCAGCCTCGGTGATCCCGCCGCGGCCAGGGAATGCTTCCGGTCGGCCGCCGACCTGCGGGCGGAAATGCCCGACCAGCGCGGCACCGCCATCGCGCTGACCGGCGTCGCGCTCGCGGAGGCGGCACTCGGTGACGGCCAGCGGGCGCGCACGCTCGGCCGGGAGGCATGCCGCATGCTGGACCGGTCCGGAGATCTTACGGGCCACGCTGGCGCCCTGAACAACCTGGCGGTGGCCGAGGTCCTCACTGGCCGTCCGGAGCAGGCCATCGGCCTGCTCGAGCAGGCACTTGCGCTGCGCGCGATCCCCAGCCTCGGCTGGCAGTACATGCTGCTCGCGAGCCTGCGCGAGATGTCGGGGGAGATCGCGGCAGCGGTCGCGGCGCTCGCGGCGGCGCGAAGCTCTTTTGAGCAACTCGGCGAGCGGCGTGGCCTGGCGGCTGCCGCCGAACTCGGCCGCCGGCTCGGTGCCCGTGAGCGCAGCGCTAAGCGGACGCAAAGTCCCCGGCCGTAGGTTCCGGTCGTCGGCTTCTTACCCTGGGAGGTAACGGACATGGAGGCGATGACATCGGAAAGCCCGCGCGTCCTCGGTGAGGCAACGCTGGCCGAACTCCGGACACGGATGCTCGGCCCGGTGATCTCGCCGGGTGACTCCGGCTACGAGAACGCCCGGCGGATCTGGAACGGCGCGATCGACAAGCATCCCGCGCTTGTTCTGCGCTGTTCCGGAGTCGGCGACGTCATCAGCGGAGTCCAGTTCGCCTGCAGTGAAGGGCTGCCGGTGGCGATCCGCGGCGGGGCGCACAGCGTTGCCGGGTTCTCCACCTGCGACGGCGGCGTCGTGCTCGATCTCTCGGCGATGGCAGCGGTGCGCGTGGACCCGCGCAACCGGCGCGCGCTCGCGCAGGGCGGCGCGACCTGGCGGCAGTTCGACCACGAGACCCAGGCGCACGGCCTGGCCACCACGGGCGGCCTGGTGTCCTCGACCGGGATCGGCGGGTTCACGCTGGGCGGCGGCATCGGGCACCTCGTCCGCAAGTACGGATTGACGTGCGACAACCTGCTGTCCGCCGAAATGGTGACCGCCGAAGGCGAGCTGGTGCGGGCCAGCGAAGACCAGAACGCTGACCTGTTCTGGGCACTGCGGGGCGGCGGCGGGAACTTCGGCGTGGTCAGCGAGCTGGAGTTCGCGCTGCATCCGGTCGGACCCGCCGTCCTGGGCGGTGTCGTCTTCTACCCCGGACAGGACGCGGCCCAGGTGCTGGCCGACTGGCGGGACGCGGTTTCCGGTGCCCCCGACGAGCTCACCGCGCTGATCGACCTGACGACCGCCCCGCCCGCGCCGTTCCTGCCGGAGGACGTGCACGGCACGAAGGTGGTCATTGTGTCCGTGTGCTGGGCGGGCCCGCTGGAGGAGGGCGAGGAAGTCGTCCGTCCGCTGCGGGCTCTGGGCACCCCGCTGGTCGACCTGCTCGGCCCGATCCCGTACCTCACGCTGCAGCAACTCGTCGATCCGATGTATGCGGCGGGCGCGGCGAATTACTTCACCTCGGTCTTCCTCGACGAGCTTCCCGACCCGGCCGTCGAGACGTTTGCCGATGCCCACCGGCGCTCCGCCGGGCTCCCGGCCGCCTGCGAACTGCATGTCCATCTGCTCGGCGGGGCGATGGCGCGGACGGCGCCCGGCGCGACGGCGTTCAGCCAGCGACAGGCGCCGTATCTCGTCAACTGCATCGCGCGCACACCCACGACGGAGGGTTTCGAGGCCACCCGCGCGTGGGCCCGCGGTACGCGGGACTCGATGGCCAGGTTCGGGGCAGGCCAGATGTATGTCAACTTCACCGGCGATGGGGACGAGGACAAGGTACGCGCGTCCTACCCGGCGGAGACCTACACGAGGCTAGCCGCCGTTAAGGCGCACTACGATCCCGTCAACCGGTTCCGCTTCAACCAGAACATCCGCCCCGCCCAGGCCGGATGACCGCCGTGACCGGGCGCGATAGCGGCGGGCGGGGTCGTCCCAGTCACACGCACCGGTGGTTCGGGGTGGGCGATCCGTCGGTTACCGGGTGCGGGCGGCGGCGTCGAGATCCGCTGGCGTGAATGGCCCGTCGGCCAAAACCTCGGCGCCGGCGCCGGCGTCAGCCAGCACGACCACACCGCCGACGCCGATGACGATCCCGACCAGCACGATTAGTCCGGACACGCCGCCGATGACCAGGTTGCCGCGCACTGCGGGCACTTCATCAGCTTCCTCCTGCCCGTGTCTGACCTGCGACGGTTCCTTAACGGGCCAGTCAAGGTTATGACGCGTGACCCAGTGCGGCGGTGTACACGACCGGCGCGAGCTCGCTGGCGCTCACCCGAGCTGGCGGTCCAGGTTGTATGCGGCACTGATCAGCGCCAGGTGCGTGAAAGCCTGCGGGAAATTGCCGAGCTGCTCACCCGTGAGCCCGATCTCCTCTGAGTACAGCCCAACGTGGTTGGCGTAGGTGAGCATCTTCTCGAAGGCCAGCCGCGCCTCGTCGAGCCGCCCGGCCCGGGCGGGCGCCTCCACCCACCAGAAGGAGCACATCGAGAAGGTCGCCTCCTGGCCGGCGAGCCCGTCCGGCGATGCTTCGACGTCGTAGCGGTAGACGAGGCTGTCGGAGACCAGCCCTGCGCTGATGGCGTCGAGGGTGGAGAGCCAGCGCGGGTCAGTGGGCGCGATGAACTTGCACAGCGGCATGAGCAGCAGGGAGGCGTCCAGCACATCGATGTCGTAGTGCTGGGCGAACGTCCGGCGGGCCGGGTGCCATCCGCGCTCCATGATCTGGTTGTAGATGCGGTCTCGGACCGCGCTCCAGCGGATGATGTCGGCGGGCAGGCCGCGCTGGCGGGCGACCCGGATCGCGCGCTCAACCGCGACCCAGCTCATCAGCCGGGAGTACGTGTAATCCCGGCGGCCGCCGGGGGTCTCCCAGATCCCCTCGTCGGCCTGATCCCAGTGGTCTATCAGCCACTCAAGGTTTCGGATCAGCTCCAACCAGCCGTCGTGGTAGAGGGGCCGCCCGTACTTGTTGCAGAGGTAGACGGAGTCCATCAGTTCGCCGTAGATGTCGAGCTGCAGTTGGGTCGCCGCACCGTTGCCGATCCGCACCGGCGCCGAGCCCATGTAGCCCTCCAGGTGCGAGAGTTCCTCCTCGGGAAGGTTCTCACGCCCGTCGATGCCGTACATGATCTGCAGCGGGCCCGACTCGCGGTCGGCCGCGTGCCGGAAGCGCCGCTCCAGCCACTGCATGAACGAGCCGGCCTCCTCGGTGAACCCCAGCCTGAGCAGCGCGTAGAGCGTGAAGGCGGCGTCGCGCATCCAGGTGTAGCGGTAGTCCCAGTTGCGTGCGCCGCCGACCTCTTCCGGCAGGCTGGTGGTGGGAGCGGCGACGATCGCGCCGGTGGGCGCGTACGTGAGCAGTTTGAGCGTGAGCGCCGAGCGATGCACCATCTCGCGCCAGCGCCCGGTATAGCGGGAGCGGCGCAGCCAGCCCCGCCAGAACTTCACGGTGGCGTCGAACCCGGCGGCGATGTCGGCATCGGAGCACGCTGCCGGCACCTCGCCGGGCTCGACGCGGTCGAGCACGAAGGTGGCCGACTCCCCGGCTCGGAGCTCGATGCGCGCGCGGACGTCGCCGCCGTCCACGATCTCGAGCGGGCAGCGCGCCGAGAGGCCGAGCACCAGCTCGCGAGAGCGGAAGAGCGCGCCGTGCTCGGTGAGCGCGACCTCGTGGCGGGCGCGCCCGTAATCGAAGCGCGGGGCGACATCGACGACGAAGGGCACCTGCCCGCGCACGGCGACGACTCGGCGGATCATCCGGTGACGGCGCGCCGCCTCGCCGGTACACCGCGGCAGCATGAAGTCCTGCACCTCCCCCACGCCGCCGGGCATCATGAAGCGCGTGATGAGGACGTTGGTGTCGGGGAGGTAGAGCTGCTTGGAGTTCCAGCCATCACGATCGGGCGCGATCCGGAACAGGCCCCCACGATCGGCGTCGAGGATCGCCGCGAACACGCTGGGGGAATCGAAGCGCGGGCAGCAATACCAGTCGATCGTCCCGTCGGTACCGACGAGCGCGGCAGTGTGCAGGTCGCCGATCAGGCCGTGCTCGGCGATCGGCAGGTAGCGTACCCGCGGCGGCGAGCCGGTCCCACCCGGCGTGACATGTGCTGCCCGGCCAGCGGGCTCGTCCAGCGCCATCGCACACACTCCTCGCCGTCTACGGCACCAAGACGAGCTTTCCCTTTGACGCCGAGCTCTCGAGCATCTCGTGCGCGCGCCGCGCCTCGGTCAGCGGCAGGCGCTCCGCCACGACCGGGTGGATGTCGCCGCGGCGCAGCAGTTCGAGAAGGGCGCCGAAGTCCTCCCGGAACCACTCCGGGTCGCGCGGTTCGCCGCCGACTGGAAGCGGCCGCGATCTCCCGCTTATCGGAAGCGCCTGGTGGCGGTGGCCGCGGAGCCTCTGAATCCGGTAAGCGGAAACGCGCCGGCGCGGATCGACCAGGCCCCACAGTCCGACCAGCACGGTGGTCGCGTACCACACGGCCCAGCCCCGCCAGCTCTTGCGTCCGTGCGCGACCGTGGCGGAGTGCCCGTACACGACAAGCCTTCCGCCGGGCCGCAGCACGCGGAAGGAACGCAGCGACAGCTTGCCGCCAAGGCCGTCGAGCACGACATCCACGCCCTTACCCGGCAGCGCGCGCACCCGCGTCACGAAGTCTTCGTTGCGGTAGTCGATGGCCACCGCGCCGAGCCGTTCCACCGCGGCGCGGTCGCGGGCCGAGCACGTGCCGTACAAGTGAAGCCCGGCGACACGTCCCAGCTCGAGCACCGCGGTACCCACCCGCCCGGCCGCGCCGTGCACGAGCACCGCTTCGCCGGGCTTCACCTTCGCCGTACGGTGGAGCAGCTGGTACGCCGTCATGTAGATGAACACGAGGTTCAGGACCTCCGCCGGATCGAGGTCCTCCGGCACCTCGACGGCGCCGGTCTCCGGCACGCACACGCGCTCCGCGTCGGCACCCCACACCGTCAGCGCGCCGACACGGTCTCCGACCCGCAGCCGGGTACAGCCCGGGCCCAGCTCCTCGACGACACCGACGAGCTCGTAGCCCGGCGTGAACGGTGGATTCGGCACGCCGAGATAGGATCCGGCGCGCAACATGGCATCGGTATAGGACACGCCCGCGGCCAGCACTCTGACCAGGACCTCGCCCGGCCCCGGTCGGGGATCGTCCTCCTCGACTACACGCAAGACCTCGGGCCCGCCAAAGTGATCGACGACGACACGCTTCATTACCCTCATCTCCTTTCCGGCCAGGGCCTCTGCCTGGCCGCTGCTCCTACCGGTTTCCGCCGCGCGCCGCTGTTCATGGGATCTGAACCTCGCTGACGGGGGTGATGGTGGTGCGCTCAGCCACGTAGTACGGCAGCAGCCGGAGCGCATCTGCCTCGCTGCCGGCCTCGACCGTCCACCAGATTGCGTGCCCGCCGGTGCGGCACGAAGCCAGGGTCGGCCGGTGGCGAAGCGAGCTTCCATGTCCTTTGAACGAGGTGAACACCACGCCGCACTCGTCGGCAGTGTGCCGGTGGTGAAGCAGATAGCGGGCCATGGGCCCACCATGGCGCCGCGCCGCCGTGCTGACATCGGGGGAACACCCTGAGCCGGACCCTGATCTTTCCTCGCCCGGCGACCCCTAGCCTCCGCGAGTCCGGCGGCAGGACTTTCGGCCCTGCGTCCTCAGGCCATTCGGCCCTGGCCACCCGGGCTTGACAGGCGAGCCTCGGTGAAGGAGGTGAGGGGATGCCGGCGACTCCGGGTGGCCTCACGGCTCCGGTACCACCTGGGCGCGCGGAACAGGAGGGCATGAGGCTGCTTACCGGGCACTTCGTGGGGAGAACCAGCGAGCTCAGTTCGCTGGAGCGGATCCTGGACGAGCTGGATCGAGGCTGTCCGGGCGTGATCGAGGTCGCAGGCGAACCCGGGATCGGCAAGACGCGGCTGCTGAGGGAGGTCACCGCTCGTGCCGGGGCGCGCGGGCACCTGGTTCTGTCCGGGGCGGCGTCGGAGTTCGAGCGCGACCTGCCGTTCTCGGTGTTCGTGGACGCGCTGGATGAGTACGTCGCGGGCCTGGAACCGGACCGGCTCGCCGTGCTCGACGACGCCGTCCAGGCCGAGCTCGCGCACGTCTTCCCGTCGTTGTCGGCATTGGCTGGCAGCCAGCAGGTATCGCCCCAGAACGAGCGCTACCGCAGCCACCGTGCGGTGCGGGCGTTGCTCGAGCAGCTCGCGCAGCCCCTGCCTCTCGTCCTCGTCCTTGACGACTTCCACTGGGCGGACTCGGCATCGGTCGAGCTGCTCGGCGCGCTGTTGCGCCGGCAGCCCGCGGCGGCCGTGCTCACCGCGGTGGCGCTCCGCCCCCGGCAAACCCCGGAACGTCTGGCCATCACGCTGGAGCGAGCACACCGTTCCGCGGCGGTGACCCGGGTCGACCTCGGCGCTCTTACGCCGGATGAGGCCCGGCAGCTTCTAGGCGAGCGGTTCGACCTGGCCCGTTCGGCTCTCCTTTACCAGGAGACCGGGGGGAACCCCTTTTACCTCGAGCAGCTGGCCCGGTCGCCCGCGCGCACGCCTCCATTCACTTCGGCGGCCGAGATATCGCTGGCCGGCCTCGACGTCCCGGCGGCAGTCGCCGCATCGCTGGCCGAAGAGCTCATACTGCTGTCCGACCTCGGACGTCTCGTGCTCGAAGGAGCCGCGGTGGCGGGCGATCCATTCGAGCCAGAGCTGGCGGCCGCGGCCGCCGCCACATCTGAGGCGGCGGGGATGCATGCCGTCGACGAGCTCCTGGGGTTTGACCTCATCCGTGCCACCGACGTGCCACGGCGCTTCCGTTTCCGCCACCCGCTCGTCCGGCGCGCTGTCTACGAGGCGACCGCTGGCGGCTGGCGGCTCGGGGCGCACGAGCGGTGCGCGGAGGCACTCGCCGCGCGGGGGGCGTCTGCCGCGGCGCGCGCTCACCACGTCGAGCGATCGGCGCGCCAGGGCGACCTCGCCGCCGTTGCCGTCTTGCGCGAGGCAGGCTAGGCAACAGCACGCCTCGCGCCCGAAAGCGCGGCACGGTGGTTCGGCGGGGCGCTGCGGCTCTTGCCCCCGACCACGCCGGCGCAGGACCGCGTGGAGCTTCTCCTCGCCCGCTCCCAGTCATTGGCCGCAGCGGGCCGCTTCACCGGCAGTCATCAGGCGGCGCTGGAGGCAGTGGCACTCGTCCCGGGACGGCCCAGTGCGCTCAACACGACCGTCGCAACCGCGTGCGCCAGCGTCGAGCGCTTCCTCGGGCGATACGAGCACGCCCACGCCCGTCTGGTGAGGGCGCTTCGCCTCCTCCCTGAGCCGGCCTCGGTCGAGCGCGTCGAGTTGCTGATCGAGCTGACGCTGAACGAGTTCTACCGCTCGCGATACCAGGCGATGCGCGATTGGGCCGCGCCTGCGGTGAGCGCGGCGAGGCATGTGGGATATACCGCCCTCCTGGCCTCGGCGGCCGTCATGACCGCGTTCGCCGACGCGATGACCGGTCCGACCGAGACCGCCCGGACCCGGCGTGCCCAAGCCGCCGCGCTCGTGGATGAGCTGCCGGACGACGAGCTCTCGCTCCGTCCGGACGCGGCGGGCTGGCTCGCTATCGCCGAGGTCTATCTGGACCTGTACGCCGAGGCCGACGCGCACGCGAGTCGTGCCCTCGGGCTCGCTCGCGCGAGCGGGCGGGGGGACCCGTTGCATCGCCTCTATCCGGTCCTGCCCAGGGTCTGGTACGTGCGCGGCAAGCTGGCCGAGGCGGCCGAGCTCCTGGACGGCGCCATCGAGGCCGGGCGTCTGCTCGGGTCGCCGCCGGCGCTGGCCGGGAACCTGTTCAACCGGTCCGTCGTGGCACTCGCCGTCGGCGATCTCGACATCGCGCTGGCCGCCGCAGAGGAGAGCGTCGAGCTCACGTGTGACCTGGACGAAGGTTTCGTCACAGCCTGGGCCGCGGCGAGGCTCGCCGGCGTCCTGTTCGAGACCGGGCAACCCGGCCAGGCCATCGAATTGCTCCTCGGCCGGGCCGGCGGTGAGGAGCTGGCGCTCATTCCCGGCGGCTGGAGGGCGTACTGGCTCGAGCTGCTCACCCGGTGCTGGCTGGCCCTCGATCGCCCCAGCGAGGCCGGGCGCGCGGCGGCTCTGGCCGAGGTGACGGCGGCGACCGTGCAGCTCCCCCTCGCTGCCACGTGGGCCGGCCGAGCCGCCGCCGCCGTCGCGCTCGACGCCGGTGCCGCCTCCCTCGCTGCGGAACGAGCGCTGGCCTCGGCCGATACAGCCGATGCGGTCGGAGCCCCCATCGAGGCCGCGTTGTCGCGCACGATTGCGGGCCGAGCGCTCGCCGAAACCGGCGACAAGGATCGTGCCGTGGCCGAACTTCAGCGCGCGGCGGCAGCGCTCGACGCTTGCGGCGCGTGGCGCTACCGCCACAGCGCTGAGCGAGAGCTGGGAAAACTCGGCCATCGTCCCCACCGGCGCACCCGGCCGGGCCAGGCCAACGCGGCAGGCATCGAGTCGCTGACCGGACGCGAACTCCAGGTGGCGCAGCTCGTCGTCGACCGCAAGACCAATCCGCAGATCGCCGCGGAACTGTTCCTGAGCCAGAAGACCGTCGAGACCCACCTGCGCAACATCTTCCACAAGATGGGCGTCACGACACGCGCCGCCCTCGCCCGCGCCGTCGAACACGCCACGGCTGTCGGGCGGGTACCTTAACTCAGGCTGGCGTCACCGATCCGCGCCGAGCAGCCGGCCAAGCTGAGTGGCGAAGTCGCCAGGGTGCTCGGCGTAGCCGACGTGGCCACCGGGGAACTCGGCAATGTCGCGGCCGAGCCGCCCGGCGAGCGTGATGACGGGCAGGAACGGCATGTTCCCCTTCTCGCGCGAGTCCCGGCCGCCGGCCGGCACGATCTTCTCAGCGACGGCGGCCAGAGCGTCGAGATCGGG